>Ga0247841_10001029_pt1 | contig 66718 bp, 40 predicted proteins | sample LaCruzMarch2015__2_FD_192410 | JGI IMG/M metagenome (GOLD analysis project Ga0247841, IMG submission 192410) | Freshwater microbial communities from meromictic Lake La Cruz, Castile-La Mancha, Spain - LaCruzMarch2015_18m | ecosystem: Environmental > Aquatic > Freshwater > Lake | place: Spain...
CGTATATACTTTACTTGAATTCCATTGATACGCATCGATGGACGGCTGTCGGCTACTTGCCTAATGGTCCGAAGGGATCCTGTTACGATGTTAGGATTGAGCAAGCCAATGTGATCTACCATAAGGGCAAATTCTACTTATTCAGCGAGGGAGAGACGAGCAACATCAAGAAATATGGGCAACGCGACGCAGGAATCTTTTGCCTTGTTGCCGACGCGCCGGAAGGACCGTGGAAGCAACCGGACGGGGTGGATGTGTTGCTGAAGCCCGCGAACGACGGCAAGAGTTGGGACAGCAAACGTGTCCTCAACCCGAGGCACGTCTTTCTCAACGGGAAATGGTTTATGTACTACAAGGCCCAAGGCGAAAAGAATACTGGCAGTGAGACAGAAAACGGTGTAGCCATAGCGGATTCTCTTTTGGGGCCCTACAGGAAGTACGAAGGCAATCCGGTGATGAAGGGACACGGTCACTTCTGCTGGCGTTACAAGCACGGGATGATCTACCTGTCCTTCGTAAGTCAGCAACTTACGTGGTCGGAAGACGGTATCCATTTCGCGCCGATCGTGTGTCCTAAAAAAGACCTTTTCATATTCGGCTCGTTGTATGTACCCTATGACCCGTTGTTCGGCGACCCGGTGACCGACCAGCCGGTCACTTCATTCTGGGGTTTCGAAAGTGAGCTTATGAGGCAGGATAACCCAAGAGATTGGGACGTTGTTCGTATGGAATGGGGCTTCGGCCCGGCAGCAGGAAAGCCCGCGCAAGGAACAACGGCGCCGAAAAAATAGTATTTCGAGGCGCCCTTAAGTAAAGCGTAAATAAAAATAAAAATAAAAATGAAAACAAACTATTTTTTTTCATGGGTTCTTGTCATTGGCATCCTTTCAGGTTGCGGGCAAGGAAAACAATCCTCATCAATTACTCAGGAAAAGATTGAAAGCCCGCCCAAAAGCTCTTCAGCAGACATGCTTTGGAAGGTTTTCCAGGAACCACCAATGGAGACGAGGGCATCGGCTTATTGGCTCTGGAAAGGCGATTTGACTGCCGACGAGATGGGACGACAGTTGCGTTTGTTCAAGGATGCCGGTTTGGGTGGCGCGCGTATCCACCCATGGAGACAGTGCAACCCGGCATATTTGTCGCCGGAGTGGCTCAAGTTGCTCCGGGCTGCATCGGATGCTGCCCGAAAGGAGGGGATGAGCCTGGACATGACCGCCACCGCCTATTATCCGTTTGCGTTCAGTGGCGACTGGGTTAGCGAGGCGGAGGGCTTGCACAAGGCAAAACTGGAGACTTTTCATGTGGAGGGACCGAAAAAGTTTTTGCTTCCGGAAAAGGGATCTGCAAACGGAAATATTTTGCTGGCTCAACTCGCTCGGGAGACGGCCTCCCAAGTTGAGGAAATGCGAGATGTTACCGCTGAACTTACCAAGTTGGGTTCGACGGGAGTGGATGTGCCGCCCGGTAAACACACCATTCGCGTCGTGCGGCTCTTGAAGAACTATATGCCTTATCCGGGTCGTATACCGGATCATTTCAATCCGCGGGCGATTGAGAATTATCTCAAAGGCTTTGCCGATCGCGTCGCTCCCGCCCTGGGCGGCAAACTCAGCAATAGTTTTCGCGCTTTGTTCTGCGAAAGCACCGAGCAATTGGGGGAAGCTAACTGGACACCCGACCTACCGGCAAAGTTCAAGCGGCGCTACGGTTACGACCTGATGCCCTATTTGCCGTTAGTTCTCAATATTGACGATGACCAGAAAGGAACAGTAGCCATTGACCACAGCCCGCTCAATGACACCATTGTCCGGGTTCGGTATGACTACAACCGGCTACTGGTGGATTTGTTTTTAGACGCATTGCCGCGTACATTTCACCGTTGGTGTCATGAGAACGGTGTGCTCTCGCAGTGGCAGGCCTACGGCGGGCCGTGGAACTATGGGCTTGAAGACGGCTACCGCATTGTCGATTTACCGGAGGGGAATAACTGGTTGTTCTCGGTAAGCGGCGACGAGGACTATCATACCTGGCCGGTTCAGCAAAAATACGCGTCCTCAGGAGCACATCAAACCGGCCGACGCATTATCAGCAACGAGGCCATGACCACCTCGATGCAGGGTGGCAAATTCGAGGCAACTCTCGATTTAATCAAACGCGCGGACGACTTCCAATTAATCTGCGGTATTACTTCCCATTTTCTGACTCTCGTTGTCTACTCTCCATCAAACGAACCGTTCCCAGGTCGACCAGCCCCTACCAACAATTTGTTTGGTTGGGGTACGCACTTCAGCGAGCATAATACATGGTGGACATACATGCGACGGTGGATGGATTACAATGCCCGGCTTAATGCCATCTTCCAGTCGTCGCGCCCGGTGGCCCGGGTAGCGCTGTTGTTTCACACATCGGATGTCTGGGGGGAGGCTGGACTGAATCGTAGGTCATTCGCAATAGACCAGCCGTGGACGCACCAAGTCTGGCGCTGGATCAGCCAGAACGGCACAAATGCCGACTACGTCAGCGATCAGGTTCTTCAGCAGTCCACGTTTGGGGATGGCAAAATCAATTTCGGACCAATGCGTTATGACGCGTTGATCGTACTGGGAGCCCGAACCCTTGTCCCGGCAACCGCAGAAGCCCTGGATCGCTACGTCCGTGCCGGGGGCAGAATCGTGTTTGTGGGGGACATTCCAAATTCCAGTTCCGGACTGAAGGATGCATCGGACAACGACCGGAAGGTTCGCGGGATCGTCCAAAACCTGTTGCGGGATTTCCCGCAAAGTGTGATTCATCGGAATCATCCGGGATCAGTGCCCATCGCTCCGGTACCCTGGCTGGACTTGCTCAAACAGTGGCGCTCCAGTACAACCCCGGAAACATGTCTGGCGTGGACCGATCAACTGCTGACCGACCTGCACATCGAGAGGTCGGTACGATTTAAAAAGCCTCCCGTCGGTCTTTACCAGATTCACTACCGGCACGATGATGGACGCGACCTGTATTTCTTCGCCAACACAACCGGGTCCGACATCACCGCGAGCGCCGCCTTTCCTCTCGCCGGGAAACGAATGGAACGATGGGATCCGGAGACCGGCACCCGCAGCGCATTTCCTGTGGACAAGGAAGGACGCGCTCTTTTGGTGCTACCGCCCGCTCATTCGTTGCTGCTCGTGACTGCTAAGGGTGAATCCTCAGTGGCGACAGTCCGCAGTGCCCCCTCCAAATCTGTGGTGGCACAGGAAATCGCCGGACCGTGGTCCGTCACCTTCAAACCGGCCAATGGAGCGGCCTTCGAGATTGCACAGTTTAAGCTCATGGGCTTACACATGAGTCAGGAGGATCGACTGCAACGGTTTTCGGGCCGGGCAATCTATCGCTGCCGATTCGAGTGGAACAAACCTGCCGGTGACACCGTGTTTCTGAAGTTAGGCAAAGTCCCTAACTGTCTTACTGAGGTCGCAATGAACGGTCAACATCTCGGAGTCCGCTGGTATGGACGACACGACTACTTTGTGCCAGCCTCCGCGCTTCGTCAGGGAACCAATGAACTGGAAGTGACCGTAGTGACAACGCTTTTCAATTGCCTCCAGGCAACCTCAGAAAAAGCAAAGCCATCACAAAAATTAGAACCATCCGGACTCCTCGGTCCGGTGACAATCCAAACGAGCGTCCTATGAAACATACTACTAGGTTCCTGTACTCCTTCGTTATCGCTTTTTTTATGGTGATCGTATTCACATGTGCAGCATTTGGCCAGCAAAAAAAGCCAACAGGTACCATTGATAAAGCTGCAACTGACAATGTCGACTGGCATGCCCGTTGGATCTGGCTTGGAAATCCACCTGGATACAAAAACCAATACGTTTATGCCCGTCGTGAATTTGACCTGAAAAAGGAGTCGGAAAATGCAGTGCTTCATATTTCTGCAGACACCTACTACCGTCTATATATAAATGGAGAATACGTTGGACATGGCCCCCCTCGCAGCGAACCGGCCTGGATATCCTATGATACCTATGAAGTGCAAAAATTCCTTCATCGCGGGACTAATACCATCGCCATTGAAGCCAATAGTTGTATTCGGGATAAGGGTGCACTCATCTGTCAAATTGAGATCCAACAAGATACAGGGAGTGTCCCGATAAAAATTTTCACAAATAAATCGTGGCGGGTAAAACTGGCACAAGCTTATGATCCCACCGCAAAACATGGCAGCAAATGGGAGTATGGTGAAATATATGATGCATCCAAAGTGCCCGATGGATGGCAACATGCAGGCTTTGATGATAAAGGCTGGGAGGAGCCCTATTGTTTAGACGAACAAGATGCTGGTTTTAATAGAGCTAATCAGGATATGGTGTTCCCGGCCCATACTCATACAAGGCCTTATTACTCACTATTTCCAAGCGATATTCCTAAAATGCGAAATAATATCATTTATCCAAAAGAAATCGCGGATAAAGGTGAAGCCATCGCTTTTGATTACCGTGATACGGATATTGGTACGCTCATGGCCATTGAAAGAGAAAAACCATTGAAGACCTGCACTGTCGAGAATGCCGAAAGTTTACTCAAGCAAGGAAGCTCACCAGTGATCGTCATGAATGAACTCCCTTCCAATGATGTGGAAGCATATTACCACTATTGGGATCAGCATGGCACTTATCCCACTGTGAAAAATGCCTACATTGTTCTTGATTTTGGTCGATTGGTAAATGGATATTTTCAATTGGATGTTGAGGGTGCCGCCGGAAGTATTATTGATATTGGCTATGGCCAGATGATGGAAGATGGCCGTGTTCTCATGCGTCCCTATAATCCGGATATCTGGGGCATGGCCAATCGATACATTCTGAAGGATGGCCGACAGGCCTGGGAGGGCTTTCATTATCGGAATTTCAGGTATGTTCGATTGACATTTCGCAAATTACCCGGCCCTGTCAAAATCCACGGTTTCACAGTGAAGACTTCTGAATACCCGGCTGAACCGCGCGGCTCCTTTACATGCTCTGATCCGCTAATCACAGAACTCTGGCAGGCGTCAAAGAGAACGGTGGACCTCTGTTTGCAAGATAGTTACATGGACGGTACTTTTCGGGAAAAGGGGATTTGGACGGGAGATGTAAGTAATGCTCTTCTAGGCGCTTTTGCAGCATATGGAGATATTGCGGCCACACAGCGCTATTTTCGTATCATTGCACAATCACAATTTAGAACCGGCCACTTTCCAAGAGAACTACCTCATAGTGCGCAATTCGATGAATACTCTCCTGATTACCTCGAACACTCCATGCAGTTTGTGCTCAGGATATGTGAATACTATTGGTATGGTGGAAATCGACAATTGTTGGATGACCTCTACCCGGCATTGTTTAAGTATCTCAAGTTTCTTGAAATATACCGTAACAAAGATGGGTTGTTGGAAAATGTCCCCCTACTACATTGGTTTGATTGGGCTCCTATAGATCTTAGAGGAGCGCCTCTTGTCACAAACGCTATGTATTATGAAATGCTACAGGGTGTAGCCCTCATTGCTGACGAATATGGCCGTCCGCGGGATGCAGCCCGTTTTAGAGAGTTTGCTCAACCTATACTCCCAAGTATAGAAAAGTTGATGTGGAATGAAAAGCGGTGTCTTTATGTCGATGCCCTGGTGAATGGCAGGCAAAGCGATGTTGTCAGTGAACATGCGAATGTGATGGTGCTAGCGCATAATATTGGTAATGATAGTCGATTGAGCCAGATTGTCAGGCAATTGGAAAATCCTCCGAAAGATCTGATTATTGCCACATCCAGTTGTAGTTATTTTTCAGTTAAGGGACGATTTAATATGGGAGAATCTAAACAGGCGCTGGATTACATTAAAAAAGGATTCGGTCGATTCGTGATTCCCAATGCCGAAACTACCTTCTGGGAGGAGTGGTCGGCCAGGAGTACTGTGCGAGGTGGTTTTATCGCCCCCTGGTATCGCTTAGTGGCTATGGGTTCACCAGCTCATTTGGGTTATGCGTTATCTGCCGAAGTACTGGGCGTGAAGCCCACCAAGCCGGGTTTTACACACTTTCGTGTTAATCCCCAGGCGGGCGATCTTGACTGGGCGGAAGGTGTGTTGCCGGCGCCGACTGGAGATATTAAAGTGCGCTGGGAAAAGAAGGGAAAGGAATATATCTTAAAGGTTGAGATACCTGAAGGAGCAGAAGCGGAAATCTGTTTACCCCTTGGGGAACACTATTTCATCAATGATGTGCCTTTTGATCAATCGACGCAGATCATCAAGAAATCAAAATCATCGAAAAACATGATTGTCACAGTTGTGGGAGGCAGGTTTGAATTTCGGGTGGCTGGTGCAGGCAAGAACCAGGGAAGCTTATTATTTCAGAAATAATTCAATAAATAAATATTGATAAGTGACAAAAAAAATGAAAATACAAATCATCGCAGTCACTCTGCTTGTCGCCCTGGCAGGACTATCGAAAGGACAAAACATACCATCGGGGAAAAAGCCTGTAGCATTTGATGACATTCAGCCGGGCGGACTTCTTGAGAGCCACGCCCAGCTTTCTTTCAAACGCCTTCAGGAAGAGTATTTTCAATGGAACTCCATTTCGAGCGTCAATTTCAAGAGGTTTCCGGGAGATGCCATTGGCCGGTGCATAAACGGGCTTACCCTGTTGTCGCAGGCTTTGCATCAACCGGCAACACCCAACTTGCTCGAAATCATCCGCCGCTACGACGAGCTTGCCAACAGCGATGGCTATTTAGGCCCGATATTACCCGAAACCAGGGCCAATGAGGACGTTATAGCCGCTCACAACGGCGTTTTGTGTGGGTTAACAGAATATATAATCTGGAACAACGATGCAAAAGCCAAAGAAAAACTAAAGCATGTGGTCGATAACCTGGTTGTCCCTGCAAAGAATGCCATCCAATGCTACCGCGTTGATTCAGAGGAAGCCAAAATAATGAACTGGGTCTTATCTGGAGGAGATATCGGTCAGTTGTTTTTAGCACTGGACGGGATGACCCGCGCTTATACCATTTTTCCAAGTGCCGAATTAAAATCTACGATTGAAACGGCAATAGACCGGTACCGGAAATTAGATTTAGTTGCCATCAGTGCCCAGACGCATGCCATGCTTTCTGCTACCACCGGAATACTACGCTGGTATGAATTTCAGCACCGGCCCGAAGATTTGGCTTTCGCCGAAGCGCTCTATAAACAATACCGCGATTTGGCAATGACCGAAACCTACGAAAACTTCAACTGGTTCAACAGACCGAAATGGACCGAAGCCTGTGCCGTAATCGATTCGTACATTTTGACAGTGATGCTGTGGTGCTCGACCGGCAAGGTTTCCTATCTGGAAGATGCCCATCACATTCTTTTTAACGGTGTACTAGCCGGGCAGCTAAGCAATGGCGGTTTCGGCACCTCTCCGTGCGTGTGCGACCAAACAGGCATTCATACCGTTAAAAAACACCTTGAAGCCCCGTTTTGCTGCTCGATGCGCGGGGCCGAGGGGCTGACCCGCGCCATGCAATACAGTTATTTTACCGAAAATGAAACTGTTACCGTGCCGTTCTACACCGCCAACACGGCAACGCTCAGGCTGGGGAACGGTACCTGTAAAATCGAAGAAACAACCAGTTATCCGTACGAAGGACAGGTGAGGTTCGAAGTTGTGGAAAGCAAGATGTCAGCAAATACCGACCTGCAATTTTTTGTTCCATCGTGGGCCGAACCGGGCAGCTTCGAGATAAAGGTAAACGGTAAAAAAATCAATACAAATGTACGCAACTCGTTTGCATACCTGAGATTGCAATTAGCCAAAGGAACGGTTGTTGAGCTGACATTCAAGCAGAAATTCGGTGCCACCACAGCACTGCACCCCGACAAATCGCCTGGCGCGGTAAGGTATTTTAACGGCCCTCTTTTGTTGGGATCGGCAACCGAAAAAGCCGGAGAGCCGTTTATCCCGATTTTGGATTTGGTTTCAAAAGGTAAGAAAGACGAAAGCAGATACGTCTATTTCCCCGTGAACAAAGCAACTATAAATGATGGAGAACCAGTGAAATCAGGGGTTCATGATGTAAAGAAGAACGTCCCCATTTACCAGTGCAACCTGCCCGACGAAATAGTAACCAATGAAGTTCACAAACTTTTCGATGAACTTAAGTACGACCGGAAAAAAGTAATCTTCCTTTATTTGTGGGATGCTCCCCGCGAAGTGGAACAGGTGATACTGCAATGGCCCGAATCGGCAGAAATGCCTGGCCCCGAAAATGTTATGCTGGAATGGAATGAGACGGGAAATAAAATGAGCGCCACAATACCGGGCATTATTGGCAATGGACGGCAGTGGGTGTATTCACTTTACAAACCCGACAAGGTAAAGGCGATAAACAACCTGGTGTTGAACTTAAAAACGCCGGAAATTTCCCTCGGAAAGATTGGTGTCCCGGAAGTTACACTCATAAACAAGTGAAGACAACCGATATGAAACAAGCCTGTACAGTGCTGTTCGCCAAAGAGTATGGAAGTCCTGCACGAGTTTCATGGCACAATTAAAAAACAAATCATTTTCACATGAATTTAAGGACTACACTACTTTATTTGTTCCTCAACTTCCTGTCCACGATTATAGGCGGTGGAATGGTTTATGTAGGTGTTGCATTGAAAGGTTCAAAATTTGACCTTTCAGTCTCTTATCAGATAATGGCGGTCGTAATGCTTCTGGCAACATGGTTGCTCTTAACTGTAAAAATCAAAAAGAATGATTGAATAATCAGATTAAAACTCCCATTAAGGGTACCCAAATGAATACCTTTTAATAGAATCAGAAAAAATGAATAGAACATACTCTCAGCTTTCTGCATATCCCGATTATTTAAGAACCAATATGGGTATCGATTTTTCTTTCCATTATCATAATGATTCCCATTACAGGAATGAAAAGTGGAAGGAGATTTTGAATTGGATTTATTCAAAATTCGGGGAATATGGATGCGGAGACAATAACCCTGTAGATTCCTACTCCGCCACTAGCCTGGGCTCTGTCCATCTGGTAAGCTGGTTATTTGGAGCCGATGTACTTTATTTTGAAAATATGTTTCCGGATACAAAAGGATATCCGATGGAGTACTGCACATCTTTTTTCCACACCACTGGCAACGGGTGTTACATCTGACTATAAATGAAAAAGATTTGAAATCCTAAAAGATGATTTTGATTGGAGAATGCCTTGAAATACTTTATAAAATAATTTAAATCTTATTGAAATGAAGAAGCACAGTTTTTTATTTTGTTTTATTGTAGCATTTTTTTCATGTTCGAGACAGCATCCGTTCATGGAAAAGCAACTGTTGTTTAAACCCGATTCTATACTCAAACGATTCTACCGCGGTCCCGAAATGGTTATTTCGAAACAAGGAACGGCATTGATGTTCTGTGATGAAAGGCTTTATAGAAATGTGGATGAAGCAAAGAAGAATGTTGTGATGCGTCGTAGTTTCGATAATGGAAAGACCTGGAGTGAACGGGAAGTTGTATTGTCCGATACGAACATTCACATCAGTGGTGGTTTGTCATCAGCCTTATGCGATCAGGAAACAGGCGAGATCATTCTTTTGTGCAGCAGGGGAATTGTAATATTATCAGAAGATATTGATAAGTGGATGCAGAAATGCCGGAAAGCAAAACCATTGCGTTATTGGCCCGAGAAATGGGCGCATGAAAATTCATCGGCATCGGATTCTCTGGCCAAAGAATTGGTTCCCGGTTTTAAAAGCGAGAAGTTTCTGCTCATCTCAAAAGACGAAGGAAATACATGGATTCGTGAAGCATACAAAATAACTTCTCCTGTTAATCCGGTGACAGGCGATACGATGAAGTTTGGCCCGCAATTTACCGGCATACAATTGACGAAGGGAATCCACAAAGGCCGTCTTATATTCCCAGGCAGGGGATACAGCAGGGGTGGGGTGTTTCATCTTTTTGCATACAGTCACAATTATGTTGCCTATAGCGATGATCATGGTCGTACCTGGATACCTGGCGGTCTGGCTCAGAATGGTACCGGCGAAGCGTGTGTGGTGGAATTATCCGATGGCTCGGTATATCTGAATTCGCGCAATGAGTCGATGCGATGCCGGGGCTACAGGGCTTTCGATATAAGCTGCGACGGTGGTTTGTCGTTTATCAAATCCGGCTACGATACAATGCTTATTGAACCGCATTGTCACGCTTCGATAACACGATATGCCTTTTCTGGAGTTTTTGAAAACAAGATTGTCCTGTTTGCCAATCCAGCTGTAAAATCGAATACCAATAGTCATTACGACGGTAAAGCGAGACGCAACATGACCATACGTGCTTCCTACGACGATTGTAAAACATGGCCGGTGTCGAAACTTATCGAATCGGGACCGTCCGCTTATTCCTCGATGGTAGTGGCAAAAGACAGATCGATTATGCTGGTATATGAATCTTCTGATAAGCAGGAAGACCCGCATGGGATCATTAATGTTGCAAGGATGAATCTGGAGTGGATAGAAAAGAAATGATAACAATATGAAAAGACAAAACTGAGCATCAACGAGTTTAGTTCAGAATTTAGTTTTGAAATGTATTTTATAATCGTCAGGTATATTTATAATATGTAAATTTTAAGGTAAAATGAAAAAATTATTAATATCATTTTTTTTGCTAACCCATTTAATTAATGTTCAGGCACAATCCTGGCAATCCCAATGGATATCGGCTGTTGAGAGCATAAACGACACCAATATCTGGCAAGTGTTCCGGAAAAACATCGACCTGCCCGCAACGCCCCAAAAGGGAGTCGCCCGCATAGCCGTTGATTCGAAATACTGGTTGTGGGTGAATGGAGAATTGGTTGTTTACGAAGGAGGCCTGAAACGAGGACCCAATCCCAACGACACCTATTTTGATGTGGTTGATGTTACCCGTTTCCTGAAAAAAGGAACGAACACCATTGCCATTTTATCTTGGTACTGGGGCAAAGACGGGTATTCGCACAAGAATAGTGGTAAAGCTGGTTTAGTAGCAGAAATCAACGCCGATGGAAAGATTTTTGGTACCGACCAAAGCTGGAAAGCCCTGCGATATCCGGCGTATGGGACTACCGGCCCACCTCACCCCAATTACCGCATGCCCGATGACAACATCCATTTCGATGCCCGAAAAGATATCGGGAATTGGACATATCCCGGATTTGACGACTCAACCTGGCCGCCTGCATTAACGCTGGGCTCTCCACCAGTTGATCCCTGGAACAAACTCGTTGAGCGGCCCATACCGCTCTGGAAAGTGGAAGCGTTGAACAAATATGAGAACTATGCCCAACTGCCGAAGGTCAGCGATGGAAAACCCATTATCGCTAATTTGCCCCGTAACATTACCATATCTCCTTACCTGAAGATAAAAGCTCCGGCAGGATTGACGATTGATATGCGTACTGATAATTACAAAGGGGGCAGCGAATACAACTACCGTTCGGAATATATAACCAAAGAAGGTGTTCAGGAGTTTGAAAGCCTGGCCTACCTGAACGGTCACTGGATGATTTACAGCATTCCTTCCGGAGTAGAAATTCTGGAACTTCGCTACCGCGAAACGCGTTATAACACAGAATTTACAGGCAGTTTTGATTGTGATGATCCTTTCCTGAACTCATTGTGGTTCAAGTGCCGCAACACGATGAACGTGAATATGCGCGATGCCATTCAGGACCCCGACCGTGAACGGGCCCAATGGTGGGGCGATGCGGCCATAGTGTTAGGTGAAATATTACATTCCTGCGACCTAAACGCACATGCCCTTATAAAGAAAGCAATTCTAAATCTGGTTGACTGGCAGAAACCAGATGGCATGTTGTATTCACCCGTTCCTGCCGGAAACAGGGTAACGGAACTTCCCGGGCAAATGCTTTCGGGCATCGGTATGCATGGGTTCTGGTACTACTACCAGTACACCGGAGATATTGCCACGATCAGATACGCCTATCCTGCAGTGAAACGTTACCTGGATTTGTGGCGACTTGATTGTGACGGTCTTTTGGTTCACCGTGCAGGAGGCTGGGACTGGGGCGACTGGGGCAGAAACCTCGACCGCCCTGTGATGGACAACGCACTTCTTTATCAGGCGCTTGAATCAGCCATCAATATGGCAAAGCTTACCGGAAATGAGGCTGATATTCCCCATTTCGAAAAAATGAGAAAGAGTATAAGTGATAACTATAACGCTGTTTTATGGACAGGCAACGAATACCGTTCGTATGGTTATACCGGAATAACCGACGATCGCGGGCATGGATTAGCAGTTTTGGCTGGCCTTGCCAAACCGGAACAATATCCGGCCATAAAAGAAGTTTTTAAGCGTTCATTCAACGCCAGTCCGTACATGGAAAAATACATTCTCGAATCGCTATTCAGGATGGGCGATGCTGATGCGGCAATAACCCGGATGAAATCGCGCTACCGGAAAATGGTAGAAAGCCCGCTCTCAACGCTTTGGGAAGGTTGGGGGATTGGAGCAGAAGGATACGGCGGCGGCAGTTACAATCATGGCTGGTCAGGTGGCCCGCTCACTTTGCTGATGGAATATGTGTGCGGAATTTCTCCCACCGACCCTGGATTTTCAAAGTTTCAGGTGATGCCGCAACCCGGAACTCTTAATATGGCTTCGGCATCGTTCGAAACGGTAAAAGGAACAGTTAAATCCTCCTTTCAGAAAAAAGTGTCAGGGTTAGAAATTAAAGTAGCCGTTCCGGCCTCAGTAAACGCCACAGTTGGAGTACCATCAAAGGGTGTGACAAGTATTAGGCTGAACGGCAAACTGGTATGGGAAACTGGAAAATATATCATGAAAACCGGTTCTCCTTCAGGTGTACCTGCTGACCGGATTGGTTTTGAAGTTCCTTCGGGAGAATGGAGTTTTGAAGTGGGGTATTAACTAAGTGCTCTTATCATTCTGTTAGGATAAAAATGTTATTCCAATCAGAAAAAACGAATATTCGCAATTTATTATTAAAAATTTACGAAAATTTACACATTAATAAAAACACTACGAGAAATGAATACGAGAAATTCTTTATTTGTTGGATTAATTGCAACGATTGTCGGGTCATGTTGTTTAACCCCAACCTCCGGGGCTGACGCCCCGAAAAGTAAACTCCTATCATTGATCGCCAAGCCATCCTCACCTGCCGACGTTGTGACCGGCACGCCGGGCTGTGTCGCTTTCTGGGACTTCGTGAAGCGGGAGCCTGACGAATCCCGCCGCTTCGTCGCCCATGTGCCTGACGGGGTGGCGAACGATTACCCCCTCGATGCTTGGAATTGGGTCAAGGACTATTGGGAGCGGGGGCGGGCTGCGACATATGCCGACTTTCCGCAACTCGGACGCGGTCCTTTCGGCAACGCCATTCGCATCGTTAAAGAGACCGATGAATACTTCCGCCCGCTCCTTGTCGTGCCTCGGGAACGACTTCACAATTCTCCGTTGGACATCAAAGGTCAGGACAAATCGGTGTCGGTCATCGTATGGGCGATCCGCGAGAGCGGCAATCACGCGCTTGCCGGAATCTGGCACGAGGGGACCAATCTGAACAATCCGGAGGCCTTGGACATTCAAAAGGTCCAGCGAGGACAGCGACAGTACGGGCTGTTTGCCGGCCTGAACAAGGAGGGCAGCGCTTGCGGGCATATCTCGGAGAACGGCGCGGGTTCTTTTCTGAACCGCTTCGCTTTGAATAAGTGCAATTCGGCGGGGGTGGCGCCCTGCGTGCCCGCCGATTCCCCCATCGAAATACTCGACAAGTCCTGGCAGTGTTTTGCCATGACCTACGACCACCGGAGCCATGAACTGACTGGTTGGTTGAACGGTGCCTCCGGGGACACCTGGTTTGAGAACCCAAAGGCGCATGAACGGCACTTCTCCTTCGTTTACCAAGCCTACATGCAGGCCCACTTCGCCCATACGCCCGGAACTCAGCCCGGCGAGGATCCGACTTTCCCCAGCGACCAGTACTACCTCCCGCCCGAAGAGCGAGTTGTCTCGACGAAGATCCTCCAAGCCTGCGACACCGAGCGGGTGGAGCTCCGCGAATATCGGTACACAAAAGTGGAGGTGTTCCTGCGAAGAGGGGACGACGGCCAGTTCACCGAGACGGGCCGCGAGTTGGTAGGGCTGCGCCTGAACCCTTGGTGGTACCCGCACAGCGGCATTTTCGTCCCCGATGAAGACGGGAGTGGAGGACCGTTTACTATCGGCCGGGTGATCTGCAGTTCGAGGATGGTCGGCTTCACGGGCTGGATCGGAGGAGTCGCTGTGTATGACCGCGCCCTGCACCCCGAGGAATTGGCCAATCTTGCGGATTTGCGATCGTCAGTTGTGGTCGAAGGGGTGATGGGGAATGGGAGCGGAAAGCGATGCTTTAACCCACACCCCGGTTCTCCTTCAGGTGTACCTGCTGACCGGATTGGTTTTGAAGTTCCTTCGGGAGAATGGAGTTTTGAAGTGGGGTATTAACTAAGTGCTCTTATCATTCTGTTTGGATAAAAATGTTATTCCAATCAGAAAAAACGAATGTTCGCAATTTATTATTAAAAAATTTACGAAAATTTACACATTAATAAAAACACTACGAGAAATGAATACGAGAAATTCTTTATTTGTTGGATTAATTGCAACGATTGTCGGGTCAAGTTGTAATTCTCAGACCGGAGTAACGGTTGTTTTTCCTGAAGTAAGTGAACCCATTCAAATAACCAGTAACGAAAAAGAACATTTCTTTGCCAGTTATTACGGAATAACCTCATGGAGCAGAGATCAGAAATATGTTACTGTGCTGCAAACGGATATAAAATACAAATTGCCTGATGAAAATGATCCGGCAACGTTAGGCCTTATTGATTTAAAAAAGAAAGAATTTATTCCATTGACACAAACACGTGCCTGGAATTTTCAAGAGGGGTGTATGGCTCATTGGTTGGGTACATCTCCAGATTCTCTGATTATTTTCAATGACTTCAGGGAAGGAAAATTTGTTTCGGTTATCATGAATGTCTATACTAAAAAAGAAATTAAAACAATAGCATATCCGGTAAGTGGAGTTTCGCCTGACGGAAAAGAAGCTATCAGCATAAATTTCTCGCGTTTGCGGATAACCCGTACCGATTATGGCTATGGTGGAGTAGGTCAGGATTCGAAAGCCGACACTCAATTCCCTGAAAATGACGGCCTTTTCTTGGTAAACCTGGAAACAGGTGAAGCTAAACTGATTTTATCAATCGCACAAATCAGGGAAAAAGTACCGGAGATTTCCAAAGAAGGCATTGAGTATTTTGCCCATACCCGCTTTAGTCGGGAAGGTTCAAAAATATTTTGGCTTGCAAGGGCAATCCCTCACAGAAATACTACTTCTTTCACGGTAAACAGAGATGGGACAAATCTTCAAAGATGTTTTCCGGATAATTGGGGTGGGTCTCATTTCGACTGGCTAAACGACAACGAACTTATGATTACAACAAACGAGGGAAGACAGGATGCCCATATATTATTTACTATTGGGAAACAAGATTATAAAAGATTAGGGAACGGTTTGCTGGATTATGATGGTCATGGTACATTCTCACCTGATGGGAAATGGATGGTTACTGATACTTATCCGGACAAGAGTACAGGGGAGCAAAAGATCTATTTAATGGACATGAAAACCGAAGCTGTTTTACCTCTTGGGAGATTTATTGAACCGAAGGAATTTTTAGCAGGCTCCGGATTTTGGCGTTGCGATCTTCATTGTCGCTGGAGTCCGAAAGGGGACATGATTGGATTTAACTCTACAATGTCGGGCAGCAGGCAAGTGTACATGTTTAAGTTGACCAGATAAATATCTTTTATACCGGATTCAATTATATTGATCATTAGCAACTGAATCAAAATAGAATATAAATGAAAACTTAGAAGACATGTATAATAAATTATATTTCATTCTGGCAATCACACTATTAAGTGTAGCATGGAACTCCGTCAGAAAGGTGAATACATCTGCTGATGCAATTATTGCAAAGAACGCAGGGAAAGAGGATGACAGAGTGCTATTCGGTGCCATCCGCTGGGACTATTGGAACGAGGCAACGATGCGAACTTCGAAGCCCACTCCGGACCGGGCAGGAACTGCCCACGAAAACATGGAGAGCAAAGAGTGGTCCGATCGTTTACCACTGTATGCAAAGGTGCTCAGCGAAGACCCATACGAAGTGGACTTGCGCGCGGACACTCCCGAAGCCATTGACCTGGAAATTGGGTATGCCAGGGAGGCCGGTCTCGATTACTGGGCATTCCTGTACTACCCCAGTGATCCGGACATGAGCCGGTGTCGAGAACTCTATCTGAAGAGCACCCGCAAAGAGGACGTAAACTTTTGCCTGATCGTTTCACGCTGGGGCCCGGAACGAGAGAAGACGCGTTGGGAAGACAACATCGCTGAGATCGTAACGCAGGTCAAATATCCAACCTACCAGTGTGTCGATGGAGGGCGCCCTCTGATCTATCTCTTTCTATGGGACAATAAGCGAACCCCGGAGTTGATTTGGGGCTCCATTCCGGAAGCAAAGCGCGCGGTCGGGCAGTTACGCAAGGCGGTAATAGATGCCGGTTTCAAGGACCCCTTTCTGGTGGCGATGGCGATTAGAGTAAACGAGGGCGCAAACTATATGGAGACACTCGCCCTTGACGGGATCGCTGCTTATACAACTTTCGGCGGTACGACCTATGATGGCTTGGCCAAGTCTAATGTTGCATGGTGGGAGCAATCCAAAACGAGGAAGGCGAACCTCATTCTTCCTGTCAATTGTGGTTGGGGAGGTCCACGCCCGTCGGGCAAGGACAATAAACAACCTACGCCTCAGGAGTTCAAGGAACATCTTCAGAGCGCGGTGACATGGGAGAGAGAGCACCCCGAACTGACCACTACCAACAGCATCCTTATTTATGCATGGAATGAGTTCGATGAAGGTGGATTTTTGTGCCCGACCCGGGGAGAAAAAGAAGGTCAACGAAAGATAGATCAACTGCGCCAAGTTGTCGATGATCAAGAGAAATCGCGAAAAATCGGACCGTTATTTGGCACAAGCGAAGATGATAAAACCAAACGACAAGCGTTGACGCACAATACCCAATCCACCGTCAGTCCAAATGCGAAGATGAGCGGTGTTGAAGTGCATGAGGTTAAATGGACGGAAGGTTTCTGGGCGGAAAAGGTCGATTTGTGCAAACGCGCGACATTACCGAGCGTGGAAGCCGCACTGCTCGACGATCACAATGGAGCACAACTTATAAACTTCAAAATTGCAGCCGGTTTAGGGCAAGGGAAGAATCGCGGCACGGATTGGAGTGATGGCGATTGTTATAAATGGATCGAAGCGATGGCGTTCATGTTTGCTCTTACCGGCGATAATGAACTCGACCGTAAGATGGATTATTGGATCGGTGTCATCGCCAAAGCCCAGGCACCCGACGGCTACATATCCACAAACATCCAACTCGATCCGAACAAGAAACGTTGGGAAGATGTCCAGCATCACGCGCTATACAACATGGGACACCTGATCACGGCGGCTTGCTCCCACAAACGCGCTACGGGAAAAGATTCATTTCTCAACGTGGCGCAGAAGGTCGCTGACTATCTATACAAAGTTTTTGCGTCGCGCCCTACGGAACTGGCGCGCATGGATTTCAATCCCTCCCACATGATGGCGCTGGTTGACCTTTATCGTGTGACCGGCAACCGGAAATATCTGGAGTTGGCCGACATTTTTGTCACGATGCGTGGCTCAGCCCCCGCCACGACGGAACAGGGACGCGACAAAAATCACATGGGCGGTACAGACCAGACACAAGATCGCGTGCCCTTGCGCAAGGAAGACCAAGCCGTCGGCCACGCTGTGACCGGAACATATCTTTGGTGCGGCGCAGCCGACCTTTACATGGAAACCGGTGATTCGGCTCTCTTGACGGCACTTGATCGCATCTGGAAGAGCGCGACGCTTCGTACCTATATCACCGGCGGCATTGGCTCAGGTCGGATCGGCAAGTCAACTCGCGGTGATGAAGTTCACGAAGCATTTGGAAGTGACCACGAATTGCCCAACCGCACTGCCTACAACGAAACCTGTGCCAACATTGGCAACGCGATGTGGAACTGGCGGATGCTTCAGATTACCGGTGAAGCCAAGTATGGCGACCTGCTGGAGACCGTGCTCTACAACAGCATGCTCTCTTCCGTCAGTACCGACGGAAAAAACTTCTTCTACGCCAACCCGCTCGCCTGGGATGGACGAATCGGTTGGCCGCATCAACATTATACCGAGACGCGTTGGTCTCGCTTGGGCTGTTACTGTTGTCCGCCGCAAGTCGCCCGCACCATTGCGGGCTTAGGACGTTGGGCATACAGTGTCTCGTCTGACGCCGTGTGGGTTCACCTCTACTCCGGCAACAAGCTGCAAACCAAACTACCCGATGGTTCACCCATCGCATTGACCCAACAGTCGAACTATCCATGGGACGGTAACGTGAAGATCACCATCACGCAGGCTCCTGCGAAACCGTGTGCGCTCAAGCTGCGCATCCCCGCATGGGCGGTTCGCGCCACGCTGACGGTCAACGGCGAACCCGTTGCTGCCGATCCCGGTGCTTATACGACCGTTCAGAGAAAATGGGCAGCCGGCGATGTCGTGGAGTTAGATCTGCCACTGGCGGTTCGCATTATGAAAGCGCATCCGGCAGTGGAAGATTGCCACAACCGAGTCGCCGTACTGCGTGGTCCGGTCGTTTACTGCTTCGAGCGACCAAAAGATCAGGACGCCATTTCCCTGCCGGAAAACGTCAGGTTGACGCCCCGTCAGGAAAACGGCATCACTATACTGACTGGTAAGAACATCACACTCATCCCCTACTTCACCTGGGCCAACAATGGCCCGTCGTTCATGGAAGTTTGGATTCCACTGGAAAATAAAAACTCCCAATAATTCAAAGAAAAAAGATGCATTTATCAATTGAATTCAGCTTTTATTTCGTGCAGATAATTGAAAATGGAATAAATATTTTTAAGTATTAAATCATAAGTAAATGAAAAATTATTTAAATGCAAAACAAATTAATATTGTTTTCCTTCTCTGTCTATTAGTAGTTTCCGGCTTCGATATTTACGGACAACAGATAAACCGTAATAAACCTGAACGCGAGAAATGGTTTAGCGAACAGGGATTGGGTATGTTTATACATCTGAGTGTTGATGTACAACTGGGTGGAAACATCGCTCACAATGTTTTTGCCAGTTCGAAAGATTATCAGAAATATTACTTTGAGGAGCTGCCAAAAACGTTTAATCCCAAGAAATTTGATCCAGAGGAGTGGGCAATCCTGGCGAAATTGGCTCGAATGAAATATGTGGTCATTTGCACAAAGCATATCAATGGTTTTTGTCTCTGGAATACGCAGTCATCCGATTTTAATGTGATGAATACGCCTTTTGCCAGAGATTTTCTAAAAGAAACGATCGCTGCATTTCGTAAATACGGGATTGCCGTAGGTTTGTATTTTTCCCCCAATGATGCACATGTGATGTATAAACAGGGATATTCCTTAAGTCGTCGTTCCCCGGAATCTAATATTTCCAATAATAAAGAATTATGGCGAGTGACACAACAACAGCTCCGGGAGCTTTTTAGCAATTATGGAAAAATAGATATTTTGTTTATTGATGACCCTGATACAAAAAACACACAGCCTGTAGCAGATTATTGCTGGGAAATGGATCCTGACCTGGTGATTACCCGTGGTGCGATGTTAACTCCCGAACTGCGCTCCGAAGGTAATAATCCCCTTGAATTACCAACGGCAATTGTGCACAAGGCATGGGAAGCATGTGCTACTACAACGGCAGAGTGGTCTTATGTACAAGGGACCCCGGACAAATCAATTTATGAGATACTTCAGGTATATTTCGAAACCAGGGCAAAAGGGGGGAATCTTTTACTCAATGTACACCCTATGAGCAATGGTGAACTGCCTGAAGGAAATATCGGGTTGCTCAGACGATTGGCTATCTGGCAGGCATCAAACCATGAGGCAGTAGATAAGGTTGTGCCTTGTGCCAGGCCACTCGTGGATGGTATATGGTATACAAAAGCAAAGGATCAGGACTCTGTTTACTACGCTTTTCTTGATGCCACCGATTGGGTTTGGAGAACCAGAAAAGCCTTTTTATTATCTCCCATACAGGGGAACTCTTTCACAAAGGTATCAGTACTTGGACAGGACGAGACAAAAATGCAATACAATATGGATGTTAGTCCTTCAACATATTTTGCTCTTCATACTGAAGGATTATTTGTGAGTGTGATGAAATCGCACCGATCTTATTATGACATAAAGGAAATAGACAGATCGGCACCACCATGGATTGTAATTAAGATGGAGAAGGCAGATTTTAAGACACATGAGACTAAAATAATTGTCCCTGATCTTTAATTGGAAAGCCCCATTATAAATGACAAAAGAAAAGTTATTGGCAGATCCGAATGGATCAAGAATTTTGAATATTAATTGCTGGAATGAGTGGACAGAAGGTAGCTACCTTGAACCGGATACTCTTCATGGAATGTCTTATTTGGAGGCGGTACGGCAAACACCTTTTTGATGTAAAGGATTCATTGAATGCCGGCAGGAATAAAATTGAAATCAAAGTGACAACCACTATGGTAAACTACTGCAAATATTTGTGTAAAACAAAACCGGAAGTTATGAATCCCCGGGTGAATTTCTGGATAAGCAAATTAGATTTATCCTCCGGAGTTTTGATTGGTCCTGTAAAACTATGTTAGAAGAAATACGTACTGTTAATCACATTATAACAATGAAAATGAATTATTTAAAAAACGATCTGCGTTACCTGTCATTTTTAATAATCACACTGTTAACGTCAACAGGTTGTCATAAGAAACAAGCCTCAAAACCTAACCTGGTTTTTGTTTTAAGCGATCAGCAATCCTGGGACATGCTGGGCTGCTACGGGAACAAACGGGTGATTTCTCCGAACCTTGATAAGCTGGCTTCCGAAGGTATACGTTTCAACCATTGTATCACATCATCCCCCGTATGCTCTCCCTACCGGGGAATGCTTTTATCCGGTCAGCATCCCCTGGTTAATGGTACCATTCACAACGATATCAGGATGTTACCCGGCGAGGGCAAATATTTTGGCGAGATCCTCCGGGATAATGGGTATCGCACCGGATATTACGGGAAATGGCACCTCTATGGCGGCGACAGGGTGCGGCCGGTACCCAGAGGGCCCTATCGCTATGGTTTTGATGAGGAATTCCTGACCAATAACTGTACTCTTGATTATAGTAAGGAAAAATCATACTACTGGGACGAGAACAATGAAAAACAGCTTTACGGTGAATGGGAACCAGATGGCCAGACGCGTCAAGCCGTTACATTCATCGACAATCATGCAGGGGAACCCTTTGCACTGTTTTTATCCTGGCACCCCCCCCATAACTGGCATACCCCAACCGGCTGGGATACGACAGAAGGATATAAATACGGCTGGCATAAGAAGGGAGGGTATAAATACGGCGCCCCGGGAGAATTTGTTAATATGTATGATCCCGGTTCAATACGTTTGCGGCCAAATGCAGCGGATAACGACAGCGTAAGATATATCTACCAGGGACATATGGCCATGATCACCAACCTCGACCGTAACTTCGGGCTGATAATTAGAAAACTTGAAGAAAAAGGAATAGCGGATAACTCGATCATTATTTTCACCGCCGATCACGGTGATCTGCTTGCATCGCATAACTGGCCCAACAACAAGGCGTGTCCGGAGATTGAATCCATACGCGTTCCGTTGATCGTGAAATGGGCAGGAAATTTAAAACCACGGGTAAGCGAGCTCCTGGTGGGCACCCTTGATCTGATGCCAACTATACTCGGATTAATGGCTTTGCCTGTTCCGGGAACCTGCCAGGGTATTGATCTTTCAAAAGCAATAAAAAAAGGGAATGATGAAATGGTCAAATCTGTTCCTTTGTTTTTCTTTCCCGGCGACTGGCGCGGTATCTATACCCGCGATTATACTTATGCTTTTACATTAGATGGAGGAAGTCCTGAGCCACATGCTATTACTGCCGGCTGGCTCAACCAGAATGTTCTCTATAGTCATAAAGATGATCCTTTTGAACTGAATAACCTGTTTTTAAATCCGGATTATAAGAATGTTAAGGAAACCCTGCATAAGAAATCCCTCCAATGGATGAAAAAGTTCAGGGATGATAGTTTTATCTTTAAAGAAACAATTCAAAAGATACTGGGTACTGACGATTCTAAAGCATATACCGGGGGCAAACCTAAAAACTTTGAAGGTGCTCTGCTGGGACGTCCAATTGAACTATTGAAATAATAAGATATATGTACTGTGAAACCTTCATCCCGGCGGGATGGGACAAACACAATAGTCTAATAATTAATCAAAATTGAAGAGATTTTATATCAAAATCAAGAATTTAAAGAAAATGGAAGGTATAAAACAAAATTGCCATACTTATGGTATCAAATTAATTGCACTTGCTGGTTCGGGTTTATTGTATAGTTGTTCAATACAAGGGCAAAAACCAAATATCCTGTTTATTATTACCGATCAACAAAGCGCGAAGATGATGAGTTGTGCGGGTAATTCATATCTCAAAACCCCATCAATGGATAGAATTGCAGCAAACGGGACACGTTTTGAATTAGCCTATAGCCCGAATCCGGTAAGCGTTCCTTCCAGGACTTCAATGATGACCGGGTATTTCCCGAGTACTTTTAGGTTCGAAACAAACCAGGGTGGAGAAAATGCAACCATCACCGACCAAGTTTTGGCAAATACCCTCGGTAAACTGCTTCAAAAAGAAGGATACGAAACGGTATTTGGTGGCAAAACCCATTGGGCCAAGGGATTGAATTACACAACCTGTGGTTTTGAGAAATTGACTTCAGACACCTATGATGGGTTGGCTGTATCATGTGCCGAATACTTGCGAAAGGAACACGGGAAACCTTTTTTTTAGTTGCTTCATTTATGAACCCTCATGATATTTGTTATGTCGAAATTGATGCAACGTCAAAACATTATCAATTGCCGGTATTATCGCCTGATGATGTTCTGCCACGTGAAAATATTGCCCGGGCTATGAAGCAGGCAGAAATAGCCAGGCAATCTGGTGCCTTTGACAGCTTATGCCCTCCATTGGTACAAAATCATGGTATCACTGAAAATGCGGCTGGTGTGGTTTTAAAAACCTATGAAATGAAGAGTCCAACACATGAAGGAATAGATGCAAAAGATGTTTATCGGTTCCTTCGATACTATGTGAAAAATGAATGGACTGTTGATGACTGGCGCATGCACCATTGGATTTATCACCGGCTCACTGAGTATGTCGACAGCCAGATTGGTGTTATTCTCGATGCCCTGTATGAAAAGGGTTTGGATAAAAATACTATAATTATTTTCACCAGTGATCATGGGGATATGGACGGTGCGCATAAATTGGTCCATAAAGGCGACTTTTATGACGAATCTTCCAGGGTACCCTTTATTGTAAGCGGGTCCAATATTAAAAAAGGAGTTGATGTAAGGCACCTTATTTCATCTTCATTAGACCTGCTGCCTACTATTTGTGAATTTGCCGGATCCGAAGTTCCTGAAGGGCTTTATGGAAAAAGTATTAAACCTCTGGTTTACGGCGATAAAAACATAAAATGGCGCGATGCAGTTTACTCTGAAAATGATTATGGCCGTATGGTGCGGACTATTGATTATAAATATTGCATTTTTAAGGAAGAAGAACCATGCGAAATGCCTATTGATATGAAAAATGACCACGGTGAAATGAAAAACATCGCCGTTGATCCCAAATATTCAGAAATTATCGAAAAACATCGTCAGATTATAAATATGCAGGTTAAAAACAATAAAGACACCCTTTTTATTCCGGGTTGTAAACAATAAAAAAATTATTTATGAATTCAGTTATTACATTGCTAACAAAAAAAAAGAACCTATTTAAATTTGATTTTTTTTGCATTTCAATGTCATTAAGTTAAGAAATAATATCAAGAATTCTGAAAAATAAAAAACACATAGTAGCATGAAGTACAAAGTAAACAGTAGGAGAGATTTTGTAAAATCGTTGGCAGCAATGGGGGCGATGACGGCCTTCCCAGGTGTGATGTTAGCAGGATGTAAACCTTCAGCCATCCCGGGTAAACAATACGATGTATGTATTTATGGCGCTACTCCCGGTGGGGTTGCCTGCGCTGTAAGGGCTGCCCGCGAAGGTTTAAAGGTGCTTTTAATAAGCTTTAACGACCGTATCGGCGGCATGCTGACAAGCGGACTGGGTGTTTGGGACTCCCTTTATGAGGGATATCGTTCACCCATTTACAATGAATTACGACAGACATTATTTGATTATTACAAAAACAAATACGGTGAAGGCTCACAGGAGTACAAAGACGCTTTACCAGGAGTAAGTGGTCATAATAATGGAACTTTTGAGGCGCATGTAGCAGAGAAATTTGTTAACGAGCTCGTAACCAGAGAGAAAAACATCGATGTTCTTCTTGACCACTACCCGGTCGAAACAGCTAAAAAGGGCAAACTAATAACCGGGATAACACTTCAAAAGATGGATGCGAACAGCAAGGTTGATGTTAGCGCAAACTATTTTGCCGATTGCAGCTACGAGGGTGATTTAATGGCCGTGACAAAAGTAAGTTACAGTGTTGGAAGGGAGTCGCGCGCCGGGCATAACGAGAAACATGCCGGAAAAATCTTCATGAAGCCCAATGGCGTAAGTGAGTGGAATGAAAGGGAAGAACGGATATTTAAAAAGCTTAATACACGCCAATTTGGTCATTTTCAAAATATAATCTATCCTGAGAGTACCCATGAGGGGGATAGCAAAGTGCAGGCTTATAATATGAGGTACTATGCAACGAATATTCCAGACAATCAAGTTAAACTAACACCTTCGGATAAATACGATCCGGCATATTTAAAAACACTTGAATTTCAAGTTCCAACGGGCGTCATCAAACCAAATAGTAAATTTGGTGTTAATCGTCCTCAACTTGTGGGTTTGCACAATAAGTATGTGGAAGGCGACTGGAAAACCCGTCGCGATGTGATCAATGAGCATGTCCGGTTAACCCGCGATATGATTTACTACATCCAAAATGACCCTTCAGCACCGGAAAATCTCCGCAAAGCGTGGGAAGGGTGGGGTTTGGCAAAAGATGAATTTATTGATAATAACAATAATCCATACGAAATATATGTTCGTGAATCGCGCCGGATGGTCGGAAAATATATATTTACTGAAAATGACCTGGCTTTGCATCCGGATTATGATCGCACCCCCCTTCACCAAGACAGTATTGGCATCATAGAGTGGTACCAGGACTGCCACGCGTGTACCTCATTCCGTTTGTCCAACAGCCTCGATGAAGGTAAGATGATGCTCGATATGGAAACCTTCGTTGGCCAGCTGCCCTACCGTTGTATTGTTGGTAATGAAGTTGATAACCTGCTCGTTCCGGTCTGTATGTCAACCACACACGTGGCCTGGGGAGCAGTGCGTCTCGAACCAACCTGGATGCAAATTGGCGAATCGGCAGCCTATGCCATTCTTCAATCGATAAAAAGCAAGGTTAAACTGCCGGACATCGACACCGAAGTTTTAACACGTACTCTTGCCGAAAAACGAAGCATGGTGACTTTCTTTAACGATTTTTATATAAACAGTAAGGAATCATGGATTCCTGCCATTCAATATTTTGGAACTAAAGGTTTCTTCCCCGAATACGATGCCAAACCATTGGATGAGTTAGATAGGGTAACCGCCAACTTATGGGTCGAAGGTGTGTTGAATATTAAAAACAAAACCCTTAATGTTAACGAGCTTGCTAAACAAATACAAGCGGTAAAACTGCAACAAGGAATAAGCTTCGAATATTTTAATACACTACTAAAAGACAAAGGCTTGCCCGAAATACAGAAAAGTGGTTCTATTGTTAGCAGGGCTTTTGCTTGTGAGCATTTATTTATCTTGATGTAGCTGCAAAAATTCAATAATTGTGAATTTACAAGTTTAATGATATGAAATAGCCATGAGGGTAAACCTCTTACAAAGCGAAAATAATTATTTGGCTATTGGCTGCGTTGATCTTCGATTCCATATCCCGCAGAAGCGGGATTAAAAATAAATTACAAACGTATGAACACATCATTTAAAATTTTCCCCTTAATTTTCGCCCTGGTTGCATGTAAAAGTCATCAGCCAACCGAAAAACCAAATATCATATTAGTTAACATTGACGATTTGGGTTGGAAGGATCTTAATTGCTTTGGAAACAAATTGGTCAGCACGCCAAATATCGATGGTTTATGTACCGATGGTTTGAAATTTACCCAAGCTTACAGCGCCGCGCCGGTATGCACGCCAACCCGCTCGTCAATTGTTACGGGGTATTACCCTGCACGCTTGCACATTACCGGACAAGCCAGTTATAAAAAGGACGATATGTCGGATAGGAAGCTCCTGCACCCCGACTTTACCACACAATTTGCCGATACCATTACAACTTTTGGAACTGAGCTTAAAAAGGCGGGGTATGCAACAGCATGCGTTGGTAAATGGGGCATGGATGGATGCGAGGCAACCGACTTTGGCTACGATTTTGCCGTTGATGGAAAGGATACTGCATTAACAAACCGGGCAATTGGTTTTATTACAGGTAATTGTAAAAAACCTTTTGTGCTATATTTAAATTATCATTATGTTCATATACCACTACATCCCGATTCGTTGTTACTAAAAAAATACGAAATCTTGGGAGCCACTGTTCCTACTCCTGCATATCTTGCAGTTGTTGAAGCTTTGGATAATGAAATAGGTAAACTTTTAAGGGCGATAGATCAGCTTGAGCTACGTCAAAATACAGTGTTTATTTTCTATTCCGATAACGGAGGTTTTCTCGGGGGAAGCGACGTTGACAGGGTAACAACTAATTTACCTCTGCGCGATGGCAAGGCAAGTTTGTACGAGGGTGGTTTGCGGGTACCCATGATCGTGCGTTGGCCCGGTGTTGTAAAAATCGGAACCACAACCGATGCCATGGTTAATAGCTACGATTTTTATGCAACTTTCCTCGATATAATCGGCCAAAAGGTCGAAAACAGGGATGGGGCAAGTTTTCTTCCGGTACTTAAAAGCCAGGCCGTTTTGCCGGATCGTCCGCTTTTCTGGCATTGGCCGCATTATCGCAGGGGAATGGGCGGTATTCACGCAAGCCCGTCCTCTGCAATGAGATATGGTAAGTGGAAGCTGATCTACTTTCATGAGGATAAGCATTATGAGCTGTATGATTTGGATATTGATTTGGGTGAAACGAATAATTTGGCTACCAGGGATACCACTAAATTTAATGAGCTTACTACTATGTTGCAAAACTGGTTGTTGGCAACCCATGCTCAATTTGGTAAGGAGAATCTTGAGGGGTCTAAATATGAATTCCCCAGGCCGGTAATAAAAACTGAATAAAAATTTGTATTAAAAATAGGGACAGACAATATAAAAGGATAACATAATATCAAAACAAATAATAACGATGAAAAATTTAATAGTAAGTTCTTTGGTATTGTTACCAATGCATTGTTTTTGCCAAGATGGCGAAAAGCCTAATTTCCTTATTATTATGTCCGACCAGCACGCCCCGCAATTTTCGGGAGTTTACGGGCATCCAATGGTTAAAACCCCAACCCTTAACAAGTTGGCTGAAAAGGGTGTTCTATTTCAGAATGCATACACCACCAGTCCTATTTGTGTTCCTGCGCGCATGAGTTTTATGACGGGTAAATACGTCCATAACATTGGCATTTGGGATAATGGTGTTCCCCTGGCCGAAGACCAACCCACCTGGGCGCATTACCTTCGCACAAAAGGGTATAATGTAGCCTTATCTGGAAAAATTCATTTCCGTGGATTTGATCAGTTGCACGGATTTGAAGCACAATTGGGGGTTGACATGAATGGAATGATGTATCCCATGCCTCCTAACTGGAAAAATTACTCACTGCCCGAAAGAAAAGAATCCAGAAAAACAATTGGTAGCGGCCCCGGTACAAATTCAGTAATTGAATCGGATGATTTTTGTGCTGAAAAGGCATTGGTATATTTACATGCACCATCGCGAAAAGATAACCCCTGGGCCTTGTTTGTTGGATTGGTAAGCCCGCACCCGCCCTATAAAGTACCGCAAAAATATTATGATATGTACCCGGAAGAAGTGGTAGATATGCCTGATATTCCGTATGGGCATATTGCAGCGATGCACCCTTCAAACCGCAGGTTGCGGTACGGATTAGGCTTTGTAAATGAAGATATATTGCCCGAAGAGCAGATTCGAAAAGCACGTTCTACTTATTATGGCATGGTAACTTATATGGACGACCTTATCGGCCAAATGGTAAAAGCTCTGGAAGAAACAGGACAACTTGAAAATACTGTGATTATTTATGTATCGGATCATGGTGAGATGCTGGGGGAACACGGCTTGTGGAATAAACTTAATTTTTATGAGCAGTCGGCCAGGATCCCTTTGATCATCAGTTATCCCAAAGCACTTTTGCAACATCATCAGGTTTCTCAGCCTGTTTCAATGGTGGATTTAACAGCCACCATTTTATCCATGGCCGGGATAAGGGAAAAAGAAATAGTTTCGCCGATAGACGGCAATAGTTTACTTCCTTTATTAACACAAATAAATGCCCCTTGGCAGGGAAAAGCTTTTAGTGAATGTTATGCAGATTATTCTACAGGGCCCAAAGCTATGCTCAGACGGGGAGATTATAAATTTATCTGCTATTTTGAGGAAGAGCCGGAGCTTTTTAATCTGAAAAATGATCCCGGTGAATTTAACAACCTGGCTAAAGATCCTTTATATTCCCAGGTAGTATCAACAATGCAAAAGGAATTATTATCGTTTTGGCACCCGGATAAACTTAAGAAAACTGTCATCGAAAGCCAACAAAGAAGGTTGATGTTGCGCCCATATCTTTTTCCATATATTGAAGAGGAAAGGGGAAAATGGCCGGAGAAATTCACGAAGGAATTAAACCAAAAGACCCAGTAAAATTTAATAATAACTTATTCAGCTGCGCAAATGAAAAATAAATTAGCCGCCATTGCAATTACTTCCTTACTATGCACTTCTCTTTATGCCCAACAGGAACTTATTGGTCCAATACCAAAAGACAGGGGTATTTTATCACAGTGGAAGGAGCCAAACCTGCTTCCTGAGAAGTATGCCAAAAACCTGCGCTACGAGGCAATAACTTATGGTAGGGACGGACTAATGCCGCTGCCCTCCACCTCTTTTGGCTATAAGCTTTATGATTGGAACGGCGATGGTTTCGATGATATTGTAGGCTGTAATTACCCTTTCCACTATGGCGATCCGTACATTCTTGTTTACCTGAGTTCTGGTGGTAACAACACCACTTTTACCGACCCGTTTAAAAGTCAGGTAATACTTACCGATAGCCGCCTTGGCAGGTATTTCGATTTTATGGATGTGGATGGCGATGGCAAGGATGAGATAATAACCTTTGATCCGAAGAAGAAAAATATAATTGCCTTTAAAAACATTGGTGATATCTCTAAGCCCGTTTGGGAAGTTGTTGATATTAAGGATGCTGATGGAAAAAACTGGGATTATTTACAGGATGTACTTGAAACACCATCCTTTACCATCACCGATTGGGATAATGACGGACGCAAAGACCTTGTGGCAGGAATGAATCACCCGTCGCGTATGGTACATGGTTATGGAATCGACCCAAACATAATGCACCCCGATGCTTATCGGATTTACTTTGTGAAAAATATAGGGAATAATGGCAAGGCTGTGTTTGGCAATCCCCAACTGATTACCTGCGATGGAGAACCGCTTAAATATTTGGGATGGGCATACCCTTTAACTTACGATTTTGACCATGATGGTTTGCCCGATCTCGTTTGTGGCGAACACAAACCCGGGATCAGAGTTTATAAAAATATGGGGGGCAGCCTACCAACCGTAAAATTTATTGGCAATCTAATGGACGAGCTGGGCAGGGAATTGGTAGACAATGTTTATTTCCACCTCGAAATGGGCGATCTAACCGGCGATGGCAAAAAAGAGTTTGTTTCCACCACCCAGTTCAGCGGAACCACCTATTATTACCCGCTTTTTGCCACCGGCGATTCTTTAAAATGGCAAACGGGTGAATATTTGAAATTTAATGGTAATGCCGCAACACCAATTTGGGGTCCGGCTATCTGCACCGTTGAGCCTGATGATTGGGACGGCGATGGCGACACCGACTTTTTATTAGGCGCCGAACCGGGAATGCCTATGTTGCTTAAAAACATTGGTAGCGATAAAAAGCCCGTTTATGCCAACCCCGAATTTATAAAATTTTACGACGGTTCGCCCGTACGTACTTATAGCATTGAACTGGGTGATGGCTCATCGCACGGCGCCTGGGAATGGTACGACGACCGCATTGCCCCCACCGTTGCCGATTGGGATGGCGATGGAATTAAGGACCTAATTTCCTCAACACAGGGTAGAAGAATATATTGGATGAAAGGGAAAATGGTTAAGGATGAACTACGATTTAGCTCTCCAATGAAATTTAAGTTTGGTGGCGATGATGTTTTACACCCCCACCGTTGCAAGTTGGGAGTAGTCGATTGGAACAGGGATGGCAAAATGGATTTAATCGCGCTCAATACCATAAGCGAGCTGGTGATTTATCTTGGCAATGGCACTTCCAACCTCAATTTTGCCAACGCCATCTATCTGCGAACCACCCGAAACGAACCTTTGGTTAGCGATTTAAGCATTGTTCAACCGCCCTTAAGCTCATCCCTTTCTGGCCGAACGGGTGTAGCCATTTTCGATTGGGATAACGATGGATATTTGGATATTATTACCCACAAGCACCGTGGCACAGTACTTTATTACCGAAATACGGGTAAAGGGGTAGGGGTATTCGAACCTGCGCGGGTAATGTTCGATTTCGATTCGCATTTGGCCGGACCCACTATAATGGACTATAACCAGGATGGTTACCCCGATATTATTCTTGGGGGCGACCGTAAAAGGTTTGTGGGCGAAAAGAAACTTTTCCCCAAACCAATAAGGGCACATCTAATGTGGTACGATGGGAGCAGCTTGCCATTCCCTTCTAAGAAAAGATAAGCTTTCATTGGTGTCCGGTTAAAATAATACGAAATACTGTTTAACCGGACAACGATGATGAATCTAAAAGAATTATCCGGTCAGTAATTAAATATAATATTTTATCATGAAATCAAATTTCTCAAAACTTCTATTTCTGTTACCAGGTGTAGTTTTGTTGCAGATCAATGCAATAGCGCAGTCGGATAAAAAACCGTTAAACATTTTAATGATTCTGGTTGACGATATGGGTTGGTCGGATCCTGGCTGCTATGGCAACCCTATCATTCAAACACCTAACATTGACAAACTGGCCAGTCAAGGTGCGCGGTTTACCCATGCTTATGCTTGTCCGGTTTGTACACCTTCGCGGGCGGCGTTACAAACAGGTCAGTATCCTGCACGGCTAAAAATGACCGATGTACCTAATGGTCATCGCCGTCCATACGGAAAGTTGGTCCCTCCCGAAATTTTCTGGCAATTAAAACGGGAACATATTACTATTGCTGAAGCCATTAAAAATACCGGCTATATTTCAGGAATATTTGGGAAATGGCATTTGGGCTTCGATAAAAACCATCAGCCTGGAGAACAGGGTTATGTTTTTCCTGAAGACAAACCCTTACAGGGCAGCTATGCAAATAAACTTAATGACTGGGTTAAAGCCAACCCTTATAAAGGCATTGGAAATCAGGTTAAACAATGCATACAGTTTATAGAGCAAAACAAGGGAAAGCCATTTTTCTGTATCGCCTCTTTTAGCGCTGTTCATACTGATCCCGAAGCCCGGCCATATTTAATTGATAAGTACAAAAGAATTGTAGTTGCCAACAGAACCACCATCAACCCGGTTTACGCTGCTATGTGCGAAATGATGGACGAATCTGTTGGGCTGTTTCAGGAAGTATTGAATTCGTTGGGAATCGTTGAAAATACTTTGGTTATTTTCTACTCTGATAATGGTGGTGTGGTAGAAGAACGCGGCTATTTATTCAACGGATATGCCAATTTGGTAACCCATAACTGGCCCTTGCGCGATGAAAAAGGAACATTGTATGAAGGCGGTATCCGTGTGCCACTAATCGCTGTCTGGCCCGGCATCATTAAACCCGGAACTATAATAGATGCGGCTTTTCATACCGTTGATTTTTTTCCAACTTTACTCGAATTAACGGGAAATCCAAAACCTAAAGATATGATTCTCGATGGTCAAAGTTTTTTACCAATTCTGAAGGGCAAAAATCAAACTTTTAATAGGGACTTGTTCTGGCATTATCCGCACTACCATCATTCCACACCTGCATCGGCCATTTTATCAGGAGATTATAAACTAATTCATTTTTATGAGACGGATAAGAATGAGCTGTATAATTTAAGCAAAGATATTGGAGAGCAATACGACCTCGCTGAAACCTTTCTGGATAAAAAAGAGGAATTGTACAGTAAATTGATGAACTGGCTCAAGGAAACTGACGCCTCATTGCCCAGGGAAAACCCTTTCTATGATCCGGCCAGGCAATTAATTTGGGGAGAACGAATAAGTAATGACAAGTTGAAAGGCGGAAAAACCTTTGGACTTGAAACTGATGATTAATTGCAAAGTTTCACTGTTGTATAGTACATTATTTCAATATATTAATAAGAATATCTAATGCATAATTTTACAATAAATCCAACTAATTTGGGATTGGTGCTGCTGCAATCTTTTATTGCCAGCTTAAACACAACAGCGCAGGAAAGCAAAAGTCTTTTGAATATCGTAATGATAATAGTTGATGATGAGGATGCTGAAATGAATGGCTTAATGCATCCCCAGGCCAAAACACCTGCATTTGATAAATTGTCAAAGAGGAGCGTCCAGTTTACCAATGCTTTTTGTGCAGCTCCCGCCTGCGGACCATCGCGAACATCGCTAATGACAGGCGCTGCTCCTTATCGAACCGGTGCATATTATAATAACCAAAACCTTTGGGCTACCCCAAACCTATATTCTGATGTAGATAACCTGCCCGGTTTCTTAAAAAAGAACGGATACCTCACAGCCGGTATTGGAAAAGTTTATCATACCCCACATGATGAGTTAACTAAAAATAATTGGACTGATGGTTTTTATGTGCCATATAATACTACGAAAAACACTAATATGAGAAACCAGACCTCGTGGTCGGTTAAAGTTTTTGAAGATCTCTGGAGCTTTGGCCCTTTGCCGGATACCTGGGATTTAAATGATACCTCACTAATGCAGCAGGATACCAAGGATGCCAACATGGTAATTGAAATGTTAAGCCAAAAACAGCAAAAGCCATTCTTTATCACTTTGGGTTCGTACAAACCCCACGTACCTTATTTTGTGGCTCAACGCTATTTTGATATGTACCCGCCCGACTCCATTAAAATACCCGAAAGTTACCTTGAGGGCGACCTCGATGATGTACCCGAATGTGCCCGTCAATTGGCTACTCATCGCGGATTTCATAAGTACATTGTCGATAACAACCTCTGGAAAAAGGTTCTTCAGGCCGAAATGGCATCGGTTACTTATGCAGATGAGCAAATTGGCCGCGTTTTAGATGCGCTTGAAAAAAGCAGGTATCGCGATAATACAGTAGTAGTATTTATTGGCGATAATGGTTTTCACTCCGGTGAAAAAGAGCATTGGACCAAATTTGCCTTGTGGGAAAAAGCAGCAAAAGTACCCATGTTAATATCCATGCCAAAACAACATAGTAAAAGCGTAATAAACAGCCCGGTAAGTTTACTTGATATCTATCCTACTGTACTTGATTTATGCGGAATTGAACCTCCCAAAACACATAAGTTGGATGGTATAAGCTTAAAATCTATTTTGCATGGTAAAACCACCGAACGTGGCCAGCCTGTTGTGGTTACCCATGGAGCAAATAACCACGCTGTTATTACCGCTGATTATCATTACATCCGTTACCGCAACGGAGCCGAGGAATTGTACGATAAAAAAGCCGATCGTTATCAGTGGTACAATATCGCTAACAAACCCGAAATGAAATCGGCAATTGAGCAATTAAAGCAATATCTCCCAACCGATGAAGCCGAAAATATTCCTTTTGAGTATGGCGGTGAGGAGAGCAAAGGCTGGGATAATAAATGGAATTAATCATTTAAAATTAAATAAACATGAAAAATAACAGACGTGATTTCTTAAAAAACAGTACACTTCTCGCATTAAGCGGAGGAATGGTATCAGTTCTACCTCAAAACGTTTTGTCAGCCAACTCTCAGTTTAGCTCTGTAGGGTCAGAGGAACTCAATTGTGATATTCTCATCGTTGGTGGTAGTTTTGGCGGGGTATCGGCTGCACTGTCAGCCGCTAAGCAAGGCAAACGGGTAATTATGACTGAGGAAACAAAGTGGCTTGGCGGACAGGCAACCACCCAAGGTGTACCATTGGATGAACATCCATGGATTGAGGAGTATGGACTGAACCAAAGCTATGCAACCTTCAGAAACAGCATCCGGGATTATTACCGGCGATTTTATCCGCTCTCTTATGCAGCACAAAAAGATCCTTACCTCAACCCTGGCGCAGCGTGGGTTACCAGTTTGGGATATGAGCCACAAGTAGGTTTGGCTGTGATAAGCCAGATGCTGGCACCACATACCACGAGCGGAAATATTATTGTTTTGACTCAGCATAAACCCGTAAAGGTTGAAACAGATGGCGATTATTTCAGATCCGTTACCCTGAAAGATCTGGAATTAAATGTTGAGAGGACAATCTCAGCGAAATTTATCCTTGATGCTACCGAACTTGGTGACCTGCTCGGGCTTGGCAAGGTAGAACATACAATTGGGGCCGAAGCGCAAAGCGAAACACAGGAGCCCAATGCTTACGGGGAAGGCGATCCATTACGCCAGCAACCCTTCACACATCTTATTGCTGTAGACTATCTTCCCGGTGAAAATCATGTCATCGGCAAACCAAAAGATTACGAAAAGTACAGGTCAGGTTTTAAGCATTTGAATGGTGTTCTTCCTACTGGGGGAGATGAGATAAAAGTGAGAATGCGTCGTTTGTTTGCTCCGGAAAACCCCGCTAAGTACGAGTCCTGTATCTGGAATTTCCGACGGTATTTTTGCCGGTCAAATTTTGAGCCGGGGGCATTCCCAAGTGATGTTACCGGTATTATGGTGGGTGAGTACACATCAGGACAACTCATTGGTGTTCCGGAAAAGGAAGCGGCATACCATCTGGAACAGGCTAAACAATTGAGTTTAAGTGCTATTTATTATTTTCAGACGGAAATCGAAAATGGTTACAAGGGTAAATCGGGGTTTCCTGGGATCAGGACCCGTGGCGATGTGTTTGGCACGATAGATGGATTAGCGCAATATCCATATATCCGTGAGTCACGAAGAATAAAAGCCGAATTCACTGTATTGGAGCAACATTTTCACATTGACATGAACCCTGACGGCCCTTTGAAATACAAGGATAGCGTAGGGGTTGCCGGATACAGGATCGATATTCATGAAAAGCGCAAACAGGGAAGCTTTACCACTGAACTGCACAACAAGCATTGGCCACAACAGATTCCTTTGGGTTGCTTAATACCGCAAAGAGTTGAAAACATGCTGGCTGCGTGTAAAAATGTGGGAACTACCCACATTACAAACGGAGCATTCCGGTTACACCCTGTGGAATGGAACATTGGTGAAGCAGCAGGGGCCCTGGCGGCATATTGCCTGGATAATAATTTAAAACCCAGGGAGGTAAGAAATACCCCGGCCCGTCTTAAAGATTTTCAACGTATGGTAGGCAAACAGGGTGTTCAAATGGAATGGCCCGGAATGGAACACGGCCGATCGTATAACAGTCATTTTGTAAATGTGCCAGACTGGTATTGGGGGGAAGCGGGATTTAAATATTAGAAGTTATCATTTGAGTTAACTCCCGGTTTTTTTTGGAATCTAATAAAAATTTTGTCTAACAAATTATTATGTAGGCTAAAATATTTTGTCATGAAGAAAATTTTAATCAATATTAAAATATCACTGATCACTATTCTTGTTTGTTTTGGATTCCCTGTCCAATATCTGTATGCAGGTATATATCTCCCGGCTATATGGTCGGATAACATGGTCATTCAACGTGCCGATTCCGTCAGAATTCACGGGTGGTCCTCTGAAGTAATGGAGAATTTAAAGATATTGCCCGGGTGGAGTAACGATACAGTTCGTGTTCAGGTTTTCCGGGGCGAATGGAGTGCATGGTTAAAACTGCCTGCTGATAACGGCCCCTATAATATTGTTATAACCGGACATTTAAGGAAAGAAATAAAAAATGTACTGATTGGCGAGTTATGGCTCTGCTCAGGGCAATCAAATATGCGTATGATGTTGGAACAGGGGACTCTTAACTTTAAGGAAAAGATTGCGGAAGCTAAATTTCCTGAAATCAGATACTTTGAAGTATTCCGTAACTTTTCAGATTGTCCCCAGGAGGATGTTAAAGGAAACTGGGTGGTTTGCTCTCCTGAAACGGCGGGTAGATTTTCAGCTGTATCCTATTATTTCGGAAAAACCCTGCATGACCAGATCAAAAGACCGGTGGGCTTGATCAATGCAAGTTGGGGAGGTACCAATGCTGTAACCTGGGTTCCCGAATCGGTTTTAGCTGCACACCCGTACTACGGATCACTCGCACGTGATATTCCTGAAAATAACGGAAAACCTACTACACCTTGTGTGGTTTATAACGGAATGATTCATTCACTGATTTCTGAGAGGATTGCCGGAGCTATCTGGTATCAGGGAGAAAGTAATGTTCAGCAACGTATAGAATATGAAACACTTTTTCCGGAACTTATTAAAAGCTGGCGTGAGAAATGGGGATACGGATTTCCATTTTACTATGTACAGATTCCACCATGCAATTTCTATGGTAATTTATCATTGAACTATGTTACCGAAGCACAGCGTAAAACCCTGGAAATCCCCGGTACCGGTATGGCCGTAATACACGATGTGGGCGACACAAGTAACCTGCATCCGCGTGATAAGGAAACCGTGGGATACCGGCTGGCTCTCTGGGCACTAAACAAGAATTACGGTATGACCAGTATTGTTTGCTCCGGACCACTTTACAAAAACATGAAAACTGAGGGAAATACAATCCGTATTCTTTTTGATTATGCAGACGGCGGGTTGGTATGCAAAGGGAAAAACCTGACCTGTTTTCAGATTGCAGCCGGTGATAACGTATTCTATCCGGCAGAGGCTAAAATTGACGGGAATATAGTTGTTGTAAAAAACAGTAAAGTAAAAAATCCGGTTTCCGCACGTTTTGGATGGGGCAATACAGCCCAGCCAAATTTATTCAATTCCGCAGGTCTCCCGGCTTCAGTATTTCGGACAGATAATTGGATAATCCCATAAGCAGACAGGGAAAAATATAATATTAAAATCAAGGAATGTGAGAATTAAATTGAAAATCATAGGTAAAGATAAACTTATGAAACAGGATAAATCATTAAATAAACTGAAATAACGATCAAATTAATTTAACAACATTTTAAATCATCAATTATGATCTCAAAACTTAGAATCTTTTTAGCAGTATGTATAATGCTGACCGCCGGTTCTGGAAAGGCGCAAAAAGCCCAGTCAAACGAAATCCTGTCCGATACTATTCTTGTTCAGGGGAAAGCAATAACAATCAACATTGTGCCAAAGGGATTTCGGTTTGATGGCGATCTTGGTATGTTGATTCACAATAGCATATCAGGAAAAGTTATCCACCGGAATTATGAAGGTGGTCTGTTTGAAACACGTGCAACTATTACCCCGAAGGGGGATTATTTGTTAATGTTCCCGGATGGGGGACATTATGGCGGTAATGCAAGCAAAGTTAATAACATGCTGGTTTACAGATCTAAAGATAGAGGGCTGACCTGGGTGGGACCAACCCTTGCATACGATATCGACTATAACCAACACGGTTTTATCCCTCTAATCCCCAAAGGTTCTAATCGTATTTATTCATTTGGCACACAGCCTGTATGGGGTATGTGGGACCCGAAAAAGCCCGGTTTGGCAGAAAATGCCCCTATTGGTTACCGCTATTCGGATGACGATGGATATACATGGTCAGAAGTACGGATTATTAGTCCTAAAAATGATCCGGATTACAGGGGCATGTCGGTGATGCGAATGACCGAAACGGATGCGGGTACCTGGATATTGTGCACACATGAAGGTGATTACACTTACAAGCCCTTAATGACACGTCAATATGTTTTACGTTCGGAAGATCAGGGAAAGAGCTGGGAATTACTTCCGGGCCGGAGCCATGGAGGCTGGCTTGCTGAATGCTATAACCGCATGGATGAAGGCAGGCCTGTAAACCTTGGTGGCGGAAAAGTATTTTTAATGACCAGGACACCAGAAGGCCATCTTTGGGGAGCCTGGAGTGATGATGACGGGAAAACATGGACTTACCCAAAACCTACATCCCTGATCCATCCCGATGCCCCGCCTATGCTTTTCAAACTCTCGGATGGAAAAACACTTATTGCATTTCATCATAATCAGAGCAGGATAAAAACGGCCGACCTTCAAGGCAATCGTGAACAACACCGTGATCGTTCTGAACTGTGGTTTGCTACTTCTACAGATGGGGGACATAACTGGTCAGATCCAAGATTTTTGTTAGCTACTGCGCTGAAACCAATATTTAACAATCCATGGAAAGATTATAATGTGTCATATTGTGATATGGTACCCGACGAAGGGAATATTCACATCTTCATGCCACACCGTTGGAGCCGGGCAGTCCATCTGACATTTAAAGAAAGTGACCTTAGTAAATTTCCAACAAAAAGTGAATTAATTCAAAAATAATTATCAGCAAAAATATTTGCACTGTGTAACATAAAGAGAAATTAATGGGGCATCTACCTGTAAATTAGAACAGATAAAATTGTCAGGACTTCAGCCACAAAATGTTATGGTAAGGGAATGAAAGGTTACACTTATTAAATACAAAATATTGTGTTTTTGCCTCCTTTAAATTAAAAAACTTATCTAACTTTCCGCTCTATAAAAACCAAATTGGATATTTAGTTTACTTTAAATTTAATAACAAATGAACCTCAAAAAGCTCTTTTTATTATTATTCTGGATATTAATTATCCTCAACGGATTCAGTCAGAGTTCAATCAGCCTTTCAGGTAAATGGAAAGTGGTTTGGAATGATGGTAACAAAGGTATAAATGATGTGACTTCCTTTATCCGTTTCAATCCCTTACTCGACTCTGCGAGGTATGTCGATGTCGATGTCCCTATGGATCTGAATCTTGCCATGCAGAAACGTGGAATGTTTGGTGATATCAATTTTGGCACCAATACATTGCTTGCACGCTGGGTTTCTCAGCAGTACTGGCAGTATTACAGATATGTCAGCGTTCCGGAAGAAGCCCTGAATAAAACAATATGGCTGGTTTTTGATCAGCTGGATTATAACGCCACTATATTACTGAATGGTGAAGTAGTTGGTAAACACAAGAATACGCACTATCCCTGCCGGATTGATGTTACCGGTAAACTGAAGTCAGGACCCAACCTTCTTACTGTAGCTATTGAAAGCGGTATGTTTGATGTAGCCGACAAAGAGGGCGATAACTATAATAATGCCTTAAGTACAGTGCTTAACAAACGTCACTGGCTGCGCAAACCACAATATCAGTTTTCATGGGATTGGAATCCCAACATGATTAACGTAGGCATCACGGGAGAGGTGAGGTTGGAATGGAGAGAAACCGCCCGCCTCGACCAGGTGGTAACTTATGTAAGAATGAGTGATGATTTAACCTCGGCCATACTGACAATCCGTCCGTATATACAAGGATTGAAGACTTTGTCAAAACTTACCGTGGAAGCCACAATATTGGAAACCAATCATGGAGTTACTGTCGTGGATACCCTGAGCAAAATGCTTAGGCCTTTTGTTATAAAAATGAAGGTTGACAAGCCAAAGTTATGGTGGCCTGTGGGTTGGGGTGCTCAAAATCTTTACACTATAAAAGTGGATGTAAAGGAAAACGGAAAACTTATAGACAGCGGTACGCGTCGCTTTGGCTTCCGTAAAATAGAAGTTGATAGATCGGCTCATCCGGTGGCCGGAAACTATTTCACTGTGAAAGTGAACAATCAAAAAATATTTTTGAAAGGGGGCAACTGGGTTCCTGCCGATATGATCTATAGCAGTGTAACAAAAAAGAGACTTGAAAAACTCGTAAATATGGCTGTCGCTGCCAACTTTAATATTCTGCGGATCTGGGGCGGAGGCCAGTTTGCCGGGAACGACCTGCTCGATCTTTGCGATGAAAAGGGATTGGTGGTATGGCACGATTTTCTATTCGCCTGTGCTGAATATCCGGGAGATAATCTTGAATTCTACAATTCGGTCAGTGAAGAGGTCACCTGGGCTGTCCGGGAGTTTGCCGCCCATCCGTCACTTATCATCTGGTGCGGAAACAATGAACTTGAATGGGGAACTTTTTTTTGGGGGTATGCTACCCGTGGAAAGGTTGTTCCGGATTATATATTATATCATCACCTGATTCCGGTAATACTTAAGGCAGAAAATCCCGAAATGTTCTATTGGCCAAGTTCTCCGTATTCCGAAAATTATGAGGATCCTACAAGTACGGTTACCGGCGATCAGCATCCCTGGGGTGTTTCATTGGCTTCTGACGGACCGGATTTTCATGCTTACAGACATTACGCAGATCGGTTCCCGAACGAAGGGGGATTTCTTGGGGCCAGCACTCCCGCCACCTTACGTCAGTTCTTACCAAAAGACGAACAATTTGTGCGCTCGGTCTCATGGGATCATCATGATAACGAAGTGAACTTCTGGGGTAAAAAAGACGTTTCATATAACTCATTTGAGTATTGGCTGGGTATACCCTATACTCAATTTACATTGGATGAATATGCATTCGCCAGCGGACTGCTGCAGGCAGAAGCACTGACTGAATACATTACTAATTTTCATCGCAGAATGTTTAGTTCATCCAGTGCCATATTCTGGATGTATAACGATAGCTGGCCGGTATCGCATGGATGGACAATTGTGGATTACTACAATCGGAAGAAGCTGGCCTATTATCCTGTAAGCCGTGCATTTCAGCAGGTCAGCGTTGTGGTGGCCGAAGATAACGATCAGATAAATGTTTACGGGATAAATGATAAAGTGTCATTGTGGAAAGGGAATCTGCAGTATGGCATTTTTGATACCAAAGGTGGTTTTACAGTCAATAAAAACAAAGCTGTGAGCTTGCCCGCTAACACTTCAACGGTTATTGCCTCATTTGACAAAAGTGAATTAGAGAAGGCCGGATATTCTGATCATTGTGCTTTCGCAGTTCTAAAACAGAACGATATGCCAATATCCCAATATAAAATGTTTAAGGATAAATTTAAAGATGTTAAATTTGAAAAATCACAAATAAGTATTAAACAGAATGCTGATTATGCAATTCTTTCTTCTCCGGTTTACGTTTGGGGAGTGTGTCTTGATTTTGATGGGGATGCCACTGTGACTGACAATTGTTTTGATTTATTTCCGGGTATTCCTTATTATGTAAAGTTAAAACAAGGCGAAAAGATATCTGTTAAACAGACCGGGAGTGATTTAATGTTAAAACGTAGAGTAAAAAATAATTAAGTAATGAAAATTAAATAATGTCGTATTATATTAGTAAATAAATTTATTGAAATTCTAAAATTAGTGAATGCTGAATATTATATTTCGTGGCTGTATCAAAAGTCTTTTTACCGCGGAGAAACGCAAAGAAGGCGCAAAGTTTCGCAGAGCTATTCTACTGTATTTTAATGCTTTGCGATCCTCTGTGGTTTTTCTTAGCGGCTCTCTGCGGTTAAATATTTTACTTTTGATACAGCCTCTTAAAAATCACGTTTTATAATTATTTCTACAAATATTTCGCAGCCCTGCTGCTTTGATACATGACTAAGGTGCAGGGCACCGGGATATTTGCAGAAGGTTAATCGTTACAAACCAAAAGGTGCAGAGCACTGAAATATATATTTGATAATTCAGTTATTCTCAAAAATCATTGTCAACTAAAGATGAGAGTCAAGAATAAAACAACTAATAATTCCCTTAACTTAATATAATTAATAATGATAACAGACCATATTTCTCATGCCCAAAATTATTTTGGCTTAGGAGAACGAATTAAAAGAGCCCTTCAGTATTTAATTGAAACTGATTTTTCACAAGTGGAAACAGGTAAGTATATTCTTGATGGAGAAAAAGTGTTTGCACTTGTGCAGGAATATTTTACACAACCAGAAGAGAATTGCAATCTGGAAGCACATAAGGAGTATATTGATATTCAGTTCATGGTTGAAGGTGAAGAATGTATCGGCTATGAGCTACATAAAAGTCAGGAAATTGCAGTTCCTTATAAGGCATCCGACGATTGTTGGTTATTCAATGGAGACCCTGATTTAATCAGGTACACGAAGGGGATGTTTGTAATTTTATTTCCTCAGGACCTTCATATGCCTAAGGTAATATCTGGCAGCAGTATCCCGGTAAAAAAAGTGGTCATAAAGGTAAAAGTGGTTAAATAATAACCATTTCAGCTAAATTTGCGGGTCAGATGATATTGTTGTGGAGAAGATTTAAATATTAAATAATTTTTTCAAATGTAAGCTCAAAATCTTTTCTGGATTTGCTTGTATAAGAGATGTCAAGACATGGGAGGTATTTTAGTTTAAAATCCCGGATTGTATGTGAGTGGAAAGGATGGTTCAGAGAGAGATATTGTCCCGAACGGGCAATGTCATTAAGTTAAGCCAAATACTTCGCAATTTCAAGCCCCGGAGGGGTTAAACCTCAATAACCATGAGTGCAACTCACGGGAACAAATGTCATAAACATACAGCCCTGAAGGGGTTGAACCCTTACCAGGGCTCATTGGGTATTCGCTTATTTCTTCTCCGGTTGCACCGGAGGTTATTGAGATTAAAGCCCTTCAGGCTTAACTTTGATTTTTAACTATTGGTTTTGAGATAATGAATATTGTTGCTATTTTTCAGCCTTCAATTGCTTATTTAAAGCAGAAATATAAAATTCCATATTTAGAATATCATAATTATGAAAAGACGAAATTTTATCCAGTCATCATCCCTGGCAGGAGCAGCATCAATGTTGCCATTTGAAATGTCTGCTGATATCACGGATTTTGCGGAACCTGAAATTGGGAATCAGAGAGTAAAGCTCCAAAAATTGAAGGAGTGGGAAAAGATGGGCTTTGGGATGTTTCTTCATTTTGGTATGAGTACTTTTGACGGCGATGAACTTTCTAAAGGTGATAAACCATCAGCATTTTTTGCGCCACCCAAAGTGGATACTGACCAGTGGGCAGCAACTGCAAGGGATGCGGGAATGAAATATGCTGTTCTGACAACCAAGCATGTATCAGGACATTGTCTGTGGCCCAGTAAATACACTGATTATCACGTAGGTACCAGTGGGTACAAGAATGACGTTGTACGGGATTTTGTAAACTCATGTAACAAATATGGTATTATGCCGGGTTTTTACTATTGTTCATGGGACAACCATCACCTGATGGGGTCAGGAACCCCTACATATGTTGCCTTTGAAGATGCCTTTACAACAGAGCAATACCGAGAATTTCAGTGGAACCAGCTTGAAGAGCTCTTAACTAAATATGGCAAAATAGGGGAAGTGTGGATTGATATTCCCGGAGTATTGCCCCGTGATTATCGCCGGAAACTTTACGACCAGATAGCCATCTGGCAACCCGAAAGTCTGATAATGATGAACCATGGGATTGGTGATGGCTCACATTTTAAGATCAGTTATGCGTGGCCAACCGATTTGATTGCAATTGAACGTTTCCTGCCTAATAGTCAGACAAAACATGTCAGGATGAGAAGCATAGATGGAAAACAGTATTACATGCCCGGAGAGGTTTGTGATCCTATCGGTAAAGAATGGTTTTTTATAGAAGGGGATACTCCCCGCAGTGACGCAGAACTATTGGGCATGTACCTGATCTGCCGTTCGAGGGGCACAAACCTGTTGCTCGATGTGCCTCCCGGTAAAAACGGAGTAATTCCCAAAATGTATGTTGATGCCCTTATGCGGTTACGAAAAAGCCTTGATACGTTATCTTTTAACTTCTGATAACGTACTGTGCTGAACAACATTTTGCAATTATCCACAATCAACCTGCCGACTAATATTCTATCATAATTTAAATCAATAAACAATCAATGATTACATCCAACCCTATTTTTGGTACAGGCCTGCATGCAATCGGGGGTGTTTCAGCTGCAAGCTGTTATTTGCCCAACACCCGGATAAAAAAGTGGTCATGGGGAACTTTCTGGCTCGTTCAGGCCCTGTTTGCCTGGATAATTATGCCAGTTATTGTGGGTTGGCTGACCGTTCCCGGATTTTTTACTATCCTGATCCATGCACCGTCAAAACCATTCTGGTTAGCTTTTCTTTTGGGCGGTGCCTACGGTTTTGGAGGCATGTCGTTCGGCAAAGCTATAAATTATATCGGCTACTCATTAACCTATACTTTGGCCATTGGCATTTCTGCTGTTTTGGGTACCATTTTCCCGCTCATGATTTTTGGCGGACTGGGTGATTTTTTCACTAAACCGGGTGGTGGGATTGTTCTCTCCGGGATGATATTATCGTTGGTTGGTGTAATTATTTGTGGTTTGGCAGGCTTTAAAAAGGAAAGGGACTTGAATACTTCGGGTGTGGGCAATGCCGGTTTTAATATGACCGTTGGTCTGATGTTAACAATTGTCGCAGGTGTACTTTCGGGAGTTTTCAACCTGTCGCTCGAATATGGCAAACCTATTGCAGATATGGCTGCCCAAAACGGGGCAGGATATTTTGAAGGAAATGCTAAAATGGTTATATCAACTTCAGGATGCTTTGTCGTTAACCTTATTTGGTTTGTGGTGGCCGGAATCAGAAAAGGGACTTTAAAGGAGTTCATTCCTCAGGAAGGTTTGTCCGGATATACGATTTTCCGCAACTGGCTTTGGTCGGCTTTGGCCGGAACTCTTTGGACCATGCAGTTTTTCTTTTACGGACTGGGGCATGTCAAAATGGGCAGCTTCCAGTTTGCCAGCTGGGCACTTCACATGTCGATGTTAATCTTCTTCAGTTATATCGTAGGTGTTTTGATGAAAGAGTGGAAAAGTGTAAAAACACAAACCAATATTATTCTTATAGTCGGTTTGCTGATACTTATAATTTCTTTTTCAATAACAAGTTTTGGAAGCTACACAGGAGAACAACTGATCAGCAATGGTCATTAAAAACTCCATCCAATAAATATTTCCGTGCTCTGCACCTTTTGGTTTGTAACAATTAACCTTCTACAAATATCCCGGTGCTCTGCACCTTAGTCTTGTATCAAAGCAGCAGGGCCGCAAAATATTTTTAGAAATAATTTAAATGGAAAGAAGAAAAATTATTAAATTGGGAGCATTAGGGATTTTATACTCCTCATTATCAGAAAATTATGTATTTGGTAAGAGCTCAGATTTAACAACTAAAATGTCTGATATCCAAATTTCTGAATCGTATGATGTCATTGTTTGCGGGGGAGGTCCTGCCGGGGTTGCGGCCGCTGTCAGCACTGCAAGAAATGGAGCAAAAACATGCTTGATAGAATTATTTGGATGCCTGGGTGGTATATGGACAACAGGATTATTAAGTTGCATCATTGACTACCGGAATAAAACCGGAATAATGGCTGAAATAATTGATCGACTGCGTAAAAGCAATTCCCAAATAGATCCCGGTACATATGATTCTGAAGCTATGAAACTGATCCTGGAGCAGATGTGCCTGGAAGCAGGGGTTCATATACGGCTTTACACAAGAGTTGTCGCAGCTGTTAAAAAAGGAAGGAGACTTGTATCAGTCATTACGGAAAGTAATTCAGGAAGGGAATCATGGAAAGCGGATTGTTTTATTGACACTACAGGAAATGGAGATGTAGCAGCACGCGCCAATTGTAATTTTGAATATGGAAATCCCGGGAACGGAAAAACGCAACCTATGTCGTTGATGGGGATCATAAGTGGGGTGTATCAAAAAGATATTGCCGGTACTTTTTTGGATGGGTGTATGTCTAATCCTCAAAACAAAGAGAATCTGAGACAGGAAATTGAAAAAGCAGGATTATCACCTTCATATGCAATACCTACTCTAATTGCGGTCCGTTCAGATCTCATGGCCTTAATGGCCAATCATGAATATGGGATCTCCGCATTGGACGCCCAACAATTATCGGATGCAACTATTCGTGCCCGGTCTGAAATCAACAAAATTGTTGAGGGATTACGTAGCCTGGGAGGAATCTGGAAGGATATTCGTTTAGTTGCAACCGGTTCCCAGATCGGTATCAGGGAGGGCAGACGCATAAAAGGCCTTTATTATTTAACCAGGGAAGATCTGTCGAATGGAACAAAGTTTTATGATGCTGTCTGCCAGGTAACATATATGGCTGATATTCACTCCCTGGATCCGGACAAAAAGGGATATACCACCGATGGAATTGTTGTAAAATCCTACGACATACCATTACGGTCTTTGATAGCCAAAGATGTCGATGGCCTCATGATGGCAGGGAGATGTATAAGCGGTGATTTTTTCGCCCATGCAAGTTACAGGGTAACCGGTAATGCAGTTGCTATGGGAGAAGCTGCAGGTGTTGTTTCTGCAATTGCTTCAAAGTACAAAATTATGCCGCATGAAGTTAAGTGGCAGGAAGCCCGTGAAACCCTGAAATCATGCCGAAAGTAAAGTGTATTTGGATACTCACCATGAGCCTGTGCAGCGTCCCATGTACTAATATAATTTGACAATATTTGGTAAATCCAGTTGTTTATTTGCGGATAAAAACCTAACATTATATTTTCAAATTGATTCAGCATAAGGTTTATTTAGACAATATCCCGATATCGTTTTAAATTAAAAATTAGCAGTTTATGAGAAAAACCTGTCTAACATATACGCTATATTGATTATGCCCTGGATTATTGCATTTCAGGGAATTGGAAGGAAAACCAGCAGAACTGACATTGGAATCTAAAATTTCCGGACGACCTGTTAAATATATGGACTTAAAAATCTGATCATGACATCACGGGAACGAATACTTAAAGCCATCAACCACCGGGAACCGGACAGGGTTCCCATAGACCTGGGATCGACTCCGAGTACGGGTATTTCGGTTGTTGCCTATCAAAATCTTATTAAATATCTTGGGAAAACTCATCTTAAGACACATGTCTATGACATTATTCAGGAAGTGGCCCAACCTGAAATGGAATTGCTGGATTACTTTAATGTAGATGTTCTTGATATTGGACGACATTTCAATTCCAGTGAAAATTACTGGCATGAACTGGAGGTAATTTCCGGGCACAAAGCCTTATATCCCAAATGGTTTAATGCACAGAGACTACCTGACGGATCGCATATTACATATAGTTCCGGCGGGGAAATAATGGGCCGGATGCCTGAAGGGGCCACTTTTTTCGATCAGACGATTTTCCCTTATTTAGAAGGGTATCCTGAAGATTATAGAAACCTTGCATCTGATATGAAGCGTGTTATCTGGGGTGGCGTTGGTTTTACCCCCTGGGATTGGGCAGGGGAAAAGGAGTTCTGGAAACTTTTGCGTGAAAAAACCATTGAATTAAGAGGTAAAACCGACAAGGCATTACTTCTGGGAATTGGCTGCAACTTATTTGAATGGGGCACTTTCATCAGAAGGATGGACAATTTTCTTATGGATTTGCTCGCAGAACCATCTAAAGTACATTCGTTTCTCGATGCCCTGATGGAAAGTCATATGAATACTCTTGCAAAAACCTGCGAGGCAATAGGCGATGTAGTGGATATAATCAAATTTGGAGATGATCTGGGAACTACAAATGGTCCGTTTATATCAGTCGAAATGTATCGCGAGTTCTTTAAACCAAGGCATAAAATGCTTTGCGATTATGTGAAAGCTAATTCCTCAATGCATACAATGCTGCATTCCTGCGGAGGCATTTATGAACTGATTCCCGAACTCATAGATGCAGGTTTCGAAATATTCAATCCTGTCCAGATAAATGCAATAAATATGGAACCTGCCCGGTTGAAGAATGAATTCGGCCGCGATATTACTTTCTGGGGAGGAGGATGCGACACTAAAAGTGTTCTAAACCTTGCAACCCCGGGACAGGTGAAAGATCATGTTAAACATAATCTTGAGATTTTTTGTGTTGGTGGCGGCTATGTTTTTAATACAATTCATAATATTATGCCAGATGTGCCACCTGAAAATATTGTAGCCATGTTCGAAGCAGTCAATGAATTTAATGGTTAATTTTACAGAATCATCTTTGGGTCTACTCCGAAAAGTAATAAAACAACAAATTGCCAACAAGTCACCAAGACTCTAAGATACACAAAGCATTAAATATCAGTAATATAATCTTAGTGAAACTTTGAGACTTAGTGTCTTGGTGGAAAAAAAAAACTTTTCGGAGTGGACTCATCTTTAAAACAGATAATTATGAAAAAATATTTTATTGATGTATTTAAAACCAGCATTTTATTGATAATTTGTTTGTCTTTGACCTCTTTAACTGTTATAAAGGGATCAATTGGCGGAAAAAGTACTAATGTTAAGTCGCCTGAAGATACAATTCATGTTGTTGGACATGCCCACATGGATATGAACTGGCTTTGGACATATTCCGAAACAATGAAAATGTGCAATGATAACCTTAGGCAAACAGTAGCCTTTATGGATGAATTCCCCGATTTTACGATGCTGCAGAGTCAGGCTGCGGTTTATAACTTTGTAGAAAAAGTTGACCCGCCATTGCTGGAACTGGTTAAAAAATACCTAAAGTCAGGACGGCTTGAACTTGCCGGGGGTATGTGGACTGAAGGGGATATGAACCTTGCTTCAGGCGAAGCGATAAACCGCTCTTTTTTGCTGGGCCAGCGATATTTCCAAAGTCGTTTTGAACGAATGGCAAATATTGGTTGGTTACCTGACAATTTCGGCCATATTTCGCAGATGCCCCAGATACTGAAACAGGCTGGGTGCGATTATTTTTACTTTCACCGTTGTAAACCATATAAAGGTTCTTTCTGGTGGGTAGGGAGTGATTCTTCGAAGGTACTGTGCTATGCTAATGATGGTTATAATGGTCAGATCACCCTTAAACTTAAAGATGAACTGACTAAAATTACCCCAGACAAACACAGATTATTGCAAATAACCGGTATTGGAGACCATGGCGGAGGTCCGACCCGCGCAAATATTGAAATGGTACATCAGCTGGATAATACCCCGGGTTATCCGGCCGTTAAATTTACAACTGCAGGAGATTTCTTTGGTAAAATTTCCAAAGAGATGAGTGGCAGGCCAACCCATTTCGGGGAAATGCAGTTTATTTTTGAAGGTTGTTATTCCAATGTTTCCGATATTAAGGAAGGGAACAGGAATTGTGAGAATTCTCTTTACAGCAGCGAGTTTTTCAATACTCTCCGCTGGCTCGGTGGCGATAAATACCCGGCTGATGAATTGCGTGATCTCTGGACTACTGTTGCATTTAATCAATTTCATGATATCCTTCCCGGATCAGCTATCAACGAAGCCAATAAGGAGGCTGTTGCGAGATATGCCGATGTACTTCGCAAATCCACTGATCTGCGTGATAATGCCTTTCGTAAAATGGCTGATGAGGTCAATTTTAAAACCAGTTTGGGACAACCGGTTGTTGCATATAATCTTCAGCCAGCAGGACGCAGAACAATAGTTGAGGCTTGTGTATACTCTCATAATGAACCTGTTTCTGTTAAAGCAAACGGATGGGGAAACTTTTATGGATCTAAAAGTATTAATCCTGTCGATAATGGACAAGGGAAAGTCCCGACGGTTTTGGTACGTGATGGCTCCGGGAAGAGCTATCCTGCCCAAATAGTTTGGGCTAAAGTAACACCACCGGGATTTACTTCCAGGATACAATTTATTGCTGACAATATTCCAGCCGGTGGTTACAAAACGTTCTATGCCGATGTGAGCAAACCAGGTGAATATAATGAACTTATTCCATTCGTGGACAACACTTTTGATACCGATTTTTTCCGGATAATGATTGACATGAAAACTGGTGGAATCATAAGCCTCTTTGATAAGCGAACTAAAACAGAATGCGTAAAAAGTGGTGGACAACTCAATACACTGAGGATTTTTCTGGAAGATAAAAAAGGTGGTATGAAGTCGTGGGTACTGAATAAAAATGTCAAAATTGAGGATGTTTCAAGCGTCAAAAGCGTCAAAATAGTTGAAAGCGGACCAGTCAGGGCTTGTATTGAAACAGTTAAGACATGGGGTAAATCGAGGTTCATTGAACGTGCCTATATTTACCGCTCATATCCGCGGATTGATTATGATATGGAAGTCCATTGGCTTGAAACTGGAAGTGATTCAACAGATTCACCTATGCTGAGGGCAGTTTTTCCACTTGCAGTCCGGGATTCAAAGTTTTATTGCCAGGTTCCGTTCGATATAATTGAAAGGCCAGCAAATGGTAAATTAGGTGGTAAAGAAATCGCTGAATCATTAAAACACAGGAATGATTATGGAATTGTAGCCGAGAGTAATGATGGTCAGGAAGTTCCGGCACAAAAATGGGTTGAGGTTACCGATGGAAAAACAGGTATTGCGCTTTTAAATAAAACAAAATACGGTCATTCATTTCATAACGGGGAATTAAGGTTAACTCTTATGAGATCGGCTGGCGACCCAGATATTTATCCAAATCTTGGGAAATTTAACATCAGTTATGCCCTTTATCCCAATGCAGATAATTGGAAAAGTCAGGTATGGGCAGAAGGTGACAACTTTAATGTTCCGGTATATGCAGCCGAGCCACCCTCACTGGCCCTCGCCAAAAATCATGCATCCCGACCCGAAGAAGAATCCTTTTTTTCAGTCTACCCGGATAACATCGTAATGACCGGAGTAAAACAGTCAGAAGAAGCAGCGGAACTAATTGTCAGATTGGTGGAAATAGAAGGGAAAGAAACTACAGCCACCGTTAGCTTGCCTGTTATACCCAAATCGGTCAGACGGCTCAGCCTGATTGAATTCCCGCTAAAAAATGCAGCTACAGCTGAAATCAGGGGTAAATCTGTAAATGTAAAACTGAAACCCCATGAAATAGTTACACTGGGAATAACAAAATAACGATTGAAGTAGTTAAACTTGAAATAATAATATAAGATAATGACACCAAATAAACTTAACAAGAGGCAGATGCTCAAATATATTGGCGACTTTAGCCAGCTATTTGGGATTAAAGGGTATACCCTTTCGGGAGGAAAAGCCAAAGGAGTAAAAGCTTTCGATATCAGAAATGGTGCCGGATTGGAATTCACCGTACTTGCTGACAAATGCCTGGATATTGGCCGTTTGTCCTTTAAAGGAATAAATTGCAGTTATATTGGTAATTCAGGAATTGTTTCACCCGAATATTACAATGAAAACGGTATTAATTTTTTACGAAGTTTTTATGGAGGTTTTTTGACTACCTGTGGTTTAAGGAATGTGGGTTCGCCATGTGAGGAAAATGGTGAATCATTTGGCCTCCATGGCCGGATATCCAATACGCCGGGGGAAGAAGTCTGTGCTTCCACCGAATGGACTGATGGAGTACCGGTATTGACTATCAGCGGTAAAATGCGTGAGGCCAGACTTTTTGGTGAAAACTTAATTCTACAGAGAAAAATCACCTGCAAATACGGAGAAAATAAAATAACCCTTCAAAACACGGTGGAGAACTGCGGTTTCAAACGGGAAGCCCTCATGTTGCTATTTCACTTTAATCTTGGTTATCCATTGCTTGATGAGGATGCAATACTGGTAACACCAACAAAGAAACTAATTCCCAGAGATTTAGAGGCTGCTAAGGGTGAAAACGCATACAATAAGTGTCAGCAGCCCACACCTGATTATTCAGAGCAGGTTTTTTATCACAACCTGAAGTCTGATCAAAATGGTGAAACCAGTGTGGCATTGATTAATAAAAAGCTTGAAACAGGCGTTGCAATACACTTTAATAAAAACCAGCTTTCAAATTTTACGCAATGGAAGCAGATGGGTGAAGGTGAGTATGTGCTGGGAATGGAACCTTGTAATTGTATTGTGGGGGGGCGTGTTGATCAAAGGAGTAGGGGTGATCTCGAATACCTCGAACCCGGTGAAATCAGAAATTTTAACCTGACTATTGAGATGTTGAATGGAATTGATGAGATTGAAAATATGACAAAAAAGATTGCTAATCTTAATTCAGATTACTTTTTGACTGTTTAGCTTTTATTTAAAACGAAACAAGTATGTTTGTAATAATAAACAAGGATGGAAATTTCGCATACGAACTACATCCTACCACTTTAAAATAATAAAATTATATGAAACGCAGTGAGATTAACCAGTTGATTATTAAATCGATAGAATTTTTAGATCAGATGAATTTCAAGCTTCCTCCCTGGGCTTTCTGGGCTCCGGAGGATTGGAAAGGTAAATATCCGGCATGCAGCGAGGTGATCGACAATATGCTTGGATGGGATCTGACCGACTTTGGTAGTGGTGATTTTCATAAACAGGGACTTATCCTTTTTACCGTAAGAAACGGCAATGCGAATAAAGATAAAAAGCCTTACGCCGAAAAGGCGATGATAGTTGAAGAGCTTCAGGAAACACCAATGCACTTTCATTGGAGCAAGATGGAGGATATTATTAATCGCGGAGGTGGTAACCTTGTTATTGAGTTGTACAATTCAGATGAAAAGGAAAATTTTTCTGACCAGCCATTTACTTTAAAAACTGACGGGGTTGTCCGGAATCTTCAGCCTGGTGATTCAGTAGTACTAACTCCCGGTGAGAGTATATGTCTCGAACAAGGGATGTATCACCGCTTTTATGGTGAAGCTGGGAAAGGGAAAGTATTTGTAGGTGAGGTGAGTGCAGTAAATGATGACTCAACCGACAACCGGTTTTATACTCCGGTAGGTCGTTTCCCTGAGATAATAGAAGACGAAAAACCAATCCATTTGTTGGCATCTGATTACAAAAGGTATATATGATATGAGGGATAAAATAATTGTTGCAGGAACCGGTTGTGCACTTGCCGATTTTCTGTATACAGGAGTAATATTTGAGGAACCCCGGTTTAAGAAATATCTTTCTAAAAAGCGGGGCGATGGCGGTCTCACGCCCGGCAAACTGGTATTCACCGAGGAACTCGAAAGGTTCTCCGGCGTTCCTTATTCTGAAATTAACAGGGAAATTACCGGGGGTACATTGCCGACAGCATTTAACATCGGCGGACCGGGACTGGTTTCTCTGATCAATACTTCACAGCTGCTGAATAAAGACAGGTTTGAGGTTCGTTTTTACGGGGGAGCAGGCAGTGATGACACCGCTGTTCTGATAGATAATATGGTAAGGAAAACGCCGTTAAATATTGATCATTACAGCAGGATATCTGACAAAAGAACGCCATTCACTGATGTTCTTTCTGATGTTACATATGATAATCATCAAGGTGAACGCACATTTGTAAATAATATCGGCGCTGCCTGGGATTATGTACCCGGCTATTTGGGTGATGATTTCTTTGATGCTGATATCGTGTGCTTTGGCGGAACGGCCCTTGTTCCTCAGATCCACGACAACCTGACCACTTTGCTGATCCGCGCGAAACAAAACGGTTGTTTCACAGTAGTCAACACGGTATTTGACTTCCGCAACGAAAAGAATAATCCGGACCAACCCTGGCCACTTGTCGATTCCCCTGAAAGTTACCGGTATATAGACTTACTTATTATGGATTGCGAGGAGTCGCTGAAAATAAGCGGTAAACAGTCAATTTCTGAAGCTGCCGGATATTTTATCAGTCAGAATATTGCATCGCTAATCATCACAAACGGAGCAAGGGAGCTTTATTCATTTTCGAATGGTGGAATTTTCGGGAAGTGCGAATTGAAGAAATTTCCTGTTTCTAAAAAAGTATCAGACGATTTTGCCAGGAATCCATCATTAAAAGGGGATACAACTGGTTGCGGTGACAATTTTGCGGGTGGAGTCATTGCTTCTCTCGCTATGCAATTAGAAAAATCGGAGATTGGACAGTTCAGTTTATCCGAGGCAATAACCTGGGGTGTTGCTTCAGGGGGATTCACGTGCTACTATATCGGAGGTGCCTATATTGAAACTGAAGAGTATGAAAAGCTTAAAATAATAAATGAATTCAGAAACGAATATATTCAACAAATCTTAATATCGTGAGTAACGGATTTAGTGGTAAGCTGGTGCTGTTTGGTGCCGGCAAAATTGGCCGCTCCTTCATTGGCCAGGTTTTCAGCCGTTCAAATTATGAAGTTGTATTTGTTGATATCAACCGGCAATTAATAAATAACCTTAACAAATTCAGGCACTATAATGTAATTATTAAGAGTCCGAAAGGTGATGAACCCATCCTCATAAACAACGTCCGGGGTATCAATCTTGATGAAACTGACAAAGTAATTGAAGAATTGGCTGGCGCATCAATTGCAGCCTTATCAGTTGGTCAGCAAGGACTTCCGGCAGCCCTTCCGCTAATTGCCAAATCGTTGGTTCTTCGAAACACGCTGCATGGTCCCTGGCCTCTTGATGTTATCATAGCAGAAAATATGAGGAATGCGGACGAATATATTTCGAAAGAACTGACCAGTCTTCTACCTGCAGATTATCCTGTTGACAGTTTAGTTGGCCTGGTGGAAACCAGTATCGGGAAAATGGTCCCGATCATGTCACAAAAAGATTTTGATGAAGATCCGCTGCAGGTTTTTGCCGAACCTTATAACACTTTGATTGTGGCCAAAAATGGCTTTAAAAACCCGATCCCTGAGATTAGCTATCTGGCACCAAAAGAGAACATAAAAGCATGGGTGGACCGTAAGCTGTTCATTCATAACCTGGGACATGCAACGGCAGCATATTTGGGGTTCCAAAAGTATCCAAAGATGGTTTTCATCAATGAAGTACTGGGTGATCCGGCTTTAAACGGGATTTGCCGACAAACTATGTTACAGTCAGCAGATATTCTGATGAGTCTTTATCCTGAGGAGTTTACCCCTTCCCAACTTGAGGCACATATTGATGATTTATTGGAACGGTTTAAAAATGTTGCCCTTGGGGATACTATTTTCAGAGTTGGATGCGACTTGTATAGGAAATTAAGCCCGGAAGACCGGCTGGTTGCACCTATAAATGCAGCTTTAAAACTTAACAAACCCTATGACCTGATTTATGATGCTTTGATTGCGGGAATATCCTTCAGGGGAGCTGATGAAAATGGAAAGTATCTTCCTGCTGATGAACAGTTTTTTAAGGAGGCTGAAAAGGGTATTAAACATATATTGGAAAATATATGCAAATTAAAATTATCAGATATTAAACTCTAAAAAAATTATATTTAGCTTATAAAACATCTTACCCATACCAGGGCCGGGTGCGGTTTACAGTCTTCAGACAATCAATGGCTGTATTTACATCCGACACAATCTGGAAATCGAACATACCCGCACAAATAAAGTCGGCTCCGTTATCATATGCCCATTTAAAGCCATCTTTAGGTTCTATAGCCCCTGCTGCCAGTACTTTAAAGCCCATGACCGGTACAGTGGCTTTGCTTACGAATTCAACGGTCCGTTCCGGAAACAAGCAAAACATGTTGTTATGGAAACGGTTATGGTCCGGATAATCTTTACCGTCAACTTCAAACGGAAAGCGGTTTTCGCGGGGATGGGCAGACCAGTATTGATCGTGGTGCATAGTTTTCATGTAATAATCAGGAATGATTCCCTGTTCTTTGCAGGCAATCAATGATTCAACTGAATGGGCTGCCAACCCTGCTGTATAACCCTGCTGACGAATGTAACCAAGCATTTTTTCAATAACTTCAATTTTACCATCACGTACGAGCCAGTCGCTCCAGTTTCCCTGTATCTGGACGATGTCAACGCCATAATCAATAGCCTTATCAATGAATTCATAATAAAGTTTTGTATTGGTGTTGGTCCCGACCTGGGAAAGGGCCTTATTATCCAAATGTGGTGCAACCTGCGAGATTACCTTTATCTTACTCCCGGTGATTTTTTTATATTTTGCCAGAAGCGGATTCGACGGGAAACCAATATTGATAGTATTAATGCCTGCCTGCTCGGCAAGAATCAGAGTTTCATAAACTTTTTGCTCAGTATTATATGCCTTGAAAAGGGTTGATACGTAAATCAGGTCACGTGAATGTGACCATCCTCCAATAAGATTGCCACCGGCTATCAGACGGCTGATTTCATGTTTGCCGATTTTACCCTTTGGAAGTTCCCCTTTCAATTCATTCAGCGCAGTTTGCTTAACCTGAATGGTGGCACCTGTCATAACATCAGCACCATATGTTTTGAAATTTCTGACTGCTCCTAAACCCACTACTCCCAAAACGGGCAGAGTCGCAAGATTTTTTAGTGCCTCCCTGCGCGACAGATTGCTTTTTGTATCAGTGCTGTCTGATTTTTTACGGTTACGGAATATTTCAATAAAGTTGTCAATACTGAAACCTCTTTCACGATAAAAGAAAAGAAAAAGGAGGACAGATGCTTCAATAAACAGCTTGTCTACAATAAACAAATGGGCATTATCGTTCTGCATCCACGAATTGCCAAAAGGGGGATAAGCGAAATAATACAATGTCAGGAGCAAGGCACCGCAAAGTGAAGCAATTCGGCTATAAAGTCCAATGAATAAGGCAATTCCGATTAGTATTAGTCCATATATGTTCAGGATATCCGATATTTGCAGCAGAACAGGTGAATTGGCCAGCCAATGATAAAACCCGGCGAAAAAACCTGAAGTATTCAACAGATATCCTGAGGCACTCCAGTTTTCATGAAAAATTTTAGCCAGTCCTTCATACAAAAAGTGCCAGCCAATAGCAATGCGCAATACAGTAACAAATAAACGATCATAAGTATTTTTTTGCTGAAGTTCCATATGGCCTTATAAAAGTAAATTATTATCAGATGAAATTACCGCCTTAAAAATACAATAAATAATGAATACTTCTAATACGCCTTCATAATTTTAATGTTAAACCTGCTAAATTCATATTAATTTGGAATTTAAACCTGCAAAATTCATATTAATTTAGAAAGTTTACTTTCTGAATTAGCAGAAATAAAAAAATATTACTATTTTTGTCATGATCTGAAACTAATGTTTAATGATAGATAGATGGTTCATACGTTTTTACGAAGAGCTGGCAGGTTCACTTATTCAACCCGGTAAAGTATTGGTTCTATACGGACCCAGAAGGGTTGGCAAAACAGAGCTTGTACGAGCCATGATTTCCAACTTTAAAGGTAAAGTTTATTGCGGTACAGGAGACAATCAGGAACTACGTGCCCTGCTTGAATCGCAGCAACTGCATAGAATATCTGCTTTATTAGGGGGTTACGACCTTATTTTTATAGATGAAGCTCAACGGATACCTCAAATTGGTTATGGTTTAAAGCTAATTGTGGATTTTCATCCGGATATATCAATCATTGTTACAGGCTCTTCGTCACTAGACCTTTCCAATAAAATTGGGGAACCACTTACCGGAAGAAACAAAATCCGTGCATTGTATCCAATATCTGTTTTAGAGCTTTACCACCAATTTGGAGGGATGGAAGTTACAAATATGTTGGAGCAATTAATTCTGTTTGGTTCCTATCCCGATGTTCTGAACGCAAAGATAAAGGAGGATAAAGTTGAATATCTTCTGACAATCAGAGATTCATATATGCTGAAAGATATTTTGGAAATGGAAAATATCCGGAATCCTTCAAAGCTTTCAGAATTGTTGAAATTACTTGCTTTTCAGATAGGGCATGAGGTTTCATTGAATGAATTGAGTAATAGTCTGGGAATTGCCAGGCAAAGTGTCGAACGATATCTTGATATGCTGGAGAAAACATTTATCATTAAAAGGGTAGGTGGTTTCTCACGCAATCTCAGAAGTGAAATCACAAAAACGGCGCGTTTCTACTTCTATGATAACGGAATACGTAATGCAATAATCAACAACTTTAATCTCATAGATCAAAGAAATGATATTGGTATGTTGTGGGAAAACTTTCTCTTTATGGAAAGGATAAAAAAGCAGGAATACAAAAGGCTATTCTCCAATAATTACTTTTGGCGCACATATAACCGGCAGGAGATTGATTTGGTAGAAGAAAGGGACGGACGATTATTCGGCTATGAGTTTAAATGGAAAAAACACAAAGTTTCAGCGCCAAAAATCTGGAAAGAAACTTATGTAAATTCTGAATTCAATGTAATTTCAAAAGATAATTTTCTAGAATTTTTAATATGAAAAATTGTAAACTGACCCTCCTGTTCCTGCTTCTGTTCCCAGGCATTGTCTCACTGGCACAAACAGTAAACTCAGGCAAAAAACTTAAAAGGGCCGATTGTTTTTTCGGCGTCCATTTCGATCTGCATGCAAGTGAGGATATTACAGATGCCGGGAAATCACTGACTGCTGAAATGATCGATACTTTCCTGACTAAGGTCCGGCCTGACTTCGTTCAGATAGACTGTAAAGGTCATCCGGGAATATCAAGTTACCCCACCAAAGTGGGATTTCATGTGAAAGGATTTGAAAAAGACCCGCTAAAACTGTTCCGGGAAATAACCGACAGGAACAATGTTGCATTGTATATGCACTTTTCTGGGGTTTGGGACGGTAAGGTCGTCAGGGAGCACCCCGATTGGGCAATAATCATGGCTAACGGAGAACCAAGTACCGAAAAAACTTCTTTTTTTAGCCCTTACCTCGACACTTATATGATACCACAACTGAAGGAGTTAAGCGATTATGGTGTCGACGGGGCATGGATAGACGGTGAATGCTGGGCTGTTGAACCCGATTACGGCATAGCTTCCCTGAAGCGTTTTACCAAAGAATCCGGGATCAGTGAAATACCGAAAAAACCTTCTGACAAATATTATCCTGATTTCATGGAATATACGCGTCGTTTGTTTCGCGAACATCTGAAAAAATATATAGATGCCATCCATCAGTATAATCCGGGATTTCAAATCACCAGCAACTGGGCATATTCGTCAATGATGCCCGAAAAAGTAACAATTGATGTTGACTATTTATCCGGTGATGTAACGCCTCAAAACGGTGTGTACCGTTCAGCTTTTGAGGCGCGTTGCCTGGCTCCGCAGGGAAAACCCTGGGATTTGATGGGATGGGGTTTTTCATGGAATGGTGGTAAGATGCCGATGAGTATGAAATCATCTGTTCAGCTGGAACAGGAGGCCGCCCAGATTATCGCTATGGGTGGTGGTGTTCAGTTCTATTTTCAGCAGAACCGTGATTTATCCATCAAACCCTGGCTTGCAAAACCACTGTCGGAGATCGCGGCGTTTTGTCGCGCCCGGCAACAATATGTTCATAAAGCAAAGGCAATTCCGCAGATAGCTTTAGTCTATCCGACAGCTTGTTATCAAAAGAATGCCCCACGGCCATATTCAGCCGGGACAGGAATGTTGCAAGGGGCAATGAATCTCGTACTTGATGGACAGTTTCCTGTTGAAATACTCATGGAACACCACCTGCGCGGTAAAATGGGGCACTATCCACTGATTATTGTTCCTGAATGTAATTATCTTCAGGATTCTTTTAAAGTTGAATTGGTAAAATATGTGGAAGAAGGAGGAAATTTACTGATTATCGGCATTGAAACAGTAAAAATATTTGAAAAAGAGCTGGGTATTAAATCATTGCTGAAACTTGATGATGGTCAGGCATTTATAGCTGCCTCGGATAAGATCGGGGCTATCCGTTCGGCTCTGGCTTCAGTTGAGTTAATGCCAGGCACTAAGGCAGTTTCCAATTTTTACAACAGCAGTGATTTCAGGGATAAAGGGAAAAACATTGCCTCTTCAATGAATAAAATTGGCAAAGGAAAAGTAGCCGGAGTTTATTTTAATGCAGGCTCTGCTTATCTTGATTATAAATCGCCTGTACTTCGCGATTATATCAGAAATTGTATTTCGAAAATATATCCGGATCCTTTAGTAAAAGTTACCGGATCGCATCTTGTTCATGTTACTGTAAATACACTTAATGGTAAAATGTTTGTTAATCTTATCAATGTTGCAGGCGAGCATACAAATCAGACAGCAATAGGATACGATGAAATCCCTTCGCTTAAAGAGCTGAATGTCAGGATTAATACAGTAAAGAAACCGGCCAGGATAATGCTGCAACCTGAAGGACGTGAGTTAGCTGTTGATTTTCAGAATGGTTTATCGCAAGTGATTGTTCCTGAGCTGGCGATTCATTCAGTGCTGGAAGTGATCCAATAAATTGATGATTCGATAATCCGGAATTATTATTAAAAAAAACCAAACAATTTTGAATAATATTCGCATTTATTGATTAACTTTAACTCAGCTTTTTCGTCCGTAGATGATTTATTTTTTATATTCGGATGGAATGGTTATGTCATGTTCGTTGGTGCTTTCGATTTTCTGAATCAAGGATTTATCATCAATTTTCATCGATTATTCAACTATTTGAAAAAGTATATATCAATATCATTACTTCCGGAAAGGGTAGTCTTCAGCTACCGGTAAATGTGTTTTAATTATTATCCGATCAGGGTAATTGTGTAAGAAAACTTTATAATTGTGATTAAGGGCATCTGAAATAGTTTGTGTTTTATCCATAATTTTAAAAAATTCTGTCATGAAACAGCTTTACAAATTTGTAAACCTGGAGAAAGTATTTTCCGGGTTACAGAAATTCAACCTACACTTAATTTTCCCATCATTACTGTTAATTGCATTGTCTTCCTTTTATTCCAATGCCGTAGCGCAGGAATTATGGGGAATGGCAGATGAAATGGGGCAACAAAATGCTGGTACCGTTTTCAAAACTGACGCAAAAGGCGACAACCTGAATGTTATCTGGAATTTTCCCCGGATTGAAGGCAAATTAGCAAGGGGAAATCTGGTCGAATATGGTGGAAAATTTTACGGAATGACCCAATATGGAGGCAACAACGATCTTGGGGTTCTTTTTGAATTTAATCCGGTAACCAATGAGTATACCAAAAAAATTGATTTCGATGGTACAGGAAAAGGTAGTGAGCCTTGCGGAAGCCTGACCGTTTATGGAACCAAATTGTACGGGATGTCCAGTGCAGGCGGGTCGAATAACAATGGTACCCTTTTTGAGTTCGATCCTGCCTCAGGCAGCTTTGCTAAGAAACTTGATTTTGATGGCACATCGAAAGGTGCTACCCCGCTTGGTAGCCTTACGGTACTGGGGACAGAATTATACGGAATGACTTATTATGGCGGAACAACAGGCAATGGAGTCCTTTTTGTGTTCAATCCCGCCACAGGCGGCTTTGTTAAAAAATTTGATTTTGACGGAACGAATGGCTCCCTGCCTCAAGGTTCCCTCACTGTAAAGGACAACATACTATACGGAATGACCAAATTTGGTGGAACAAATGATTTGGGCACTATATTCCAGTTTGATCCGGTCTCTACCACCCCTTTTAAGAAAAAATATGATTTTAATAGTACAGATGGCGCAAATCCAACAGGAGACCTCACAATGCTAAATGGAATATTCTATGGATTGACAAGCTCTGGAGGAGGATATCCTGATCCTGGCACAATTTTTTCATTTAATCCTACGGACAACAGTTTTACAAAAAAATATACCTTTTGTTGCGGAGGTGGCAATCCCTATGGCAGCCTGACCGTTTGCGATGGGAAAATGTATGGAATGACCTATGGAGGAGGTGGAAATTACGTATATGGTGTATTGTTCAGATTCGAAATCTTTACAAATGGAGTTGTTAGTTACACGGAAATGGTCGTTTTTAATGGACAGGGAACTGGTGGTAGCCCACTGGGCAACAGCTTGTTGCTGTCAGTAGGAAAACTTTGGGGAATGACCTCTTCATCAGGGCTAAATGACAGAGGGACACTGTTTGCATTTGATCCTTCTACCGGAAGTCATGGCACCTTCTTCAAAAAATTCGACTTTGGCTCTCCTTTAAATGGCGGCAAACCAACAGGAAAACTGGTTGAATATGGCGGAAAACTATTCGGGACAACCAAGGAAGGAGGCTTAAATAACCTGGGGACATTGTTCGAAATCAATCCAAACGGACCAGTTGTTACAAAGAAGGTCGACTTCGATGGTTCAGCCAAAGGAAGTTGGCCTACCGGCAATCTTCTTGAGCTGGATGGAATATTGTATGGCCTTACATCGAATGGAGGCTCAGCTGATGCTGGTGTTTTGTTTGAATATAACGCATCCTCCGGAATTTTTACTAAAAAAATTGATTTCACTGGCATAAATAATGGTGCGTGGCCCAATGGCGGCATGGTCAAAGTGGGGACGAAACTATATGGAATGACGACAACCGGTGTAAACGGAAATGGAAACATATTTGAATTTGACCCCGGAAATGGTACAATTTCTTCAAAATACGATTTTGAAAGCCGTCCGACCACAAATGGCAGTACGCCTTATGGCAGTCTGACTGCTTATGGCGGAAAATTATACGGGATGACAAACTACGGAGGAATTGGTGATGTAGGTGTCCTTTTTGAGTACGATCCGGCAGGGGCGGGAACTTTCGCAAAAAAAATTGATCTGAATTCTGGTACAGGCTATTATCCTTTTCAAAGTCTTACTGTGTTGGGCAGCAAACTATACGGAATGACTGCGTGGGGTGGATCGTACGATGCTGGCGTAATTTTCGAATATGATCCATCGGGAGAGGGTGCTTTTACAAAAAAAATTGATTTTGACGGCACCGAAAAAGGTAGCCGTCCCAAAGGGGATCTTACTGCTGAAAACGGGAAACTGTACGGAATGACAAGTGAAGGTGGAACCAACGGTTATGGCACCTTGTTTGAATATGACCCTGTTCAGGTTGATGTTACTAAAATTTTTGTTAAAAAACAGGATTTCAGCCAGGAAACCGGAGGAAAGCCAACCGGTTCACTCTTACTAAGAGGAGGAGGTTTAGTGGCAAATTTTATTGCTGATAAAATAACTGTGTGTAGTGGTTCGGGCGTAGTCTTTACCAATCTATCAACAGGAACTACAGCATCAACAACATATAGCTGGAACTTTGGCAGCGGTGCCATACCGGCCACCGCAAATACTGCTGGTCCGCATACAGTTAATTATACTGGTTCCGGTTCCAGCACAGTAAGCCTGACTTTAACTGACGGAGCATCGGTTACAGAAACTAAAACAAATTACATTACAGTCAATGCTTTGCCGGCTGCACTGGTTTTAACTGGCAGTACAATCTGTGAGAGCCCTGGAGGTAACGGAAGCATTACTTCGACAACGTCAGTTAGTGGAGTAAACTACCAGCTGTATAATTCAGGCAATTCAATCATTCAAACGACAAAAGCAGGTACAGGATCAGGACTTACCTGGTCGACCCTCGCTGCCGGAAATGGCTATTATGTAAAAGGGACAAATGCAACAACATTATGCGTTTCTCCGGTCAGTAATTCTGTGAATGTGGCGACTTATCCCAATCCAACCATTACCACGGGAGGAACTGCTGTGGCAGTATGTTACAATGCCGGTATTCAAACAACCACGCTGGCATATACCGCAACAACGAATACACCTGTTTCCTATAGCATAGACTGGGCCACCCTTGCAGATCAGGGCAGTACATCAATTACATTTAATGCTGGAACCGGAACTATAACCGGGATTACCATTCCTGCGGCTACAGCTGCCGGTACCTATTCCGGGACTATGACAATCACCAATGCAATCGGATGTACTGCCACCCAGGCAGTAAGTGTAACAGTCAATGCTTTGCCGGCTGCACTGGTTTTAACTGGCAGTACAATCTGTGAGAGCCCTGGAGGTAACGGAAGCATTACTTCGACAACGTCAGTTAGTGGAGTAAATTACCAGTTGTACAATTCAGGTAATTCAATCATTCAGACGGCAAAGACAGGTACAGGATCAGGACTTACATGGTCGACCCTCACCGCCGGCAACGGCTATTACGTAAAAGGAACAAATGCAACAACATTATGCGTTTCTCCGGTCAGTAATTCTGTGAATGTGGCGACTTATCCCAATCCAACCATTACTACGGGAGGAACTGCTGTGGCAGTATGTTACAATGCCGGTATTCAAACAACCACGCTGGCATATACCGCAACAACGAATACACCTGTTTCCTACAGCATAGACTGGGCCTCCCTTGCAGATCAGGGCAGTACATCAATTACATTTAATGCTGGAACCGGAACTATAACCGGGATTACCATTCCTGCGGCTACAGCTGCCGGTACCTATTCCGGGACCATGACCATCACCAATGCTAATGGATGTAATGCCACACAGGCAGTAAGTGTGACAGTAAATGCTTTGCCTAACACTTCGGTAATATCTGGAAATACAGCGCCAGCCTGTTATGCAACCGGTATAACCTATAGCGTTTCTTTGACTGCAGGTTCCAGCTATGCATGGACTGTTCCGGCAGGTGCGATAATTACATCCGGAAGTACGGGTCCGAACAACAATCAGATTACAGTGAGTTTTGGTTCAGCAAATGGCGATATAACTGTTGTTGAAACCAATGCCGCCAACTGTTCAGGTACAGTGAAATCCTTATCCGTTACGTTGTCAGGTTGCGGAATGGACGCTAACTTTTCCGGATCACCATTAGCTGTTTGTCAGGGTTCAACAGTTACGTTTACAAACACTTCCACAGGAACAACGGCAGGGGCATCCTTTAGTTGGGATTTTGGCAGTGGTGCCGCCCCGGCTACAGCAAATACCATTGGTCCGCATAATGTGATTTACAGCTCCGGCGGACAAAAAACTGTTGCGCTAACAGTTACCGATGGAACGACAAATACAGAAACTAAAACAAATTACATTACAGTCAATGCTTTGCCGGCTGCACTGGTTTTAACTGGCAGTACAATCTGTGAGAGCCCTGGAGGTAACGGAAGCATTACTTCGACAACGTCAGTTAGTGGAGTAAACTACCAGCTGTACAATTCAGGCAATGCCACGGTTCAGGGATCAAAGGCAGGTACAGGGTCAGGACTTACCTGGTCGACCCTCGCTGCCGGCAACGGCTATTACGTAAAAGGAACAAATGCAACAACATTATGCGTTTCTCCGGTCAGTAATTCTGTGAATGTAGCTACTTATTCCAATCCAACCATTACCACGGGAGGAACTGCTGTGGCAGTATGTTACAATGCCGGTATTCAAACAACCACGCTGGCATATACCGCAACAACGAATACACCTGTTTCCTACAGCATAGACTGGGCCTCCCTTGCAGATCAGGGCAGTACATCAATTACATTTAATGCTGGAACCGGAACTATAACCGGGATTACCATTCCTGCGGCTACAGCTGCCGGTACCTATTCCGGGACCATGACCATCACCAATGCTAATGGATGTAATGCCACACAGGCAGTAAGTGTGACAGTAAATGCTTTGCCTAACACTTCGGTAATATCTGGAAATACAGCGCCAGCCTGTTATGCAACCGGTATAACCTATAGCGTTTCTTTGACTGCAGGTTCCAGCTATGCATGGACTGTTCCGGCAGGTGCGATAATTACATCCGGAAGTACGGGTCCGAACAACAATCAGATTACAGTGAGTTTTGGTTCAGCAAATGGCGATATAACTGTTGTTGAAACCAATGCCGCCAACTGTTCAGGTACAGTGAAATCCTTATCCGTTACGTTGTCAGGTTGCGGAATGGACGCTAACTTTTCCGGATCACCATTAGCTGTTTGTCAGGGTTCAACAGTTACGTTTACAAACACTTCCACAGGAACAACGGCAGGGGCATCCTTTAGTTGGGATTTTGGCAGTGGTGCCGCCCCGGCTACAGCAAATACCATTGGTCCGCATAATGTGATTTACAGCTCCGGCGGACAAAAAACTGTTGCGCTAACAGTTACCGATGGAACGACAAATACAGAAACTAAAACAAATTACATTACAGTCAATGCTTTGCCGGCTGCACTGGTTTTAACTGGCAGTACAATCTGTGAGAGCCCTGGAGGTAACGGAAGCATTACTTCGACAACGTCAGTTAGTGGA
>Ga0247841_10001031_pt1 | contig 66686 bp, 70 predicted proteins | sample LaCruzMarch2015__2_FD_192410 | JGI IMG/M metagenome (GOLD analysis project Ga0247841, IMG submission 192410) | Freshwater microbial communities from meromictic Lake La Cruz, Castile-La Mancha, Spain - LaCruzMarch2015_18m | ecosystem: Environmental > Aquatic > Freshwater > Lake | place: Spain...
GAAGCGCTCTCGCACCGGCCGGCTGACGCTCTTACCAGGGCTGACCTCCGCGAACTCGAGCGGGTCGGCTTGGTGGAAGCCGAGCCCAACCTGCACGGATTGCACGGATTTGCCAGCCCGCTTGCCGAGCTTCTCGGTCTCGGCGATCTCGGCGGTCTCGCCGAGCTCCTCCGCGACGTGCCATGCTTCGGCATTCCGCATCCCTAGGCCTGGAGTAACTCTCCAGAGCAATGTTTTCAAGGGTCTCTTCCTATAGAGACCCGTTTTTTTTACAAAAAAAGTGCTATAATAAATAAGTATGAAAATACATTTAATTGGAATTGGGGGAATTGGAGTGTCAGCGCTGGCGCAGTATTATCTATCAAAAGGGTACCAAGTGTCCGGGTCTGATTTGGTTGCGTCAGAAATCACAAATTTTCTTAAGGAAAAGGGAATTAAGGTGATAATTGGGAATAAATCCGAAAATATAAACAAAGATCTAAATTTGGTAGTGCACAGTCCGGCAGTAAAGCCTGACAACCCCGAATATAAAAAAGCAAAAGAATTTGGGATAAAAACCCAAAGCTATCCAGAAGCGCTGGGAGATTTAACAAAGGAATATTGTACAATTGCTGTTGCCGGAGCTCATGGAAAAAGTACCACAACAGCAATGATTGCTTTGATTTTAACAAAAGCAGGACTTGACCCAACAGTTATTGTGGGCACAAAGGTTAAGGAATTTTCCGCCCAAGGCGGACCAGCCTCGGGCTGGGGAAACAATTTTAGAATGGGAAAAGGCAGGTTTTTGGTTATAGAGGCATGCGAATATGATTCGTCATTCTTAAACTATTCGCCCAAAATAATTGTTGTTACAAATGTGGACAAGGAGCACCTTGATTATTTTAAAACTTTTGCTAATGTCAAAAAAGCATTTTGCGATTTTATTGTACGGCTTCCCGCCGGAGGTGCTTTAGTTTTTAACAAAGATGACAAAAACATTCCTCGATTTAAAAAACCAAAATTTAATATTTTAGATTATTCAGTAAAATCTGCTTCGGCTAAAAAAATAAAAAGTATTTTAAAAATTCCAGGACTGCACAATGTTTCCAACGCAGCGGCCGCCCTGCAGACAGCAAGAGCCATGGGAATTCCAGATATAATTTCTATAAACGCACTTTCCGAATTTAATGGCACATGGCGCAGGTTTGAGATAAAAGAAGCCAAGGTTGGAGAAAAACAAATAACAATTGTATCTGACTACGCCCATCACCCGAACGAGATTTTAGCCACTCTTAAGGCAGCGCGCGAAAAGTATCCTAATAATAACATTTGGTGTGTTTTCCAGCCTCATCAGCACCAGAGAACCTATTATTTATTTGATGACTTCGTTAAGGTTTTTAGAAAAGCGCCAATTGATAAAATAATTGTTACAGACATATATGACGTGGCCGGCAGAGAAACAAAAACAATAAGTGAAGAAGTGAGTTCTGAAAAATTAGTTGAGAAGATAAACCGAAAAAATGTTTTATATCTACCAGAAGATCGTTTAGAAGAATATATCAAAAAAAATATTGGGGCACCCTCCGGGTCGGGGGAAGTGCTGATAATTATGGGGGCCGGTTCAATTTATACACTTGCTGATAAGTTATAAAATTGCTATTATTTAAGAATACTTATGACAGATACAAATTCCCTGCCTGCCGGCAGGCAGGCACAAAAAATTGATGAAATTTTAACTCGAGGGGTGGAAAATATATTTCCAAACCGCGATTTATTTGAGCAACTTCTAAAAACGGGGCGGAAAATTAGAATATATCACGGCATCGATCCTACAGGCAAACTACACGTTGGCCATATGGTTGCGTTTAGAAAACTGCGACAATTTCAGGACATGGGCCATGAAATTATTATTTTGTTCGGAGGTTTTACTGCTACTATAGGAGATCCAACCGATAAAAAAGCGACAAGGCAGCCCTTAACCAGAAAACAGGTTTTGGTTAATGCAAAGGATTATAAAAAACAAATTGGTAAAATTTTAGATCTAAGAAAATCAAATATTAGATTCCTTAACAATGAAAAATGGACTAACAAGCTTAAACCAGCTGATTTGTTTGAGCTTGCTTCGCGCTTTACAGTGGCTAGGCTCTTGGAACGAGATATGTTTCAGGAAAGGATAAAAGCTGGAAAAGATATAAGTGCGAGCGAGTTCTTGTACCCGGTTTTGCAGGCATATGACAGTGTTACAATGGATGTTGATGTGGAGATTGGCGGAAATGATCAAACATTCAATATGCTGGCAGGAAGAGATTTAATGAAGAAGATGAGAAATAAGGAAAAATTTGTTTTGGCTACAAAGCTTTTGGTTGATCCAACCGGAAAGAAAATGGGCAAAACCGAGGGCAACATGGTTAATTTAGATGAAAATGCTGACCAAATGTTTGGTAAAATTATGTCATGGCCTGATGGGGTGATAACTTTGGGTTTGGAAATTTTAACAGATATTCCTATGTCAGAAATAGTTCAAGACGCTAAGGCAATTAGCGAGGGAACCGCAAATCCTAAAGACATTAAAATAAAATTAGCAAAAAATATTATTAGCGTGTTCCATGGAGAAAAAGAAGCCGAAAAAGCCGAGGAAGAATTTAATAAAATTCATCGCGACAGAGAATTACCAAGCGATATGCCGGTTTTCGAAACTGATAAGGGAAATTATTTTATAGCAGATTTATTGTGCGACACAAAATTATCTGTCTCAAAGAACGAGGCCAAAAGATTAGTTGAGGGCGGGGGAGTGGAAACGATAATTGGTGATAAGAAAGAAAGAGTCACCGACTGGAGAAAGGAGATAATTTTAGAAGACGGCATGATTATAAAAGTCGGGAGCCGGAAGTTTGTAAAAATAGTTCTCAAATAACATGAATAAATTTATTTTAGTATTAGTTACAATTGTTGTAACCGCAGTAATTGTTGCAGGCGCAACCTGGTTTTATATTAAATCATCAGAAGTTGAGATTTTAAATTCGAAGACCTATACAAACAATGAATATGGGTTTGAGCTAACTTTTCCGGATTCATGGAAGGGGTACATCGTAGAAAGGAAAGATTGGGAAGGGGTGAGAATTGATAGGCCTGCTATAGAAGGCGGACCAGATTACTCGGGCCCATTGCTTGTTTTCAAAAATCCGCAGACAACTGCGCAGCAACAATATCAAGATATTCCAGTAATGGTATTTACGCCGGAAGTTTGGGCGCTGGTTAAAGGCCCTGATGCGACTGTTGCCGTGAGCGCGGCTCCGATTGCACCGGCTAAAATCGGTGAGAACTCAAAATATATTTTCGCCACGCCACCGCGCTGGTATGGGTTTACAGATGCTGTAGGATTTCAAGAAGCAGTAGAAATAGTAAAAACATTCACCGGGTTAAATAATTTTTAGCACGGCTAAAAATTAAAATCCGGAAGATTTTATTTAACCCGGTAAAAAGCTTTCTAAAAAATAAAAATATTATATTATGCCAAGATTTTTAGTAAAAGACACAGCAAAACACGTCGGAGAAAAGGTTAGAGTTTGCGGTTGGGTTAACACCTGGCGAGCTCATGGAAAAATTTTGTTTATAGACCTGCGCGATATCAGCGGAATTTTGCAGGTAGTTTTTGTCCCTTCCAATAAAGAGGCCTATGAGCTAGCAAAAACATTGAGGCCAGAGTGGGTGGTTGAAATTAAAGGACAAATTGTTAAGAGGCCGGAAAACATGGTCAATCCGAAAATTGAGACTGGGCAAGTTGAAATGTCGGTAGAAAGTTTAGTTGTTTTGTCTAAAGCAGAAACTCCGCCAATTCCAGTTGGAGAAGGGAATAGTGACCAAGTAGAAATTGATAAGAGAATGGATTGGAGATGGCTGGACCTTAGAAATCCTAAAAATGTATTAATTTTTAAGGTTTGGACGCTATTGGAAGCGGCTTTCCGGGAATACTGGGCGTTTAATAATTATTTGGAGATACACTCTCCAAAACTTATAGCCACAGCCAGCGAATCTGGCGCAGAGGTTTTTGAGGTTAAATATTTTGATAAAAAAGCTTATCTTGCCCAATCGCCTCAGTTTTACAAACAAATGGCTATGGCTGCAGGGTTTGAAAAAGTTTTTGAGGTTGGACCAGTTTTTCGCGCAGAACCGTCATTTACTTCTCGTCATGCGACTGAATTTACCGGTTATGACGCAGAAATTTCATTTATTAATTCGCATTATGATGTTATGGAAGAGGAGGAAAGAATGATTGTTTATGGTTTGGAAAAAGTTAAAACAGTTTACGGCGAGGAAATCCAGAAAGTATTTGGTCGTGAAGTCATAGTCCCAGCGCTTCCGTTTCCTAAAATATCAATGAAGGACGCCAAAGATATTCTTTCAAAGCGCGGCATAACCGGCGACAAGGAAGGAGATCTGTCGCCAGAAGAAGAAAGGGCTATTTGCGAATATGTTAAAGAAAAACACGGCCATGAGTTCGTTTTTGTAACAGAATACCCGGTTACCGTAAGGCCATTTTACCATATGCATGACGAAAAAGATTCGTCGTTGACAAAGAGCGCAGACCTTCTTTGGAACGGAATTGAGGTTACAACCTGTGCTCAAAGGGAACATAGGTACGATATTTTGGTGGCTCAAGCCAAAGCAAAGAAAATGAATGTTAAAAAGCTGCAGTTTTATTTGGACTTTTTCAAATACGGTTGCCCGCCACATGGCGGGTATGGAATGGGGGCGAATAGAATGGTTATGAAGCTTTTAGGCATTGATAATGTCAGGGAAGCAATGTTTATTTATCGTGGTGTAAAAAGATTAACTCCATAGAAAATAATGAACATAAAGCGCCTTATAGCAGGTCCTATATTATCGCTTGTCTTTTTACTATTTTTCATATATGTGCTTGCCGGGGTGCAATGGGTTTTTGATGGTTTGATGCCGAGCCAGAGCAAACAAGAATTTTTGAGCAGTGTTTCCGGTAGCGTTAAAAATATTGCCATAAGGCCGGACGTGGAGGCAAAAGCTGCAATTTCGATTGAAAGCAACCTTGGGGGAGAGAGCCGGGTTTTGTTTGAGAAAGAGGGCAATATTCAGCTTCCGATTGCCAGTTTAACCAAATTGATGACTGCGATTGTAGTTTTGGATAATTACGATTTGTCCAGTATTATTACTGTAGATAAAGCTGCTGATTTTTATTATCCGTTGGACAACGACGTAAAATTGGGCGACACACTGCCGGTTGAAAGCCTTTTGGAGATAATGCTGATTGGTTCGTCTAACAGGGCTGCCTACGTCTTGGCCGAAGGGCCTCAGGGTAATATGGGGGTGCAGAAGTTTGTTAATTTAATGAATCAGAAGGCAGAAGAGCTGGGTTTGCAAAACACTTATTTTTCCGACCCGACCGGCTTAAGCCCAAATAATATTTCTACGGCCAGCGATTTGGCAAAACTTGGCGAGTACATTTTGAGAAACTATCCTAAAATATCCGATGTGAGCAAAGCAAAAGAGTTTTATGTTCCTAATTTTGGCAATATTTCCAATACTGATCAGCTTCTGGGCGAGATTCCCGAGGTGGTTTGCAGTAAAACCGGTTTTACTGCTGCCGCAAAAGGGTGCTTGCTCCTAGTGGTAAACAATCCAAAAAGCAACGGATACCTAATCAATGTTATTTTAGGAGCCGACGACAGATTTTCCGACATGAAAAAAGTAATCGACTGGTCTAACTCAATATGCAATTAACCATATGACAACAGTTGTTTTTAATGTTATTAAAATTTTCAGCTTAGCTGCGCTTGCAACTGCTGCGGCTTATTTTTGGTGTCCGCTGTTAACTAATTTTTTGTATAAGCACCAGCTTTGGAAAAAAGCTGCAAGGCAAAAAGCAATTTCCGGTGAAGACGCAGTTGTTTTTAATAACATGCATAAAACTAAAGAGGTTGGCACGCCTCGCATGGGGGGACTTCTTATTTGGATTACTGTTGTTTTTATTACACTTCTATTTTTTGTGTTATCTTTAATCTTCCCGAATAATTGGGTGGCTCAATTTAATTTTTTATCAAGGAGTCAGACATGGCTGCCGCTTTTTACACTAGTTGTCGCGTCGGTTGTGGGATTGATTGATGATGTTTTAGTTGTTAAGGGCTGGGGAAAATATATTGGCGGGGGGATTTCATTTAAAAAAAGATTATTAATAGTGATTTTAATCGGCCTTATTGGAAGTATCTGGTTTTATCAAAAGTTAGGATGGGATACAGTTTTTATCCCTTTTTTGGGTGATATTTCTATTGGGCTGTGGTACATTCCGCTATTCATTTTGGTGACTGTTGCCTGCTGGTCGGGCGGAATTATTGACGGACTGGACGGTCTTGCCGGAGGAGCTTTTGTTTCAATGTTTGGGGCATTTACTGTTATAGCTTTTTCTTTAGGAAAAGTTGATTTAGCGGCGCTTTCAGCGGTTATAGCCGGAACCTTGTTCGCTTTTTTGTGGTTCAATATTCCACCGGCAAGGTTTTACATGGGTGAAACCGGGATACTCGGCCTAACAACCGTTTTGTCGGTAATGGCCTTTTTAACCGATTCTGTTTTTGTTCTGCCGATAATAGCGGGTCTTTTAGTGGTTGAAGTTTTATCTGTTATAATCCAGCTTTTGTCTAAAAAAATAAGAAGAAAAAAGGTTTTCCTTTCCACCCCGATTCATCATCATTTTGAGGCGCTTGGCTGGCCATCATACAAAGTAACAATGCGGGCCTGGATTATAGGTGTTGTTTTAGCATTTATCGGTGTAGCCGTCAGATTACTAAGGTAAAATATCTTTTTAACCATATGCCAAAAAATCGCGAACAATCTTCTAATAGGGATAAAGCAGATAATGATGACGGTATTCTTCATTTTGACCCTTCGCAAGTCCTGGGTAAAACTGGAAAAACAGACCAGGAAGCTGGAGGGGAGATTTTGTTCGGTGATTTTTCTAGGAGGCCAGACGACATACCAGAATCTGTTGATTCCTACAGAGCCGAAATGAGACGGGTTATGACCGAATTAACTGCACCTAAAAATGTCAATAAAAGAGAATGGGGAGATGCTCATAATAAAGCAGTAGACGAAATCAGAAGATTTTTAGGATCTTTAGTCGGGAGAACCTCTAAAGCGGCGTACAACGAAGCCGTTAATTCTATTGCTAAACTTTCTAACGCAGATTTGGTGAGAGCAGTTCTTGATTCTAGCGAAATTGATTGGTCCACAAAACCAGCATATTATAAAGCTTTAGCCGAAGAGATGGAACTTAGAGCAAGAAATCCACATGAGACACGACAATAATTATTGAAAAATAACTAAAAATAGTTTAAGCTTAATCCTTAAGCAAGGGCCCATAGTAAATCGGTATTATGCCTCCATGGCATGGAGGAGGGCCGGGTTCGATTCCCGGTGGGTCCACAAATATGTTATTATATCTGTATGAATAGCAAAAAAATAATTTATCCAGTTGTTTTGGTCCTGGCTTTCATGCTTGTTTTTGTTTTGGGAGCCTGGGTGGGCGTAACAAAAATTGCTTACCACGTCCCGCAACCGGGAACTATTGATTTTTCTCTTTTTTGGGACGCCTATGGAAAACTCCAGCAAAAATTTATTGACCCTACTAAAATAATCGATCAAAATGTAATTTATGGCGCCATTGAGGGGATGACAAATTCGTTGAAGGATCCTTATACTAATTTCTTTGACCCTGAACAGGCTCAAAGATTCCAGCAAGATCTCTCGGGAACTTTTGACGGCATTGGCGTTGAAATAGGAATTAAAAAAGATTTGCTCACAGTGGTAGCTCCTTTAAAGGGTACCCCGGGAGAAATGGCCGGGTTAAAATCTGGAGATATAATTGTAAAAATAAACGGAAGTGATTCTGCTAGTATGACAGCGGATGAAGCGGTAAATTTAATCCGCGGAGCAAAAGGCACACAGGTGACTCTAACTATTTTAAGAGACGGGTGGAGCAACACAAAAGATTTTACAATTACGCGAGACACAATAAAAGTTCCTTCTGTAGAGTGGTCGCTAAAAAATGGAGATGTAGCTTATATACAGATGTACCAGTTTGATGATACTCTTCCCGCTGATTTTGAAGCAATTGCGCTTAAAATTTTACAAAGTCCGGCTAAAAAGATAGTATTGGACCTAAGAGATAACCCCGGTGGATATCTTTCTGCAGCTCAAGATATTGCCGGCTGGTTTTTACAAAAAGGACAGGTGGTTACAATTGAGGACTTTGGAAAAGGAAAACAACAGCAGACATACAAGACAGACGGAAATTCCAGTCTCGCGAACTATCCGATAGTTATTTTAATGAATCAAGGATCGGCGTCAGCGTCTGAAATTTTATCCGGCGCGCTGCGGGACAATCGAGGTGTAAAATTAATAGGTAATAAGTCCTTTGGAAAAGGAAGCGTACAGGAAGTGGTAAATTTGCCGGGAGGTTCATTTCTTAAGGTAACCATTGCGCACTGGCTAACGCCAAAAGGCAGTTCCATTTCTGATGTTGGATTAAGTCCTGATATAAAAGTTAATATCACAGATCAAGACATACAGGAGAAAAAAGACCCACAACTAGCTAAAGCCCTTGAAATCGTAAACAACTTAAAGTAGAATACATATATTAAAAACATAAAAACAATACGACAATGAAAGTGATCCTCCTACAAGACGTTGATGGTCTTGGAAAAAAATATGAAGTAAAAGATGTAAAAAGTGGCCACGCCAGAAATCTTCTTTTACCGGAGAAATTGGTTAGAGCCGCCACAAAGCCGGCTTTAAAATGGCTGGCTGACCAAAAGGAAGTGATAGCGAAAGAAGCCGAAGAGGATTTGAAGAAGGCACAGGCCCTAGCTTCCGAATTGGACGGAGAAGAGGTAAGCATTTCCGTAAAAACCGGAGAGGAAGAACAGCTTTTTGAATCCATCAACAGCCAGAAAATTGTTGAGAAGTTAAAAGAGATGGGTTTTGACGTAAAAAAATCGCAAGTTAAGCTGGAAAACCCAATTAAAGAACTCGGAGAGTTTCCAGTCAGCATAAATTTGGATCATAATTTAGAAGTTGAGTTGAAAGTAATTGTTACAGCCGTTCCTAAAGACGGCACTACGGAAGAAAAAACAGAAGAATAATTATTAATAAAACATGCCAACAAAATATATTTTCGTCGCGGGCGGAGTGATGTCGGGCATTGGAAAAGGAATAGCCACAGCTTCAATTGGAAGAATTCTCAAAAGCAAAGGATTCAAAGTTACTGCCATAAAAATTGATCCATATATAAATGTTGACGCCGGCACAATGAATCCGGTTGAACATGGAGAAGTTTTTGTAACCGATGATGGAATTGAATGCGACCAAGATGTCGGCAACTACGAAAGATTTTTAGACGAAAATATCTATGCCGATAACTACATGACAACTGGCAAGGTTTATCTGTCTGTAATAAATAAAGAAAGAAATTTGGAATATGGCGGAGAGTGTGTGTCGGTGATTCCTGGAATTCCAAACGAAGTGGTCGAAACAATCAAACGAGCAGGAAAAAAAGCAAAGGCAGAGTTCGTTTTAATTGAAATTGGTGGAACCGTCGGTGATTACCAGGACTTGATTTTCTTGGAAGCCGCCAGGATGATGAAACTTGCACAACCAAAAGACGTGCTTTTTATTTTGGTAAGTTATTTACCTGTGCCCAAAATGATCGGGGAGATGAAAACAAAGCCAACCCAGCAGGCAGTCAGATATTTGAACGAAGCAGGGCTTCAAGCAGATATGATTTTGGCAAGATCAGAGGTTTCAATGGACGAACCGAGGAGGAAAAAGCTTGCGATTTACTGTAATATACACCAAAAAGACGTCATTGAAGCTCCCGATGTGAAATCTATTTATGAAATACCGGTAAATTTCGAAAAGGAAGACCTTGGAAACAAAATTTTGAAAAAATTCGGGATGAAATCAAGGCCGAGCGATTTGAAGGATTGGGAAAAACTAGTTAAATTGATAAGAAACCATCCTACAGAGGTTAACATTGGTATAGTAGGAAAATATTTTGAGTCTGGACATTTTACCTTGATGGACTCATATATATCGGTTATAGAATCCATAAAACACGCTGCTTTCTCACAGAATAGAAAAGCCAAAATAACCTGGATATCAGCAGAAGAATTTGAAAAAAAGCCAGAATCGTTGAAGGAATTAAAAGAATATGACGGTATAATAGTTCCTGGCGGATTTGGAAACAGAGGAATAGAAGGTAAAATAAAAGCAATTGAATACTGCAGGAAAAATAAAATCCCGTTTTTTGGATTATGTCTCGGGCTTCAGCTTTCAGTAATTGAATTTGCAAGGAACGTTGTCGGGATAAAAGATGCCACATCGCGTGAATTTGATAGAAACGCTAAAAATCCAATTATCGACGTTATGCAAGAACAGAAAAAATTATTAGAGAAAAAACACTACGGAGGAACGATGAGATTAGGCGCATTTGATTGCGATGTCCAGCATGGCACAATCAGCCACAAGGCTTACAAAGATTGGGTTCCAGATGCAAAACAGGGTCCATACATGATTTCAGAAAGACATCGCCACAGATATGAGGTTAACAACGATTATAGAGACATATTGCAGGAAAAGGGGCTTACAATCGCAGGAGTCAATCCAAAGAAGAATTTAATAGAAATAATTGAAATTAAAAACCACCCATTTTTTGTTGCCACGCAGTTCCACCCGGAGTTTAAATCGCGCCCATTAAAACCTCACCCGCTTTTTAAGGAATTTATAAAGGCGGCTATTAGAAAATAGGCAAAATAAAAACCGTCCTGAGGACATTCGGCTGAGCTCAGTCGAAGTCCTTGTCGAAGGGCGGTTTTTAAAAGGTGTTATTTTGATTTTGCCGGCTCCACTGAAACCACTTTGGCAGTTCTTCTTGTGCCGTTGAAAAGCTTTTTTGTTTTTGAAGAAAATTTAACCAAGCCGTCCTTCATGGCGTAAATAGTGTCGTCAGAACCCTTTTTTACGTTTTTGCCCATAAGGAATTTTGCGCCCCTCTGCCTGATAATAATCATTCCAACTTTTACTTTTTGGCCGTCATCAACCTTGATTCCAAGCCTTTGAGCCATTGAATCTCTTCCTAGTCTGGACGAACCTCCCTGTTTAGATGTTGACATAGATTTGAATTTTTATTAGATATTTTATTATATAGACATGTTATCAGAAATAAAGGCTTTTGTCAAAGACCACTTTAATGATATAATGCTATTTATAATAGTGGCGCTTTTAATTTTGTTGGCTTTCTCAGCCGGATATATAATTGCAAAGCAGCAAACTAAAGAGCCAATTACAATAGAACAAAAATAATGAAAATTCCACAACACATAGTTTTATTCTGCGACGGTAATAGGCGTTGGGCCAGACAAAAAGGTCTAAATCCATTTGAGGGCCATAAAAAAGGGTACGAAAATGTTGTTGATCTCTGCCAGTGGTGCAAGGATAGGGGAGTCAAAGTTCTCACAGCTTTTGGCTTCTCAACAGAAAATTGGAACAGAACAAAAGAAGAGGTTGATTATCTGATGAATTTATTAGAGAATGGATTGATAAATAATTTAGAAAAGCATAAAGAAAACGGCGTGAGGGTGAGAGTAATAGGGCAGAAGGAACGCCTTCCACAGTCTTTACAAAAAGCCATAGGAAAAGTTGAAAAAGAAACCGAAAATAATTCTAAACTTTTTTTAAACCTAGCAATTAGCTATGGCGGTAAGTGGGATATTCTGAATGCTGTTAAAAACATTGTAAAAGAGGGGATTGAGCCAGATAAAATTGATGAAAAATTATTTGAGGATCATTTATCAACAGCCGGTCTTCCAATGCCGGACTTAATTATACGGCCTGGTGGAGAAATGCGCATGTCTAACTTCGTTTTGTGGCAGGCGGCTTATTCTGAGCTGTATTTCTGTCCAAAAATGTGGCCTGATTTTAATGAACAGGATCTGGACATAGCCCTAGCCGAATTCGACAAGCGCACCCGCCGTTTTGGCAAGTAAAAGCTAAATAAAAAACAGGCCAGAGCCTGTTTTTTATTTATATTAAGACCTTCTTGAAAGTGTTTTGGCCATTTCCAGCCATTTTGGCGCGCGGGCGCGCAACTTGTATTTTGCCGAGGACTTGTGTATTTCTATAAGAGTGCAGAGGTCATTTTTTTTCCAGTCGGTCAAAAACTTTCCTTTGTTTCTGAAAATCACTTCAACTCCCTTGGCCCACAGCTCAAAATCTTTTTTCTTATTTTTTGCCAGGCAATTTTTTTTGAAAAAGGGGACTATAACACCAGCCACATCATCAATTTTTTGCACAGAAAAGCGCGCCTGGTCTTTTGAAATGGTAATCTCTCCGCAATCCATTTCTTTTTTAATTTTCTCTAGGTCTTTAATGTTATCTTTTGGAGTGGTAACTACAAACTGCGTTTTCCATCGATAATAAGTGGGCGAGTTGGTTCTCTCGTGCCGTGTGTCTTTTCTAAATTGCAAATCAAAGCACCCATCGCAATTTACCAAATCCACTATACTAAAAGATTTTTTTTCCATTTCTCAAATATTATTTTATATGTTTATATTATATATTAATTGTGCGACAGATTGCAAGTCAAATTGACTAAAGAGCAAGTATTAGTTAATATGCAGAATAGCCGGATTTAATCTGGTTACTGAACCTTGAAATCACAACAAACATCAACCCCAACGGAGGTGAGGCAATGAAGATTAATCTTCATGAAAATCCCCGCCCTTTGAGGGTGGGTGACATGGCGCTGTTCGAATCGAAAACCGTCGACCACAATGAACAAGACAATCTTGCTCGCTGGATACTGACTCAAGAATGGTTTAAACCCATTGCCAAGGCGCACAGAATTGATCATCTCATAAGGAGCAACGTTGAACTCTCTGAAAGGTGTGCATTGGCAGAACTCTGTTGGGTGGTTCTGCAAAGCGAACATGACCAAATCCGCAAGCAAGGCAATTATCCCGACTGGATGCGTTTTTTGCCATTAGAGGCATCGCGCAGACTGGAACACCTGTGGGTTACCGGCGAGGGGCCCGATCAGTATCGGATTGTACCCAAGGTGACCTACACGGGCATCGGCTACGTGGTGTTTGAGGGTGGACTTGTCGAGCAAACAGACGAATTTTTCGGCTTAGGCCGTTTAAACTTCGTTGCGCAGCTGGGATTTCTGCACGACCCAACGATGACTGAAAACGGTTGGCGTGAGTGTCCGCTACCGTTTCCGCAGACTCGTTATTTCCACCTGTTGAACACCAACGCCATAGCAACGCTCATTGGTACGCAGGTTGACCTCTCAGAAGAAAAGCTGCGAGTTTTACGCGTTGCGGCTCAATCGCATGACGCATTGACTCCAGCCGGCGGAGATTCAATCAAAGGGGTTGATCGAGCGGCTTTTGATGAAGACATGCATTACCCAGAGCTGTTCGAACGTCGCGGGTGGAAGGAGTTTCGCGACGCCTTCGAACTTTCTGAGGCCGAACTGGCTAAGACCATTCTAGGAGAAGGCCTTTTAGGATCGATCCTGGATGCGTCAGATAAGATGGCGTATGTGGCCTGCGATTTGAGCGAGTTCCTGATGAAGAACGAGTTCGGACGGGCGGCCTGGCAGAACTTTACCGGGCTTTATAACCGCATAACACGAATACTGGCCGCAAACCCATATCCGTGCTCGGTGTGGGAATACGCAGCTGTAGCGGACGGCGAGTTGTTTTTCACCGACGCCAATCGTCTGGCTGACTTCCTGCGCATACGGGCCTTGATGTTCAGCATTTTGTACAACAACGCCTCAGCCAGATTCTACGAGGCCGGGTTCACAGAGGAAGTTGTGCGCGACCTGTATCGGCGCAATGTGCTGACTCGGGAGTTGCTTCTCAAGATGACTGACAGATTGCTGGTTGACGTTATTGGCCAGGAGCTTGGCGTAACGAATTACCGGCATGAAGTTAGTTTGGACGGAAGTGAGACGCCAAGAGTCTTGCGGTTCAAGACAAAGCAAGAAGCAACGGCAATGGAGCGCCAGTTGGCTGTTAAAGAACCGCACACAATGACGCACTACGAGCATGTAGCGCCACCGTCAACTAAGTGCCTGCAAACCTTCAAGGTTTTGCACGAAGGCAAGCCAAAACCGTTTAGGTTGGCATGTCCGGAGCTTGCGTGGGATGTTGAACAAATATCCTGCGACAGTCATCCGCACCGTGTTTTCGCGTACGACCTAGGAGCGCTTTGCAAAAACGCCGAACTGGCAAACCGGCTTTTGCAGGGCCGAAACGCAAGAATTGCCAAGTAATGCGCCTAACCACAAGTAAGGCGCTTTTTTATAGCTTGAAAAAGTCTTATTTTAGGAATAAAATAAATATAATAATCGTAATATGAATAAAAAAATAAGTAAAAATATAGTTATCTATCAAGCTAAATCTGGGGCTATTGAGCTTCGAGGCGATTTTAGCAAAGAAACAATTTTGGCGACGCAGGCGGATATCGCTAAAGTGTTTGAAGCTGAAAGATCTGTAATAACAAAACATATTAAGAATATTATCAAAGACGGGGAGCTTGATGAAAAATCAGTATGTGCAAAATTTGCACATACTGCTGATGACGGGAAAACGTATATGGTACAATTTTATAATCTTGATGTTATCTTGTCAGTAGGTTACCGCACCAATTCGAGACGTGCCATAGAATTTAGAAAGTGGGCTACAAAAACTTTGCATGAGCATATTACCAATGGCTACACTATAAACCGCAGGCAGATTGCCAAAAATTATGCTGCGTTTATGAAGTCGGTGGGCGACATCCAGGCATTGTTGCCTGAGCATATAGCGCTTGACCCCAAGACTGTGCTTGAACTTATCAAAGAATTTGCCAGCACTTGGGTATCGCTTAGCGCATATGATAAAGACGCACTGACTCCTATTGGAACCAGTAAAGAGGCGATTACACTTTCCGGCATTGAATTAACCGGGGCTATCCTAAATTTTAAGCTTGAATTGAATAAAAAGGGGGAAGCTTCAGAAATTTTTGCACAGGAAAGGGAAAAGGGAAGCGTTGAGGGGATTGTGGGAAATGTTATGCAATCGTTTGCAGGGAAATTTTTATACCCGACTGTTGAAGAAAAAGCTGCTCATTTATTATATTTTATGGTAAAAAATCACCCGTTTATTGATGGTAATAAGCGATCTGGCGCATTTGCATTTATTTGGTTTTTACGGAAAACAAAGGTAAAAGGCATGAGAAATATCAATCCGGGTGCACTTACTGCACTGACGCTTTTGATTGCAGAAAGCGATAGGACAAAAAAAGATCAGATGACGGCATTGGTAACACGGATGTTAAAATAATAAGAAAGACCCTCCCTTCGTATAAAGCTTCCTCCTACGCCAAGGCTACGGACGGACAAGTCGGACGGGCAAAGCACTTCGGCTTCGCTCAGTGCAGGCAGATTACAAAAAGTCGAGTTCACGCTCGGCTTTTTAAATAGATTGAAACTTTCCCCAAAAAGGAGTAAATTGACATAATAAGTAAAAACCTATAAAAATATGGCTCAATATTGGTTAGATCTATTTACTCCCGAAACATGGGAAGAAGCGAAAGAAAATAATTTTAAACTAAGCGGATTTCGGGAAAAAAGATGGAGCTTGGTCCAGAAAATTGAACCCGGTGATCTTTTAGTATGTTACATAACTAGAGAATCTAGATTTTCAGGAATTTTGAAAGTAGTTTCGAAACCATATTTTAGTATCGAGGCGTCTAAAAAAGTTTGGGAATCTGGTCCTTTTCCATGTGTAATGGATGTCGAGCCAGTGATCGCATTAGATATTTTACATAGTATCCCCACGGATCAAGTTATCTCCAAACTAACGATAGCTGCTAAATGGGGAGGAATAATTAGGGGATCGCCGAATAGATTAAATGGGAAAGACGGAGATACTATAAAAGATCTTCTAAAAAAATCTCAAAAAGATAAAGAGGAATACCCATTGATTAAACGAATGATAAAGAAAAATGAAAGAGACATCAAGCCTAAAGTAGAAGATAATTTGGAGGAAAACGATGTGCTCATAGAGGATGTTCCAAAAGTTTATGAGGGCGAAGAATTCATTAGAAATGTGGATAATTATAATAATAGTTTTAATACAAATAAAAATATGGCTATAAAATTTGATGCAGAAGATAAATCGTTAAGTGATGTTTTGCTGGGAGAGGAAAAATATAGAATACCAAGATATCAAAGGCCGTATTCCTGGAGCATTGATGAGGTGACTGATTTGTGGAATGACTTAAGAGATAGAGAGTCTGTATTTTTGGGTTCGTTCGTTTTTAATTATGAGCGTTATGAGCAGGACGGATTTGTGGAAGTGATAGATGGACAGCAAAGGTTAATAACACTAACTATTTTAATGGCAGTTTTAAGAGATGCTTATAAAGAATTAGGAGAAGTAAAAAGAGCGAATAAAACCCAAGACATAATCGCGCACGTAGATAATGTTACTCTAAAAGAGGATTATAGATTAAAGTGCAGCGATACATTGAATAAATTTTTTAGCGATAATATCCAAAAAGGAAATGCAATAGTTTCGGTAGCGGCCAAGACCCAGGAAGAAAAAAGGGTAAAAGCAAATTATAAATTTTTGTTAGATGAAATAAACAGAGAGCTAGAAAAATATCAAGAAAAAGGGAAAAAAATACAATTTTTAGATGGGGTAAAAAAACAAATTTTTGATTTTAAAATAATATGGATAAAAATCGAAAATGACGACGACGCCTATTCAATTTTTGAAACAGTTAATGCTCGAGGGGCGGATTTGACGGTGGCGGACCTTCTTAAAAATTACATTTTTAGTAAATTGCCAAAAGAGCCTGGTGGTATAGATAGCGCTAAAGAAAAATGGTCAACAATTGAAGGTAATGTTGAAAGCGCCAAGGGAATATTAACTGTCTCAAAATTTATTAGGTATTATTGGATTTCTAAATATAAATCAGTACCAGAAAAAAGACTTTACAAGGAGGTTAAAAGAGAGATAAACAGCCCTAGTGATTTTTTGTCTGATGTAGTGAGCACTTCAGAATATTATTATAAAATTGCTAGTGATTCAGTAAATTTAGGAGACTGGCTGGATGTTTTTGAAGATAGAAAAGTTGCGCAAAAAATAACCGAATCGCTCGTTGGCCTAAGAGCGATTGGCATAACACAGTGTTATCCATTACTTTTTTGTTTATTGATGAACAAAGACAAAATAAATTTTGATTTTAGTACTATTCTCAAAATTATAGAAAAATATCACTTTGCATATTCAGCTATTTGTAAATTATCTGGAAATGTCGTGGAAAAAATATATTCTAGAACAGCAAATGAGATACAGAAAGCTTTACAAGACGACAACGTCAAAAGAAGAGATAAGAATATCCATCGGGTTCTTGATTTATTCGTCGGGGAACTTAAGGAAAAATATCCACCAAAGGACTTCTTCATGAAGAAGTTTGATGAAGTTGAGTATAAAAATTATCCATTGGTAATTTACATTCTCTCGAATATTGCAAGGGCCAAGGAAAAAGTGGAGGAGAAAACATATACTTTTGCCAAATCTAATATAGAACATATTTTGCCACAAGACCCGAAGGAATGGGGCGGTGGATTAAATAGAGACGGTGTAAAGAATTATGTAAACAAATTAGGTAATCTGACTCTAATTTCCAAAGAAATTAATGGAAGGATGGGAAATAAACCCTTAAAAGAAAAAGTCCAGGTGTTTAAAGATACAAAATTGGATATTAATAGAGAGCTTTTAGAAAGATTTAAACAGTTAAAATATAGATGGACAGAAAAAGATATTAATGAGAGGCAAAAAGAATTAGCAGAGTTTGCCTATGATTTTGTTTGGAAATTTTGATAAAAACAATCGGTAGAAGGAAAATTAATTGAGAGATACGCGAAGAATACCTATATGAAAAATACATTTTTCATAACAATCTTTTTATGTTTCCTTTTTACAGGACTTATTTTCGCATATAAAAATGCTTACGCATACGGTGAATGTTCGAACTATGGATTAATGGCTTCGTATGATTCGCTAACACGTACGTGTAAATGTATGAGCGGATATGTTTTTGACGATGGTCTTTTTGGCGATCCTCAGTGTGTTTCTTGTTCTTCAAAATATGGGTATGGAGCAACCTCTGATTATTTAGGTGGGGGTTGTAAATGTATGTCTGGATATATTATGGGAAAGGATTTTTTAGGTAAACCATCTTGCGTGTCGGAAAATGAGGCGTGCAAAGATCAGTATGGATATAATGCCAGAAGTACTTATGGTGGTAAGTGTGAGTGCTCATATGGTTATGTGTTTGGCAAGGATTCTATTGGGAGGATACAGTGCATTTCTACTGATTCGGCTTGTAACGATCAGCTAGGATATAACTCAAAATATAATAGTCTATCTGATAAATGTGAGTGTAGCTATGGATATGAACTTTCCCTAAAAAGCGGGGGAGGCCTAAATTGTGTTTATTGTTCAACAAAATACGGTACGCATTCCTCCTATGACTCTTCGAGTAAAAAATGTGAATGTGACGACGGATATACATTGGATAATGACAGCCAGTGTGTAGAAAAACAAAATAATGTTTATTTTACTCTTAAGGAATTAAATACAGACGAAAAAAAAGCTATCGTTAAAAGTGATTACGATTATAGATACTATTTGATTTCATATAATTCTGGATGTTATTCATCTTCATTTAAAAGATATTTAGGCCATAAAATAGTTATAAATCTTGGCACAGATTTTTATTTAGATACGTGGGATAATATTGTGTTACAGGATGATAACGAGACTTGTGATATAGCGCATAAAGAGTACGCAAATTCTAGTACAACCCTCGAGCCAGAGGAAGAGCTTTCATATAATTTTATTCCAGCACCTGCAACTTCTCCTGCTCCAACACAAATTATTAAAACACCTATAATACCAGAATCGGCGCCAGCACCAATAATTAAAGCAGAGCCCGAATCATCTAAAACCGATGCTATAAAGAGGGACATATCAACCACCCCTGCATCTGAAAAAATGATCTCACCAGAAGAAAATTCTAAAAGTGAAAAGAACCCCGGGTTTTTTAATAGGATGTTTGGGTCAATTAAAAATTTCTTTTCAGGAATTTTTAGATAAATCATCCAGGGCCTGGTTATCAAAATCGACTTTTTTATTGTGCGACAGATAATATCAAATAAAGTATGGTTAAAAAAATTGTTAGAACGGAAGAGGAGTGGAAGAAGGTTCTTACACCTGAGCAGTTTAAGGTGATGCGGTTGAAGGAGACGGAGCAGCCTTTTAGCTGTGGGGCAGAGGAAATTAAAACCGGGGGAATTTATTATTGCGCGGGGTGTGATTTGCCACTTTTTAATTCGCAAACTAAATTTGAGTCGGGAACCGGCTGGCCGAGCTACTTTGAACCTATCAACCCCGAAAATATTGAAGAGCGGCAAGATAATTCTTTTGGAGTGGAGAGGACAGAAGTTGTTTGTGCACAATGTGAATCTCATTTAGGGCACGTGTTTAATGATGGGCCCAAGCCAACAGGAAAAAGATACTGCATAAATTCAATAGCACTAAAATTTAAACCAGAAAAATAATTCCGCATATTTTTATTGTGCGACACTTTAAATAATCAAAAAGACGATACTTACATCGTCTTTTTTATTATATTAATTACTTCTTATCTGGGTCCGAGTGAAACTGGTGGTGGACCCCACAAAAGCTTCGCATTTAGCGGGGCACGTATCGCGTCGGCTATTTTTTGTCCGGGTCAGAATGATATTGATGATGTATATCTCGCAATCTTTTGTTGGTTACGTGGGTGTAGATTTGGGTGGTGGCAATGTTGCTGTGGCCTAGGAATTCTTGAATACTGCGAAGATCAACTCCTTGGTTTAATAAATCGGTGGCGTAGCTGTGGCGCAAAGTGTGCGGAGTGGTGAAAATTGGCACGCCAGACAGCAAGGCATACCTTTTAACCATTCTTTCTATTGATCTTGGGGTCAATCTGGCGTCGGTGTTGTCCTTTGAATCGCGAAAGTTTATAAACAAGGCTTTTTGATTGGCATGTTTAACATTATTTCTTATTTCAAGATATTTTTTTATAAAGTTTAGCGCGCGTTCAGAAAAATAAACCACTCGTGGTTTGCCACCTTTTCCAATAACTCCAAGCTCCATATCTTTTTTATCTTTTAAACTGTTGAATTGCTCAAGGTTTAACGACACAAGTTCGGCAATGCGAAGTCCTGTTGAGAAAAAGGCCTCCAAAATGGCTCTGTCCCTGATACTTATATCATCTTTTGGGTCAATAGAAGCTAAAAGCTTGCTAACTTGGTCTAAGGTAAGGAATTTAACGGTTTGCTTCGATTTATCGGCCTTAGAGAGGGCTATTTTGTCTGGAGGGGTACTTTGTATGTCTTTAGCCACAAAGTAGCCTAGAAGGGCCCTTAAAGCGACTAAATAGTAGTTCTGAGTGCCCTTTGAAAGCAATTTGCCGGTAGCAGGGCTTGGAGTCCTAGAAAGGTACAATCTGTAAGCCCAAATGTGGTCTGCGGTCAATTGATGGGGAAGTAAAGACGATAATTTACCCTGGTCTAACCAATGAAAAAATTTCTCCAGATAATTTTTATAATTTTCCTGAGTATTTTTTCGTAAACCTTTTTCAACTTCACAAAAATCTAAAAAGTCTTGCAGATGTTCTTTTATTGGTTTTGTTGAATTGATCATTTTATCCGGATTTTTAAGACCTTAGGAGTGCCCCTATACAACGTCGCTTTACCTACATTTTGCGACGTACCCTCTAACTATATAATAGGCTCCCCCTAGGCCCATGTCAACGCCATTTAATTCACAGGGTACCAAAAAGACGATGTTTAGGTCGTCTTTTTTAGTTGGTTGGAGTTGGCGGACAATTATTATTTTCACCGGGATGTAAAATACTCTCTTTAATTCCAGAAAAATAATTTGAAATATTTTTCCCTGCGTCAGAAATTTTTTGTTTTGTTTGATCAACTGTATTTTTTATCGTCTCTCCCCCACTTCGTATGTTATCGCTTAGTTTTGAGTAGGCCCCGGATACCACCGAAACAGAACTTTGTGCCATATAGGCCGAAGCTTTGTCAGTAACGCCCGAAATAAGCGCTTGCCCAAATAACCTGGAATATGCTGTCTGGCTGAAAAACACGGCAGCCAAAATTACAATTATTAAGATTATATAAAATATAAGCTTTTTTTGCATAAATTTTGTTTACACTGAGCGGGGCGGAGTGTCGCACAATAACTTATTCGTCAAGATATTTCGCATCGCTTATTTCATCAATCGCATCTATTTCTCTGTAATTAGATGTTAATTCTTCTCCAATCTCAATATCTCTGTTCGCCACGTCGCAGGTCTCCGCTTCACCGGGTATTGCGATATCGTCCATATTATTGTTTTTAGAATGGTTGATAAAACGGCTGCTATCAAGAGAAAGGACATACACATGCATCCGCTTAGAAAAATAAGCATAACGAGTTATTAGGTCTTTTTCAATCTCGGTCATCAAAGCTACCTCGTCAGGGTCGAATGTAATATCGAATCTGCCATCATATCTCCATATTATTGCGCCTTTTTTTATTTTTTCATCTGCAAAAAGTCCAATTCCGTGTATCGGGCTTGGTTTGGCAGATGCTCTAATTGTTAGCATATTTGCTCAAAGCGTCCTTAATTCTCTCTAAGGTTTTTTCCTTGCCTAAAATTGCTGCGATTTCAAATGGGCTTGGCGAGGTGCTTTTACCGGACAATGCTACGCGCAAAGGCCACAGCAAGTAACCTTTATTTTTCTCTGGATAACCTTTTTCGGCGTTAAACTCTTCAGAAGCGGAAAGCAACTCCTGTTCTAGCTCCTTCAGTTCCCATTTTTTGATGGCAGATAATACTTTTTCAGAAAACAGCAAGGAATCTTTAGTCGCCTCGTCCCCGGACCCTGAGGGTACCCCATTCCATTGCAACAAATCTTTATCATAAACTAATTTATTTTGGAAAAAGAAATCTGATAAACCTGCTATTTCCGATAACTTTTTCATTCTCGTTCTGGAAATTTCGATGATTTCCTGTAATTTACTTTGCGAAACCTGGCCGGCCACCAAAAGACCCGCATCTTTAAGATATGGCGCGCAAAGTTCTGCGAGTTTTTCAATTGGCTTTTCACGAATATATAAGCCGTTTAAAAAATCTAATCTCTGAACGTTAAACACAGCGCCAGCTTTCTGTACTTTTTCTATAGAGAATTCTTTCACTAGCTGAGCTAAGGTAAACACCTCCTTTTCCGTTCCCGGATTCCAGCCCAATAAAACCATAAAGTTGATCAATGATTCTGGCAGGTAGCCGTTTCTGTGATAATCAGACACAGCCACATCTCCTTGGCGTTTAGACATTTTGCTACGATCCATATTCAACATAAGCGGTAAATGAGCGTAGATAGGCTTATAAAAACCAAGGGCTTCTTGCAGCAGCATTTGCCGAGGAGTATTGGATAGATGTTCCTCGCCGCGTATTACGTGGCTGATTTTCATTAAAAAGTCGTCAACCACAACGGCAAAGTGATAAAGAGGAGCATTTAGGTTCTTTGCAATAACCACGTCCCCCAGTAATCCGGTGTCAAACTCAATTTCCCCGCGAACCATGTCATTAAATTTTACTTTGGGGCACCCCTTGGGTCCTTCAACTTTAAATCTTATTACAGAATTTTTTCCTTCTGCCAAATTTTTTTCAACAATTTCTGCGGATAAATTAGTACACGTTCCATCATATTTCGGCGCCAATCCCCTACTCATTTGTTCCTGTCGCTTGTTTTCCAATTCTTCTTCGGTGCAAAAGCAATAATATGCTTTTTTTTCCTCCAAAAGTTTTTTTAAATATTTTTCATAGATATCTAGTCTCTGCGATTGCTTGTATGGGCCAAAATCTCCGCCGATATCCGGGCCTTCGTCCCATTGAATTCCCAGCCATTTCAATTCGCTAATAATTTCATCGGTCCACTTTTGTTCAGACCTTTGTACGTCAGTGTCTTCTATGCGTAAAATAAATTTACCCTTATTTTTTTTAGCAAAAAGATAGTTGAACAAGGCGGTTCTTGCAGTTCCAATGTGCGCCGGTCCCGTTGGAGACGGTGCAATTCTTACTCTTATTTCTTTTGGCGCAGTTTCTTTTTTCATATTTTAATCTAACATTAAGAATTCTAAAATTTCACGGGCAATTGCACGGGCCGCCAATGGTTTTGAAAAACCTAAAGCAGAATCGCGCATTTGTTCTAGTTTCTCGGGATGCAGAAACAGTAGTTGGATATTTTCCACAAAAAAATTAGGAGTCAGGTTCTCCTGTTCTATAACAATTGCCGCTCCAGTTTGCGCGTACGCATAAGCATTTTTTGATTGGTGGTCTCCCGCGGCAGAGGGTAAAGGAATTAAAATACTCGGCTTGCCATTGGCAGCAATTTCAAAAATTGAGCCCGAGCCGGAACGCGAAATTATTAAATCTGCTGCCTTGTATGCGTGTTTTACCTTATTTTCGTCCAAAAATCCAACAGGATGATAATATCTGTCTAAATCTGGGTATCCTTCTGGCCCCTCTATAACCTGCGCCTCGGCGGATACTTCCTTTAAATTTTGCGTGCCAGTCACATGGATAATCTCGTAATCTTTTAGCAGATTATTTAGAATGCTCAAGATAAAATCATTTATTGTTTCGGCTCCTTGCGACCCGCCCATTATCAAAAATATTGGTTTTGATAGGGTCAAATTAAACAATTCTGCGGCCGCTTGTTTATCTCCTTCGAAAATTTCTTTCCTCACCGGATTCCCTGTAAGTATTATTTTTTTTGGATTAAAATATTCTGTCTTCGGGAAAGAAACAAAAACTTTTTTTGCCCATTTTGCAGTGATTTGGTTAGAAAGGCCCGGTACAATATCTGATTCGTGGATAAAAACAGGAATCCTCAAGAATCTGGCAGAATAAGTTACAGCAATAGACCCAGAACCGCCCTTAGTAAAAACTAGGTCCGGTCTGTTTGCTAAAAGCAAAAAGAAGCTTTGAATAAAGCCCAGCGGAATTTTAAATAAAATGTCTATAAAATTTTGGAAGGAAAAGTATCGTCTAACCTTGCCGGAAATTATTGTTTTTATAATAAAATCTTCTTGCGAGAGCAAAATCAGGCTAAAGTCGTCTTTTGGACCCAAATAATAGAACTCCAGGGGCACCCCTTGGGTCGTTTTTGGATAAATTCTTCTGATTTCCCTGGCAATAGCGACTATCGGAAAAACATGCCCGCCAGTCCCGCCCCCTGTAAACAATATTTTCATAGAAGTATTATGTGTTTTTAGAAATATTTAATAAAAGGCCTATGCCTATTAATTCAACCACTAAATGCGAACCGCCGTATGAGAAAAATGGCAATGGTATTCCGGCTAGCGGGAAAATTCCAACGGTTGAGGAAATGTTAATAAATGCCTGCAAGGTTATCCAAAAAACAATTCCCACAGCAACCATTTTTGAAAATTTATCACTTGAGTTTTTCGCAATTCTTAAGCCCTGCCAGAAGAATAAAATAAAAACAGCAATTAATGCTATGCACCCGACAGCCCCCAGCTCCTCGCCTATAATTGCAAAAATTGAATCTGACATTGCCTGGGGCAAAAATCCGAACTTTTGGGTTGACATTCCCAGCCCTTTTCCAAAAACTCCGCCAGAGCCCAAGGAAATTAAAGCCTGGCGCAATTGGAAACCCGTGCCCAGCGGATCAACATTCGGGTGCAGAAAGATTGACCAGCGGGCCAGACGATAGGGCTCGAATTTAATCAGAAACAACAGTATGCTGGTACCGGAAAATATAACCAGAAGAGTGTGCCATAGCGGAGTTTTTGCAGAAAAATATAAGATAAGCAGTGTTATGGCAATAATTCCAAGAGTGCTTGCATCCCTTTGAAAGTACAGCGCGACAGCAATCAGGCCTAAAAATATTAAAAAAGGAACGAATATATATATTATGTTATGATAACCTTTTTTTGTGATAGATTTCCAGTCCGATGTATTCTCTTCGGATAATTTTGAAGCAATCCATGCTGACAAATATAAAATGGCCGTAATTTTTAAAAATTCTGAAGGCTGTACAGAAAAAAATCCGAAGTCAATCCATCGGCTTGCTCCGCTGATTTTAGACCCGATTATTGGTAAAAAAACCAGAAATAAGGCCATTATATTCAATGAAACCAGCAGGAATGACCATTTCTTTAAGAACGTCAAGGATATTTTGTAGGCCGCAAAACCCAGAATAATTCCAGGCAAAAGCCCGAAAAGGAATTGGTGAAAAAGATAATAGTTTGTGGTGCCGAATCTCTGCAGAGAAGCCGGTGACGACAGGCAAGCCAAAAAGAGGAAGCTAAAACCTACCAAAAAAATAACTATAAAAAGGAAAAAATAATTGAAGTGTTTTGTCATTTAAGGTTTTTAACGGCGTCAACAAACTGTTTTCCTCTGTCGAATTCGTTTTTAAACAAGTTAAAACTGGCAGCGGCTGGAGAAAGTATGACTATATCGCCTTTTTGCGATAACTTTTTTGCCTTTTTTACAGCTTCCTGCATTGAGGCAACTCCGTGAATCCTTGTATAATCGCGAAGGCCTTCTTTTATTTTATCAGAAGCAGAGCCCGGGAGCATAATAACTTCATCAACTCTTTCTCTTATGACTTTTGCCAGCTCGTTATACTTCAATCCCTTGTCCATGCCCCCGCATATTAGAATTAACCGCGAGTCTGGGAAATTTTCAAGAAACGTTTCAATCGCCGTTATTGCTGCTTCGGGCATTGTAGCGGTAGTGTCATTGAAGTATTTTACACCATTAACCTCTCTTATAAATTCCTGCCGGCTCTCTACTCCGGTGAATTTCTTTAGAGATTTTTCAATATTTTTTTGCGGAACATCCAGTATTCTGGCAACCTCAATTGCAGCAGAAAGGTTGTACAAATTATGCGCACCGAATAATTTAAAACCGTCCGCTTTAATTTTATTGGAGAAAAAAACTACCTTTCCGCGGGCTTCGTCGGCAAATTGTCGCACAATAGAATCGTCTCCGTTCAGCACTAAAACGTCGTTTTTGCTTTGATATTTAAAGATCGTTTTTTTGGATTCTATGTATTCTGCCATGCCTGGGTATCTATTCAGGTGGTCTGGCATTATATTTGTAATAACGGCAACATTGGGGCTCTGGGTTAAACCCTCCAGCTCGAAGCTTGAAAGCTCTAAAACAACTTTATCGTTTTTTTTAATTTTGGGTAGAAGTTCCAATGGAGATACTCCAATGTTCCCAGCCAAAAAAGTATTTTTGCCTGTGCCCCGAGGGGTAAATTTTGATTTTAACATATAATAAATCAGAGATGAGGTGGTAGATTTGCCCTTTGTCCCAGTCACCCCAATAATATATGCGCCAGATAGTTTAAAAAATAAACTGACGTCTGTTTCTATTTCAATTTTATTTTTTCTGGCTATTTGTAAATAAGGGGACGTGGCTGGAACATCGGGATTCCGAATTATTAAATCAGAGGAAAGGAAATCTTTTTCTTCGTGCCTGCCTAAAACGTATTTAATTCTCAGCCCCTTTAGTTTTGTGATTGATTCTGCAAGCTGCTCTGGGGTTTTTAGGTCGGTAACCAAAACATCCGCGCCCTGCTCGCAGAAAAATTTCGCAACGCTAACTCCCCCGCCGTGCAGGCCCAGGCCCATTATTAAGACTTTTTTATTCTTAAATAATTTTTTAGTCATCAAAGGGATCTTTTACGATTGGGATTATTTTTTTGTTGAAACAAAGATGGCTAATTTTTTCTAAATTGTACGGCTCGTCGGAGAAGAAAAATCTATTTCCTGTCCCTTTCTTCATTTTTTTATCCAGCACGGGATTATTTTTTAAATATTTTTCCACTTCTTTTGCTAAACTTTCTGCGGGGTTGATAATTTTAATTCCAGAGTCGATTGTATTTTCGATCACAGCTTTCAATAAGGGATAATGCGTACATCCTAAAATTAGGGTATCAATTCCCTTCTTTTTCAACGGCTCTAGATATCTTTTTATCACCTCTACGGTTATTTTGTCTTCTAAAAGCCCCTCCTCTACAAGAGGAACAAGCAATGGGCACGGTTGAGAAAATATTTGTAAACTAGGATTTGTTTTTAAAAGTTTTTGCTGGTAGACATTGCTTCTCATCGTGCCTGGCGTGCCGATTATCCCTACTCTTTTATTTTCTGTTGTTTTTACAGCATCAGCTATGGCCGGACTTATCATCTCAAAAATAGGAATTTTTTTGAATTTATTTTTCAAGGAATCTGATGCCCAGGCTGAAGAAGTGTTGCAAGCAACAATAATAATTCTGGCGTTTTTGTGCAAAAGCCATTCTGTTATTTTTCCAGAATATTTTTTGACAAAATCAGCTCCCTTCGTGCCGTAAGGAAGCCTGGCCGTATCTCCGAAATAGGTTATTTGGTAGCCGGGTAGGTATCTGAAAATTTCCTTAACAACTGTCAATCCGCCTACGCCAGAATCAAAAATTCCAATCATATTTTTATTCTTCAGTATATCAAAAATTCGTTAATAATTAAAGGATATAAAAAATAACCACGCCTAGGCAATGGTGTGGTTTACGTTTTTGTCGGAGCGGCAATGAGCGAGTGTTCCAACAACACTGCCAAGCCCCGCATGATTTCGGCTACAGTTATGGTAACTTTGCCGGCCTCGGCAAATGAGTTACGGTTTGGTACGGCTTCTGGCGAACAAGGAGTGTGTACGAAAATGAACGGAACCCTTAGCTGGTCATGCCAAGCAAGCTGTTCAACACAAACCTGATAAATCAGGTGGTTGCAACAGAACGCTCCTGCATTTTCAGAAATTTCCATTACCGGGATTTTTCGTGATCTGCAGGTGCGCAGGAACGATACAATATCCCAGCGAGAAAGGTCTATCGTAAGTCTCTCTCCATAAGGTCGGCTTGTGTCCACTGGAGTGTTGTTTTGGCTCCTGAGGCAGTACTTCTCGTTAAGCACTCTGTTGACTGCGGTGTTTTCAACGCACAACCCCCTTTTACTGGAGTCCATTCCCATAGAGACAATGGCCGTGGCGTTTATATCCCGAGCAATCTCCAGAATAATTTTGCCCCGGTTTTCTGTTGGGATGTTGGCCTCGAATGTAGTTGCAGAAACCCTAAATCCAGAAAAAATGCAGCCAGCAAGCTGGTTCGCGATAATCTCTGTTGGATTCGTCGGGTAGTCTCCGAAAGCCTTAAATGCAGAAAGCAGTATTGTTTTCATTTTGCCCTCGTGGTTGCAAAGGTGCTGTTTAAATCTCTTACCTTATGTCTATAATACATCGAAAATTTAGTCAAACAAAAACCGAGCCTTAACTCGGGATTTGTAACTTAAATTGTTTCAACTTTTATGATTCGGACGAGAGGCGCTTGAATACCACAATAAACAGGAATATTAGCACTAATGCCCCTAAAATCCATAAATACCATTGCTTTAGAAATGCCCAAAAGCCTGAAGGCGCCGGAGTATTTGAAACCGCTGCAGCAGTTTCTTGTCCCGGAATAAAATCTATTGAAACAGAATCCGATCCAAGGGGCGATCCAGTAACTCCAGATACACTAACGGTTGCAGTTGCTTGCTTTGTGGCGGCTGCTGAAAGAGCTTGTGTTCTACCTTCAAAGGTTACAGCTTTTGTAGCACCAGAGGCAACCGAACCAATATTGACTCCAGAAACTATGTCTCCAGTGATTGAAATTCCATCAAGTTTTAAATTTCCTAGAGAAGAAACTTCAGCTGGAATATTCGCCGATACAATAACATTATCGATTTGGACCGCCGAATTATTGACTGCAGAAATCATAAAGTAAACCTGGCCGTTTGAGCTGACCTGAGCAGATCTCTGCCATTGTGTAGAATTTGCGTCTTGTTTATCGAAGAACGAAATAACTAATCCGCCAGCACTAATTTTGCAGTCAGCCGGGCAGTTTGTATTGGTTTCACCAAGAGTGGTTTCACAGAATCCGTTCCCGCAATGATTTTGGCTGGCTGGGGGTGTTGTTGTTCCTGTTTGTGCCGGTAAACAATAAGTGCTGTAGTCGGCAGAATCAGAAGCACAAGTAGAGCCGTCGCATTTTAACGTGTTAACGCATTTATCGCCAGAGCATGAATCCGCAGTACAACTATTGGTATCTTTACAGCTTTTATATACTCCGCTGAACGCGCCAAAAGAGTCATACCAGTAAAGCGAATTGCCATAGCATGTTTTTTGATAATGCGCCATATAGTTGCCGGTTGGGCTTGTGTAGTTTTGTGTGTTTTGAGACGAACCAGCGCATTGACCATATTGGCAGGTTTGATTGCTTAAACAGGTGTAATAAAAGTCTTGCTGGTTTCCGCATGAATCATACCAAAAAATTTCATTGCCTTGGCAAAGTTTATAAGCGTGATAAGTGCAGTTGCTGTAATTGCTGTTAAAATTGTAATTATTATAATTATAGTTATTGTAATTATTGTAGTTGTTGTAGTCAGGATTCTGGCAGGCGTTGTTGTAGCATCCGTTTTGGCAGTATTGAATAAGATTTTGCTGTACACCGCATGAGTCGTACCAATACAAACCGTTACCAGAGCATCTCTGGCTTGAATTACTTAGACAGCCATTGTAACTATTATATTGAGCTTGGGCCATGTTAGGTAATGCCAACGCCAAAACAAGCATTACTGATAAAAAGATGCCTGTAACAACAAATTTATTTGATGTATTCATAATTAAAATGTATTAGGTATATAATTAAATCTTACCATATTCAAGACAAGATGTCAACAGTTGTGCCCCGGCCGAGACTCGAACTCGGAACCAATAGCTTAAAAGGCTACTGCTCTACCATTGAGCTACCGGGGCGCGCAAGAGGGGTTAAATTCCCTCTTTTTTAAGTTGTTCTAATAACTCCTTTTGCTTTCGCGATAATTTTTTCGGTGTTTTTACTTTCAATTCAATATACAGGTGTCCCTTTCCTGGGGTCCCCCACTGGGGACCTCCAAAATGCGGGATTCCCTTTCCTGAAATTCTTAAAACTTTTCCAGATTCTGTCCCTTCGGGCACTTGAACTAAAATATTTGTTCCCTCCAAGGTTTTCATTTCAATTTCATCACCCAAGGCTGCTTGAGAAAAACTAATTTCCCTCGCTGTAAATAAATCGTCACCCCTTCTTTCAAAAACAGAATGCTGTTTTACAAATATTCTCACAAAAAGGTTTCCCGGTTTTGCGCTCTTTTTTCCAGCCTCTCCTTTCCCTTCAACCTTTATTACCTGATTTGTATCAATTCCAGCCGGAATGTGTATTTCAATTGTTTCCTGGCCCTTTATTCTTCCTTCGCCCCTACAAACATTGCATGGTTTTTCTGGAATTGTCCCCTCGCCCTTGCATTCAGGGCATGTTGCCAATGTTGTATAACTGCCAAAAACAGTTTTTTTAACCTGCTGAACCTGTCCTGTCCCCCGGCAGGTAAAACACTCCTTTACTTTACTGTCGGGTTCTGCGCCGACTCCATGGCATCTGTGGCAAACAACTTGTTTCGCCAGGTTTATATTTTCAACCGAATCCTTCAGTGTTCTTTCCAACGTAATTTCTATATCAACCTGTATATCTTTTCCTTTTCTGGCATCTTTTTTTGTTGACCTTCTTTGTCCGCCAAAAAATTCCTCAAATATATCTCCAATATCGCCAAATTCATAGTCGCTATTTTCACCTTGAGCTTGTCCATTTCCCCAAGCCCAATTCCAGCCCGAGGCTGGTCCGCCTTGGGCGGAAAATCCATCGCTTCCATCGAATACTCTGCCATATTGGTCATATTGCGCTCTTTTGTTTGCATCAGAAAGCACCTGGTACGCCTCGTTTATTTCCTTGAATTTCTTTTCGTCTCCGCCCTTGTCAGGATGGTGTTTGTGGGCCAGTTTATGAAATGCTTTTTTTATTTCATCTTGTGATGCAGTTTTCTGCACCCCAAGAAGTTCATAATAATCCATTTTTATTTTTCTTTATATTTTCCTTCTTCAGCCTTCGGCTCATCGTTATCTTTTGGCTTTTCTTCACCAGCAGGAGGAGTCTGCTGCTTATACAATTCTGCGCCGACTTTCTGGATGGTATCTGACAGGTCCTTGGTCTTTGATTTAATTTCTTCTATATTATCACTCTTTTGAGCTTCTTTCAAGGAAGTTATCTTATCCTCAACTAGTTTTTTGTCTTCCGCTTTAATTTTATCGGCAGAATCCTTTAAGGTTTTTTCGCAGGTGTAAACCAAAGCATCGGCAGTATTTTTAATTTCAATTGTCTCTTGTTTCTTTTTGTCCTCAGAAGCGTGAATTTCCGCATCTTTTTTCATTTTTTCAACCTCTTCTTTGGAAAGGCCGGCCGATCCTTCAATTTTAATTGACTGGGTTTTGTTGGTTGCTTTGTCTTTTGCCGACACATTCAAAATTCCATTAGCATCAATGTCAAAAGAAACCTCAACCTGGGGCATGCCTCGGGGTGCTGGCGGTATGCCGTCAAGGATAAATCTTCCAAGCGTTTTGTTGTCTTGCGCCATTGGACGCTCGCCTTGCAAAACGTGGATTTCCACACTTGTCTGGCTGTCAGCGGCAGTTGAAAAAATCTGGTTTTTGGCAGTTGGCACAGTTGTGTTTTTTGGAATCAAAATTGTGTCTACTCCGCCAAAGGTCTCAATTCCAAGAGAAAGCGGTGTTACGTCGAGCAGAAGAACATCGCGCACTTCTCCCTGCATAATCCCACCTTGAACTGCAGCTCCAATTGCTACAACTTCGTCTGGGTTTACTTCTTTGTTTGGTTCCTTGCCAAAATATTTTTTAACTTCTTCAATCATTTTTGGCATTCTGGTCTGTCCGCCAACCAGTACAATTTCGTCAATTTGTTTTGGTTCTAGCCCGGCTTCTTTCATTGTTTTCTTTACTAATTCGATGGATTTATCCAAATAATCCTGCACCATGCTTTCCAAATTGGCTCTGGTTAATTTCAAATCCAGGTGTTTTGGACCATTTTGGTCGGAGGTGATAAACGGCAGGTTAATTTGAGCCTCCAAACTTGAAGATAATTCAATTTTAGCTTTTTCAGCAGCCTCTTTAATGCGCTGTAAAGCCAGCATATCTTTTTGCAAATCAACTCCGTTATCTTTTTTAAACTCAGCCACAATCCAATTCATAATCCTTTGGTCAAAGTCATCTCCACCAAGGTGCGTATCTCCGCCGGTTGCTTTTACCTCAACAGTGTCTGCCCCCACATCCAAAATGGATATGTCAAAAGTTCCGCCTCCAAAGTCGTACACAACTATTTTTTCGTCTTTCTTTTTGTTCAGTCCATACGCTAAAGCAGCGGCAGTTGGTTCGTTAATAACCCTATCCACTTTAAATCCTGCAATTTCTCCTGCAATTTTGGTTGCTTTTCTTTGCGAGTCGTCAAAATATGCCGGGCAAGTGATAATTGCGTCGGTAATTGTTTCACCAAGTTTGGCTTCGGCGTCTGCCTTTAATTTCTGCAAAATCATTGCCGAAATTTCAGCCGGATTTAACCATTTATCACCCATTTTAACATCCACTCCGCCATCAGCTGATTCTCTAATTTCGTAAGGCAGTAATTTCTTGTCCCTCTGCACTTCTGCATCGGAAAACTTTCGTCCAATTAACCTTTTGACAGAAAAGATTGTGTTGTGCGGGTTTGTGACAGCTTGTCTTTTTGCCAAAACTCCAACAACTCTTTCGCCTCCTTTTGAGATTGCCACAATAGACGGCGTAGTCCTCGCGCCCTCTTTATTCTCAACAATTTTCGCTTCTCCCGATTCCACCACCGCCATTGCGCTAAAAGTAGTGCCGAGATCAATACCAAGTATTTTGCTCATATTTTTTATTTTATTTATTAATTATTTTACTTTTGTTCTGGTTCTAATTGTAATTTGTAAATTAATGTTTTACCGCTTTCGATATGTTGAACATTGTCGTCGCCGGCCAATAGCAGATCTCTTGTATCATCTTGCAGATCGCCAAGGCCTATTCTTTTGAAATCACGCCTCTCGTACATGCCACGCGCCTTCTCGTGGTCTGCGCTAGATTCGGTTGTTAAGTAAATTTCCTTATATTGATATGCTCTTGCAAAATTCATAAGTTGGTTAATCAGTTCGGAACCAACCCCTTTATTTTCAAAACCCGGACGCACGCTTAATCTGATAAATTGCCCAACGCCGTCTTTGAGAAACCTTAATCCCACAGTCCCAACAACCTTGTCTGTTGCATCATCCACGGCGATCCAGAAATCTTCATTGGGATATCGTTGGCAATTTTCATGGATTTTCTTGTATCTTGGTCTTACTTCGGCCTTGGGGTTGTTACGTTGATTCCTTATCGTATCCCTGATACATTCCTCCGCACTGTTCTGGTATTTTTCCTCAAACGACTGAATTCTTGCCTGTGGTTCTGATGGATCGATAGGGTCATCTTGGCGACCAGTTTCTGCTGGATTTCCCATAATTTTATTTTTTAATTATTACTTGTCCTTTTTTCCACACTATTCCACTTTTTTGTGGAATGGCCCTTTTATTGCCATTTGCTAAATTTATATGTATAGGCGTAGACCGGAGTGGATTCGTTAATCTCGTAACTGGGATTGTGGCGTTTGAAGGCGTCAATTAATTCCTGTCGGTTTTTGTATACTGTGTAATGCGATTTGTCGTTTAAATCTATTTCTCCGACAGTTGTTTCAACAACTTTTGTAATTTCCGCCAGCCCGATTATTTTTCTGCTTTGGCTATTTTCGAACGCAACTGTATCGCCCTGTTTCAATTTGTGATCTCGAATCCGCCATGTAGTTGTTTTACCATCAAGAATTTGAGGAATAACGCTTTCGTGAAATCCCATTTTTGGAACCGTCCAGCCTTCATTAGTTTCCTTTTCCATAATTTTTATTTGCTAATTTTGATACTTCGACGCGGCTCAGGATAAGTGTTGCGGTTACTTCGTGACCTTCACCTTAGCTACTCTTATAATTCGGCCGTGCATTGTATATCCTTTTTGCGTTTCCTCGGCTACAGTTTCGCCCTCGCCCTCAACAGCTTCCATAGTATTTGGATCAAACTTTTCGCCGACAGTTTTTATCGCTTCAATTCCCTCTTTTTTAAGAAAATCAGCAAGCTGGTTTTTAATTTGGTTAAATCCATTTATCCAAACTTTCCACGCTTGGGAAGTTTGTCCTGAGCCTGTCGAAGGACTTTCCTCTATTAACTCTTCTGGAACGTGCGACTCGGCTAAATAAATATTATCTAAAATCGGGATTATTTTTAAAATTATTTCTGTGTTGGCATATTTTGCCAATTGGCCAATGCGTTCCATTTCATCCCTCTTGTAATTCAAGAAATCCGCTCTTTCACGTTTCCAGCCATTTAAATACTCCTCGCACTTGGCTTTTGCCTCTTCGAGCTGTTTTTTTACCTCGTCCGCCTCGTTTGTTTTTTTATCTTCTTCCATAGTTTTTACCCGGTCAAATAGCTTTCGAGCTAATTTCGCTTTGCGAAATTATTTGATCGGGTGAATTTTATCCGGGAAATTAGAACAAATATAGTCTACCTTTAATTTCTTGGCTCGGTCAATCTCGTGCGACTCGTTTGCGGCATAAACAAACACTTTTAACCCCTTCTTGTGCGCTTTTTTTACAAATTTTTCGTCTATTTTGTCTTCGGGCGCATTCACAGAATATGCCTTTATCCTTTTTGCAAAACTCAGAAGGCGTGGCGGTATCATTTCAGTTAGCACTCCAATCCTAATTTCCGGACTCATTCTCTTAAATTTCCTCAGTTCCTTATGGTGAAAGGAAGAAATAAGAAAATCGTCATAATCCCATCCATCTTTTTCAACGCGTTCTTCTATTACTGCTCTAACCGGCATAGCCGTATTTTTGCCCTTCAGCTCAATGTTTATTTTTATTTTGCCCTCTATTAGGTCTAAAACCTCTTCTAATGTCGGAATTCTTTGATTCTTCGCCATTTTCAAGCCCTTTAGTTCTTCTAAAGTTTTATTCTCAACCTTGCCCCTTCCGTTTGTGGTCCGGTTTAACTTATCGTCGTGCATTATAACCAATTCCCCGCTTTTGCATACCCTGACATCCAGCTCTATCATGTCGGCCCCAACTGAAACGGCTTTTTTGAACGCACGAAGCGTGTTTTCTGGTTCGTATCCCGACGCTCCCCTGTGCCCTACTTTTATTATTGCCATATTTTAAAAATTTTCTAGCTCGCGCATTAATTTGATGATTATGTCTTCGTTGTCTTCGCAAATTTCTCTTGTTGGGCCCAAAATTGTCATGGCGCGAAACAGCACGTCGCTTTCGGGTTTGTGGGAAATTTCCAGCATTTCGGATATTTCCATTAAGGACCGCATCTCGTGTTCCATTAATTCGTGCGCCTGTCTAATTTGTCGCACAATCGATATCCTGCAATATTGTGACGTCGCAAAGTATCCGTCAGAGTTCGCGATTTTTTCAGAAAAATGTTTGTACGCTTTTTTTGTTGGGATTCTGCCTGCAGAAGTATGGGGCTGTTCTATATATCCTTCCTTTGTTAAAACCTGCAAATCGTTTCTTATTGTTGCTCCGCAAACGGCTAAATCTGTAACTTTTTGCAAAGCCCTAGAACTCACAGGTTCGGCTGTGGTTATATATTCCTTGATTAAAAAATCCAATAGTTTTTCCTGCCTGGAAGTTAGCTCCATAATACTATCCTAGTAAATTAGCAGTCACTTGTCAAGAGTGATAAAAATTTAGGCAGAGAGACGGCGCACGAGAGGGGTCTCAAGTGCGCCATGGGACCGTTTGCTTTTGCGAGCTTGGGTCCGGAGGACCTGGTTACCGCTCCGGGTTCAGGTCGCGCCGCGGCCGCCGTGCTTCTTGGCAGTGTTGGCGTTGTCGGCGACATCGGTCGCGCAGGTGTCGAACGGGGCCATCTTGGTGTTCATCAGGGTGGACTGCGCCTTCTGCTTCTTCATGGTCGTGCTGGCGGTGTGCTGGCGGTTCATGATGTCTGTGTCCTCCTTGTGTGCTACTTGGTGTGCTTTTGGCCTGCGCGTGCAGGTTATATCACACACCACGTTGTTTATATAATTTTACTAACAACCAGCGCCACTGTCAAGGTGGATAACTAGGCCGCCTTAGCTGCAAGTATTTTTTTTGAGAACACAAACAAGATTATGCAGGCGAGGGCGGCCATTGAAGCTCCGAAATAAAAGGGCACAGAAGCTCCAAATTTATCCCACAAAAATCCTGCTAAAAAGCTGGCTGGCAAAGTTGTTAGGCCAACAACCATGCCGTATATGCCAAATGCTCGGCCTCGATGGTCGGGGTTTACAATATCGGCTAGCAATGCTCGAGAAACGCCTTCGCTCGTCGCATAATAAATGCCATAAAACGCATACAGAAACCAAATTGAAAGCGCATTTGTGGAAATGGCAAACCCTAAGTAGACTAGGGCATAAGCTCCCCAGCCGATAACCAAGGTTGGTATTCGACCGATTTTATCTGACAATGACCCAAATGGCACAGCGGCTAGAGCATAAATTAAGTTAAAAAGCGCAATTACCAGAGGGATTTCTAATAATGTTATGCCCAAATTTCTTGCCCGAAGTATTAAAAATGCGTCAGAAGAGTTTCCGACAGTAAAAATAATAACTATTGCCAAAAATGCGTAAAATGACGCGGGTAATTTTCCTTTCGCTTCCGGGTTTTCGATTTTTTTGATTTCTGCCTTGGGTATTTCCCGAAGCCTAGAAATAAGCAAAAGAGTAACAACTAGAGGAATCGCAGAAAAAAGCAAAATGTTATGATAAAGGGTGTTGCTGTCCTTAAATATATACAGTAATAAAAATAAAACTAACGGCCCGACAACCGATCCAAGCGTGTCGAGCATTCTTGCAATTCCAAAGCTTTTTCCACGAACAGATTTTTCGGCCGATCCCGCAACCAGAACGTCTTTTGGAGTGTCTTTAATCCCCTTTCCTATGCCATCGAGCAGTCGCAAACTCAAAACAGAACCCATTGAAGTAAACAAAACCAGCAGTGGTCTTGCCACCATTGATAAAAAGTATCCCAGAAAAATTATTGGTTTTTGTTTTTTAAACCTATCAGACAAAAATCCTGCAAAAATTCTAAAAAAATTAACGCTGGCAGTAACAATTCCTTCGGCAACGCCAACAACCGCTTTGTCAAACCCCAATACAGACGTTAAGTAAATTGGCAAAATTGGCGCAAAAATATCTTGGCTTATCCCACCAAAAAAACTCAAAAGCCCAACGTACCAAACGTTTTTACCATGCCTCGCCGAAACCTCTGGCGCAGGCGGGTTTTTTTGCTTATCGTTTTCCATTACCTTTACCTTATACCGGTATCGCAGGAGATATTAATTGAAGTATATTTATTGGCCGTTACTTCCACGGGTCCGCTCTCATTGCATCTGGGTAGAAATTTTGCGTTTGGAGTTGACCTTATGTAATATTTGCCCGGTGGTAAATTAATCGAGAACTTACCATCTGGCCCAGAACTAAATTGCTGGACTGCGGTTACATTATCAGCTAAGGTCACAATGAAATCAGTCTGGTATGGCTTGTCAGCGCATTGCGGATCAGGCGGAATTCTTTGCACAGGACAAGTCGGCCCCAGTAAAACAATTCCAGTTATGCCTGATAGTTTTGCGGTTGGGCATTCGGCAAACTCGCAATTTGGTCCAGTCCGGCCCACAGCCGAACCATCGGGGCAAAGCTTTGCTTCCATTGTACAGGCAGTTGGTTTGGGCGCATTTGCTGGAAACAAAAAATTAGCAGTAACAAGGCCAGCTATAACTATAATAATTAAGGATATTCCAAATAAAATATATTTATGCATGTTTTTTTAATAAATTGGCGAATTCTTTTTGTACTTTTTCTAATTTCGGTTTTATAACAGCTTGGCAATATGCCTCCTCGGGGTTTTTCCTGTAATAATCCCTATGGTGTTCTTCCGCTTCGTGAAAAATCTCTAATTTCGAGACCTGTGTCACGATTGTTTTTCCATGAAGGCTTGATCTGTTTATTTTTGTGATAAAATCCTTGACCTTCCTTTCCTGCTCTTTAGTTGTATATAAAATCATTGATCGATATTCCTCACCTATGTCGCCTCCTTGCCTATCCAGAGTGGTCGGATCATGAGACGCAAAAAAAACTGCGAGCAAATCGTCCAATGAGATTATCTTTGGGTCATATGTAATTTTTACAACCTCCGCGTGGCCGGCATTATCAGGCATACCTTCTTCATAAACTGAATCTTCCTCTCTTCCGCCAGCATATCCTGGCTCCACAGATACAACTCCTTTTATCAGCTTAAAAACAGCTTCTGTGCACCAGAAACACCCTCCTCCAAAAACAATTTCCTCGTGGCTATAATCTTCAGTAAAAATTCCCATAGACATCTTCATGTTAATATATTTAAAATTAAAAGTACATTGTACTTGCATGGCCATTTTAAAAGAGTATAATAAACATTATAAAAAATAATTAAAACAAAAAAACAAGATGCTTATTCTAAACCAAGAAGAGGTAAAGCAGATCATTCCATTATCGGAAATAAAAAAGGTTGTTGATCGCGTTGAATTTGCTTTTGCAAAATATGGAAAAGGTGAGGTTGACATGCCCCCAAAAACATATTTATACTTCCCAAAGGAAAACGGAGACTTAAGGGTAATGCCAAGTTTTTCCGAGGACTTAAAAATGGCAGGCACAAAAATTGTGAACGTCCACCCAGACAACCCAAAAAACAACCTTCCAACAGTTGGCGCAGTTATTGTTTTAAATGATGCAAAAACCGGCGCGCCAATAGCTTTGTTGGACGGAACATATATTACGGGCATGAGAACTGGAGCAGCTGGAGCTGTTGCCTCAAAATTCCTTGCCAAAAAAGATGCTAAAACATTGGGCGTTATCGGCGCCGGTCAACAAGCAATATTCCAGATTGCAGCCACAGCCAGCGCATTAAACCTGCAAGATATTTTTGTCTATGACAAGAACGAGGCAAGTTTTGACAAGCTTTCCGCTGAATTGGATAAAATAGGAATTAAAATAAAAAAGGCTACTTTAGAGGAGGTTACAAAACAAGATATTTTAACAACAACAACTCCTTCCCGCGAGCCAATTGTTTTAGACGGCATGGTCCAAGCCGGTACTCATATTAATGCTATTGGAGCTGATGCAGAAGGCAAAGAAGAGCTTGACCCGTCTATTGTTAAAAAAGCAAGAGTATTTGTTGATGATTGGGCTCAGGCATCGCATTCAGGAGAAATAAACGTTCCGGTTGCCAAAGGAATAATTACAAAAAATGATATTGCGGGTTCTTTGGGTGAAGTTGTTGCAGGACTTAATAAAGGAAGAAATAACGACCAAGAAATTACAATGTTTGATTCAACTGGTTTAGCCTTGCAAGATTTATTTACCGCAGAAATGGTTTACCAAGAGGCGCTGAAAAAAGGAATAGGAAAAGATATCAAAATTTTCTAATTTGAGTTTAATCTGAGCAATAAAAGAACCCCTTGATGTGGCATTCATCTTGGGGTTTTTGTTTCCGCCACGAGCCTCATGCCCCAGCCGGCGTTTGACCCTTGGTGAGCGTATTCATGGTCTTTACGGCCGAGAGCATCCCTAGCCCCCATTCCAACGGGATGAACTTGACTGCAATACCGATGCGGTGTTGACGCGTGAAGTCGTGCCAGTAGCTTTCGAGGACTTCATCAATGGTATTCCCAAGCGGCATGAGCAGTGGTTCTCCGCGGAAGGGCGGCAAGGGCTTGGCATCGCCAACGTACGTGGAGATGAAACGGCCGTATCCGGGTGGCATATCGCCATAAGCATAGGCGATGCGGTCGCAAGCATTGCTGCTTTCGCTTTTGCGGAGCATCGCCAACTCGAAGCAGGTAGCCTTGCCGATCCGAATGCAGGTTCCGGCAATCCGTGAGGTGCCATTGGGCAAGTCGTCCTCGAAATCGCGTTGGAACAGCGTGGCCATCAGATCGCCGGGTCGTTCATTGTGTCGGGTGATGATGTCATGGGTGTGCTGACCGTTGGTGACAACCCAAAGGTGAGCCGTTTCATCCATGGCGTCGTAGAAGACGATATCCGGACGCGCCACCGGCGCACCGCTGGAGGATTCGACGATGACTTTGCCTCCTTTGGTTGTCAGTATCCGGTCCTTGTTGCGCGGATCGCGGGCGCTGGCTCCGTAGACCTGGACCATGTATCGACCGTCCCTGCTCATCCCTACCATGAGCCATCGGCCCGGGTAGACCTTGTCGATAAACCACTTGAGGTTTCTCGACGCTTCTTCTCGATTGATTTCGTCTTGTGTCATGTTCGCTCTCCTTGTTCTCTTCTCGCACACGATTCAAACTGCGTGTTGTTTTTCCTCCTTTCCATAAAGGGTTGAGTTGTAAAGGTTCTTAAAATCATATTAGCAAACGAAAAGATTATGTCAAACAAAAAACCCGATCTTAAATCGGGCTTTGTTTTAAATTTTTAGAAATTATTTTATTCCCAATAAGTCAATTTCAAAAATTAAGGTTGCGTTTGGTGGGATAACTCCACCGGCGCCCTGCGCGCCATAGCCTAATTCCGGCGGAATCGTTAATTTTCTTTTTTCGCCAACCTTCATCCCAACTAATCCCAGTTCCCATCCCTGTATAACGCTGTTTTGCCCGATGGTAAACTCAAAAGGCTGGCCCCGGTCAATTGAGGAATCAAATTTTGTGCCGTCCTGCAAAGTGCCCACATAATTTACGGTTACTGTATCGCCAGATTTTACGGCCGGCCCACTCCCCTCTTTTAAGGTTTCAACTTTCATTCCTTGAACATCATAACTTGCAGAAGCTTGTTGATTTTGATTTACGCTTTGCGACAAACCTGCCACCGAGGTTGTGTCGTTATTCCTAGTCAAAAAGTAAACTCCGACAATTATGATTATTAATATTATTACTAAAATTATTATTGAAGTCTTTTTCATATTTTGTCGCACAATAAGGTTAATAATATTATTGGCCTGGAATACGATTTTGTCCAGCCGGTCTTATTTGAATTGATTGCGCGGTTATACTTCCGTCAGAATTTGTGGTGCCTGTTACGCTCACGTTTGTTCCGCCTGCAAGATCTGCCGAAGTCCCCGGGACGAATTTGCTGATTTGTGTCGTAGCAGAATAAAAAACTATCTTTGATCCGCCATTATTAGGTATCTGCAATGTTATACTATCGCTGTCGGCAGAAATAATGCTTCCGGAAATAAAATTCCCGCCGTTTACCCCAGTCCTAGTACCTCTTAACCCTTGAAGATTTCCGTTTGCGGATGAATTTTTATTTAAACTCCTGTCATAATACGTTCCGCCATAGAAAGCTCCTCCGCCTACAACTAATAATACTACAACTGCTAAAATTATTAAAGGTGTTTTATGCATAAAGTTTAAATTAATTATTATTCGTATCTTAATGCTTCGATAGGATTCAGCTTGGCTGCGCGTCTGGCAGGATAATAGCCAAAAACAATTCCGATGCCAGCTGAGACAGCAACCGCTAAAATTATTGAAAAAAATGAAACTTGCGTTTGAAAAAGATTAGAGTATTTAATACCCCAGGAAATTATCCATCCTAAAAAAACTCCTGCTATGCCTCCTGAAAACGTCAGCACAACTGCCTCGGTTAAAAATTGAAGGCTTATATCGGTGGCTTTTGCCCCGATTGCTTTTCGAAGGCCAATCTCACGCGTTCTTTCAGTAACTGTTGTAAGCATCATGTTCATAATTCCAATTCCGCCAACAAGCAAGGAGATTCCTGCAATTGCACCAAGCAAAATTGTTAAGGTTTGGCTAACGCTTGAAATACTTGATAATATGTCGGCTTGATTTTGCACCGTAAAATCTGCGTTTGCGGAGTCTGCAATATTGTGTCGCGTCAATAGCAAACTTGTTACATCATTTTGTGCGGACTTCATCAAACTGGGGCTGCTTATTTGCAAATCAATTTCTGATAAATATTTATTTCCCGTAAAATATCTTTGCGAAACAGTATATGGAATATAAATTCTGTCATCCTGGTTCAGAAACCCAGTTCCGCCTTTTGTTTTTGTAACTCCGACAATCTTAAATTCCATTTTATTAATTTTTATCGTCTGTCCTAACGCATCGCCGGCTGTTGCATCCATGCCGAACAAGTCTGTAACAACCGTCGGGCCAAGCACCGCCACTTTTGATGCGTTTTCTATATTTTGAGCAGTAATAAAGGAGCCTTGATCAACGCTTAGGTTTCTTACAGACGTATAGGTGTCGCTGGTGCCTATTACAGATGTGTTTGTGTTATTGCCCTTATAAACCACCTGATATCGCCCAGAAACCTCTGGGGTCATATATTGCACAGACGATACTTGACTCGCTATCGCATCGGCGTCGTCTAAAGTAAGTGATTGAGCAGTGCCCCCCGCTGATCTGACTTGAGAACCGAAAGTTCTTTGCACGCCCGGAGTTATCATCAAAAGGTTAGAACCCGTTGATTCAATACTGTTTTGTATCGATAATGTTGCACCTTGTCCCACAGAAACCATAACAATCACAGAACTAATTCCGATAACAATACCCAAAATCGTAAGTCCGGTACGGGCTTTATTTGATGATAATGCTAAAAATGTTTCTTCTAATGTGTCGCTAAGTTTCATCTTTTTTTGTGGTCGCGCGAGTCACTTATTACAAGTCCGTCCTTAAGGTGGATAATTCTGTCGGCGTGTTCGGCTACATCATGTTCGTGTGTTATAAGAATGATTGTCCTTCCGTGCTCTTTATTCAGTCTACGGAATGTCTCTAAAACTATTTCGCCAGTTTTTGAGTCAAGATTTCCAGTTGGTTCATCAGCTAAAATCATCGTCGGATTGTTAACTAGCGCTCTTGCAATTGCAACTCTTTGTATTTGTCCGCCAGATAACTGGTTGGATAAATGGTCAAAATATTCTTCATCTAACCCGGCTGACTTCAAAGATTGTTTTGCTTTTCTCTCACGCTCCTCTTTAGCAACGCCCGCATAAACTAGAGGTAGAGATACGTTTCTTATTGCGGTTGCTCTGGGCAAAAGGTTAAATGCCTGGAAAACGAATCCTATTTCATTTTTTCTTATATCTGCAAGTTCGTCTTCGTTTAATGTGGCAACATCTTTTCCGCCCAAAAAGTAAGTTCCCGCCGTTGGCGTGTCAAGAGCCCCCAGAATATGCATCAATGTTGATTTACCAGATCCGGATGGCCCCATAATGGCAACGAACTCGCCATCTTTTATCGTAAAGCTAATCCCAGCTAAAGCTTGAAATCCAATACTGCCGGTTTGATATATTTTTACGATATCCTTAATCTCGATCATTGTTCGATTGTCTAGTTTCCAGGACGTCCGCCGGCGCCTCCCTGGATGAATAAAGACCTGTTTGCACCGGTAGCTGTGCTGGCAGATGTAGTAGCAGAAGTTTGGCTGCCAGAAATTGTCCTAACAACAATCTGGTCGCCTTCAGCTAGTCCACTGATTATCTCTGTATTTGTGTCATCAGAAAGCCCGGTTTGCACTGTTTTTTGAGATGGCGCGCTCGCAGAAGTAAACCCTTGGCTGGCGGGATACCCACCGGATCCATTGTCTAAATTTTGCTTCTGGTCGATAACTAAAACATACGAACTTCCATTTTTTGTTTTGACTGCACTGTTAGGCACAGTTAAAACATTTTGTTTTGCTTCGGTAATAACATTGGCGCTTACGCTCATGCCCGGTTTTATTCTTTCGTCTTGAGTATCGAAAGTAATTTTTACATTATAGCTGACTACACCCTGGCTCACTGTTCCAATAGTATCAATTCCTGTTACTTTACCCGCGATGGTCAAACTATCAATGGCGTCGAAAGTTACAACCGCCTTGTCTCCCAATTTTATTTTTGTTATATCAACCTCGCTAAGAGAAATTTGCGTGTACTGCTGCTGCGTTATAAAGGTTATAGCCGAGGTTGCCGAGGAAATTGTATCGCCCTTTTGAACGCTTACAGCACCCACTATTCCACTAAATGGAGCATATATATAATAGTTTGCGAGTGCAGCCTTAGCATCTGCTAATGTATTTTCTGCTTTTGTAATAGACAATTGTTGCGAAGCCGCGTCAAGATCGGCGTTTGATATAGCGGCTTTATCGGATTTAAGGGTGCTTTGAACGCTTAATAGGCTGATAACATCAGAATTTGCCTTGCTCGCGTCGCTGTTAACGGTTGCCAGTTGCGTATCAGCTGCTGGGTTTCCTTTTATGTTATAATTTGCGAGAGTATTTTTATAAAATTGAATAAGGTTATTTGTATCCTTTATCGCCTGAGCAATATCTCGAGTTGTGTTATAGGTTTCACTGATTATAGAATCAACAGTTGCGTTATCGGAATATCTGGTAGTCGCCTTATAATCATTAAAATTTTTTGTGAAGTCGTCAGAAGCTAGCTGGTAGGATTTGATTAGGCTGTTTTTATAAAGCGTTGCGTTTTGATCAAATGTATATGCTGTTTCCGTATAAAAATCTATGTTTTTTTGGTTGTTAGTAAAAGTATTCCCGTAAACAATTGTCTGCAGGTCTGTCATAATTGTCGGTAAATCTACAAACACATTCGAAACGGTGTTGTAGCCGGACTGATAATCTTGGTTTAATGTGTCCTCGGCGTTTTGTTTGTTGAGAGGCACTGTTAACGTGGCTGGTCCAATTAATTTTTGCGAAGCTATCTGCGCTGATTCTAAACTGCTTTGCGCGTCCCTGACATTTTTTTCGGCATCACTTGTATCTATTTGCAACAAAAGAGTGCCTGCGGACACTTTTTGTCCTGAAACTGCATTTAAATATACAATTTTCCCGGATGCGCCGGAGCCGGGGGAAAGGGTCATTTGATTAGAGGCTGAAACTTGCCCTGTTCCAGGGACCGAAGAAATCACGGTGTTTTTTGTAACAGCGGCTAAAACGTAACGTGTTTCCCCGCTAGTATTGGTTAAGGATTTGTATGCCCAGTATCCGCCGAATAATAAACACAGAATGATTATTGCACCTATTATCTTGTGTTTAAATAGAAAAATTTTTATCGTTTTCCCGACTTTTTTTATCGTATTCATCATTTATATTGGCGAATTATTTGCCGGTAAACCCTTCATTGGAGAAGGCATAATTCTGATAAGTTCTGCTCGGATTTGGCCGCTATCATTTGGGTCGCCTATAACCACGACGCTGTCGCTTATCTTGAGATCAGATAAATTTACATTTTTCTTTTGAAAAACGACCGTTGTACGATCACTCAATAAGACAATTTTTTCAACATTATCTTTGCCTTTTATAGTTAGGGTCGGTCCATCAATTTTTATTATCTGTCCAAAAACACCGTTAGCGGCCGTAAAATCTCTGCCCGTTATGTCGTCAAGAAATCCGCCTTGTGGTCCGCCAAAGTTTGTGTGATAGGCTTGAGCCCATTTAAAGGAAAAATTTGCCCGTTCTGTTCCTACGAAAACTCCAAGGCCGAAAATGAAAATAAAAACCACCAGGCCCGTTATCCCTAAAATTATTCCTTTAAATACTTTTGACTGAAAAAAATTGTCTGTGTTCACGTTTTGATATGATTTTAATATTTTTTGTTAATGATTTAGCGGATTGTAAAAGTATAACCAACAGTGCCAAACAAAGCACCAGGCTTAGGGCCGGCAAGGTTTCCAGAAGAATCATTGTAAAACTCTGCCAATATGCTGTTACGTACGAAAAGTCAGAGAATAATAAAGAAAAGAAATGTATAAAGCCCGATTGGCCCAGGTCAGCGGCAAGTATTTTAAAAGATGGGATAAGGGCAAACAAGGATCCCACTAACAACACAGAAAAAACTATGATTCTTCTTAAAACGAAAAGACGCTCTTTACTATGAATGCGGTTTAGAATTTTTTCTAGGAGGCCTGCTGGCGGTTCTATAAAAAAATTATTCATTTTGAATATTTATATTGGCAACTATAGATAAATACGCTTAACTCGGTCATTTTGGTTCATTCCTTCAGGTGCTTTTAATGTTTTGCCTCAACCTTAAGAGTATCCTGCGGTATCTGCTTTTTACAGTATTTATCGACTCGTTGAATACCTCAGCAATTTCTCTAAAACTCAAACCGTCTGTATGGCGTAAATTTACTGTTTTTTGCTCTTTTTCTGTTAACCCCTGCATGGCTGATAACAGGGTTTTTTTATCACTGAGTTTCTCTATTAAGTTTAGAGGAGCGGCGGCAATATTTTCGGCTAATGGATTATGACCCTTTTCGTCCGCGAACCTCGAAAATGGGATAGTTTTTTTCTTTCTTAAAAAATCTATAGAAGCATTTTTGGCAATCTGAAAAATCCACGGCCTGAAATTCTTCTTCTGGTCGAACCTTCGGATATTCTTCCAAACCCGGAGAAAAACTTCTTGAGTTATGTCTTCTGCGTCAGCCGGGTTTCCTACATTTTTATAAATAAAACTATATATTAATTTCAGATATCCTTCAACCAAAAAGTCAAACGCTTTAGTATCGCCTTTCAAGTACTGTACAATCAATTTTTTCTCATCCAATAACGTTTCAGGCATAAAGGTTATTAATAGTAACTATTCTTAATAATACCACGCCACGAAACCATGTAAAGAGGATAACTTGTTTACGTGGATTATGCAAACCCTGAAAAAAAATCTTTTTTAATATGCGTTTTTTTGATTCCCGCATCTTTTATTATTTTTCCAATCGCATCAACCATAATCCGAGGCCCAGAAACATAAAATATTCTTTCAGCGAAATCAGGAACATATTTTTTTATCATTTCCTGGTTGATAAATCCCTTCTCGCCTTTCCAGTCAGATGGTAAGGAATTTAGGTCGCTTAAGCAGTGGATTGTTTGTATCCCGAGTTTTTTATACGCTAAATCAAAAATATCTCTATAAGCGATATCTGCCATGGTTTTATTAGAATAGAAAATAACAATATCTCTCTTTTCATTGCGGTCTATTAAATATTTTACCATACTTCTGAACGGAGTTACCCCGATGCCTCCTGCTACAAAAACCAGTTTTTTATTTTTGTTTCTCGGCAGAGTAAAATCACCCGCCAGCTGTGAGGCAACAATCGTATCTCCTATATCCATTGAAGTCAGCGCTTTTTTATATGAGCTGGGTTTTTCATAGAACTTAACACCCATAATTATTTCCTTTTCGGTTGGAGACGAGGCAATAGTAAAATACCTCCTCATTCCCCTGCTGTCGGGCTTTTCATGAAAAAGCGTCCACTCTAAATATTGGCCTGGTTTAAAACCTAGACTCCTGGCCGGCGAAAATACAAAATCGTAGGCGCTATTTGCGGCTCCTACTTTATTTTTTAATTTCATGACTAATTTTTCTTTCGGGCTCACAACGTACGATATTATATTCCCGACCGACAATGCTAGTTCTGGAGTTGAATAAACACTGCCAAGATGCACAAAAGGACCGAATAAAGCTCCAACCAAACCGCCATAAATCACCCTTAAAATGGTTGTTGGCGGGGTTGTTATCGGCTCTGTCAGCATAAAAAAAGCAAAAAAAAGCGTTGGAGCATAAAAAACCAGTGTTTTCAGGGTCGTCAGCATGTTTAAATTGTGGATAAAACTGTTTCCCAAAATCGAGATGACAGCGGTTGCAAAAAAGCCTAAAACCAAATCCGCCCGCCGGGTTTTTCTGACAATTAAAAGTCCGACAGCCAGAACAAAGGGCAGTATATATATATTTCCTACCCACCATGTAGCCGGCTGATTTATTGCAAAAGCTGTAATTGCCACCGATATAGCGGCGGGGTTAAATATGTGTTTTTTGTTTATAGCTAAAATATATTTTGATGCCATGGCCAAAACCCCAGCCCAAATTAAAAATAACAAGGAACTTAACGATTGTATGGGCGTAATAATCAGAGCCAAAATTAAAGCTGTTATGTAAACAGATTCTATGTTACTAGGCGCTTTAAAAACCGCGGCAAAAACATCGTTTGCCAGTAAACAGACGAGAATCAAAAACGCAATAGAAAATAGCAGGTCAAAGGGCTTTATGGGCAGAACCGAGAACACGCTTAGATAAAAAGCCACCGCCAATAGGAAAACAAGGCAATAAATTAAAAGCCTGTACATCGTAATGCCATTCAAAAAATTATCTATTGGTTTCAGAAACCTTTTTAAAATTTCCATTTTTAACTAAAGATACCCTTCAAAATTGGTTGTCATAGTGGCAATCCCGTTTTTGTCTATCATATAGCCCTCAAACCCAGAAAGTTTTTCAATAAAAGCAATCCCCTCTTTGCCCATAGCAAAAGCTGCGGTGGCAAACCTGTCGGCCTCGTAGACGTTTGGCCCAATTACGGTCAGACTGACAATTTCGTCTATTTTTTTGCTCCTATCTTTTGGATTATATATATGATTTCCTCTTATATATGTGCCCGACGTGGCAATCCCCTCGTTTTTTCTTAAACAAACAGATTTAACTATTTCTTGCGTTTTAAACGGGTTTCTGATGCCAGCCTTCCAACAACCGCCCTTGCTGTTTTTACCCTTAACCTGTATGTCGCCTCCGGCCTCAACATAAAAGTTTTTAAAACCTCTTTTTTTCAAAATTTCAGCAGTATTATAAATTGCCCAGCCCTTTACGAGTCCGGAAGGATTAAATTTTCCGTTATTTGCTACAATGTCAAAATAGCCATTAGTTTCCTGTTTTGTTTCTTCTGATAGCGAGAACACGGTTTTCATATCTTCGCTCCGCTCGTTTTCTCCAATTTCGCCATTATTTATTTTTGTAATCTCGCTATTCGGTTTGTAAACGCTAAATTTTTCCTCTATATATTTGAAATAATCGAAAATTACGTCTATATCACCTTGTTTTCCAGATGCATCAGAAATCTCCACGGTAATCGGCATATCCATTAAGGGTTTTGTCTCTTTCATAAATTACAAAGCTTGGGAAAGCGCGGATGATAACGACTGAATAAACGCCTGGCTGGTATTAGTAGCCCCAGAAACAATGTCTACACTAGCAGACTGAGCCTGAATTGCTTCCTGTTTTAAATACGGCATTGCTTGCGAGTTTATTCTAACGGAGGTTTCTCTATCCTGCGGGTAATCTAAAAATTGTACGTTGCTTATTTTCCCGTTGCTGATTAGTATTTTTACCTGAACATTTCCGTAATAGGCATCCTCCACGTTTCCGGTGTATTCCCCATCCTTATATTTGCCCCTGTTGCTAATATTTGCCGAAGGAACAGCATTTTGGGGCGCAGTTGTGACGGACTGCTGCAGCTCAGCCGGCTTATCTACACCTATTTTTACATATATTGCATATGCACCGAATGTTGCGGCGAGCAATAACGAAAGCGTTAATCTTTTCATATTTTGCGATTTTTAAGCCAATTAAAAACACCTATTCGGATAGTTTTAATACGGATTACACACGTTAAAGGTTTCTGTAAATAAACCTCATTGTTGCCGGCCATGAAAAAACAGCCGGGTGAGTAGGAGCAAAAACAATTTTTTTCGTTCCATATTTAGATCGGGCGTTCCAGCCAGGGAAAACCATTAAGTCGAACGGCGTATAAATCGAATAAATATCTAACTTGCTTTTTTGAACAAAATCCTCCAATTCCATCAAAAGATTGCTTTGCGGGCGCAGGTCGATTAAGCCCGGCAGGTTCATTATCTTTGCAAGCCTGCTGCCCTTGTGCGGGCTACACAGGGTAAATAATTTATTTACTTCTACGTTTTTGTAATATTTCAGATACGCTAGCGCAATAACTCCTCCCTGGCTGAACGCAATTATGTTGATGCTTTTTTCTTTTATATTTTTGTGAATAAAGCCGGCCAGCTCCTCGGATATTATTTTAATCGGGGCAGTGCCAAACTTTTTGTCATAATTGAATTCATAAAATATAGAAATTCCTTTTGTTTTTAAATACTTAAATATCGGCCGGTATTGCTCTCCGTAACCGCCGAAGCCATGAATAAATAGAATTGGATCCATATTTTATTTTATTATGCTTCCAGGATTAATTTCCTTGTCTGGGTGCAATAAAACCGGCCCAGTCTCACCCGAAGGACACAAAATCATTCCTTGCGATTCTAGGCCTTTTAGGACACGAGGAGCAAGATTATAGGCAAAAGGGCACTCTTTGCCAATTAACGCTTCTGGGGCGTAAAATTGAGCAATTCCAGCGATAATTTGGCGCCTTATTCCCTCTCCTGTCTCTGACAGCCCAAAATCAACCTCTAGTTTCAAAAGCTTGTCCGAAGCTTCAACCTTCTCCGCGCTTAAAATTTTCCCAATTCTAATGTCTAATTTCTTAAAATCCTCAAAACTTATTGTCTCCATATTTTTGCTAGTCAATAATTTCTACTCGTTTAATCATTGCGAGTTCAAGCTTCAGCCCATTTTCATCAACCAGATTTTCTCCTTCTATATTTTGCGGCAGGATAATGGTTCTCGCCAGCGCATCAGACTTATAGTCTGTTTCCAGTCCGCCATCTATTCTGTGTGTAACCAAAACTCTCTTCCTTGCTGTTTTGGCTTCAAGTAAAATTTCTGCAATTTCTATGCCGGATTGTTGCTCTTCCGGTCCCCTTTCTTCTATTCTCCTTATCATGTTTTTTAAAAATTAATTATTACGCGCTCATTTTTGAGCGTAATCACAAATATCTTTAAAGTCGCAGTACTGGCATTGCCAGCCAGGCGTTGGCTCAAATTCGCTATTTTTTATTTTTTCTATTTCGTTAATTATTTTTTCTTTTTGCGCGACCAGTTCCTGCTCGGTACCTATAAACGAAGCAAATTTTCCATCATCTAAATAGTAATACGCCAATTGTTTTGGTTTTAGATGTAAAACTTCGAGGGCTGCAATTTGGTAAATCAAAAGTTGTTCCTTTGCCTCAAAATCCAACTTGTCTTTTGATTGCCCTGTCTTGTAGTCAATTATGGAACATAATTGTCCTGAGCTTGTCGAAGGACTGCCTTCAACTTTATCAATTCTATCAATTACTCCGAATAAAGTATAGCCGCCAATTTTCAGGTTAAACGGCAATTCCAGCGCCACTTGGCCATTGATCTTCAAAACAGCCGATTTGTCTTTGGAGAACCTTTCATAAAAATCCTTAAGTATTCTTTTCCCGTTTTTATAGTACGCTTCTTTCTCGCTTTTAGAATCATACCATTCATCAATCCAATTTTTATCGTACAGCCGTGTTAATTCCTCAAAATCTCCGTTATTTTTCTTTACGGCGATTGGGTTCCCAAACAAACTTTCCTGCTCAGATTTTGTGCCTTCATTTATAAATTTTAAAAAGTCATGCAAGGTTCCGTGCATTGTTTTCCCAAAGGAAAATACCGCTTTACCGCGAGTCGGCACCTTTAGGATGAATCCAAATTTATATTGCAATGGACATTTTTCAAAAGCGGCAAGCTGGGAATAGGAAAAATGCTCTGGCATATATTGCGGTTGAATTTTTACTTTCAGATCTGGTCTTTTTTGTTTTTCGGCTAAAACGCCTGATTTTTCTTTGTCAGCCCCAGGCTGATCTGCCTCGGGCAGATAATTCATTTCAGCTAAAAATCTTGATATTTTCTTTTTTCTTTGTCCGCCATAGTCTTCTGCCGAGGTAAAGTAAAGCCCTTTTTTAGCTCTTGTCATTGCAACATAACAAAGCCTTCTTTCTTCCTGCAGATGCACATCTCCTTTTGGCTTGATATCTTTTATCAATGCGTCAGGCAACTCAATTGGGTCTTTTCTTTGATCGGTTGGAAATCTACGGTCCACCATATTTACCACGAACACATATTTAAATTCCAAACCTTTTGCCCCGTGAATTGTCATAACTTTTATCATGTCCGGGCCTTGATCGGGGTCAAATTCTAATTTTCCTTCCTCACCAGATTCCAATTCCATGTTTAATGCCTCAACAAACTTTTTCAGGCTTGCCTCAACACTAGTTTCCTCGAAACTTTTTATTTTTTTATAAAACTGGTTTAATAGGTCAATTTTTTCGGTTTCATCCTGATTTATTAAATATTTCAGATACCCTGAATCCTCTAAAAATGAAACTAAAACCTCAGAAACCGATTTTTCGCGGGCCAATAAGCTGTGTTTTTTTACCATCCCTAAAATAAACACGACCCTTTCCTGCGTTTTTGCCGAAATCCCAGGAATCCGGGCAAGCTCCTGCAACGCCTCAAAAAGCGATCTGGTTTTTCTCCTGCTATATTGAGTAATTGCAGCAATATCGACATCAGCAATTTCAAGGAATGGCAGGCTCAAAATGCGATAAACAGCTGTGCCTTCGTGATAGTTGTCAAGCAGTTTAAAATATGAAACTATGTCTAAAATTACAGGTTTTGAGTAAAGCCCTCTAGAAGCCAGAAATTGATATGGCAAATTGGCCCTTTCAAGCGCTCTAACAAATGGGCTTGCCGAGTCGTTCGCACGAACCAAAATGGCGAAGTCATTATATGTTGCCTCCTTATCTTTTCTTAAAATCTCTAAAATCATTTTTAAAACCTCGCCCACTTCCTGCTCTAAATTTCTGGTGTGGATGTGTTCTATAATGCCAACTCCCGCCTTTGGCGAGGCTTCAAGTTTTTTATTTATTTTCATTCTTGCTTCAAGCCTGTCGGGGTTATTCTGTTTAATAAAATTATACGACTGGTCTAAAATGTTTTGGCATGATCTATAATTGTTTATGAGCGAAACTTGTTTTGCCTTTTTAAAATCTTCCTGAAATTTTACAATGTTTGAAAAAGAAGCCCCTCTCCATCGATAAATCGCCTGATCGTCGTCGGCGCACACGGTTAAATTGTTAACCGGAGTAGCTAAAAGCTTGATCAATTCATACTGCGCCCAGTTTGTATCCTGAAACTCGTCAACTAAAATATATTTAAACCTTTCTCTATATTTTTTTAGAATAATCGGGCGTTTTTTAAAAAGCTTTAGGCAATAATTTATCAAATCACCAAAATCCAGAGAGCTGTTTTCAAGCAAGATTTTCTGATAAACGTGATAGGCATTAGCAACTTCCTTTATTCTCTCGATCTCGCCATCTTCCGGGCCGTTATCGGTTGTTTTTAGGGCATCGGCGTATTCCAAATAATTTTCTGGATAAACCTCCTGATCCTTGCAATGGGAAAAATGAGAGATTAATGACTGTATAAACTTTGTCGGGTTTCCCAAAGCTTTGTAATAATCTAAATCAAATTTATCCAGGTTTTGGCGGGCTAGAAGCCAGCCGGCCGTGTTGTCTAGAATTTTAAAATCGCTCGGAAGTCCGATGTCTAGAGCGTTTTCCCGTAAAACGCGTTCACAAAACGAGTGAAATGTTGAAATCCACAAATCAACATATCCAGATTCCAAAAGCTTATCAACCCTTTCTTCCATTTCCGAGGCTGCTTTTTCGGTAAAAGTGACAGCTAAAATTTCTTCGGGCTTTGCCAGCTTTTTTTCGATTAAATTTACAATCCTCTGGGTTATAACGGTTGTTTTTCCGGTTCCGGCTCCCGCAACAATCAAAAGCGGGCCCTTGCCGTGAAGCACCGCCTCCTTTTGTTCCTTGTTCAGTTTTATCGTATCTAAAACCATGTTTATATGATATCAAATTTTAAATTTTTTTACAAAAAAAGACCTCACTTGGTGAGGTCATCGGATTTCGATTGGTGGGATTACCGGAACCGGCATGATAACCCACCCTATTGGAGCGCGGTTATATTCGCTGGCGCGGATGTGCGCTATAATCTCGTCGTTGTCATCGAGGCTGAACCACAACGCCATATGTCCCTTCGGCGCCGTTTCGGGTTTGTGTACCGACTTTACGTGCAGGGACATGCCTTCCACCATGATGTTGCCGGGCAAAATCATGGTAATACGTTGTTGTCCCTTTGTGGGCGCGAGACTAACAAGGTATTTACCGTCGAAGGGTATAACTACGTCCACCTTGGTGAATACTGGTAACATTCTTGACAGTGCAACGTTTCTACCCGCGCGGTATGCAGGAATAAGCCATCCTGCGATAACCCCCGCGATGGCAATTATCGTCAGAAGCTCGAGCAGTGTGAACCTTGCCTTGTCAACGAACGTCTTCGAAGATGTCATTTTCATTGCAATTCCCTTTCTTTCGGTGTTTGTGGTGTTGATTTAATTTATGACTTTTCGCCAATTTTGTCAAACTAAAAACCGCTCGGTTAAGAGCGGTTTTTAAAACTGTTTTTAGCGTTTAATAATTGCTTTTACCTTGTCGGCAACCACGTAAATCTCTCCAGAAAAGTAAAACCACAATCCGAAGATAATCATGAGTAATGGAATTAAGAAAGAATCTGTCAAAATATCATTAGTTAATCCTGTTGAAACAGAGCTGGCGCCAAGCACTTGGCCTACAGTATTAGATACAGTCGGAACAGCCCCAACTACGCCGGGGTTAATTCCGGTCGTTGTAAAAGTCATGTCTTGGCCATAAACTGTTCCGTAATTTCCTTGTGCCACGGCTCTGTAGTGATATGTTGTACCAGGATTTAAATTGGCAATGTTTTGAAAAAATATTCCAGCATATCCGAGCGGCTGTTGCGGGGTTTCGTTTCCGTAACTAGTTGTTGTTCCCCATTCAAAGTTTATAAAATTTGTGGAATACAAGTATGGATTAGACAGCAATCCATTCATTGTTGCCTGAAAACTGGAAACATATGTCGCATAGGTTGTTTGGACAGTTGCGAATGGAGATCCTCCATCGTTTTGTCCGGTGAAAAAAGCCATATCCTGCCCATAGGTGATACCGTATGTGTTTTGAGCCACGGCCCTAAAATGGTACGGGGTGTTTTGGCTTAATCCTGAAATTGTTATACTTGAAGGCCCGGTGTAACTTTGACTTATGTCTGGCGTTTGGTGTTGATATGAGTTGCTGCCAGATTGAAAAGCAGAATCAATCCCCCATTGAAAATAAACATTTGCACTGCCGTAAACGCCAAGGCTTATCAGATTTTCATTTAGGGTTGCTGATGTGCTTTGGACGTTAGTGGCAGAAATTGTCTGCACTTGCGGTAAGGTTTGAGCCAAAACCGCTGTCCCGAAGGAAAAGCACAAAATACCCACTGTTAATAAAAGAAAACTCAATTTAGTAATATTTGACATGTTTTTTGCTTAAATATTATATATGACTAATGATACTATATATAATATATCTTGTCAAGCTAAAAACCTTTAAAAGCGACCTGCTAGATTTTAACGGAAATTGGACGTGTTTCACCTGGTAAGAGCTTTTCAAGCTTGATATTACCGATGCGAATGCGCTTTAGGGAATTTATGGTATATCCCAAATTATCAAGCATAACCCTAATTTGATGATGTTTACCTTCGTTTAAAATTACTTGAAGTCTTGTCTGGTTCACGATTCTTGCCTTTGCTGGAAGCAATTTACCCAAGGCTTCAGTGTCCATTCCAGCCTGGAAAATTTTAACAATTCCAGGACGCAAGGGTTCTTTTACAGCAACTAAATATTCTTTATCCCATTTTTTGCTGTCCGACAAAACTTCTCTGGCGAAACGTCCGTCATTTGTCAATAATAATAAACCCTCGGAACTTTTATCTAATCTTCCAATTGGGTAAAGTCCTTTTGCTTTCCATTCGGTTATCACGCTTCGTTTCCCGGGCAAATCCTGCGTTGGTAAATCTCTCGGTTTATAATAAGCCAAATATTGATAGTCCTTTTTTATTCCTTTTACGGTAATATTATCTTTTTCATTTACCATTGTCCCATTTTCCGCTCGCTTCCCGTTAACAAAAACAGAGCCGGCTTGGACCAGCTTGTCTGCTTCCCTTCTTGAGGCCAAACCCTTGTCCCTTAAATATTTATTTATTCTTATCGGAAATTCCTTCATGCAATAATAATTAAAGTTTCTTCAATAGTTCTTTGTTCCCTGCAATAAGTGCTTCTTTCTTCACCCTTGTCCAGCCCTTTAACTGCTTTTCCCTTCTCATTGAATCTAATCTTGAATTATAACTTTCTTGATAGACCAATTTGAAATCTTCGCGTTCTTTTGAAAATTTAGATGATCTCTCTTTTTTATTCAAATGGTCTTTAATTCTTTGTTCTAAATTATTGGTTTGCCCGATGTATAATGAATTATCTGAAAAACGAAAAATATAAACTGTATACATAATACTTCCTTCGACTCGTCACTACGGTTCCTCGCTCAGGACGTTCGACTTCACGAACATCGTATTTTTATATATTTCGACATTTGGCTATAGCCGTGAGCGAAGCGAGTGAAACGAGCGAAGTCGAACGGCTGCGGGGCTTGGATTCGAACCAAGATACCAGCCTTCAAAGGGCCGTGTCCTACCATTAGACGATCCCGCAAAGTATTTCAATTCTATCATTTTACTTCGGTTTTTTCAATCGTTTGGCCGTTATTATCAAGATAAAAATACTTTTCTGTAAATTCTAACTGTTTAGTTGTTTTGTCTATTTTTACTGCCACGCCTAAACCATTGCGCACATCTTCACTAAAATATTGATCAAAAATAAAGTTTCCCAAAGAATAGTAAATGGTTTTTCCGTTATAGATTTCCGATGGCTGAATTACGTGAGGATGCCCGCCAATTATTAAGTCGGCTCCCGTGTCTATAAATTCATGCGCAAGATTTTGCTGTTCTTTATTGTTTATTAGCTTATATTCATCACCCCAATGACATAAAACAATAACAATATCTGATAATGGCCTGACTTTTTCAATTTCATCAATCGCGCCATTTTGAGCTTTTACTAAATCACCCCTAAACTCGTAATAATTATAACTAACAAAAGCGATTTTAACGCCATTAATGTTTTTTATTATACACCTTTTTGTCTGCGGCACTCCAAAATATTCTATCCCCTCTTGAGTAAGAAATTTTTCTGTTTCTTCCACGCCTTGCGGGCCAAAATTCAGAATATGATTATTTCCTAAATCAACCAGGCGAATGTTTTCATTATATAGAGTTTTTACCAAACTAGGGTCAAAAGTAAATGTAATACTTTCTGGTTGATCCACCCTTGCAGTCACGCTCATTGATTTTGCGCTGGTAATTGGCCCCTCAAGGTTTGCAACAACTAGATCATTTCTTAAAAGCGTTGACGATATTTTATCAAAAATAAATTCGTTTGAACCATTTTTTTCCGCAAAATACCTGATCTTTCTATCAAACATTAAATCCCCCACAAATAGCAATTGAATGTAGTTTTTTTCTTGAATATAAGAAAATTTTTCAGTTGCTACTCCTTGCTCCGGCGCGGGACTAAAAAAAACACTAAAAAATAGGTAACAAATAGCTGCTGTGAGAGCAGCAGCTATAAGAATTAAAAATACATTTTTCCTATTAATCTTCATTTCACTTCGTCGGCCACCCAAAATATATCCTGTCCATCTCGGGCGCCATAAATAATATACTTTCCATCGGTGCTTAGTGCTGGAACTCCATACACTTTATCGTGAGGAGAATATGCGGTGCCGCTTGCAACGACAAAGGTTTTAGTATCCTTGCCCATTACTGTGTACAAAAAGCTCTGGCTGTCATTGCTGAAAATAGGAGTATTTACCGTACCAGCATATCGTGTGCTTTCCAGTCCGTTTTCATAGACAAACGATTGTTTTGTGACCGGATCTAAATAGATGAAAACAACTCTTTGCCCATTGGGGCTGAAACCAATCCAGTATGGCCTATAATTGTAAGGATTAGCCAGTTTTTCTCCGTTTACAAAGCAAGACACCTTGTTGTCAGATATTTGAGGCGCGCAGAAAGCAACTTTGCTTCCTGCTTTATCAAACGCTGCGACAATGATCTTGCTTGCGTCGAAGCCCTGAGGAACCGTAAGAATTTTGGCAGTGGCCATGGTTTCGGGCACAGCGCCTTGACCAGGCTGAGTGTTTGCTCCTGGAGTCGAAGTCTCTGGCACTTGCGGTGATGAAAAATTAAATAAATTCCCTAATAAATTAGTTTGAGCCATCATAAAATATCCCGCTCCTCCGATAACAATTAAAACAATCAAAACCACCAAAAGTTTTAATACTAAATGGGAGTTTTTTCTCTCAACGGGTTCAACACGGCTTTGTACGGGTTTGGCTTGATATTGTACAGAAGCTGCAGTTGCACTTGATGGGTATGCCGGACTGGCTGGCCGAATTTGCGGTTCGGCCTTTACCTCGGGCTGATATTTTGGCTGTTGCACCGGTTGAGGTTGCGCCGACGGTTGTGTTTGAATCGCGGGCCGGTCTAACGAGGCAACAGCGTCGCCGACCTCGGCATCGGTCCAGCCGTTTTTTGCCAGCAAAGCACGGGTCTGGCTGTCAGCTTGTCCAGATTGCCGCGCTTTTTTAATATAATCCACTAATTGTTGTTCTGCCATATTTTTTGTGAATTTATGAATTAATTTATTTATTATACCACAATGTCAACCCTTCACCACTCTTTGATTGTGAATAACTATTTATCGGCCCGCGTCAGGCTTATTACTGCCAGTTCCAAAGGCAGTTGAGCAATGGCAGAGTACTTAATTTTGTTTTCTGCATCAATAAAAATCTCTAGCGTATTCTGTAAATCCTTTTGGGTCAGGACGGCGGTTTGTGCTTTCATTTTTTCAAGCTCGCTATTAGAAAGCCCGGAATTCTGCAAATTCAAAAAATTCGGGTCGATTCTCAAAAGAAGTTCTTGCCTAAGGTAAAAAACCAAAGTTTTGGTAAATTCCTGCAAATCAACGCCGTTATCGATAATAGAACCTAAAAATGTGATGGCATCCTTTGTATTCTTAGCAACAATAAAATCTACAAATTTAGAAATTTCTCCAACTTCAACAATTCCAAGCAGTTCTTTTATGTCTTCTGTTTTTATCAGGCTGGGGTGCCCGCCTGCGGGCCCTCCAGAAAAGCTCAAGCACTCGTCCAGCAAGGATTCCGCATCGCGGAATGACCCGCGTGAATTCAAGGCGATTAGGGACAACGCCGTATCATCAAATTTTACGTTTTCTTTTTTGGATATAAACTCAAGCTTCTTTATTATTTCAAGCACCTGGAGCCGCTTAAAATCGAACTTTTGGCATCTTGATAATATTGTCGGAATCATTTTGTGCGATTCGGTGGTAGCCAAGATAAAAATTGCGTGAGCCGGTGGCTCTTCAAGTGTTTTTAGCAGGGCATTTGCCGCATCCTTTGACAGCTGATGGCATTCATCGATAATAAATATCTTATATTTAGACTTCACGGGCGCGAACTTAATCCCTTCTCGCAATTCTCTCACGTCGTCGATTCCTCTGTGCGAAGCGGCATCAATTTCAACCAGGTCTATGGATCGGCTGGCCATAATTTCCAAACATGAAGAACATTCATTGCACGGTTCAAATTGGCCTTCCTTCCGATTTTCGCAATTAATTGCCTTGGCAAAAATTCTAGCAATGGTCGTTTTTCCTGACCCCCTGGGTCCGGAAAACAAATAAGCGTGGGAGATGCTATTCCCTTTTATTGAGTTGGTCAGCGTTTGAACAACATGTTCCTGCCCAATAACCTCCTTAAAGTTTTGCGGTCTATATTTTCTGTATAAGACTAAGTTGTTCATATTCTTTTTTTTCTAATTATACTTATTATTATTGCCAGTGCCATTAACCCGATAAGCAATTGCCAGCCGAAGTACTTTTCGATATTAACTCCTAAAACAACTAAAACAGTAACTATCAACCCGGCTCCAATAACTCCGCCTAAAATTGCCGGCAACGATTTTTTGATTGGTAACTCCATTATTGTTGCCAACAGCGCGCCCGTCCATGCGCCGGTTAATGGTAAAGGGACAGCAACAAACAAAGCCAATCCAATTGCGCCGTATTTTTGTATTTTCTCCGAATGCTTATCACGCGCGTTATTTTCCCACCAGGCGTATAATTTTTGGAAAAGTCGGGATTTTTTAGAAAAATATTCAGAAACTTTTTTGAGAAAAAACAAAAGAAAAATAGCGGGCACTAAATTTCCGATTACCGACACAAAAAAAACAGAAGTAGCGTTTATGTGATAAACAGCTATGCCTACTGGAATAGCAAGCCGAAGCTCGCCTATAGGCGTCATTGATAATAAAAAAACCTGTAAAATGTCCGACATATTTATTTAGTAAGTTTACCACAACTGAATAACCCTACACAAGTTTATTCTTTTTTGCTATAGTACCTATATACGCCACATGAAAACTTTTTTAGACGATCTAAAATTCTTTCTAGAGAAACTTGACCATTACAGAGATGAGTTTCTTTTTCTTTTCATAAAACCGCACTGGCCCCGCAAAATTTCCCCGAATCATATTACATATCTAAGAGTTTTAGTAGGGGCTATATTGTTTGTTATACTTTTCTTTTTCGGCATAGTGGATAAACCACTAATAATTGCTTTATTTTGCCTTGGGGCCTTAACAGATCTTTTCGACGGCTCGGTGGCGCGCGGTCTTAATAAGGTTACCGAGTTCGGCACTATGCTAGACCCGGTGGCCGATAGGATTTTGATTCTTCCAATTGCGGTCTATAGCCTGTACGGGTCGCAAAAATGGCTGCTTTTAGCTCTGCTTCTGATAGAAATAATTGGAGCCATAGTCTCGCTATATCATAAGTCAAAAGACGCTACCGTTAAACCAAATATTTTTGGCAAGACTAAAATGGTTCTTTTCTCTGTCGTATTCGTAGTTATTTTGATTGTCTGGCCGGATTCACCACCTCTATTTTTTATTGATATTCTATGGTTTTCCTTATTTTTTTCCTTCTTAAGCATTTTTACAAGAATATTAGAAATGAACAAAAAGGGTTATATTAAAAACAAAGCAGTCAATAAACAATTAGATAAAATAAAAATATATGAAGATATATAACACGCTTTCTGACAGAAAGGATGAATTTAAGCCGATTAACGGGAAAAAAGTGAATCTTTTTGTCTGCGGATCGACCGTTTATGATTATTCTCATATTGGCCACGCTCGAACCTACATTATTTTTGATGCGTTCGCAAAATATCTAAAGTCGCGGGGTTTCAAAGTTTTCTATTTGCAAAATATAACCGATTTAGATGACAAAATTATTGCCCGTGCCAGGGAAAAAGGAGTTCCGCCAAAAGATTTAGCTGTTGCTTTTGAAAAGGAATACTTAGATTGCATGAAAAAACTTGGTATTGACAGCGTTTCAAAATATGCAAGAGCGACTGATTATATAAAAGAAATTATCAGCCAGGTACGAAGATTGCAAGAGAAGGGTTTTGCTTATAAAATAGAGGATGACGGAATTTATTATGATATTGGTAAATTTAAAAACTACGGCAAGCTAGCTGGTAGGACAGCTCTCGATGCGGAAGATTCTGTTTCTAGAATAGATTATAGCAAGGATAAGAAAAACAGGGGAGATTTTTGCTTATGGAAATTTTCTGAGGGACCCGCAGGCGGGTACCCCGTACCATCGTGGCCTTCGCCTTTTGGAATCGGCAGGCCCGGCTGGCACATCGAGGACACTGCAATTACAGAAAAGTTTTTCGGACCACAATATGACATCCACGGAGCAGCAAGAGATTTAATATTCCCCCATCATGAGGCGGAAATAGCCCAAATGGAAGCAATTTCTGGTAAATCGCCAATGGCAAAATATTGGATGCATGGAGGTTTTTTGACAGTTAATGGACAAAAAATGGGCAAGTCTTTGGGAAACTTTATATTATTATCTGACTTGTTAAAGAGATGCCCGGCAAATTATTTGAGGTTTTTTGTTGTTAAAAATTCATGGCGCTCGCCAATTGACTATTCTGAATCCGTAATGATAGAAGTAAAATCCGCGGTTGATAAAATTGAGGAATTTTTGCGGAAGTTAAAAACAGTAAAATCTGCAAAGGCCTCGCAGGGGGTAAATCTAGAGATTAAAAAATTAAAAGAAAACTTCTACGCAGAGCTTGATGACGATTTTAACACTCCGCAGGCCTTTGCGGTGTTGTTTGATTTTATTAAAAAGGCTAATTCGTTTTTAGATAAGGATTTGATTTCAAAAAAACAGGCAAGCGAAATCTACAAGTTTTTCCAGGAAATTAACAAAATATTCGGAATTATAAACTTTAAAAAAGCGGACACGGTTATTCCTTCTGAAGTCAAAAAGCTGGTAAAGGCTCGGGAACAATACCGCAACAACAAAAATTGGCAGAAATCTGATGAGTTGCGCAAGGAGATCGAAAGCAAAGGATATCTAATCGAGGACACCGACCAAGGAACTGTAGTGAAAAACACGCTTTAAAGTAAAAAAATAGCCCAGTAGGATTACTGAGCCGCGACTAGTTGTTGTTTCCAACGAGCCACCTACAAACGAGCGAAACGCGCATGAGGATATAGCTGACGCACGAAAGGACGAGCAAATCTGGTTCGTGCGAGATAAACGCACGTTCCGACCACGTTGCGCACCGGAGCAGTGACTGCCCGACCTGAACGCGAGCGGAACATAACCGTTTTGGGCTTTCCCTCACCGTCGACCTCACAGACAACGGCTTCGTCGTCTCCAAGGAGGGACAGTGATTCCCGCGCATGTCTCATTAACTCGTCGTTAGGATGCTTCTGAGGGGAGAAACCTGTGGCTTGCTGCTTCGCGGCGTCCTTGTGACGCTGCCACCAGCGAGCAATACCTACCACAACGGCCACGACACAAACTGCGCCCAGAAAAACATAAAAACCGTTCACGCCAATCCTCCTTGTGATAAATTGTTTTGATGAGTGAGGCCAGTTCGCACCAGCAATTTCATCTTTTTTAAACTTAACATATATAAAATATAATGTCAATATTTACCTGCTTTCATGCTTTTGGTAATGTAAAACTACTAAACTGTTATGGCTAAAGAATTACCGGACAAATTGCCTCCACAAAATAACGATGCAGAGCAATCTCTGTTGGGTTGTTTAATGTTGGACAAAGACGCAATTGTAAAAGTTGTTGATTTTATAAAGGCAGAAGATTTCTACAAAAGCATCCACCAAGATATTTATCAGGCCATGTATGACCTTTATGAGAAGCAAGAGCCCATTGATATTCTTTCGCTTTCATCCAGGCTAAAGGCAAAAGATAAACTGGAAAACGTCGGAGGCCAGTCATACTTAACCTCCTTAATAAACACAGTCCCAACTGCTACACATATTTCTAACTACGCAAAAATTGTCAGGCAGAAAAAAATATTAAGGGATTTAATCTCCGCTTCGGAGGAAATCGGACTGTCTGCTTTTGATGAAACAGAAGAGGTTGATATTCTGCTGGATAAAGCTGAAAAAACAGTCTTTGGCATCGGCCAGAGATCCTTGACTCAAACCTTTCTGCCTATAAAAGACATTCTGTCTGACACCTTTGAAAGATTAGATGACCTTTCAAAAAACCAGGGGAAAATGCGCGGAGTCCCAACCGGTTTTACTGATTTAGACAAAATTTTGGGAGGATTGCAAAAATCTGATTTAATTATTTTAGCCGCCAGGCCCAGCATGGGAAAAACCTCGCTTGCTTTAGATATCGCCAGAAACGTGGCTGTTTTAGAAAACAAACCAGTCGGGCTTTTCAGTTTGGAAATGTCTAAGGATCAGCTAGCTGATAGGCTTTTGGCGAGCTTAGCGAATATAAACCTTTGGAACCTAAGAAACGGCAGGCTTGTGCCCGATGATTATTCAAGGCTTCAACACGCCATGGGAAGCCTGTCGGAAGCTCCTCTATATATAGACGACGCCGGGTCTGTAAACATTCTGCAAATACGAGCTATGGCGCGCAGGTTGCAAGCAAACAAAGGCCTGTCGCTTATTGTTATCGACTATTTACAGTTGATGGAACCCATGAACAGATTTGCTTCTCCGGTTCAGCAGGTTACAGAAAACTCCAGAGCTTTAAAAATGCTGGCGAAAGAGTTGAATGTGCCGGTTCTTGTTTTGTCGCAGCTCTCCCGCGCAGTGGAAGCTCGCGTTCCGCAAATACCAAGGCTTTCAGATCTAAGGGAATCCGGAGCCATTGAACAGGACGCCGACGTTGTTATGATGATTTACAGAGAGGATAAAAACACTGAAAATAGTTTGAACCCAAATGTTGCAAAAATTTTAATTGAAAAACACAGAAATGGACCGACTGGTGGTATTGAATTATTCTTCGATGAGCATCGAGTGAGTTTTAGAAGTTTAGACAAAAACCAATACACCCCGGAAACGGGCGAGGCTGGATAAATATGGACTCCATAGATAAATTAATACAAATTTTCAGAAAATTTCCAACGGTTGGCTCGAGAACTGCTGGCCGTTTTGTTTACTACTTAATGAAATTGCCAAAAGAAGGAATAGACGAAATTGTAAATGCAATTATTGAAGTAAGAAATAAAATTAAACTGTGCACCTTATGCTTCAACCCCTTCGAACCCTTCGACTCGGCTCAGGGCAGGGGAGACAAGACCATTTGCCCGATTTGCTCGGACTCAAGGCGCAATAAAAATTTACTCTGTATTGTTGAAAAAGAGAATGATTTACTTTCGCTGGAAAACACAAAAAAATTTAATGGTCTATATTTTATTCTGGGCGGAACTGTTGCCACAATGAAAAAAGAAGATATGAGCCAATTAAGAATTGAAGAGCTCAAAAAAAAAGTAAAAGATGGCAATTTCTCAGAAATAATTGTTGCCCTTAACCCAACGCCTGAAGGACGCACAACCTCTGTTTTAATTGAAAATATAATCAAGGAATCTCTATCACCAATTCCTAAAATCACCCATTTAGCGAGAGGAATTCCTGTTGGAGGCGAACTCGAATACGCCGACGAAGAAACTCTGGAGAGTGCCCTCGAAGGTCGTAAATAAAAAAAGGCGCCTACGATGAAGCGCCATGGGCTGCCAGAACCACTGGCTGGAGTTCGAAAACGAAGACTCCAAGCGGCTGATTAGGATCTTGCCGAAGCCGTCGCATAATTGGCGCACGCTTATAGTCCTTAAGCCCTGGGTAAATGCGCTCATGATCTTCAACGCCAAGCACTTGATCGAAGTTCTTATAAGGCCTTATCGCCACAACTTTTCTCACGGCTTTTGCGTTGTGGTTGAATATGATAATGTCTTCAACCGCTACTCTGCGTATCCAAGGGTACCCAAATCTTGCCTCAAGGTCCTTGCTGCCGTCGATAATTAACGGCAGAAGATTCCACTGAACAAACCAATAGTGTGTTGTCGGCATATTGTGCCTCCTATAAATGTACTGTCCTCTTTTTTTCGGCTTGGCGGACTTGCTGTTCGTCCATGCCAAAGTGGTGAGCTATTTCGTGCCAAACTGTGTCTTTCACGGCCTTTTTTATGTCTTCAGACCTAGAGTAGACCTGTTCAATTGGATTTTTGAATATTGTTATCTTGTCTGGTAAAACCTGGCCATAATTCTCTCTTTTCGTTAACGGAACGCCCTCGTACAAACCAAAAAGCAAAGCTCCTCTTAGTTTAAGTTGATTAATTTGGTCAGGGGAAGGGTTATCCTCGATGACTATTTCTACATTTTTTAGTTTCTGCAAAAACCTTTCGTCTATTGCATCAATCCCCTCTTTTACTAATTGTTCAAATTCCTCGTGTGTCATATAAATATACTATACAATCAAAAAAGCGTTTTAACAACGCTTTTTTGATTAATTTTTATTATACTTTTCCTAATTTTTGCAAACCGGCAATTCTGGCCGATAATTCTTTTTGCGCTTTGTAGCCCCTACGGATTTTCCTTTTATTGTCCAGCCATCTTTCAATCCCAAAGAACATTCCAGCTCTCCACATCCAAATTCCTATTAAAGCTAGGAGTAGTGGCAAAAAGAACGAATCTACCCAGAAATTGTTGGTTAAGCCGGTTGAGATTGTGCTGGCTCCCAATACTCCAGATCTTGTGACAATAACCGAGGCGTTGCTTACCGGGTTATAGCCCAATTGATAGCTTGATACAGATACGCTATTGGTAAGAGTTGTCATTCCAAAGGCGAAATTCTGCGCCGGGGCAACCCTTGTCTGATAAGTTATTGTTACTGTCTGTCCAGCAGAAATTGTATTTAAGTTCAACCCAGACATAATATCCCCTGAAGAATTTGAATAGCCGTTGTTAGATCTCGCAACAATCATTTGGTTGTTATATATAAGGTTTGCTGGAAGCGTATCTTTAACAATAACATTCTGAACATCCTGATTCCCATTTGCTTGCAATGTTATCATAAACATCACGGTGTCAGACGGACTGGCATAAGTTGAATTCGAAAATACAGAATTTCTAGTGAGGTTTTTTACTGTTTTAGTAACAGTTAGCGACGGATTGCTGTATGTATTTCCGCAGGTTCCAACATAACTGCCTTGAGTACCGCAGGAATCATACCAGTACATGCTGTTTCCAACACATCTTTGCTGATAGTTTGGGGTACAGGTATTCCCGCAGGTT
>Ga0247841_10001034_pt1 | contig 66588 bp, 61 predicted proteins | sample LaCruzMarch2015__2_FD_192410 | JGI IMG/M metagenome (GOLD analysis project Ga0247841, IMG submission 192410) | Freshwater microbial communities from meromictic Lake La Cruz, Castile-La Mancha, Spain - LaCruzMarch2015_18m | ecosystem: Environmental > Aquatic > Freshwater > Lake | place: Spain...
CCCTTGCGCCGAAGCCGGGATTTAAACCCGGACGGCGCAGGGTGCGGCAATGCCCCATTCGCGGTCCATTAGACGGAAATATTACCCATCCGGACATCCTAACCATTCCCCTCGGCGCCCCGCCATCTCCTCTCCGACGAGACCCTTTCCCCCGGTTTTTAGTCTATCTCCACCCGTAAAACGGTTTGCGCCACGTCCCGAATTATGACATAAAAATTCGTCCTTCTTAAAATAAATGTTTTATCAGGGAAGGAACAATCGGATAAACAGCCCGTCGGCGGTTAAGAGGGCGGGTCAGAATGGAGGTAGTGATGGATAATTTTACGTTCGGGATTACGATGCTCGTCTGCGGGATGGGGGGGACGATCCTGATCCTGTGGATCATGAGCCTCGTAATGGGTCTTTTGGGAAAACTGTTTCCCGAAAAGCCGGTGAGGAAGGAGGCGTAGGATATGGCAGACGCAATCGTAAACGGTCTCGGCGGCCTGACCGTCGGCTTTCAGATGCTCGCTGTGGATTGGCGCAATACCGTCATGCTTCTGGTTGGGTTTGTGCTTCTCTACCTTGGGATAAAGAAGGACTGCGAGCCTCTCCTACTGGTTCCGATCGGCTTCGGTTGTATCCTCGCGAACATTCCCCTTTCGGATGTGATGAGTCAGGAGGGATTCATCCGGGCCCTTTATGACGCGGGCATTGCGACGGAACTCTTTCCGCTGCTGATCTTCGTCGGCATCGGAGCGATGACGGATTTTGGTCCCGTGCTCGCCCAGCCGTCCACGTTTCTTCTCGGCGCCGCGGGTCAATTCGGGATTTTCCTGACGCTGCTCCTCGCACTGGCGCTTGGTTTCCCGCAGTTGGATGCGGTCGCCATCGGGATCATCGGGGCGTGCGACGGGCCGACGGCTATCTACGTCACATCGAAGTATGCCCCGCACCTGCTCGGCGCCGTATCGGTCGCCGCCTATTCCTACATGTCGCTGGTGCCGATCCTCCAGCCGCCGATCATGAGGCTCCTGACCACGAAGAAGGAGAGAGAGACCATCATGAAGCCTGTTGCCAAGCCGGTTTCCAAGACGACGAAGCTCCTGTTCCCCCTGGTCATCACGATCCTGGGAGGCGTTATCGCCCCGAAGGGACTTCCGCTGCTCGGGACGATCATGCTGGGAAACCTGATGCGGGAATCCGGCGTCGTTAGCCGCCTGACCAAGGCGTCGGAGAATGAAATCGCCAATGTCGTGACACTCTTCCTCGGTCTCTGCATCGGAGCGACCATGGTGGGAAGCGCCTTCATCAAGACGCAGACCTTGATCATCCTGGCGCTCGGTTTTGTGGCTATCTGCCTCGATACGGTCTGCGGCGTCCTGATGGGCAAGATCATGCGGGTTCTCACCGGCGGGAAGGTGAACCCCCTGATCGGTGCGGCCGGGATCTCCGCCTTCCCGATGGCGGCGCGCGTCGTCCAGCGCGAGGGACAGAAATGGAACAAGAAGAGCTACCTGCTCATGCACGCGATGGGCGCCAACGCCGGCGGCCAGGTCGGATCGGTCATCGCTGCGGCGGTGATGCTCTCCGTCCTGGCGGGGATGGGGATCATCCGATAACCTATGGATTCTTTCCACGCCATCCATCCCCTGGTGGAAACCGTACGATCGAAAACGGGGCGGCAGGGAATAGGGGGGACACGATGCGGCATCATGTCCCCCTATAAACAAAAAAGGAGGACAACATGTTTCAGAGATCTCTTGGCCTGTTGGCTGTGGCCGCTGCGTTGCTCGTTCTCGGGGGCTGCGTCGCCAAGAGCGACTATCTCCGGAAACAGGCCGAGGCTGATGCCTTGAGCCGGGATATGGCGGCGCTGACCAAGGAGAACCAGGGTCTCAGGGAGAGAATCAGCGGGATCGAAGAAAGATTCAACGGTCTCCAGGCCGAAAAGGAGAGGCTCACAGCCGAGCGGAACGACCTTGATGCCCGTTTGAACACGCTCAAGGAGGAGACAAACCGGACCATCGAGGAGCAGCGGAACCGGAACACCGAACTGGAAGGCGACAAGCAGATGCTCGGGGAAAGCATCGCCCTTCTGAAGAAGTCGAAAGAGGCGGAAGTGAAGACGGTGAGCAAGACCTACGAAGAGGTTTTCGCCGTGATGAAGGACGAGATCGAACAGGGACAGATCGCCATCACCGAACTCCAGGGCAAGCTGACGATGGATGTCTTGGACAAGATCCTCTTCGACTCCGGCCAGGCGGAGGTCAAACCGGAGGGGTTGGCCGTCCTGAAGCGGGTCGTCGAGATCCTGATTACCGTGACGGACAAGGTGATCCGCATCGAAGGACACACGGACAACATTCCTATCGCAGGAACTCTCGCGAAGAGGTATCCTACGAACTGGGAGCTCTCCGCGGCGCGGGCGCTCAATGTCACACACTTTCTGGAAAAGAAGGGGATAGATCCCTCGATACTGTCGGCGGCGGCCTTCGGGGAATACCAGCCGGTCGCCGAAAATGACACCCCCGAGGGGCGGGCGAAGAACCGGCGGATCGCGATCATCCTTCTGCCCATGAAATAATCCATTTCCAACATTCCCGATCACACCGGCGGATGTGAGGACCTGAGGCAGGTTATCATGATATCCATCCGGTGTGTGGTAAAATTTCGCCGCATGTCTGGAAAAAAACGGAATCAGAGAGTGGGCGCATGACGGCAAAACCCAACATCCGGGACATGTCCCTAAAAGAGATCGAGGCCCTGATTGCCAGCCTCGGTAAGGAGAAATACCGCGCCCGGCAGATCATGAAATGGCTCTACACGGGCGGGGCGACCTCCTTCGTCGAGATGACAACGCTGGCGCGGGAGTTTCGCACCCGGATGGAGGGGCTCACCCGCATCTTCGAACCCGCAATCGACCGGATCCAGGCTTCACAGGACGGGACGAAGAAGGTCCTCTTCCGCCTCGAGGACGATCTCTTCATCGAGAGCGTCCTCATCCCCGGCAGGAACCACTGGACCGCCTGCATCTCAACCCAGGCGGGCTGCGCGATGGGCTGCCGCTTCTGCCTGACCGGAAGGCAGGGGCTCAGGCGAAACCTCTTCCCCTCCGAGATCACCGGTCAGATGACGATGCTCCGGCGCCATACGCCCGAGGGGCCGGAGATCAAGAACATCGTCCTGATGGGAATGGGGGAGCCGCTCGCAAACTATGACCACACCCTGAAGGCGATCCGGATCCTCACCTCCGATCACGGCCTGGGCTTCTCCAACCGGAAGGTCACCGTCTCCACCTGCGGCATCGCCCCGCGGATCGTACAACTGGGAAAAGACGTCTGCGTCAACCTCGCCATCTCGCTCAACGCCCCCGATGACCGGCGGCGGGATGAGCTGATGCCGGTGAACCGGAAATACCCCCTAACGGAGCTGCTCAGGGCATGCAGCGACTACCCCATGCCGGGGCGGAGGATGCTGACCTTCGAGTACATCCTCATGGCGGGAGTCAACGATTCCCCAACCGATGCGGAGAAGCTGGCCCGGCTGCTCCGGGGCCTCCACTGCAAATTGAACCTCATCGCATTCAACGAGTTTCCGGGCTCTGACTACCGGATGCCGACCCCAGAGAAGGTCTCGGCCTTTCAGCAGATTCTGCTCGACCACCATTACACGGCCATCCTCCGCGCTAGTCACGGCCGGGACATCCTCGCCGCCTGCGGCCAGTTGAGCGGTCAGGCCGCCTCCGGTGATTCAACTCCGGCCGGAGGATAAGGGGAACGACCGGTATGGGCGGCCTACTTCTTCTCTGCGGGCTTCTTTTTCGCATCAGCCTCGGAGATGCGTCTCTTCGTTTCAACGATGAAGTAATTTACCTTGTAATCGAGGCCGACATTCGCATAGTTCCTCGCGATTTTTTCAAACCGGTGCAGCGCCGCCCGGTACTCCTTGATGTTGAAGTAGAATTCTCCCACGTAAAACTCCTGCTCGCCCAGGGTCTTCTTGCAATCGCGAATCATTTTCTCGGCCATGAAGGAGAATTTGCTGCCGGGAAAGCGGACCATAAGCCGTTCGAATTCCTTGAGCGCCTTGAAGGTCTCCGACTGATCGCGGTCGATCGTTGTGATCTCGTTGAAGTGGCTCATCCCGATCTGATACATTACGTAGGGAAGGTTCTCATTCGTCGGATGGAGATTCAGAAATTCGCTGTAGGCCGGCGCGGCTTCGAGATACTGCTTTCCGCTGAAATAGGCGTCGGCGATTCCCATCTCCGCCATGATGGCGAGCGGACTCAGGGGATACTCCTCCTTGACCCGCTGGAAAAGTTCTATGGACCTCTTGTAACCCCCTTCCTTATACTCCTCCAGACCCTGCTGGTAGAGACCCTCCGGGGTCGCACGGGCCATTTCCACCTTCTTCGACCAAGGCAGCCACATCTTGCAGCCGGAGAGCAGAAAAACGACAGCCAGGAGCACCAGAAATACTCTTTTATTGCGCACCATGATCACCTTCCATTGCCTACAGGGCCTTGCGAATGAACGCCTCCAGGCGTTCCTTCTGGACCAGGCCGATCAGGGTGTCGATGACCTTCCCCTCCTTGAAGAGAATCATGGTCGGGATGCTCATCACACCATAGGTTTCGGCCGTTTTCGGATGGTCGTCGATGTTGATCTTCGCCACCTTGATCTGATCGCGGTACTGGACGGCCAGAGCCTCTACTGTGGGACCGATGGCCTTGCAGGGACCGCACCAGGGCGCCCAAAAGTCGACCAGGGCGGGCCTGTCCGCCTGGAGGACCTCCTCTTCAAAATTGTCATCGCCAACGTGCACCAGCGTTTCTTCTCCCATATGATGGCCTCCTTTCTACGATTTTCATGTGATACTGTCTCATAGACGGTAAAACGATGTCAATTCAAAACGGCAGAAAATATTATCTCCGGCTCTCTTGATCCACCACCAAAAAAATTAAAAACCTCACTGATCCTGATCAAACAGGGTGATAGAGTTTATTGTGAGTGCAAAAACCATCATCAACGAGATAAAGTAGTATGTCACAAGGTGTTCTGGGATTCAAGTACGAAGAAGTGAAGCACGATTCAGGGATGACGGGTCTGGCGTGACTGGCGGCATACTTGGATTTGCTGCATGTGATGGGTTGATCGGAGCTGATAGGGCGTTATATTCAGGTGAAACAGCGGGGCGGGGCTGGACGGATGCGCATATGGTATTATCCTAGGTGTTGCTGAACATAGCTGGCGGGGACTGCGTGGAGGATCTGGGGAAGGTTTAGAAGGACAAGGGTTTTTGCAGTATCCTGCGGCGGGTGGAGCAACAGGGGATGAGGCGGTCGGAGCGATGGGAGGTCGAGCGCCTTTGACGCAAGGAGCGGTGGCGGAGCGTTCCCTTGCCGAGTGCGGCAAGTCGGAGGAGGCGCACTCGGTGATGAAGGGGGATTTTGCCGGAGGGAAGCTGCCGCCTGGTGGTGGATTTGGGGCTCTTTGCACCCTTGCCGCGGAGTATAAAATGCGATATGGCTATCCTCAAACCGCTCGGGGGTGAATAAAAATTTCAAGGGAGGCTTTTCATGTACAGGATTCTTTTGGTCGAACACATTAATCAGGCCGGCGAGGCAATGATGGCGCAAAAAGCACAACTGGTCTTTCCGCAGCCGCAAAACCTTGAAGGGATTCTCGCAGCAATCGGCGACTGCAACGCCCTCGTGGTCAGGAACACGCAGATCACGCGGCAGATCATGGAGGCTGCTCCGAAACTCGCCGTGATCGGCAGGCACGGTGTGGGTTGCGATACCGTCGATACCCAGGCCGCCGCCGATCTCGGGATCCCGGTCGTCTATACCCCGGCGGCCAATACGGAGAGCGTCGCGGAGCTTGCGGTCGGGTTCATCCTCGCCCTCTGCCGGAAAATCGTCCTGGCCAACGCCGCCATGCAATCGGAAGAACTGCTCAGCGACACGGTGACCATGGCCATCATGGCGCGGCAGAGGGGGCTGATCAGCATCGATCTATGGGGCAAAACCCTGGGGGTGATCGGGGTCGGCAGGATCGGGTCCTCCGTGTCGAGAAAAATGATTGCGGCCTTCAACATGCGTGTGCTTGGCTACGACCCTTACGTGGATGCGGAAACACTCGCGGGCTACGGCGTTCAGAAGGCGGCGCGACTGGAGGAGATGCTGCCCCAGTGCGATTTTGTGGCCGTGCACTGCTCCGGCGGCGCGGAGACGCGGCACATGATCAATGAACGGACGCTGGCCCTGATGAAACCAGCGGCCTACCTGATCAACACCGCGCGCGGCACCATCGTCAACGAGAAGGCGCTCATCGAAGCGCTGCGGGACAAACGGATCGCCGGCGCGGCCATCGACGTCTATGACCCGGAACCGCCCCGTCCGGGCAATCCGCTGTTGCACATGGAAAACGTCATCGTGACCTCGCATCTGGGCGCCATGACGGAGGAGAGCCTGTACAACATGGCAACCATGGTCGCACAGGGCGTCCTGGATGTCTTGGAGGGCAGGCGGCCGCAGTATCTGTACCTGGTCAACCCCTGACGGATCGAACGGGGGCTTCTCTCGACCCTTCAGGGCGGAATCTGTTTCCCTCACTTACGCCGGGTTTTTGCGGCATCGCCGCCCGATGTCGACCAGGATACTGTGGTTCAATTTTCTTGACATCCGGGAGTCCGCTCCCTATACTCCGCCCACGAAAAACGGGCTCTCATTAAAGGTTCCAGAGAAAGATGGAACAAATATGATAGGTATTGAAGGCGGTATTCTGTTCCCTGCGGAAAGGCTGCGGGGCTGGACACAAGAGGTTTTCCGGAAGGTCGGGGTGAGCGAGGAGGACGCGACGCTGCTCACCGATTCCCTGATCGAGGCCAACCTCCGGGGCGTGGACAGCCACGGGATCACCCGGATGCTCTGTGTCTATGTGGAGCGTATCCGGAAGGGGGTCCTGAACGCGAAGAGCAACCTGGTTGTAGTACGCGAGAAGACCTCAACCGTACTGATCGACTGCAACAACAGCATCGGCCATGTGGGCGCGGCACGTGCCATGCGGATGACGATCGAGAAGGCCAGGCAAACCGGTGTGGCCTTCACGGCCGTGACCCACTCAAACCACTACGGGATGGCCGCCTACTGGGCCATGATGGCTCTCCCGCACGGCATGATCGGTTTCAGCGCGACCAACACCCCGGCCGCCGCGGCTCCCACGGGCGGCTGCACGGCGATGTTCGGCACCAACCCCTTCGCCATCGCCATCCCCGCGGACCAGGAACAGCCGGTCGTTCTGGATCTGTCTACGACCGTCGTGGCCCGCGGCCGGATTGTACTTTATGCCAAACAGGACAAACCGCTGGAACCCGGCTGGGCCTTTGACGAGCTCGGCGTGCCCACCACGGACCCGCACGCCGCCCTGAGGGGGCTCCTCGCCCCCATCGGCGGCTACAAGGGCTACGGCATTTCTTTGGCGGTGGACTTCCTCTGCGGCGTGCTGACTGGTTCCAATTATGGGGCCCACTTCCCCGGCTTCCTGGCGGACAATATGGTCGAGCCTACCGATGTCGGGAGCGTCTTTGCGGCCATCAACATCGAGAGTTTCATGGATCCGCCGGCGTTTACGGCTGCCATCGACAGGGCGCTTCGGGAGATCAGGGCCTCGACCAGGGCCGATGGGGTGAAGCGCATCTACATCCCCGGCGAGATCGAGTTCGAGATGAAGGCCGAACGCCTTGCGAACGGCATCCCGATCCCCGAGCCGGTGGTCAGGGACTTCATCGCCCTCGGCCGGGAGTTGGCCATCCCCTTCCCCGAGGCCTGACGAAAGAGAACTACAGAATGAATGACCATGCATCCTGCTGCAGGATCATTCATTTTTCTGTTTTTTCCCGGGAAGATCTGCTAAAATCCACGTGCGCGCAGAAAGGTATTGCAGGGGATCCGACATGAATCTCGGGAAAACGATGTTTGACCTCTCCATGGAAAGCAAGGGACTCTACTATCGACTATCCATCATCTTCGCGCTTTTCTTCTTTGTGCCGTTGCTCGGACTTCTCTACTTCGGCCTGAAATATAACCTTCTCGAAGACCATATCCTTCCGGTATTCATCCTCGCGCTTCTGACTTCTTCGCTTGCCGGATATGTCCTCATCCGGCGAACATTCGACGGCATCCGCAATACATCAAAAACGATTTCAGCATCATTGACAAAGGATATCAATGGGTTCAAACAACCGACTACCGCCGACGAGCTGCAGGGGATCGTCCAGTCTTTTCGGACTGTCGAGAATGAGCTCCGGAACAGCTTCAGCAATCTTGAAAAACGGACCTCGCAGCTATCCACACTGAAGGAACTCTCCGATCTCTGCTACGTTACTTTTGATAGCGCGGATCTATTTGCGATCACCCTGGAGAGGGCGTTGAAGCTGACCTATGCCGATGTAGGCTCCGTCCTGATCTTGGAGGGGAAAGAACGGGAAACCTTCGTGGTCCATGCCACATACGGACTTGGCGATATCGTCAAGATCGGAGACCGGGTCAATTTTGCGACGAGCATCGCCAAGTTCGCCGTGATCAACAAGTCCCCCCTCCTCATCGGCGACATCGAAACAGACAACCGCTTCGGACGGGGGAACCGCCCTCATTACGCGACAAAATCCTTCCTCTGCATGCCGCTCAAGGGAATCCAGGAGGTTTTCGGGGTTCTCACCCTATCCCGCCGGGAGTCGGACATCCCCTTCACGTCGGAGGATACGGATGTCCTGACACCGCTTTTGAGCAACGCCGCCTTCACATACGACAACCTGAGCCTGGTGAAACGGGGCCGGAAGAACCGTCAGCAGCTCGCGACCGTCACCGCCATCAGCAAGACCCTGGGTTCCAGTCTGCGGAACAGCGAACTTCTCCACGCCGTCCTGAACCGGTTCCAGGAAGACGTTCCTTTTGATATCGCGGTCATCATGGAAATCCGGAAGGATATCCCGGATCAAGCCGGCGTTCTGGACATCCTCTCCCCCATCCCGATCGGTCTCGACCGGAACGGCGGATACAATTTTGCCGGATCCTCCATCGAAGGCGTCATCCGGCAGGGAAACATCCTGGCCATCGACCGGCCCTCTGCCATGCAGCATCCACTCGAACAGGAACTTTTCGTCAAACCGGGGATCCACGACGCCCTTCTCGCGCCTTTAAAGATCGGGGGCGTGGTCACGGGGATCCTCGCCCTCGGCGCCTTCCGGGCGGACGCCCTGAACGGTTTAGAGGAACAGGTGGAAGAGATCGCCTTTCTCCTGTCTCTTGCCATCGAAAAAAACCGCCTCTCCTCCTCGGTCAACAAGCGGGATCGGGAGATGGCGTCGATCCAACAGATCGGAAGCATCCTCGCTGCCTCGACCTTCGACCGGCAGGAGGTTCTCAAACACACGATGGACATGATCCGGACGATTGTGAATGTGGAGGCGGGTTCATTGCTCCTGCTGGAAGGGGATGAACTGTCCTTCAAGGTCGCCTTCAATGTCGACCCCGCAATCGACACGACCATCCTCAACTCCTTCCGTGTCCGTCTCGGTCAGGGAATCGCCGGCTATTCCGCCGCCCGCGGCGAGCCGATCATCGTCCGGGATACGCAGGGTTCCCGGCATTTCACCCCTGATTTCGACCGGCAGACCGGTTTCCGGACCCGTTCGGCCCTGTGCGTACCGCTCATCTCCCGGGGAAAGGTCCTCGGCGTGATCGAGATCCTCAACAAGATCAGCGGTGATTTCAACGATGACGACCTTCACCTCCTCCAGTCCATCGCGACGTCAGTCAGCATTGCGCTGGAGAACTCGCAGCTCTACCGCGAGACCCTCTCCATGGCCGAACACGAACGGGGCATCCGGAAGATGTTCCAGAAATTCGTTCCCCGGGAGATCGTGGAAAAGATCATCCACAACACCGGGGAAGAGAAGCCGCTGATCGAAGAACTGAAGATCCTGACGCTTCTGAACATCGACATCCGCGGCTTTTCCACCCTCTCCAAAAAGATCGGCCCCCAGCGGACCGTCGCAATGCTGAACCACTTTTTTACCTGCATGGGCGATATCGTTTTCAACCATGGGGGAATCGTCGACAAGTACCTGGGCGACGGCTTTCTGGCCCTCTTCGGAGCGCCCATCTCCAGCGCAACCGATGCGGACAACGCAGCAGCAGCAGCCCTTGAGATGCAGACGACCCTCTCGTCCGTCAACAACTTCTTCACAGAGGATCTCGAGAAACCGCTGACCATGGGAATCAGCATCCACACAGGGGAAGCGGTCGTCGGCAACATCGGCTTCGAGAAAAAGATGGATTACACCGTCATCGGCGATTCGGTCAACGCCGTCTTCCGTCTGCAGGAGCTGACGAAATCCCTGCCGAACGGCATCCTGATCAGTGAAAAGACACTTCAGGCCGTCGTGGAGTCGATCCTCGACGTCCGGGAGATCGGCAAGTGCGATGTGGGTAGCACCCTCGGCGAGCTCCGGATCTACGAGCTCCTCGGCAGGAAGCCCCGCGGTGAAAACGATTCCTGATAGGCATCGCTTTCACCGCCTTTACAGCCTTCCGGAACGAGGCCAGTTGGCGTCCGGGACCTCCTGCCGCATCTTCCGGACGTTCATCCGTCACCCTTTGCGTTCTGCTCCCCGCTCCCTGCGCCCCATGTAAGCAGGGCGACGACCTCGATATGGGCTGTCTGGGGAAACATGTCGAGCGGCTGGAGATGGCTGAGGATGTAGCCGAAATCGTGCAGGCGGAGGATATCCCGCGCCTGTGTCGCAGGATTGCAGGAGACGTAAACGATCCGCTCCGGATGCAGGGCCGCCACCCCTTCCAGGACCCCATCGCCGCAACCGTCGCGGGGCGGATCGAGGACGATCACATCGGCAGTCCTCCGGTGTTCCGCAAATTCATTCCGCAGGATATCGGCCACATCCCCATGCAGGAATTCCGCCTGTGGAAGGCTCTCCCGGCCCAGATTTATCCCCGCGCAGCGGACGGCCTCCCGATCCCCTTCGATGCCGAATAGACGACCGGCCCGGGGTCCGAGAAAGAGGGAGAAGAGGCCCGCACCGCCGTATGCGTCGATCACAGTCTCCAGCCCTGTGAGGCCGCACATCCCGGCCACCTGCTCCACAAGCTCCCCGACCAGCGCGGCGTTGGCCTGAAAGAACCCCCGTCCGGGCACCGTCAGCCGCCGGCCGCAGACGACGCGTTCGACATCCGCCGGCCTTCCCGACCCGGTAAAAATCCCCGTCGGGGGTTCCCCCGGCTCGTCGGACCAGATAATCTGGCGTTCGCCCGGGACCCGAATTTCACCCGAGCGGAGGGCATCACGGAAGACCCGGTATTTCGCATTAATCGATTCCTCGACGATCCCGCAGCGTTCGACCTCGATGAGTTCATGGCTCGCCAGGGTCATCATGCCCGTCCGGCGCGGTCCGCCGCGGCCGCCGGCGAGATGGAATTCCGCCTTCCCCCGCCAGACAAAGGGCCGCGGGGAGGGAATCACCGCCGCGACGGGGGGAAGGGGTATGCCGGCGATCCGTTTGAAGGCCTCCTCAACCTGCCGTTTTTTCAGCTCTAATTGATGGCCATAGGCGATGTGCTGCATCCGGCAGCCGCCGCAGTGAGTATAATAGGGACAGATCGGCGGGACACGGTGTCGGGACGGGGCGATGATCCGGACAAGCCTTCCCCGGGCATACCGCTTCCGGATCCCGGTGATCTCGACCTCCGCCTCATCCCCGTCCACCGTGAAGGAGACAAACAGGACAAGATCGGAAACCTTTGCGATGCCGTCGCCGCCGAAGGCCACATCCTCGATCCCGGTTCTGACCCGATCGCCGACCTTTAACAGCATGTTGAAATAGTCTCTTTTGCGCTCATTCCACCGCCCCGTCCCGCCTTCTCGCCGCGGGCAGCGGGAGTGACGGCTTTGACATATAGCTCGCTTTGCACAACTTAAAAATCGGATCCCGGAAGCGCGTATTGGAGATTTTTCGGGGCACCCTGCCCCCGCAGCGTAGCGCCCGCAAAGACGACTGTTTGAGCGCGAAGCGCGAGTTTCGTCTTTGCAGCTAAGCGAGGAGGAGCAGGGTCGAAAAATGTCCAGCGCGCGGAGGGATCACGATTTTCAAAGTTCTCATATATTGTTGCCGGAGTAATAGCATATTCCGGCACATCCGTAAACCATTTCCCTTTACAACCACAGCAAATACTGCTAAGGACCTCCCCCAAAAGCCGGAAGGAAGGAAACCTTGGAACACGAAAACGTCCACCACATCGCGCTGGAGGGTCGGGAGATTATCCTGATCGGCACGGCCCACGTCTCGCGCGAAAGCGCCGATCTGGTAGAGCGGGTCATCGAAGAAGAGATGCCGGACACGGTCTGCGTCGAGCTCTGCAGACCCCGCTACGAGGCGATCCGACAGAGGGACAAGTGGCAGGAGACCGACATCGTCAAGGTGATCCGCGAGAAGCGGACGAGCATCCTCCTCTCCCAGCTCATGATGGCATCTCTGCAGCGGAAGATCGCCCAGAAATTCAACATCACCCCGGGCGAGGAGATGCTCCGGGCCATCGACCGGGCCGAGGCGGTCGGCGCGGAGATTGTGCTCGCGGACCGGGAGATCCGCGTGACGCTCCTGCGGACCTGGCGGAAGATGGGTTTCTGGAGCAAGGTGAAATTCCTTCCCGACGTCCTTCTCTCGCTCTTCGCCACCGACGAGATCACCGAGGAGGAAATCGAAAAGCTGAAGCAGCATGACGTCCTGGAACTCGCCCTCCAGACCGTCGGAGAGAAGCTCCCGAGACTGAAGACCACCCTGATCGACGAGCGTGATCTCTACCTCGCCCACACCATCGGCCATGCGCCGGGCGCCCGGATCGTGGCGGTCGTCGGCGCGGGTCACGTTCCCGGCATTCAAAAGCACCTGGGAGAGGAGATCGACATCGAGGCCCTGAACCGGATTCCCGAGAAGGGTTTCTGGGGGAGATTCGCCGGTTGGTTCTTTTCGCTGGCCATAGTGGGCCTCTTCATCGCCGGTTTTTTCTATTCCGGCTCCCAGGCGAGCCTGAAGATGATCACCTGGTGGGCGGCCATCACCGCCTCTTTCGCCGGCCTCGGGGCGCTGGTCCTCCTGGCCCATCCTCTCACCATCATGGCCACAGCCATCGCCGCCCCCATCACGACCCTGCACCCCCTGATCGCCGCGGGCTGGGTCGCGGGTCTCACGGAGGCGACGCTCCGCAAACCGCAGGTGAAGGATTTTCTCGCCCTTCAGGACGACATCGTCTCGATCCGGGGATTCTTCCGGAACAAGATCACGCGCCTGCTTCTGATAGTCGCCGTCGTCAACCTGACCACCTCCATCGGGACTTTCGTCGCGATACCGGTGATCATGAGGTTCATATAGGCGGCTGTTGAAAAACGTCCGTCTGCGGCGTTTCGCTTATCCTTCGCCGTTCAACGTACCATAAAGTACGCCTCACGGCTCAGGATTGCGGGGGCCTTGCATCCGGGCATTTTTGAACAGCCTTCAAAAAGAAACTGGCTGTTAGACGGGATTCCGCCATGATCGAAAAGAAATCGATGCTCTGCCCGAACTGCCGCAGGCTGATCAGCAGCGATGAGCCGGCCTGTCCCTACTGCGGGATGGTCCGTCCGGGCGCCCTCTGGAAAAGGACATTCGCAGGCGTGATTTCCCTTCGGCGCTTCGATCCGGTCATGGCGATCCTCACCGTCAACATTGTCTTCTTCCTCCTTTCGATCCTGATCAACCCGGCGGCGCTCGGCCTTTCGGCCAACCCTCTGACGTTTCTCTCCCCTTCGGACGGAAGCCTCTTCCTCCTCGGCGCGACCGGAACCCTCCCCATCGCCTACGGCCGCTGGTGGACCCTCATCACGGCCTCCTTTCTGCACGGGGGGATCCTGCACATCTTCTTCAACATGATGGCCTTTCGTCAGCTCGCCCCCTTTGTGCTCGATGCGTTCGGCCTGTATCGTTTCGCGATTCTCTACGTCTGGACCGGCATCGCCGGTTTCCTCCTCTCCGTTCTGGCCGGCGTCCCATTCACCATCGGGGCCTCCGCCCCCGTCTGCGGTCTGATCGGCGCCATTCTCTACTACGGCAGGAGCCGGGGAGGCTTTTACGGCGAGGCGATCTACCGCCAGGCGATGGGATGGGTCGTGGGACTCGTCCTCTTCGGCCTCTTCCTGCCCGGGATCAACAACTGGGCGCATGGGGGGGGGATCGTCTCCGGCCTCCTGATCGCATTTGTCACCGGGTACCACGAACGGAGAGCGGAGACGTGGATCCACCGGATCCTCGGACTGGGAAGCATCTTTATTACTTCGGCCGCCCTTCTGTGGACGGTGATTCAGGCCGTGGTTCACCTGACCGTTTCGTAAAGAATTCGGGCCTCTTTTCCGGCCTCGCGTCCCCCTTCCCCGGCGCCCTGAACTTTTTCATTTCACGGCATTGACAAGACGCCCCTCCTGACCTATGATCAGACTAAACCGGGCGCAGGGAAGCTTTCGAACCGCATTTTCTTCCGGGGGCTTCGCCGGAGATTAAACCTTTTCAACACCAGAAGAGAAAGGAAGGACCATGAAAAGAATGCTTTGGGGGGCGATGTTCCTCATCCCGGCACTCCTGCTGATCACGGGCTGCGACACGGCCCTGACCGTAGGCGCAAAGACGATCGGCATCCGTTCGGGGGAATTTATCTATACGGACGGTTACCTGCGGGCAACCTACACCTTTCCTCTGGAGAAGGTTTGGGCGGCCTGCGACAAGACCCTGGCCGGTATGAAGGCAACCGATGTCGAGAGGATTCGAAAAATTGCCCAGGGAAGTTTTACGGCGATGATTCAGGACGAAAAGGTCCGGATCTCGGTTGATTACGTGGAGAAAGAGATTACTGCCGTTTCCATCATGGTCGGAACGTCGGGGAACAACCTCGCTTCGCAGCTCCTCCACGACCGGATCGAAAATGCCATGAAGACCCCCTGAAAACGCGACCTCGCAGAACCCTTTGTGGAACAGCGGTGAAAAGGCGCCGCGGAGCATCCTAACAGGCTGTTTAAAAGCTTGTCCCGTACAGGATACGGGATGCTCAGATGCAAGGCTCCTGAAATCCTTAAGCCGCGAGGCGTCGGGGACATGTGGGGACACCTTGCGGCAAGGTGTCCCCACATGTCCCCGGAATGCGTTGAGCGGCGCAAGGATAAGGGAAACGCCGCAGATGGGCGTTTTTCAACAAGCCTGCTAATCCCGGAGCAGGCAAAGGAGGAGGCCCTTCAGGTAGCGGCCCTCCGGATGGGCGAGATTCACGGGGTGGTCAGGCCCGGCCCCGAGGGGGCGGAGGAGCTGTGCCGTCTTTCCCGAATCCCGCACGGCGTCCTGGACGATCTTCTCGAACAGCTCCGGGCCGATCGGGTTCGAGCAGGAAAAAGTGGCAAGCATCCCCCCTTCGCCCAACCGCTTCGCCGCTTGGAGATTGATCTCCTTGTACCCTCTGACCGACCGGTCCACGTCCTTCCTGGACTTGGCGAATGCGGGGGGGTCAAGAATGATCAGATCGAAGATCTCCTCCGTTTCCCGTAGATATTCGAAAACATTGGCTGTGAGCACCGGGTGCTGCTTCGGGGAATAACCGTTCCGGACGAGGTTTCGGCCGGCGATCTCGTTCGCAGCCGCGGAGGCCTCAACAGAAACGACCCGCCTTGCCCCCCCGCGGGCGGCATAGATGGAAAAAGCACCCGTGTACGAAAAGCAGTTCAGGACCGCGACCTCCCGACTGAGAGTGCCGACAATCTCCCGGTTTCTCCGCTGATCGAGAAAGAACCCCGTCTTCTGCCCGGTGATCAGATCGACCTCGAAACGGAGGCCGTTTTCCGTGATCTCCGCAGCCGCCGGAACCTCCCCCGCCGCAGTACCGATCCGGTCGGAAAGGCCTTCCAATTGCCGGGTACGCCCCTCGCTCCGCTCGTAGATCCCGGCCGGTGCAACCGCCTCCGAGAGGAGGCCGATCAGGATCTCCCGCCACCGCTCAATCCCCGCCGTACCGATGCTGAACACAAGGTAGCCGCCATACCGGTCGACGACGAGGCCGGGCATCCCATCCCCCTCCGCATTGACAAGTCGATAAGCGTCCGTTTCCGGCGGGACTATCTTTCTCCGAAGCGCGACGGCCCGTTCGATCCGCCGCCGCCAGAAAGCGGCGTCAATCCGGGCGGCCGGATCATCGGTCAGAAGGCGGAAGGCGATGTTGCCGGTGTTGAAAAAACCGAGCCCGAGGGGCCGGCCGATGCTGTCCGTTGCATGGACAATGTCGCCGGGCGCAAGATTCCCTTCCACCCCGGCAAGCGCCCCGGAGAAGACCCAGGGGTGGCCGTGGCGAAGCGGAATCTCCCGCCCCTTCTTCAATATGATCCGCGGATAGCTCATGGCATCCGGTCTCTCTTGAAAAACATTGGACGATCTGGAGGTATTCATACTGACCGGATTATTTCACCCTCGCAAACATGGGGCGCCTCCTTGATTAGTCACTCCATATTTGACGGCTTCGTAAAAAGTCCGGATGCTGCGTTGCGCTTCATCCCTCGTCATTGCGGCGTACGCCGAAGTACGCCTCATTCCTCAGGACCGGGAGCGCAAACCGGAAGCCCCGCTTGCGTGGCGACGGAGCGCAGAAAAGAACAGGGGTTTTATCCTTGCCGGGACTCGCGGCCCGGAGGGCGGCGAGTCCATCGCGCGCCTTGCCTGCGGCCTTTTTACGAAGCTGTCCCATTTTCACGGCTTTTAAGACTTTTTACGAGGTCGTCATATTTAGGCTTCAGCTTATTCATCTGCTTTGCCCCTGAAAGCCGGTTACACCCGGGCGGGGATCTCCGGACGCTCGAACTTCGGATCAAGCACGGGAACGGGGTCGCTCTTCAGGGTAAATGCCCCCACAGGACAGGCTTCTACAATATGCTCTATACCCTTATCATTTATTTTGGCAAGGGGGCGACCGAGGGCCGGCTGCACGCGGGAAGCCAGGCCGCGGTTAACAAAACCAAGGGCGGAGGTGCCAAAAACCTCTTCAGTCATACGCACACAGGTACCGCATTGAATACACTTATGTGATTCATATACAACGTCGGCGTGTGAGCCGTCTCTGTCGTATTCCCTGCGACTTCCGGCAAACCTTAATGGATCGGCGCTAAAGAGGGTGGCATATAAGCGCAACCGGCATTCCCTGGCATCGCGGCAACCGCATTCGAGACATCTCTGCGCTTCAAACCTGACCGCATCAACCGTGAAGCCGGTTTCAACTTCTTTGAAATGAGTTGCACGTATTTTGGCCTCAAGTTCCGGCATTTTAATGCGCTTCTGCTCTTCCCGTCCTTCTATAACTTTTTTCGATATCTCCTCAAGTTTACCCATCGAGTGGTTGTATATGACAGGATCTCCAATGACCTCCTGGCCCATAAGATACTGATCGATGGCGATCGCGGCGCGACGACCCGCGGAAACGGCGCGAACAGCGATGTCCGCCCCGGTAACACAATCACCGCCGGCAAAAACATTTTCCATGTTTGTGCGCATAGTGCGTTCATTGGCCACTATACCGCCTCTTTTCGCAATCTCCACGCCGGTTGCCATTTTGGCATCCACGGACTGTCCTATGGCCGCAATCACATTATCCACTATTCGAGTGTGTTCACTACCCGGTTGCGGAACCGGGCTTCTTCTTCCCGTAGCGTCCGGCTCTCCAAGTTCCATACGGATGCATGTGACAGTAAGGGAACCGTCGGCTTGTTTTTCAATCCTCGTCGGGGCAGCCAATATTTCCAGCTTGACCCCTTCCTTCTCGGCCTCATGAACCTCCACGTCCCAGGCCGGCATCTCTTTACGGGTGCGGCGATATAATATCATGACTTCTTTAGCGCCGAGGCGCATCGATGTCCGGGCGGCGTCAACAGCCGTATTTCCCCCTCCGACTACCATGACACGATTTCCGATAGGCGTTTTTTCACTGCGCGAAGCTTCGGCAAGAAAGGCGATACCTGAAAGAACACCCGGCAGGTTTTCTCCTTCAACAAGCATGGACCGAGCCCTTTGAGCGCCAACAGCGAGGAATACGGCATCGGAATTCTGCTGTAACTGGGAGAGGTTTATATCCTTGCCGATGGTTTTATTGAATATGAATTCTACTCCAAGTTTTTTAGCAACATCATATTCCCCGTCGATGATATTGCGCGGCAGCCTGTATGCGGGAATACCGAAACGAAGCATACCTCCGGGGGCCTCATGGCTGTCGTAAACGACGGTTTTGTGTCCAAGAAGCTGCAGGTAGTAGGCGGCGGAGAGACCCGCGGGACCCGCACCCACTATGGCAACCTTTTTGCCTGTCGGCGCCATGGTCTCGGGTATATATTCATCACCGTTGCCGGAAACCGAATCCGCGGCAAAACGTTTGAGGTTGCATATGGCAATAGGCTCCTCAACGAGCTGTCTGCGGCAGTCCTCTTCACAGGGGCGCGGGCAAACGCGTCCCAGCACACCCGGCAACGGCATGTTGTGCTTGATCAGTTCCAGGGCAGCCCGGTCATTACCAAGGGCCAGATGTTTCACAAATCCCGGTATATCGATACCGGCGGGACATGCCGTCATACATGGCCCGAGACAATCACCAAGATGATCGCTGAGTAGAAGTTCCACGCAGGTGCGGCGGGACTTTCGTGTCCGCTCACTTTGCGTCTTTATTACCATATCCGGAGCCACCGCAGTGGAGCATGAAGGTACGAGATTAGGCCTGCCCTCAATTTCCACAGCGCACACAAAACAAGAGGCAAAAGGTTTCAATTCCAAGTTGTGGCAGAATGTTGGGATAAAGATGCCAATACTCTGAGCGGCGTCAAGTATCGTTGTTCCGGCATCAACTTCTACCGTCCGTCCATCGATTGTGAGTTTGATTTTTTCCATGGTTCATAACCTCCCTTAGCCGACAACCACAGCGTCGAACTTGCACATGTCACGGCATACGCCGCAACGGATACAGGCCTGCTGATTGATGACGTGATTTTTTTTCTTCTCGCCCGTGATACAGTTAACCGGGCAGTTCTTTGCACAAACCATACAACCTGTACATGCCTCGGTAATCATGAATGAACATAATGGCCGGCAACGTCCGGCGCGGCATTTGTGATTGCGGATGTGTTCCTCATATTCCTCCCGGAAGTAACGTATTGTTGTCAACACCGGGTTGGGAGCGGTCTGTCCCAATCCGCAAAGGCTTGTCGTCTTTATCTGTAGCGCGAGATCGCCAAGCAGATCGATATCACTTTCATTTCCCTTTCCGGCACAGATCCTGGTGAGTATCTCCAACATCCGTTTCGTTCCTATCCGGCAAAATGTACATTTACCACAGGACTCAAGCTGAGTGAAATCGAGGAAGTAACGAGCGATATCCACCATGCAGGTAGTGTCATCCATAACGACCATTCCGCCGGATCCCATTATTGCACCGGTACGGGTCACTTCCTCGTAATCGATCTTGGTGCTGAAAAGGGCTGCAGGCACGCAACCGCCGGAAGGCCCGCCCATTTGGACCGCCTTAACGTTGCGCTTCGTTCCTGTACCGCCACCGACATCGTGAATTATCTCGCCTAAGGTTATTCCCATCGGCACTTCGACCAGACCGCCGCGCTTAATTTTTCCCGCCAGGGCAAATACCTTCGTACCCTTGGATTTTTCCGTGCCCATGGCCGCAAATACATCACAGCCGTGGCGAATGATCCAGGGGATATTGGCCCACGTTTCTACATTGTTGATTGTTGTCGGCTTCTTGAAAAGACCGGACTGAGCCGGGAATGGAGGCCGAATGCGGGGCATGCCTCGCCGCCCCTCAATAGATGCCATCAGAGCCGTTTCCTCACCGCAAACAAAGGCGCCGGCACCCTCTTTTATATGTATCTGAAAATCAAAATTAAAACCCATGATCTTCTTGCCAAGGAATCCTCTTGTTTCAGACTGAGCGATTGCCTTATATAATCTTCGGATGGCCATGGGGTATTCCGCGCGGCAGTAGATGTAAGCCTCGTCGGCGCCAATGGCGAATGCCCCTATGGCCATACCCTCGAGCACCGCGTGAGGATCACTTTCCAGGGTTGTGCGATCCATGAAAGCGCCGGGGTCGCCCTCATCCGCATTGCATATTATGTACTTCTTGTCGCCCTTCTGCTGTCTGGCAAGGTTCCATTTCACGCCCGTCGGGAATCCCGCTCCGCCGCGTCCCCTCAGGCCGGACTTCGTTATGGTATCGATAACCTTAACCGGATCATTTTCTTCAAGCACATTTCTCAGGGCCTTGTAACCATCCACGGCGAGGTAGTCCTCGATCTTCTCGGGATCTATAACACCGCAATTGGCAAGTACGATACGCTTCTGCTTGCTCATGAGGTTCTTGGTTTCTCCCTCGTCGAAACGCGCTGTCCATTCGAGTTTTGGTTTTCCTCCCTGTATATGTTCCTCCAGAATTTTTTCCATCCGCTTAGCCGATACATTAACGTAGATGTGACGAGTTCCGTACGGATCTACAATCTGCACCTGGGGCTCCGCAAAACACATACCGAGGCAACCTGTAATGCTTAGGTTGACATCGAGTCCCTTTTCCGCCACCGTTTTATTGCACAGGTCGAAAACCTCCTGTGCGCCGGCAGCGATATTACAGGTGCTCATTCCCACCACGATTGATCTTTTGTCTGTTGCAGCCTGTGATTGCACCTCTTCCTCCTCAACCGTTTATTTCGTCAATAACCTTAACCACCTTTTTCCTGTCCAGGCGGCCATATGTTGTTTTGTCTACCATAACTACCGGCGCCAGTGAACAGCAACCCACGCAGGCAACGGATGTTAATGCAAATTTCATATCCGGGGTATTCTGTCCTGTTTTGACACCCAATCTTCCCTCCAGCGCTTCTGTCAATCCTTCAGCTCCGCCGACGTGGCAGGCAGTACCGTGACAGACCTTGATGATTATTTCTCCTACGGGAGTCAGCCTGAACTGGGCAAAGAAAGTAGTAACGCCGTAAAGCTGCGCTTCCGTCATCTCTGAGTTCTTTGCTATGTACTCCATAGCCTCCAGCGGAACATAACGAAATTCATCTTGAATCGCCTGCAGGATTGGAATCGCCATGTCGGGGGTTCTACCCTTTTTCGCCATTATGTCGTCTATCCTTGCGAGATCAATACCCATTGTTCCTCCATTCCGGCGTTTTCAGCCGTACAGTATTTTCGACGCGGTAAATATTACAAAAGATAATATTAATCAAGGGAATATGCTATAAGGAATAGATATGCATGTTATATGGTAATATACCTTTATAATTGATATCAGGATGGATCGCCTGAAGATTTGAGGGGGTGTATGATGAGCTTTTACGAGAACATCAAGTTTGGACAGAGGAAAAAATCCGGGATATCCTAAAGGTTTTCGCGTCGACCGCGATCCGGGAGGCGGAAGGCGGGATACCGTCTGACGACGGAGTACCGTGAAGGGATGCAGGGGAAATGCAGCGGGTCTTCAGCACGGCAGTTTCATGCCGTGATGGCGATGGCCTGGATCAGTGCATTCGTTTCAAGCCGGCTTCCCCTTTTTACCGACCCAGGGCCGCGTGTTGTCGAGAAGAAAATCATCGACATGATCGAGCATGCAGTCCGGGCACAGGTGAACGAGCATCATACCGGCAATCTGCCGGACAATAAGCAACCTCGCCGCGTCCCGACCGCATGTGAAGCATCGGTCAGGCAGATCCTTCTTGTGAAATTGATAACTCTTTTCATCGTCGTATTTCATGGATCCTCTCAACCGCGGTGATCGGCAATGAAATCTTCTCGAAAGGACCGGGCGACAAAGTAACGTCCGGTCCCTTCAGAACGGCCGGAAAGGCGTCGCAGGATCGACGGATGGCCTCCCCATCCCTTGCTCCGTCCGCATGTGCGGGAGAAACTTCAGCAGAAACGTCGATCCCTGACCTTCCGTTGATGCGACTGAGATCTCTCCGCCATGCAATTCCATGATTCTTTTACAGAAGGTAAGTCCAAGGCCTGACCCTCCCTGGCGCTCTTCTTTTCCTTTCACCCGGTAAAACGGTTCGAAAATAAAAGGGAGCTTGTCCGCAGGAATCCCCGTTCCCGTATCGGAAATGCGGACCGTGACATAGTAATCGTCGCTTCCTGCCGTAAGGGTGATTCCGCCGTTTTCCGGGGTGTATTTTGTTGCATTTCCGATGATATTGGTTAAGACTCGGAGCAGACTTTCCTGATCTCCGAGGATTCCCGGAAGTTGATCCGGCAGATCCGTCTTGAGCAAAATGCCCTTTTCCTTGCAGATGGGGGCCATTTCCTCCGTGCTTCGCCCGATCAATTGAAGCAGGTTCAAGGGTTCCTTCTTCCACACGAAGCTCCCCTCCCCGATTCGGCTGATGTCAAGCCAGTGCTCGACCAGGGTTTCGAGACCCTGTATGCGGGCGCCGCACCTCTCGATGATCACCGTCATGTCCCGGTCGAGTCGATCGCCGGCAACGGCCTTGAGGGCTTCGATGTACTGGCGGATAACGACGAGGGGGGAACGCATTTCGTGGCTCACGAAGGTAATGAAATTCTTTTCCATCCGTTCCTTCTCTTCCCGCAACCGCCTCGTCTCGATTTTCAGGTTGCGATGCTCGACCGCCCGACGGACGACCGCCCTCAACTGATCGGGGCTGAAGGGCTTCGGGAGATAATCGTAGGTCCCCTTCTGGATGGCCTCCACCGCCGAGACAATCGTCGCGTAGCCCGTGATCATGACGAGGACCGTATCGGGCACATCCCGGGAGAGGATCTCGATGATTTCCATCCCCGAGATTCCCGGCATCTTGAGATCGATCAACGCAATATCCGGTTTGGCATCCCGGGCGATCTTGATCCCCTCGTCCCCCTCCCCCGCATCCAGTACGGTATAGCCGGATTTTTCCAGCGCCTGCCGGCACCCGTCCCGAATGGGTGGTTCGTCATCGATGATCAGAATAAGAGGGGTCGGCGGCTTCATCATGACATCTTTTTTCCACCCAATTCCTGAGCGATGTACCGGAGCAGATCCTCCGCCCTCACGGGCTTTTGCAGGACCGCGTTGACCTTGGGAAATTCCGGCGGCGGCTCAAATGAACTGTAAGGTCCCTGAAGGTCCACGGCGCTCAGCATGAACAGCGGGGTATCCTTCCCCGTATCCGTGGCGCGGATCTTGGAGAGGACGGAAAACCCTTCCCCCCACGTCTCCATCATCATATCGATAATGGCCAGATCGGGGGCTACGGATTTCCACATCTCCACGCCTGTCTTTCCGTCTTCCGCCAGGAACACCTCATACCCCCCCTTCTCGAGAATCAGCTTCGTCGCAAAAAGGAAATCCTTGTCATCGTCAATCAGGAGAATTCTTTTTTTTGCGGTCATGGCTTATCACCTCCATCGTTTTTTTGGATGCCCCTGCACCCCCGCAGAAGATCCTGGACGGCGAATCGTTGAATCGAATCCCCGCCGCCACTGCCTTGCCCGTCGGGACGTCCCGTGACGGGAAACCGGATGCGAAAAGGTGCTAACCAACAGGAGCAAGGATAATGCCAGATTTCAATATGTTGATATATCTAAGATATTAACGCACAAACGGGTGGCAGGCAACTCCCCGTGGGGTAAAACTCCCCATAAACGAGGAAGATAACCCCGGGCAAAGGCGGACGGCTCATTGCGGAGACTCCGCCTTGATACCGTAATTGCGCATCTTGATCCTCAGCGTCTTCCGGTCGATGCCAAGGAATTTTGCCGTCGTATTTATCTGAAATTGAAAATGGCGCAGGGCCTTGCTGATATGCTCCTTTTCCACATCGATCAGGGTCATTCTGCCCGAGGAGACGTCCACAACCGGGGCCTTGGCCCCATCGCTTTGTCCGTAATAGAAGATCTCCGAAGGGTTGACGACTTCCTGATCGCACAGGACGCAGAGACGTTCGATGGTATTTTTCAACTCGCGGACGTTTCCGGGCCATCGATAGGAGACGAGGGATTTCTTCGCCTCCTCGGAGAGGCGGCGCACCTTGCTTTCGTGCTTGGCGACATACACATCCAGGTAATGCTGGGCGATGGGCAGGATATCCGCCTTGTGTTCCCTGAGGGGTCTGATATGGATCGGGACGACGGAGATTCGGTAGAACAGATCTTCCCGGAACCGGCCGGCCTCGATTTCCGCCCGGACATCCCGGTTGGATGCGGCAATCAGGCGAACGTCCACCATCTCGGGCGCCGATTTTCCGACCCTGGGGATCTCCTGTTCCTGGATCACCCGCATCAGTTTCGCCTGGATGTTGAGGCTGATGTTGGAGATCTCGTCGAGAAAGAGGGTTCCCCGGTCGGCCATCTGAAACCGGCCCTCCCGGGACTCGGTCGCCCCGCTGAATGCCCCCTTGACATGGCCGAAGAGTTCGCTCTCCATGAGGTTTTCGACCAGGGACGAGCAATCCACCGGGACGAAGGGTCTGTCCGCCCTGCGGCTCAGGTTGTGGATGGTGCGGGCGACAAGCTCTTTTCCGGTTCCGCTCTCCCCGGTGATGAGGACGGTGCTGTCCGTCGGCGCGATCCGCCTCACCGACTCCTTGAGCTCCTTCGTGTAGTCGCTGTTTCCGACCAGCATCGGGATCTCTTTTGCCGGAAGATCCGCGTCTTTTCTTTCCAGGGCCCTTTCGATGGCGCCCTGCAGTTCAGAGGCGGAATAGGGTTTCATGAGAAAATCAAAGGCGCCCTGCCGCATGGCTTCGACCGCCAGCGGTACGCTTCCGTAACCGGTGATGAGGATGACCTTTGCCGATATGCCTCTTTCACATTTCAGTCTTTTGAGGATCTCCATCCCATCCATCCGGGGCATCCGGATATCCAGCAGAATGACGTCATAGACATCCCGGAGGGCCATCTCCAGCCCCCGGGGGCCATCACCCGTGCTTTCCACCGGATAGCCTTTCCGGGAGAGGACCTGGCAGCATCCGTCCCGGATGACCTCCTCGTCGTCGATAATAAGAATCCGCTTGTTTTTCTTCGTCATGGTTGCGGTATTCCTTACGTCAGGCCGCCGGAAAATCCCTGCCCGTCCCGTTGTCGTTATCCCCGGCCGCACAGGAAGGCAGAGATACGATGAACGTGGTGCCCTTGCCGGGCGCACTTTCCGCGTCGATGAAGCCGTTGTGCCTTTTGATCACCCCGTACGCGATGGAGAGCCCCAGGCCTGTGCCCTGGCCCGGGTCTTTGGTCGTAAAGAAGGGCTCAAAGATATGGGGCAGGTACTCCCGGTCGATCCCTTTTCCGGTATCCGTGATGATCACCTTGACCCTGTCTGCGGTGGACGAGGTCGTGATTCCGAGCCTGCCGCCCTTCTCCTTCATGGAGTCGGCGGCATTGATGAACAGATTGAGAAAAACCTGTTCCAGTCGGGAAGGATCGCCGTTCACCTCGGGAAGGTTCTCCGCGAAACGGGTTTCGACCTCGATGCCGTGGAAGAGGGCCTGATCCTTGACCAGGTTCAGGGCGGTCCTGACGACGTCGTTGATCTGCAGATGGAGCATGTCGCCCGTCGGCGTTCGGGAAAAATCAAGCAGGCCCTGCACGATATTCTTGCACCGGTTCGTCTGGTGGATGATCTTCTTCATGTTTTCCCGGGTGGCGCCGTCTTCCGGAATATCCTCCAACACCAGGTTGCCATAAAGTAGGATCCCCCCGAGGGGGTTGTTGATCTCATGGGCGACGCCCGCAGCCATCTCACCCAGCGCGGTCAGTTTTTCCGACCGGGTCAATTGCTCATGGGCTTTCTGCAATCGCTCATCGCGGTCCTTCAAGGATTTCGACATGTCATTGAATGCCTCATCCAGCATGTCGAACCCTGAAATTTTATCCGGCGACAGCCGGTAGTCCAGATTGCCGGAGGCAATCGCCTCGGTCGCCTTCTTCAGGATGCGGATCCGTTTGATGATCGTATTCCCCATCCGCAGAGAAATGATGAAGGCGATGATCATGCCCAGGGTCGTGATTCCCAGGATGATCCAGATCATCTTCCACATGATGTCCCGGTATTTCGCCTCCAGAATGCCGGTATAGAGGATTCCGATAAGCTTCCGGTCGCTGTTGTAGAGCGGCGTATAGGTTGTGATGTACCAATCGTTCACCACGAAGGCCCGGCCCACCCAGTCCTTGCCCTCCTTGATGACCCGGTTGTACACCTCTTTCGACAGCGTGGTGCCGATCGCCCGTTTGTTTTCCGTGGTCATAACATTCGTCGCGATGCGCACCCCGCCCTGAAATATGGTGGCGACCCCGATTTCACGACCCTGGTATTTCTCATCATGATAGATGGTTTCCCTGATCTTGTCCACGATGGAGCGGTCCCTGCTGAGGAGAACGCCCCCGATCAGGACGCCGAGCAGTTTTTGTTTCTTGTCCATGATCGGATAGGCGGCCCTCATGACCATCCCTTCCGAGAGCTGTTTCTCTTCCATTTCAATGGATTTTGGCGTCTTGACGATTTCGATGGTCACCCGCTCGGTGAGCGACGGGTTTTCACGGATGATCTTATCAATGGGGATGAGTTCTGTCGATGCCTGAGGCGCCCTGGTTTCGATGCATTTTCGGACCACGGGGTCCCAGAGCATGTCATCCCCGTTGATCTTCGAATTGGCGGCCCGATAGAGGACTTTACCATTCATATCGACGACGGAAAGCATATCGAGAAACGGGTGTTCCCCGGAAGTCTGTATCACCTGAACATACCGGATCAGACTATTGAGATGTTCCAGTCTTTGCTTTTTCCCGTCGCCCAGGGCTTCATACAGATCCGATCCTTCCGCAGAAAACTGGATCAGAGAGACAATTCTCTCCAGGGTATGGTTGTAGATCAGTTTTGCCGTATTGATGTCCTGGCGCACCCGGTTCTGGACTTCGTCCATCGTGCTTTTGTTGATCGTCCATATCCCGACCAGGGCTGCCACAAAGCCGGTAAGGCAGGTTGCGATCAGGAAACCCACGATCAGGCGGGTCTGCAGATCCAGCCTCGACAGCAGATTGATCCGTCCTGTGTGGATTCTCATCGGAAAGGCCCTGCAAAGTTGCGCTGCATGCGAACCGCCCCGCCCGACGGGCGTGGCGGTTCCGGGACAGACATCATCAGTCGGTCTCATCTGGATGATATCATCAGAGGGGTAAAATGATCAACAGATCTTTGTCGCAATCAGAAAGCCTGCGGGATAAGGCCCAGGTCATGCCGGCATCATGAACCGGCTCCGCCGATCATCTTATTCACCCGGGAAAGCAGTTCCGCAACGGGGATGGGTTTGGCGACATAGGCGTCCGCCTCGAGATATTCCCCGTCCGTTTCCGGAGAGAATTTAAAACCAGTCTTCTCCGTCACCGCGGTGACCATCATAATGGGTATGGTTCGGCAGGCCTCGTCATGCTTGAGGTTGTAGCACAGATCGAACCCGTCGGTATGCCGGTCCATCATGACGTCCAGGATGATCAGGTTCGGTTTTTCTCCCTCCAGGGCCTTTTGCCCGTCGCGGATATTCAGAACATGATTCACCTCATAGCCGTTGTTTTCCAGCACGATCCTCAGCGCATCGCCATAGTCTTGGTCGTCATCGACAATCAGTATCCTTTTTTTCGACATTGCGGCCTCCGATAGTTCAATTCAATCTTTCACCTGGTTATCTGATTCGGCGATCGCCCTGGCGACTTCCAGCGTTCCGATATGAACGGGACAGAAGTCGGAACAGCGTCCGCAGCCCGTGCATCCGCAGAGACCTCCCTGAATGTCCGTTTCATGGTAGTCGAGAAGCTTGTGTTCATGACGTCTCTTCAGCCGCAGGGCCTGGGTGGATCTTGGATTGTGACCGGACGCCTCCCGGGTGAATCCGCCGAACAGGCATGCATCCCAGGACCTTTCGCGAAGTCCCTGCCCGGGACCGGACGGATGATCGCAGACATTGAAACAGGTGCATGTGGGGCAGACGAACGTACAACCGCCGCACTGGATGCATTTCTGTCCGAAGCGCTCCCACACCCCCTCGTCGGCGGTGCGGTCCTTCAGCCGGTTCATGGCCTTCGGGACGGAATCCGCCCGGGCGATTTCCCCGGCGGACCTCTGCCGGAAGGCTTCGACTTTCTCCGCGGCAAGGTCGTCATCCAGATCGGCAAGCGGAAACAAAGACAGGGCCGCTTCGCCCTTCCCGCTGCCGCTCTCGATGATGAAAAACTCTCCGGCGTCAAAGAATTGCAGATCGAAACCTTTTCCGGCAACGGGACCGCTTTCCATCGTGGTGCAGAAACAGGTCTCGTTCTGCGGGCCGGGACAGGCCATGACCACAATTGTGGCTGCGTCGCGCTTCGCTTCGGAATAGACGTCCCGCCGGTCCCGGGTCATGAAACTCGCGGACTGGAGGAGCCCCATCATGTCGCAGGAGCGAATCCCGAACAGAAGGGTCTTCTTGGCGGCGAGGACCTCCCGGTATTCGCCTTTTTCCACCGCAAAGATCACCTCGCTCTGGGGGAAGAGCGCGGACTTGGGAAGAAACGGGGTCTTTCGGTAATCAAGGATGAAAGAATCCTCGTCAAAGGTATCGAACAGGCAGTCTCCGTTGGCGCCCAGGGTCGGCGCCAGGACGCGGTATTCCCCAGCCCAGTGTTTCAGGAGATCCTTGAGTTCGCTCTTGGCCAGTTTTTTCATACGCATCTCCTCACTTTTACGGCGCACCCCTTGTATTCGGGGATCTTAGCCGTTGGATCCAATGCCGGGTTGGTCAGGGCATTGATCGGGGATTCGTGGAAGTGGAACGTGGAGAAGACGACCTTCTTCGGCACGCATTTCGTCACTTCCGCCCTGGCCTTTACGGAACCCCGCCGCGACGTGATTTCGATCATGTCGTTGTTCCGGATGCCCAGACGTTTCGCGTCCTCGGGATGGATCTCGACCAGCGCGGCAGGCGCCTCCCTGCTGAGCAGGCTGATCCGCCGGGTCATGGTGCCGGTGTGGTAATGGAAATAGATCCGCCCGGTGGTCAGCGTGAAGTCATACTCCTCATCGGGCGGTTCGGCGACCGGCCTGAAGTCGCAGGGGAGAAACGTCCCTCTGCCCTTGGAAAACCGGTCCCGGTGCAAATAGGCCGTGCCCGGGTGCTCCTCGTTGGGGCAGGGCCATTGAAGGCCGTGGGAGGTTTCGAGCCGGGGATAGGTGATCCCCGCGTAAGAAGGTGTCAGAAGATTGATCTCCTTCATGATATCGGCGGTGGAACTGTAATCCATGGGGTAGCCGGAAAGACGGCTTACCTCGCGGATGATCTCCCAGTCCGGCCGTGCCAGACCGGGGGGAGAGACGGCGTTCCGCGAGAGCTGGACCCGCCTCTCTGTGTTGGTGTACGTGCCGTCCCGCTCGGCAAACGATGCCGCCGGCAGCACAACATCCGCCTTTTCCGCGGTCTCGGAAAGGAAGATGTCCTGGACCACCAGAAAATCGAGACTGGAGAGCGCCTGTTCGATATGCGAGGTGTCGGGATCACTCATCATTGGGTTTTCCCCCATGACGTAGAGGGCCCGGACCTCCCCCCGGAGCGCCGCCGTCATCATCTCCGCAATCGTCAGACCGGGCTTGTCGTCAAGCCCCGAAACCCCCCAGGCCTCCTCAAACTTTTTCCTCGCGGCGGCATCGGCCACCGGCTGATAGCCGCTAAACACGTTGGGAAGGGCGCCCATGTCGCAGGCGCCCTGGACGTTGTTCTGCCCCCGCAGAGGATTGACCCCCGTGGAAGGCCTTCCGACATGGCCGGTAAGCATGGCGAGGCTCGCACAGGATTTGACGTTGTCCGTGCCCGTCGTGTGTTGGGTGATGCCCATGGCGTAGACGATCATCGCCTTATCTGCCGCGGCGTACATCCGGGCCGCCTTCTCCAGATCATGACGATCGATCCCGGAAATCTTTTCCACGACCCGGGGGCTGTAACGGCTGACAAGAGCCTTGAGCTGCTCGAATCCCTCTGTCCGGTTTTCAACGTACTCCCGGTCAAAGAGGCCCTCCTCGATGATGATGTTCATCATCCCATTCAGAACGGCGACATCCGTGCCGATATTCTGCCTCAGGTGCAGAGCGGCGAACCGGGCCAACTGGATCTCCCGCGGATCGATGAGGAGCAGCTTCGCACCCCTCTCCACGGCATTGATCATCCGCGATCCGATGAGGGGATGTTGCGCCGTGGTGTTGGAACCGGTGACCAAGAACAGATCCGCGTCCTCAAATTCCCCGATGGAATTGGTCATCGCTCCCGAACCGAATGCGGCGGCCAGACCGACCACCGTTGCGCTGTGTCAGAGCCGTGCGCAGTGATCGACATTGTTGGTGCCGAACGCCGCCCTAGCCAACTTCATGAACAGATAGTTTTCTTCATTGGTCACCTTCGCGGAACTGAGAAAGGCCAGCGCGCGGGAACCGGATCTTGCCCGGATGTCGTTCAACCGGGTGGAAACGATCTTCAACGCCTCATCCCAGGTGCTTTCGACCAGGGCCCCCTGCCTGCGCACGAGGGGAACAGTGAGCCGGTCTGGCGAGTGGATGAATTCATAGGCGTTCCACCCCTTCACGCAGAGCATTCCCCGGTTCACGGGGTTCTGGGGACTGGGCTCGATCCCCGTCACCCGGTCGCCTTCGGATACCAGATAGAAGCTGCAGCCGCAGCCGCAGAAGGGACATACCGTCCGTGTTCGGGTCATGGTCAGATCGCCTCCTTTATGTTTTCAATCTCCGTGAATGGGAAAACGGGACCGTCGATGCAGCAGTACTTGTCGCCGAGGGTGCAGTGACCGCACTTTCCGACGCCGCACTTCATCATCCTCTCCAGGGACATGTAGATGTGGTCCTTGGCAAACCCCAGGCTCAGGAGTTTCTGGAGGACAAAGCGGTACATGATCGGAGGGCCGCACATGACGGCATACGTATTCTCCGGCATCAGGGCGGTCCGATCGAAAAGACCCGTCACCACGCCGACATACTGTTTCCAGATCCCCTCGTCATCCCGGTCCACGCTGTAAAAATACTGAATATCATTCCGGTCGAAAAATCCGACCAGCTCATATTTGAACAGGACATTATCGGGATTGTTCGTCCCGTACATCAGGATGATTTCTTCGAATTCATCCCTTTTATCGAGTGCATACAAAAGCAGGGAGCGCAACGGGGCGAGTCCCAGACCTCCGGCGATCAGGAGAAGCTTGCGCCCCTTGAGTTGCTCCAGCGGAAATCCGCGGCCGTAGGGGCCCCGGATGTGGAAGGTCGAACCTTTTCCCATCTCAAAAAGGGCGTTGGTCACGGCGCCTGCGCGGCGCATGCACAATTCGAGCGTGTCGGGCCTCGTCGGCGGCGAGGAGATGCTTATGGGCGCCTCACCCTTCCCGAAAATGGACACCTCGACAAACTGCCCCGGTTGATGACCGAAACTTTCCCAGGTCGTACCGTCTTCGAGCTTCAATTGAAAAAGGCGATGGTCCTTGATCTGTGGCAGGGTGCGGATGATAGAGACCGGCCGGAGCCCATATATGTTGCCGGAATGATCCCCCATGATGGTACCTCCTTATGCCCAGGCTTGAAATCAATGATCGCCCTGAACATAGCAATTTCAATACCAATGAACTAACAAATTGATATTGATGGATATTCTGATCTGGCCTGTCTCGGGGTGGACGGATCGCGGGGTGGATTGCCCCGAATCGGGGGAGATATTCCCCCCGCCTCCATTGCATCAAAAATATGGTTCATCCGGTTGATGTGTACTGAAGGCGATTAGTGAGCATCAAAGACAAGGCATACGAAACTGCAAAAACAAAGGTGCAGGGCGCGGCTGATCGAGCCAGATCATTGAATTCGGTTTGAAATGTAGAGGCTCTTAGCTGCTGATCATCTTCTCATGGATGAGACGGCTCTCCTTCCTGAACTGTTGAATTCCTGATTTCATACTCCATACTCCATAAACCTTACTAATGGCAATTTGGTTATATCAACAGCTATGCTGTATGTCCGTAGTCGTCTCGATACATTTCTTCCGCGATCATCGGGGATGTATTCCATATTTTGCGGCCATTATTACATTGACACATAGGACTGCTTTTAATAAACTCCGTTCACGAAAAAGGAAGTTCTTATCAATAACAAGGAGTGCATTTATGCCTACGATCCGGTATATAATTCTGTTTTATATTCTGGCTCTTTGGGTTGTCCCGACCGCGATGGCCGCCAGCCCTGACCCGCACAAGATCACGTTCAAGAACAACTGCACTCAAACCATCTGGGTGGGACAGGACGGCACGATTAAAGACGGCTGGGAAATGGCGTCGAATACGATAGTTGTAAAAAAAATCCCTGTCAGATTTTCCGGCCGCTGGTGGCCGCGGACCGGGTGCCACTTCGGAGCAGCGGGCAAATGCCCCACACAAGGTGTGGATTGTTGCGATTCAGGGGGGTGCGTTACTTCCGATCCGACATATTTTGGTTTGAAATGCAGCGGCGGCGGACGTCCGCCCGTGTCCCTCTTCGAGCCCACTTTTGATGCACACAGCGGAAACGGACCGATCGATTATCTGGATCTGAGCCTGGTGGACGGTTTTTCCGTGCCGATGCAAATGGCACCCGACAAGGGGACATTTAATACCAGTCCGGACCCCGGTATGAAAGCAAGCACGTGGTGCCAGACCAAAGGATGGGTGACCAATCCCACTTGCCCTGCAGAACTCTGGGACAACAACAAAAAACTCTGCTGGGGCCCGTGCGCATATTTTACTAACGTGAAAAGGGTGACCACCGGAAAAAATAAAGCCAACATCTGTTGCGACAACACGAACGTGGACTATCCCCCGACTCTCACGAAGAAGTGCGAGAACAATGCCTTCAGCGGCGGTTACGGCTGCTCGCCATACTCTCCCGGCAATGATGACGAAAGATGCTATGCGAAGGATCCCGGCAAGCATGGCTACTGGGGGGATATCGTTGATGCGACATGGCCGGGAATTAAGCATTCAACTCAGTATATAACCAACGTTAATGCTCGGACTCCGGGCGTTTATGCCTGGCAGTTCGATGACCTCAACAGCACCTACAACTGCAGGAAAACCGGGGGTTCCGTGGACTATACGATTACCTTCTGTCCCTCTAAACCATGAGGCAAACCGGCAAAACCCAATGAACAGCCATCAAAGTGGAACTCTGATCAAAGGATACTGACTATGACAACCGGCAAACGATGCATATGGACGGACAATCTGATTTTCCTGCTTTTTTTCTTGTGTTTGTTGATAGGAAGTTGCAACAGCGGGAGTGGCGACGGGCAGACGAGTGGTCCTCACGTCTACGCAGCCGGATCGGCTATGGTAGAGGAAGTGAACATCCCGGTTTACTGGCAGGACAATGCCGTCATCGAACTCTCCCGGATTGATTCCACCTGCTGCGGCTACGCCAACTCCATCATTGTGGCTGGGCAAGACACCTATATCGCTGGAACAACTTTTGTGTGCTCTGACGGTGGAACAGTGAAAACACCTGTAGCTGCCTATTGGAGAAATGGTGTCCGTACAGATCTGGAACGACCGGCGGCCCATGCGCAGGAAGCGTCGGAGGCGCAGCAGGTCTTTCTGACCAACGGATCCGTCTACATTGCCGGGTACGTGACGGGCGATAACGGACCCCTTCCCGTATATTGGCGGGACGGAATGATTGTCTATCTCACTGCGATTCCGTATGGGGGAACGAAGGCCCGTGCGTCAAATATCTATGTTGACGGCACGGATGTCTATGTGAGCGGTGCAGCCCTGTTCGATACCGCCTACCCGGTATATTGGAAGAACGGTGAAGTGTTCACGCTGCCGATTCCCAGCGGATTCCGCGGGACCAGCGTTCCTTTGCCTATTCATGTGGAGAATGGGGATGTATATGTCTTTGGGCATCTCCACCGCCTGCGGACACCGACGAACTGGGATACGTCGGAGCGGCCCGTCTACTGGAAAAATGGGACGCTTGTCCCCCTCTTCTCTTTGACAAGCGGTGCCGGATACTCTTACGGAGGCACCGTGTTCAACGGGGTGCCGTACAGTGCCGGGGCATATGTTGAGGGGGCTCTTTATGTTCCCTCTGTATGGACGGATCAAACACGGCAGGGGCTGTCGATGATCGAGGAGGGGCTCTACGGCATGGCGCATGATGTATTCGTCGATGGGACAGGGATATTTGTGACGGGATGGACATATCAATCAACAAACCCGACCGACCCGGAAGCGCTCCTGAAAGCCATTCCCTGCTACTGGGCCAATGGCGCCAGGGTGGACCTGCCAGCGCTAAAGGCGGGTTCATCGGCCTATGCCCGGGAGATATACGTCACCCCATAAGGCGAACATTTTAAACAAGATCGCAAGCAAGATGATGGAGTTCATTATTGGCAGAAATAGCCGCATGGGCTGCTTCCAAGCCCATGCAGGTTCGTGCCGCTGCTTAACTCAACTGTTGCATCCCTTTCAAACCGAAATCAATATTACTTCATAAATTTCATCCTCACCCTATGTAGGTGTGCAAATGCTTATAATTATATGATTTTATCCAAGATCAGCCTTGCTGACAACAAACACAAAGATTCAGGGCGGCTGATCGAGCCAGATCATTGAATTCGGTTTGAAATGTGGAGGCTCTTAGCTGCTGATTATCTGCTCATGGATGAGACAGCCCTCCTTCCTGTACTACACAACCAGCGAACCTCGACAAAAATGCTGGATTTCATATCGTTCTCAATGATGTCATTCCCTCGATAATTATGATATAAGAGAACCGTTTCGTATGGGGCTGGGGCCAACTTTTGTGAGGTGCGTTCGCCGGACAATCCTCGTAATCGATTACCATTGGGGCGGATCTCAATCACGCTTCAGTATAATAATAAAGGAGAAAAATGATGTTCCTCGTCTCATTCATGACCCTTACTGTCCTGTGTTCAGTGATCACCCTCATCAAGAACAGAAAAGAATTGTCACCGCTGAAAGTGGTTGAAATCATTCTCTTCTATATTCTCTTTATCAATGTCGGCCTTTCCGGCTTGTTGGCTTTTTATGGACATGCGTTCCTTGCCGACAAGGTAGCCGCCTCTATCGGATGGGCGACGGGCAGCCCGTTCCAGTTCGAGGTGGCTGTAGCGAACCTCGCCTTCGGAGTGCTGGGTGTGCTCTGTATCCGTTTCCGGGATGGTTTCTGGCTGGCCACAGGCATAGGGTATGCCACCTTTCTTTTCGGGGCGGCATACGGCCACATCAGGGAGATGATTACGGCTGGCAATTATGCCGTGAACAATGCCGGGCCGATACTTTATATCGGCGACATCGCAATTCCGGTGCTGATACTCATTCTTTTACTGGTAAGATGGAAGTTGAAAACATCGGCGTAAGGCCTCCGCTACGTGGAGAGACTTTGGAAAGTAAATCTATCATTTATTTTTGGTGTGATTATTTGAATCGGAAAGGGAAACCGAATCAGAGGCGGATGATGCACTTCGTCGGACATTTCTCGATCGCGGCATCGCAGGAGACGCCGGTCTTCGTGTAATCGACAACGGCAAGATTGTCGGAAACGGTAAAGACCTCCGGGACCTGCTTGACGCAGATCTTGCAGCCGATGCAGCCGACCGGACAGATCTTCCGGACGACGGCGCCGGCGTTCCGCGACGAGCAGGCGACAATGACCGGACAATCCTGGGGACGCAGGGAGATGATATTTCTCGGGCAGGCGGTAACGCAGTTTCCGCACGCGGTGCACTTCTCCGGATCGATCACCGGAAGCCCCTCTGCCATCCGGATGGCGTCAAACAGACACGCTGCCTTGCAGTCACCGTCTCCGAGGCAACCGTAGGCGCACGTCAGTCCTCCGCCGTCAACCATGTTCACCGCAAAACAGGTCTCGATTCCGGTGTAATGGGCCTTGTGTTTCCGCTGGTCCAGCTTCGCGCCGCAGTGGACGGTCGCGACCTTCCGGTCGAAGGAAGCCGCCTCAACCCCCATGATCGCGGCAACAGCTTCTGCGACCTTGGCCCCTCCGGCGGTGCAAGCATTGGGGCCTGCCTCGCCCAGGATAAGCTTTTCAGAATAGTCCCGGCAGCCTGCCAGGCCGCAGGCGCCGCAGTTCCCGCCTGGGAGAACGGCCAGAAGTTGGCCGATCCGCGGGTCCTCCTCCACGAGGAAATAATCCGCCGCAAAGCCGAGAAGCCCGGCGAATATGAGACCCATGACGCCCAGAACCAGAATCGCAATCAGTATCAGCATGATCCGTCACACCTAAAACCCGCAACCTCACGTTGCCGGGACCCATCTTTTTTGCAATCGCTCAGGTATTTGGTTTAATGGCTGAAGTTACCTGACAGTCCATCTACCTGCGCAGTTTCTTTTTACAGACCGAACATTCCCGTAAATCCGAGAAACGCCAGCGACATCAGGGCCGCCGTGATAAAGGCGATCGGAAACCCCTGGAACCATCGCGGGATCGGCGCCGCAGCCATCCGCTCCCGGATGTAGGCGAACAGCATGATCGCCAGCGCGTAGCCCGCCGAAACCCCGAGCGAGTAGATCATCGATTCCAGGAAATTGTATTTGTAGTCGATCGCCAGAAACGCCACGGCGAGAATGGCGCAGTTCGTCGTGATCAGGGGCAGATAGATCCCCATGGCCCGGTAGAGGGTAGGGATCATTTTCTTGAGATAGAGCTCTTCAAGCTGCACCAGGGAGGCGATCGTCAGGATGAAGACCGCCGTCCGCAGAAACTCAAGATTAAAAGGCGCCAGGACGAAGTAAAAGACCAGCCAGGAGACCGCCGAGGAGATCGTCATGACGAAGATCACGGCAAAGCTCATCCCCACGGAGGTGCTGACTTTCGTCGAGACCCCGAAGAAGGCGCAAAGGGCGATGAAACGGATCAACAGGATGTTGTTAATCAGAAACGCCGCAAAGAATATTCCGAATAATTTCATAGGATCATCCCTTTACAATCCCTCAGAGGACCTTATTCTCCATCTTGTTCAGAAAGGCCATGATGCAGCCGATCGTGATGAACGCGCCCGGCGGCAGGATCATGATCGTCGCAGCGATCCTCTCATCGAAGAGTGTAATGCCGAAAACGGATCCGGCGCCGAGAACCTCGCGGATCACGCCGATGGTCACCAGGGCCAGCGTAAATCCCAGGCTCATCCCCACCCCGTCCAGCACGGAGTTGAGAACCGGATTCTTGTAGGCAAAGGCCTCGGCCCGCCCAAGGATGATGCAGTTCACGACGATCAGCGGCACGAAGACCCCGAGCGCCTGGTAGAGGACCGGGGAGTAGGCCTGCATCACATAGTCGCAGATCGTCACAAAGGTCGAGATGATGACAAGGAAAATCGGAATGCGGATCTCGTCCGGCGTAATCTTCCGGATCAGGGCCACGACCAGGTTGGAACCGATCAGCACGAATGCCACGGCGACGCTCATCCCGAGCGCGTTGATCGCATTGTTGGAAACCGCCAGCACCGGACAGAGGCCGATCATCAGGCGCAGGACGGGATTTTCCCGGATGATCCCCTGATTGAAGTCCTTCCAGAGATTCATGGCTTTGCCTTCCTGTAAGCTTCGGAATCCTTGAGCACGGTCTTTACCCCTTCACAGACGCCCCGACTGGAGATCGTAGCACCCGTGATCGCATCGATGTCCTTCTTGGGGACGAACGCATCCGTCAGCCCCTTGCCGATGAACTGTTTCTGAAATTTCGGCTTCTCGACATTGGTCCCGAGGCCCGGCGTCTCCCGCTGGCTCAGGATCTTCATCCCTTTGACGCGGAGCTCCGGATCGACACCCACGAGCATCACGATCTCGCCGCTGTAGCCCCGGGGGGCAACCTTGACCGCATACCCGACGACGTTCCCTCCTGCGGTTCCCTCATAGATCTCGCTTTTTGCCCCCGGCGCAGCGGAAACCGCTTTGAAGCTCTCCGTCCCGGGAAGGACCTCGCGCAGGGAGCTTTCAAAGGAGGCCTTGGCGTTCGCCTCGATCCGGGGACCGGTCATCATGAAGACATAGGCCAGCATCCCGGCGGAAATCACGCAGAAAACCCCGAGCGTCACCCCCAATTTGACGATCTTACCCATGTTTCTTCACCCCGCCGTAAAGCCTGGGCCGCACGTAGGTATCGATCACCGGCGTCAGCATGTTCATGATCAGGATCGAATAGTTGACCCCTTCCGGGAATCCGCCGTACAGCCGGATCAGAACGGTCATGACGCCGCACCCGAGGCCGAAGATAAACCTCCCCTTCGTCGTCACCGGCGCGGTCACGTAGTCCGTCGCCATGAAGAAGGCGCCCAGCAGAAGACCGCCGCTGAGTACATGGAAGAGGGGATCCTGCCCGAGAATCGCCGCAAGCAGCGCCACGGAACCGATGAAGGCCGCAGGTGCAGGCCAGTCGATGATCTTTTTCCAGTAGAGGATTCCCGCCCCGATGAGAATCGCCGGAACCGAAGTCTCGCCCAGGGAGCCCGCCCGGCTTCCCATGAACAGGGTGAGATAACCCGGAACCGCCTCATGCATCTTCGCCAGGAAGAGGGGCGATGCGGTGGTCAGGGAATCGACCGGGGAGATCCAGGTCGTCATCGCGACCGGCCAGGAGGCCAGCAGAATAGCGCGGGCCGCAAGCGCCGGGTTGAAAATGTTGAATCCCAGGCCTCCGAAGAGTCCCTTGACGAGAACGACTGCCGCGATGGCGCCGATCCCCGCCATCCAGAGCGGCAGCGTCGGGGGAAGAACCAGCGCGAGAAGGATCCCCGTTACCGCCGCGCTTCCGTCACGGATCGTGATCGGTTTCCCGACAATTCGCTGGAAAACGGCCTCCGCGAGGACCGCCACGACCGTCGTGAAGACGACAAGAAGCAGGGCCTTGAAACCGAAGAACCAGGTTGCCGCCACAACGGGAAACAGGAGCGAAAATACCACCCACCACATGATGCGTTGCGCATCGTCGTACGCCCGGATATGGGGGGAAACGGAGGTTTCGAAGTTCATTTGCATACGGCCTTCCTGAGCTGCAATTCCCTTTTGGCCACCTTGAAGTACTGGACCAGGAAGATCCGGGCGGGACAGATATATGCGCAGCAGCCGCATTCAATGCAGTCTGCCACGTGGTATTCTTCCACCCGCTCCCAGTTCTTGAGTTTCGCGAAGTTCGCCAGATAATTGGGCATGAGACCGACCGGACAGGTCTTGATACAGCGGCCGCAGCGGATGCAATCGCCCTCGGTAACGTCTCCGACATCCTTTTTCGCCAGGACGAGGATCGAGGAGGTCGCCTTGACCACCGGGACCTCCATCGAGGAAACGGCCGTGCCGGTCATCGGACCGCCCATGATGATCTTCGCCGCATCCTCGGTGAGGCCGCCGCACTGCTCGATCACCTCGGCAAAGGAGGTCCCTATCCGGACCAGGAGATTCTTCGGTTCCCGGACGCCGCTTCCAGTGATGGTGACCACCCGCTCGATGAGGGGTTTCTCCAACTCCATGGCCTCGGCGATCGCCACGGCCGTCCCCACGTTGTGGACGACGACGCCGACATCCATCGGCAAGCCGCCGGAAGGCACCTCACGGCCCAGGATGGCCTTGATGAGCATCTTCTCGCCGCCCTGCGGATACTTCGTCTTCAGGGAAACGATCTCGACCCCGGAGAGACCTTCCTTTGAGACCTCCGCCGTGAGAGCCTCAATAGCATCCGGCTTGTTGTTCTCGATCCCAAGGATGATCCGTTCCGCGCCGACCGCCCGGGCGATGGCCCCGGCCCCGGCCAGAACGTCCGCCGGCATCTCCAACATCAGGCGGTGGTCCACGGTGAGATAGGGCTCGCATTCGCAGCCGTTGATGATCACCGCATCGATCTTTTTCTCCGACGGGGGGCTAAGTTTAACGTGGGTGGGAAAGGTCGCGCCTCCGAGGCCGACGATCCCCGCTTCGCGGACCGCCTTCCGGATGGCGTCCCGGTCCAGATCCTTCCAGGAACGCCGGTTTTTCGCGGGAGACGCGGCCGGAACATCCTCGGCCGCCTCGATGACGATCGACATAACCAGGACCCCGGCGGCGGTGGGAAGTTTTTCAATCCGGATCACCTTCCCCGCGATAGGGGCATGGATGGGGGCGGAGACGAACTTGGCGGAATCGGCGATCTTCTGTCCTTCGGCCACGACATCGCCGACCTTGACGATCGCCTCGGCGGGGACTCCAAGATTCTGCTGCAACGGAAGAACCACGCGCTTAGGCAGAGCGGCTTTCCGGATCGGGAGGGACTGTGTGGATTCTTTTTTATGACCTGTGTGGATACCGCGTGGAAAAGTCTTTATCATACGTTCATCACAACGAAGCCGCGTTGATGTTTACCGGATTTTCGCCTTCCGGCAGAATTCGGATCACCCTCGCCCGCAGCGTTCCCCGCCTGCGGACATGTCGGTCATACCGGCGGACGACCCAGAAACTGACGGTTAGAAGGAAAAGCGCCCCCGCTATGCCGCCCGTTTCGCCTGAAATCCTGATGGAAAAGAAACCGGCCAGTGCAGAGCCGAAAATGTAACCCGCAATCAGAAAAACGACCGGCAGGAGATAAACAACGAAACTCGTCGCAACCACTCCCCCGGTCGATATCTCGATCTCGACTGCGTCCCCGGTCTTCACCCCGGAAATGGCCACAGCCTCGATGCAGACCCGTCCTTCTGTACCCGGATGACAAGCACCGCACCGTCCGCACGCCTCCGATGCCTGCAGTGAAACCTCGATGACATCCGGCGGGATGATCCGGGTTACGACGCCCTGTTCCCGCATACCGTTTACCCCATTCCGTAGCAAACCGGAGACAGACGGAGAAATCTCCGGCCTGAAAGACTGACCGGACCACCTCCCCCTTCCGCCCGGCAGGTATGCATCCCGCCTGCATTGCCAAGAGCGGGGTGACAAATATCACTTTTCATCCGGATGTCAAGCGAAAATTGAAATATTTTTTCACAGGACATACAACATTCCAATACAAAAGGGTTTTCCGAGTGCCATAACTGAAACACCTCTTCATGGCGTCATTTCTTCGACGAATTCATCGATCGGACCGCCCCGCCAGATCTTGCCCCGGTCATCGATCAGGATGAAGGCCACCCCCGGGGTCCGGCCCGCGATCTCTGCGGCCTTCACCGGTCCGAGGATGAAAAAAGAGGTCGCGTAGGCGTCCGCCACGGCGGGATCGCGCGCGAGGGCCGTCACGCTCCTTGTCCCCGTTGCCGGGTATCCGGTCCGGGTATCGATGATGTGGTGGTAGCGTCTCCCCTGAAAATCGAAATACCGCTCGTAATCGCCGCTCGTGACGACGGCGCAGTCCATCCTGACCTTGAGACGGATCAGCTGTTCGCCCTTCCTTTCCGGGTCCTGAATTCCGCAGGTCCAGGCCTTGCCGCCCTTGTTTCCTGAAAAGTAAAGATCCCCGCCGGCATCGATGATGAAATCCCGGATGCCGCCTTCGACCATCTTCCGCGCCGCCCGGCCGACGACATACCCTTTGGCGATCGCGCCCAGACCCACGGCCATCCCCGGACGCTTCAGGAAAAGGGTCCGGCGCCCCTTGTCCAGCACGATATCCCGGTAATCGACCAGCCGGAGCGCCACCCGGATCTCCTCCTCCGGCGGCGGTTCTTTCCGTTTTTCCACCCTCCAGAGACGGCCGAGGGGCTTGAAACTGATGTCGAAGGCCCCGCCGGTCTGCCGGGAGACGGCAAGCGACAGGTCGATCACGGCGATGATCTCCTCCGAAACCGGCACCGCCTTTTGTCCTGCAAAACGGGCCGCCTGCGAGATCGGACTCTCCGGGATCCACTCGCTCATCTCCTTCTCCAGACGGGCGATCTCTGCAAAGGCGCTGCGGCTGACCTCGTCGAACCGCCCGCGGGAGAGTTCTTTTCCATGGGCCTTGATCTTGACGATCGTCCCCATGAGTTCCTGCTGCGCCTCATGGGTCGCCCCGCCGCCCTGCCTCTGCTGAACCAGAAGGATCAATCCGGCGATAAGCGCCGCCGGAATCGCAATCCAGATAATCTTCTTCATAGCCCGTTTTATCTCTTCATCCTCCTCAAGCCGCCGCAGGAACGACCATCAGGGTTTCCGCCCCGTGTCCGGTTCCACGGCCTTTCGGATTTCCCGCCAGAGGAGCTCCTTTCCCGCGCCCGTCTTCGCGGAGAAGGCCACAAGCGTCGTTTCGGGGGGGAAACCGACCCTCTCCACGATCCGGCGCCGCCGGTCCGCAAACTCATTGTTCGACACCTTGTCCGTCTTCGTCAGAACAATCCGAAAAGGGATTTGATAAAACGGCAGCCAATGGATGAGTTGCAGGTCCTCCACCGACGGATCCCGCCGGACATCGAGGATCAGGACCACGAGCCGCAGGGTGTCGCGCTCCCGGAGGTAGGTCTCGACCATCGGTCCCCACTGTTTTCGGATCGACTCGGGGACCTTCGCATAACCATATCCGGGAAGATCGATGAAGGCGAAGCGGTCGTTGACGCGGAAGAAATTGATCTCCTGCGTCCGGCCCGGGGTGTTGCTGGTCCGGGCCAACCCCTTCCGGTTCAGGAGGGTGTTGATGAGGGATGATTTCCCCACGTTGGACCGCCCGGCAAAGGCGATCTCGGGCAAAACCGCCGGCGGATAGTGTGCGGGCTCTTTTGCGGAGAGAACAAATTCGGCGGACAATATCTTCATTTCAAACTCGTCTCCGGACCGATTCCCCGGGATGCCGGGATACGCCATAGGAAACGGGATTTCGTCGGCATGCCTCACCCCTCCTTTTCAAAAGCGATTCCGTATTTCTCCAACTTCCGTTCGAAGGTCGGGCGGGAGATTCCGAGAATCTCACAGATCTCCCCCTTGTTCTTCCCGCTCTCCCGGATCACCTTTCGGATATACTGTTCCTCAATGTCGTCGAGCGTGGGGGAGTGTCCATCCCCGCTCTTTCCCGCAGGCGCCTCCTCCTGTACCGCTTCCGACGAGGTTTCCTCCACCAGTTCGGGAAAATCGCCCCGGACCAGGATCTGCCCCTTGGCCACAACGGTCGCCCGGACGAGGAGGTTCTCCAACTCCCGGACGTTTCCCGGCCAGCGGTAATTGAGAAAGATCCCCATCATCTCGTCGGAGATCCCCACGATCCGTTTGTGCAGGTCGATGTTGATCTTGGCCAGAAGGTAATCGACCAGGACCGGGATGTCGTCGGTCCGCTCCCGCAGGGGGGGGATGGTGATGACCACGATGTTCATGCGGTAGAAGAGATCGTCCCGGAACTTCCCCTCCTTCACCAGGGTTTTCAGGTCCTTGTTGGTGGCTGCGATGATTCGGGCATTGACCCGGATCCGGTCCTTGCCGCCGACCCGTTCGAATTCCATCTCCTGCAGGATGCGCAGGAGCTTCGCCTGAAGATTCAGAGACATCTCGCTGATCTCATCCAGGAAAACCGACCCGTAGCGGGCCAGCTCGAACTTCCCTAATTTTCGGGAGATGGCCCCCGTGAAGGAGCCCTTCTCATGGCCGAAAAGCTCCGACTCCAGGAGCGTCTCGACGATGGCCGAGCAGTTCACGGCGATGTAGGGCTGGTCCGGGGAGGTGTTGTGGTGAATGACCTTGGCAATCAGTTCCTTCCCCGTGCCGCTCTCCCCCTGAATCAGGACCGTCGTCCGGCTCTGGGAGACGGTGCCGATCATCTTGAAGATCTCGCGCATCTCCTTCCCGCCGCCGATGATGTCGCCGACCTTGAAGTGGCGGGACGGCTCCATGAGGAGGCCGTCGATCTTCTTTTCCATCTCCAGGGACTTGACGGCCTTCCGGATGACCATGTCCAGTTCGTCCACGTTGACCGGCTTGTGGATGTAATCGAAGGCCCCGCTCTTCATGGCGTTGATCGTGGAATCCATGTCGTGATGGGCGGTGATCATGATGACCTTGACATTCTCGTCTTCCTCCCGCAGGTCTTCGAGAATGGTAAATCCGTCCACATCGGGGAGCCGGATGTCGAGGATGACCACGTCCGGCGAGATTTCGACGAATTTGTTCAGCCCGTCCGTGCCGGTCGCGGCCGTGACCACCTCGTAGCCCTCCTCGATGAGATACAGTTCAAGCGTCTCGCAGATGGAACGGTCGTCATCGATCACGAGAATTTTCGACATCACTCCCCACCTCAGTTCAATGCATGATGCTTTTTAAAAGTAATCAAAGTCGTGAAAATGGGACGGCTTCGGAAAAGGCCGCAGGCAAGGCGCGCGAAGGATGAAGCACAACACAGCATCCGGTCTTTTTCCGAAGCCGTCATGCATCGCTCCCGCCGCCCGCAGTAGAACCGGCAGAATCTTCCGGCTGCGCAGGGAACCGGATCCGCACCCGCGTCCCCTCTCCCTTTGTGCTGAAGATATCCACGATTCCCTGGTGAAGGTCAACGATCTTTTTCACCTGGGTCAGGCCGAGCCCCGTCCCATACTTCTTCCGGGTAAAAAATGGATTGAAGAGATGGGGCATGTCCTGCTCGTCGATGCCGCAGCCGTTGTCGGCGATTTCCACCTCCACCATTGGCGCGTCTTCATCAACCGTCCCCACGGAGAACGTCAGAAGACCTCTCTCCCCCATCGCATCCACGGCGTTGAGAATAAGGTTCAAAAAGGCCTGCTCCAGCATGGCGACGTCGATTTGCAGGGGGGGAACGGCATCGGCGAAACAGGTCTGCACCCGGATTTTCTTGTCTGCAATTCCTTTCTCCCCCAGCGCCAGGGCGTGTCGGACGACCTTCCGGATATCGGCCGTCTCCTTCCGCGGCGTAGCCGGTCTGGCGAAGATCAGGACGTCGTTGACGAGCTCTTCCAGGTGTTCGACCTCCCGCTGTGCGATCTCAAACCGCTTGAGGTCATTCCCCGCGGGATGCATCCGCTTCTCAAGGATCTGGAGACTCATCTTGATCGAGGAGAGAGGATTTCTAACCTCATGGGCGATCCCGGCAGAGAGTTGGCCCACCGCCGCCAACTTCTGACTCTCATAGAACCTCTCCTCGAGATTCTTGAGATCGGTGATATCCCGCTGGACGATCACGTACCGGTCGCTCCCCCGGACCGGTCCGGTGGAGATGAGGAGCGTCCTTTTCGATCCGTCCCTTGCCTTGACCTCGATCTCATAGGGCGCAAAGATTCCTTTTTTGGCTTCCTCCCATCGTGCCTTCATGTAGTCGCGGAGCTCCGGGGCGACAATCTCCAGAAAATGTTTCCCCCTCGCCTGCTGGGAAATCATCCCGATCCCCTCTTTTACGTCCCGGCTTATGTAATGGATGGTTCCGTCGCTGCTCAGGACGAACAGCCGGTCGGGCAGGCTGTCCACAATGGACTGAAGGTAATTGTAGAGGGATTCGATCTCCTCCCGGAGGTGAATGTTTTCCTGAAGCTTGTTCCGGAGGGTTTCGGCATATTCCCGTAGCTCTTTCGACATCTGTTCTTCTTTGGACACATCCTGGATCGTCTCGATGGCGGCGATGATCTCCCCTTTTTCATCATAGATGGGGGCAGCAAGGAAATAAATATGCCGATTCCGCCCTCCGAGGTTACGGAAGAAATCCCTTGCCTCAAAAGCGGCCTCCACGGTCGGCGATTTCCGGACTTTCTTGGTCTCATAATACTTCTCAATGCTCTCGAAATCCTGCTCGATGATCAGGTCGGCAATGACGGGCCTCTTTTCGTTGTAAAAGGGAATGTACTGTTTTTCGGTCCCGATCATCTCGCCGGCCGTAAATCCGGTCAGCTCCTTACAGGCCCTGTTCCAGAGGATGATTTTGTGATCCCGGTTCAGGACGAAGGTCGGGATGGGAGACCCCTCGATGATTCCCTCGATGGTCTTCTTCTCCCGGATCAGCCTTTCCTGCCAGTCTTCCCGCTCCCGAAGCCTTTCCCGGGCCTCCCGGGCATGAAACCTTCTCCGCCCCGCATAGACGATGGCCACTGCGGCGATGATCACGGCCAGGATAAGACCGGCAGCCCCGATCATGATGTTGAGGAAGGTTTTCCGGACGAGGGCCGTGGCGCTGTCATAGGGGGTCACAATCGCCACGGTCCAGGTCTCGGCTGCGAATCGGATCGGGGCATAGGCCACGATCATCCGCTCCGAACGGCCCTTCTCCCCTTGCAGCCGGTACTCTCCGTATCCCTCTTTTCCGGCAAGAAGGGCCTCTCGAAGCGGTGACCGATCGGAATCTTGCCGGAACTCCAGAGATTCCGCGTCCCGTCCGATCACACTGTCCCGGGGATGGAACAGAATCGCGCCGCGCCCGTCCAGGAGCCAGGTCGAATTGATTACCCGGGCCGACCGGAAGGAATCGTCGTCGAAGGCGTTCAGGGAGAACGATGTTAGAATGATTCCGCTGAATCTGCCTCCCAAGCGGGATCTCGGCACGCCGACGGTGACGACCCGGCCGATGTTTCCCCGACCGTCCGGCAAAGAAAGGACGCCGACGGCAGGTTTTCCGGTCTCCCGGACCTGATGGAAGAGAGGCGTCTCCCCGACACCGCCCACCCTGCCGGCGACAGAAGGGGGATATTTCATCAGAACGGCGCCGGCCGCGTCCGTAACCGCCGTAAGGAAGACCTCACCCTCCATGCCGGCATGAACCGCACGGATTTTTTGGCTATCCCGCAGGGAACGGTCCGGTGCCGCCGTCAGCGTCAACAGGTTTTTTTTCACGGAGAGAATCAGATGCTCCAGCCGCGCCGCTGTCCCCCTGGCAATGACGACCTGCTGCGCGCCGAACTGCCGGACCATTTCCTTCTCCCGCGCATGACGCACGGTCAAGGCAAGCAGGAGGATCAAAATGATCACGGCGAGCGCCGTCAATCCGATGGAAAGCGTGACCCTGTTTAACCCTTTTCTGTTCCAAATGTCGCTGGAATCCATCCGTCCTTCCCGGCCGCACCGAATTCCGGATCCCCCGAACGGGTCCCGGTTATCTGCCGCCCCTCTTTTTTTTCTGCTGATGGTCTTTCAAAGAAAGAAACACGAACACGAATATCGCCGCCCCCAGGGATATGATCAACTTGGCCAAACCGCTCTCGATGCCGATCACCCGCCAGCAGATGAGCCACACAATGAGATAGGTCGCGGCAGTAAGCAGCTCCGGCATGGCGAAACCTCTCTTCGGATGGTGTCTTCGCGGGAGGGTCAGCCCTCCGAACAGCTTGCCTTTTCGTCAAAAAAGGCGCCTGCGGTATGGTCAGTTCTGCATCGACTTCTGCTTCTTACTCTAACGGCCTGTTGGAAAATTATCAACAGAAAGTTCACTCTATTTTCCATGACAACCCCTTGCGGAGCGCAAATGGTTGTCGTCACCGGATCCCTTTCCGAGACCTTTGAAAAATGCTCCTACTTTGTCATTCCCGCGAAAGCGGGAATCCGGAAAGCCTTGAAAGAAATGGATTCCTGCTTCCGCAGGAATGACGAATAACCAAATTCCAGGAGAAATTCAAAGGTCTATTTCCACTTTTCGTTCAATCGGCACGGTTTATTGAATGGAATGTTCAACGGATTCGTCCAGGAGCACGAGACCGTCATCGGACACAATTCAGAATATTACAATACCTGCAATAGTTTACAAAATATACCTCTCTGCAAAACGGATGGCACATCTGTTGCAAAACCCCGGGTCAAATCAACAAACCCTTTCCCCCGGCGCACAATTGTGCTATCGGGATAAGGGAAAATCTTATTCATTAATTTGGGAAAGGGGAAAGACGATGTTACAGAAATTTGGAAAAAATTTGCTCACCCTGGTTTTCTCTGCAGCGATCCTCCTGTTCGGTTCAACGGTTGTATTTGCGGCGGAAGCCCTGCCCGCGGGCGGCGAATCCTACACGAAGGTCCTGTTTGCGTTCGGGGCGATGATTGCAGCGGGATTCGCGATCGGGGTCGGGGCCGTCGGCGCCGCACTGGGAATCGGAAAGGTAGGGAGCAGCGCCTGCGAGGCCGTGGGAAGAAATCCCGGGGTTCAGGGAAAGATCATGATGACGATGCTGGTCGGCATGGCCATGGCGGAATCGATCGCGATCTATGCCCTGGTCGTATCACTTGTGCTGCTGTATGCCAACCCCTATATGAAATATTTCCTTGCGGGTTAATGCATCGGAAATCACTATCCATTCAACCATGGTTAGGGGGAAAACGGCATGGCAGACACAAATAAAGGTAAGCAGTTGTTCACCGTAGCGAGGGTTTTCTTCCTGCTTATCGTAATCCCTTTGTCGCTGATGGCCATCCTGATTGCCAACGGAATCTTCAAATTGGGGGTTACAGTAAAGGAAGGGGCGGTCACCGTACTCGACCAGAAATCCCAGGAAGAGATTAAGATACGCGCCACCAACACAGCAGAAGAGATTGCCGGTTTCCTCAACGAGAGGAAGAAGGATCTGCTGATAGCAACCATCATCCCGACGACCGATTCCGCCTTCCGGCAGTTCATTCAGGAAAACCGGAAATCCCTCTGGGTCAGGGAAAACGGCAAGGTCCGCCAGACCCTCTCCTATCTCTACCCAGAGATGGCGCTGACCGACCGGAACGGGAACGAGCTGATCCGAATTGTGAACGGTGAATCGGCGCCGAAGGCAAAGCTGGTCAATGTGAGCAAGCCCGCCGGTACGACGTATAAGACGGAGGAGTACTTTGCCGGCGCCAGGGCGTTGCACCGCGGAGAGGTCTATGTCTCGCGCGTGACCGGCTGGTATGTCAACCGGTCCGATTTTGAGAAAGGGAAACGGTTTTCCGGAATCATTCGTTTTTCCACACCCGTCTTCGACCAGCAGGGCTTTGCCGGGATTCTGACCCTGGCCTTGGACTACCGCCATCTGGCCGGATTCACGGACCATGTCGTCCCCACCCAGACCGGCCATGTCTTCGAGGCAGAGGTGGACGCCTCCACCGGAAACTACGCCTATCTGGTGGACAACATGGGCTTTATCATCTCCCATCCCTATGACTACCACATCGCGGGATTGGGCCCCGACGGAACACCGGTTCCCGCCATGACCGACAAGAATTCGGAGGAGATGGCCCGGAGGGGCGAGTCGGTTCTCAACCTGAACCTCCTCGGCTACATGGATCCCAACCTTCCCGAAGTCGCCCGGGATGCGGCGGCGGGAAATACGGGATTGAAGATGTATAAGTTCGGAGGTCATACGAAATTCGTGGCCTATGCGCCCGTGAAATTCTTTTCCAAGGAGTATCCGCAACCGGCCGGTTTCGGATGGGTCGGCATGGGGCTGGACGTGGAAAAGTACAATGAACTGGCCATCCGAACGTCCCAGAAGATCGAGAAAGAGGCGAAATCCTGGACGACGACCATCATCGTAATCATGATCCTTTCCGTCATCCTGCTCTTCCTCATTCTAACAGTCCTGGCCCGAGGCATCACCCGCTCCCTCGAAGCGGAGGTCCCGGCGGAGGCGCAGGAAGCGGCAAAACTCTATGATGACGACGAAGAGGACGACAAGTAACACCTGATCCGTTTTTTTACGGACCCATTCCAAGGCCGGAGGAAAAACCTCCGGCCTTTTTTACGATGCGAGATCTTTGCGTAACTTGGAAATCGGATCCCGGAAGCGCGCATTGGAGATTTTTCGGGGCACCCTGCCCCCGCAGCGGAGCGCCCGCAAAGACGACTGTTTGAGCGCTTTAGCGCGAGTTTCGTCTTTGCAGCGAAGCGAGGAGGTGCAGGGTCGAAAAATGTCCAGCGTGCGGAGGGAGCAAGATTTCCAGAGGAACGATCCGCAGATCAAAAAAAAGTCCCCTGAAGGGAAGCCGTTTCCTTTCAGGGGATGATTGATGATGAGGTGTCCGAGCGGATCGTAAGCCGAGTTCTGTTCCGCTTTCCGGTCACCCGGAAGACGGCGATGATCATTCCTCTAAAACGGCCGTTGCCGGCCGCCTTTAGCGACACAACCCGAGAACATCGGGGCGGGCCGCCCCGTTCTCCTATTTGGTCTTGCTCCGGATGGGGTTTACCAAGCTTTCCCGGTCACCCGGGAAACTGGTGAGCTCTTACCTCGCCTTTTCACCCTTACCCCTCCTAAGCGGAGGGGCGGTATCTTTTCTGTGGCACTTTCCTTAGAGTCGCCCCCAGTCGCCGTTAGCGACCATCCTGCCCTGTGGAGTTCGGACTTTCCTCCGATCCGGCATTCCGGACCGGCGATCATCTGATCCGCTCCGGCACCTTTTTCAATGAGCCGTTCATCCAAGCCAATCAACCGTTCCGGTTCTCCCAGTAGATGATCCGATTGCAGTTCGGACAGGTGATCAGGGCCGTCGTTTTCTGCAATTCATTGTACAATTGGGGAGGGATGGACATGTGACAACCGTCGCAGACCTCCTTCCAAACCGCAACCACCGCTACGCCGCGCCCGGCGCCTTTGATCTGTTCGTATTTCCGGAGGAGTTCGGCAGGGATATCTTTCTTGAGTTCTTCACTTTTCCGGACGCAGGCATCCATCTCCCCGGCAAGGGAGTTCATCTCCTCCTCGATCTTCTTCCTTTCTTCCTCATGGCGCCGGCGTCTAATTTCCAATTCCTCTTCTTTGGCCTTTAGCGCGGTTTCGAGACGTTCGAGCTCATCGAGGAGGGAGATGACCTCATCCTCCGTCCTGCTATTCTTGCCCTCGAAGATCTCGATCTCCTTCAGCATCGATTGATACTCCTTGTTCTTCTTGACCTCAAAGAGCCTCTCCCGCGTCCGTTTCAGCGTCTCCTGCCCCACCTGCAATTGGGCGTCTTTTTCCTGTCTGCGTTTTCGCACACTTTCCATCTGCTCCCGCTGCGTTTCAGCAAATTCGCAGAATAAATTGAATTCCTCCTCCAGCGTTTTCATCTGAACCGGAAGGTTCTTCCTCTTCGCATTAATCCTGCCTGCCGCCGATTCGATCTTCTGCAGTTCAATCAGGCGCGCCAACTGATTTATCAACCGCCTCCCCCTTTCCATTTAAAAAATTCACCGGGCCCTCCCCCAAAAAAAATGCACCATCTACTGGTGCATTTTCAGGAGGTTATCCTGCTTCCCCGCTTTGACTGTCCTGTAATTATCAATGAAAACTCGCGTCTCATACGCCCCAGATTCCCCTCTCCATCATCCCTGGTGGGCCCACCTGGGTTCGAACCAGGGACCGACCGGTTATGAGCCGGTGGCTCTACCAATTGAGCTATGGGCCCTTTCCGGAATGAATTCAGTTTTTCTAATCGTTTATTAATACCCCTCGCCGTATCTTGTCAATATTTATTTAACCCCCAGGTTTCAGAAGACGCCTCCGTGACGGATTCCGCAATTTCCGGGTGGCGCCCGATTCGATCTGTTTGGCCCTCTCCCGGCTCATCTCCAAGGATTCCCGCGATTCTTCCGCCGAATAATCCCCTCGCTCACTGATTCCGAAACGCATGCGGAGCACCTTTTCCTCCCGGGGCGTCAGTGTCGACAGGATCTTCCGGGTCTGTTCCGCCAGATCCATGCTGATTGTGGCCTCCGCCGGCGACATGATCTTCTTGTCCTCGATGAAATCCCCGAGGTGGCTGTCCTCTTCCTCCCCGATCGGGGTCTCCAGAGAAATGGGTTCTTTGGCGATTTTTAGGACCTTCCGGACCTTTTCCAGGGGAAACTCCATCTTATTGGCGATCTCCTCCGGATTGGGCTCCCTCCCCAATTCCTGCACGAGATAGCGGGAGGTCCGGATCAGTTTGTTGATTGTCTCGATCATGTGCACCGGGATCCGGATGGTCCTCGCCTGATCGGCAATGGCCCGGGTGATCGCCTGCCGGATCCACCAGGTTGCATATGTGGAAAATTTATAGCCACGCTGGTACTCGAACTTGTCGACCGCCTTCATGAGCCCGATATTGCCCTCCTGGATCAGATCCAGGAACTGAAGGCCCCGGTTCGTATACTTCTTCGCAATGCTCACGACAAGACGCAGGTTCGCTTCCACCAACTTTCTCTTTGCAATCTCCGACTTCCACTCTCCCGTCTCGATGGCCACCATCGCCTTCTTCAGCGCCGTCACGGATAGTCCCGTCTCTTGGGCGATCATCTTGAACCGGCGGTTGGCCTCCCGGACGATCTGCTCGCAGGACTTCAATTGCTTCAGTGATACCCCCGCTTTCTTTGCCGCCAGCGCTCCGCTTTTGGCGGACTTGCCCATCTTCGCCCAGGCCTCTTCCATCTGAGTTAGGGAGAGACCAGTTTCTTTCTTGCACCGGCGGACCGTCTCTTCCACCTGCTCCACCTCGTTGATATACCCGCGGAGATTGGCCACCATTCGGTCGATCTGTCTCTTGCTGAACCGAACCTTCCGGCAGAGCTTGACGATATTCCGGAGGTTCTTTTCCAGATCTTCTTTGAGTTTCTGCCTCTCTTCGGCGGCGACTCCCTTCTTCGAATTCAGCTTTTTCTTGATCAGATCGTTCTTGCCGTCGAGGAACGTGACCTTGTCGAGCAGCTTGATGACCCGCTCCCGATGCATGTCCTCTACCATGACGCCGTCCTCGTCCTCGATGTTGTCCACCACGCTCTTCACGCGGATCGCCCCGCTCTTCAACTGGGCGCCGATATTGACCACATCCTTGAGGGAAACGGTCACACTGAAGACAGCCTCCATGCTCTCCTGCGCCCCCTCTTCGATCACCTTGGCAATCTCAACCTCGCCCTCCCGGCTGAGCAGGGAAACCAGTCCCATCTCCCGCAGATACATCTTCACCGGATCGCCGGTCCTGCCGATCGACGGCAGCAGACTGAGGATATCCTCCCGTTTGATCTCGACCCGTTCTTCCGCCACCTTCTTGACGACAAGCTTTGCCCCTTTGTCCGAGTCAATGATATCGATATTCTTCTCACCGAATAGCATAATGATATCATCGATCTGATCGGAGGAGATGACGTCGGAGGGAAGCAGATCATTGACGTCGTCATAGGTGAGAAACCCCTTTTCCTCTCCCATCGTGATCAACTTCTTGAATTCATCCGATTCGATTTCTTTTCCCATATCGGTTTCTCCCGGCGTCCTTTGGGGACATGATGCCGCACTGTGTCCCCATTCATCAGCCATCCCTCTTCAGGCCTGCCGCTGCTTCTCCTGAAAAAACATCTCCGCGGCTCAGGCAAGACCCTTTTCTTCCTGCAGAAGCCTCTCCTTTTCCCGGAGGAGGCCTTCGCACAATTCACGGTTTCCGGCTTCATCGGCCTTGACAATTCGGGCCTTAAGCATCCGGTGGCGTTCTTTATACCATTTCCGATGGATTTTCCGGAGGGTATCGGCAAAAAGTCGATCCATCCATTCTCCATGATAGGGACTCTTGCTCATCAGCAGGTCGAGGAGCTTTGCCCGCGCCGGGCCCTCCTCCAGACCATTCACAAGGGTGAATACATCCGGGATCGCCCCGCCCTCTTTTTCCGCGGCCGTCAGCAGCCTCTCTCCCAGCGACCTCAGCTCTTCCGTCGTGAAACAGGCCAGTACCCCGGACGTCGCCACCGCGGGGATCCGTTCCGGGCATTCCAGCATCATGTGAATCAGGCCCAGTTCCAGGTGATCGGGTTCCCGGACGGATTTCCTTCGCGTCGGCTCGGCCTGCGAAGCGGTCGCATGTGAAAGGACGCGCCGGACCTCCGTCTTCAGGACCTCCTGATCGAAATTCAGTTTCTCCGCCACCTTTTTGATGAACAGGTTTCGTTCAACAGCATCCTCGATCCGCGAGATAAAGGCAACGGCCTCCCTAAGTTTATCCCGGTCCTCCTCCAGCGTCCCCCTCCCGCCGAGGATCTCTTCAATGTAGTAATCGACCATCGGCACGGCCCGGGCCACCATTTCCTCCATCTTTTCGCGCCCCCGGGTTCGGACAAAATCGTCCGGATCGTTGCCGTCGGGAAGGATGACCGCCTTGGCATGGATATTTCCGGCCAGAAACAGCTCCAGGCTCCTCGCGAGCGCCTTCCGGCCGGCTTCGTCCGGATCAAATACAGCGGCCACGCGGGGCGCATACCGCCGGAGCAGATCGACCTGAACCCGGGTCAGGGCCGTTCCCAGCGTAGCAACGACATTTTGAATGCCCGCGCCCCAGAGGGCGATCAAGTCGAAATATCCCTCGACCAGGAGGGAAAAACCGACCTGCCGAATCGCCTCCCTTGTCCGGGAAAGCCCGAAGAGGTTGTTTCCCTTCGTGTAAACCGGCGACTCGGGGGAATTCATGTATTTCGGCTCGCCCGCGCCCATGACCCGGCCGCCGAAGGCGATCACATGACCGTCGACGTCCTCGATGGGGATCATCAGTCTCCCGCGGAACCGGTCGTAATGCCCTCTCTCCCCCTCTCCTGCCCGCAGAATCGCGAGGCCGGCCTGTTCGACGAGCTTAGGCGGGATCCCTTTCTTGTCCAGAAAATCGAGCAGGTGGCGCCATCCCTCCGGGGCAAGGCCGATCCGGAAGGTGCTGATTGCTTCCGCTTCAATTCCCCTCTTCCGGAGATACTCCCTGGCCCCCTCACCCGCCGGCGACTGGAGCGCCCTCACAAAGTACTCGGCCGCAAGTCCGTTGATCCGGCGGATCTGTTCCCCGAGGGTATAACGATCCTTCTCTTCCGGGCTCATGCTCCTCTCAAGGATGACAACGCCCACCTTTCCCGCCAAGTGGCGGACCGCCTCGGGAAAGGTCAGATGGTTCAGCTTCATGAGGAAGGAGAAGACATTTCCTCCCTCGCTGCAGCCGAAGCAGTAGAACATCTGTTTGTCGGGACTCACCGTAAAGGAGGGGGTCTTCTCCCGGTGAAAGGGACAGAGCCCAAGAAAATTCTTCCCCGCCTTCTTCAGGGTCACATACTCCCCGATCAGAGAGACGATATCGGCCCGTCTCCGGACCTCCTCGATCTTATCCTCGGGAATTGACCCCTTCAAAGGACAGCCCCCTATGCGGACAATATAAGCTTTACCTTTTCGCCGACCATCTTGCCGTCGGCCTTTCCGGTCACTCTCGGCATCAGGATCTTCATAACCTTTCCCATGTCCCGGACGCCCGCAGCGCCGGTCTCCCGGATCGCCTCGGCGATGATCGCATCGAGTTCCGTTTCCGACATCTGCGCCGGCATGAACTCCCGGATCACGTTGAGCTCCGCCTCTTCCTTTTCCACGAGATCGGGCCTGCCGCCCTTTTTAAACTGTTCTATCGAGTCCCTCCGCTGCTTCACCATGCCGGAGAGGAGCTGGAAGAATTCGGTCTCGTTCAACTCGCGCTTCAGATCGATTTCGCGGTTGTGCAGGCCATTCTTCAGCATGCGCAGGGCCGACAGCCGGATCTTGTCCGTCGCCTTGGCCGCCAGAATCATTTCCTGATCCACTTTGTTTTTGAATGTCATGACTCGCGGGCCTCCATTGGATGTTAACATAGATCATCTTCGCGTTTTGTCAATGCGAAGCGACGTTTTCAGGCCAGACTGTCCCGGAGTTTCCGGCCGCCCAACAGGTGCATGTGGAGATGGAAGACCACCTGCCCGCCCTCCTCATTGCAGTTGATCACCACCCGGAAACCCTTCCGGTCGACCTTTTTTAATCGGGCAACCTCCCGGGCGGCGGATATCATGGCCTGGAGATCCGCCATTCCTTCCGCATCCGCGTCCATCAGGGTGGCGATATGTCTTTTGGGGATGATGATGATGTGGACGGGGGCCATGGGCTGGATGTCCTCAAAGGCCAGGACCCGATCATCTTCATGTACCTTCCGGCAGGGAATCGTTCCCGCCGCGATCTTGCAGAATAGGCACTCCTCCATGTTCCTCACCCTCCCCTTCTAACGAGAACTTTGACAACTTTTAAAACAGTATCCCTGAAGCGCGCATTGGAGATTTTTCGGGGCACCCTGCCTCCGCAGCGTAGCGCCCGCAAAGACGACTGTTTGAGCGCGTAGCGCGAGTTTCGTCTTTGCAGCTAAGCGAGGAGGCGCAGGGTCGAAAAATGTCCAGCTCGCGAAGGGATCGTAATTTTCAAAGGTCTCTTAACCCGGATGAAACACCCTGGCGTACGCCTCACTCCTCACGCCTCGCCCCTCTTGTGCAGTCGATAGCCTCAGTGAAGGACAGGGCGCCCGTATAGAGGGCCTTCCCCGCAATCACACCGATGACACCCTGTTTCTCCAGGGGGATGAGCCTTTCGATATCCCGGATCCCGGACACGCCGCCGGAGGCGATCACGGGAATCCCGACCGCTTTGGCCAGCGCTCCCGTCGCTGCGACGTTGACGCCGGTTTCCATGCCATCCCGGGCAATATCCGTGTAGATCAGTGCTGCGGGCTGGTCCTCCTCAAACCGGAGCGCCACCGCCACTGCGGTTTCCTCTGTCTTTTCCGTCCATCCCCGGACGGCGACACGCCCCTCGACCGCATCGATGCCCACGATCACCTGACCCGGAAACGCGCGGCAAGCCTCCCGGACAAACCCCGGATCATTGAAGGCGGCCGTGCCGAGAATCACCCACCGCACCCCGCTCCGGAGGTAGGTCTCCACCGTCTTCAGGGTCCGGATGCCGCCCCCCACCTGGACCAACAGCCCCGTCTCCGCCACTATTTCCCTGATCACCGCCTCATGACGCGGGACACCGGCGAGGGAACCGTCCAGATCGACCACGTGCAGACGTTCGGCGCCTCGTTGCTTCCAGACGGAGGCCATGACCGCCGGATCGTCCGCGTAAATGGTCGCCCGCCCAAAGTCCCCCTGGATTAGGCGCACGCAACGACCCTCCTTCAGATCGATGGCGGGAATGACAATCATCAAGAAATCTCTTTAAAAAAAAGAATTTCCGTCGCAAGGGAAATCCCGCCAAGGTCCGGCGTTCCAAGGTGCCAAAAACGCTACGGCAGACCCGGGAAGGTCTTCAGCACTTGTTTCAGCCCCCCTGCCGCCAGTTCCTCCGCCGTGACCCACTTCCAAGAGGACACCCGGAGGAGATCCTCCATCAGCGAACTCTGCATCCGGTCAAAGGCGTCCCGCCAGACGAGAACCCCGTCCTCAACCCGGATCAGATGGATCTCGAAGGCAACCGACGCCGGCTTCTCCACTGCGTAGGGTTCCCCTTTCCTCTCCCGAAAACGGTAGACATATCCGATCACAATACCCTCCGCCCCCAATTCGCTTCCCACATCACGCAGGATCTGCCGGAGCGGGGTCTTGAGGGATGACATGGAAATCCGCCGGTAAACCCCGGCGACGCGCTCCCCCGCAATGACGCTGAATTTCGGTTTGCTTTTTTCAAGTTGTTCCAGAAAGCGGGCCTCGACCACCGTTTCCGGACTTCCGACGGCTTTCGCGGCGCTGAAGATCATCCCGCAGAGGGGACAGCGCACAGCGCCGCTCTGCAAGTCTTCCGGGACTATCTGCTGAAAGGGAAGCACGGCGATCCGGTCGAAGACGATCCTCCCCTCTGGAGCGGGGATGCCCGCATCCTGGCGATAATGGCAGCCGAGGATCGGCAGCAGGAAACAGGGAATCAGGAGACTGTAGAAAAATTTGCGGAAACAGGACGATTTTTCGATGACTTGGAACCCCCTTGTCTCTGACGTAAGGCCTTTTTTGGTCTCTGTCGGTTGCTCACCCCGGCGGCTGAACCAGGATTTCTGTTTCGGTCGTCAGCCCCAGAACAACGGCTATGGAGATTTTTTTCGGGGCCTCAGCCTTCCAGGGAACCTTTGGTGGACAGAACCCCTTCGATCCTTCCGTCGATCGCAACCGCCTCCCGGAAGGCGCGGGCAAAGGCCTTGAAAACCGCCTCCGCCATATGATGGCCGTTTGTACCATACATGAGGTTGACGTGCAATGTTATTCCGCTATGATCCGAGAATGACTTGAAAAACTCTCTAAGCAGGGTCGGATCGAACCCCCCGATCCTTCCCTCCCCGACTTCTGCATTCCAGACCAGATAGGGTCTGCCGGAGAGATCCATCGCCACACCGCAGAGGCTCTCATCCATCGGAACCCATGCCGCGCCGTACCGGGCGATCCCTTTTCTCTCCCCGAGGGCCTTCCGGACGGCTTGCCCCAGACAGATCCCCACATCCTCCACGAGGTGATGATCGTCGACTGCAGTGTCTCCCCGGCCCCGGACGTCAAGATCCGTGAGGCCGTGCCTGGCAAAGAGGTTCAGCATGTGATCGAGAAAGGGGATGGAGGTATCAATCCGTCCCTCTCCCTTCCCGTCTAGACCGATCGCCACCGAGACCTCCGTCTCCGCGGTCTTTCTCCGGATGGTCGCATTCCGCATGGCCCGCTCCTCCTTCAGCAGGCTGTTGAAAAACGCCCATCTGCTCAAGTTTCCCTCATCCTTCGCCGTTCAACGTACCAGGAAGTACGCCTCACGGTTTGGGGATTTCGGGGCCTTGCATCCGGACATTTTTTAAACAGCCTGTAACAGAGCCTTTTCAACTGGCTCTCAGATGACCTTGTTCAGGGGATACTCTATGATCCCCTCGGCGCCCGCCTCCTTCAACAGGGGGATCAGATCCCGTACGACGCTGCTGCCCACGATGGTCTCTACGGCAAGCCAGTCATCGGAATACAGGTTGGAGATCGTCGGCGCCTTCAGAGAGGGGAGGAGGATCACCAGCCGTCCGAGATTCTCCCGCGCGACGTTCATCTTCAGCCCCACCTTTCCCATCGCCTCGAGGGAACCCTTGAGCAGGATCCGGATCTGTTCGATCTTCTGTCTCTTCCAGGAATCCTCCCAGGCCTCGCGGTTGGCGATCAACTGGGTGTTGGTCCTCATCAACTCGTGGATGATCTTGAGCTTGTTGGCCCGAAGGGTGCTTCCCGTCTCCGTGACCTCGACGATCGCGTCCACCAGCCCTTCGACCACCTTGGCCTCCGTCGCCCCCCAGGAGAATTCGATCTGAACCCGGATGTTCCTCTCCGCGAAGTAGCGCTTCGTAAAGTTGACCAGCTCCGTCGACACCCGCTTCCCTTCCATGTCCTCAATCGAACGGATGGGCGAGTCCTCCCGGACGACGAGGACCCACCTCGCCTGCCGCGTCGAGGTCTTGGAGTAGATCAGGTCCTGAACGGCCACGACATCCGATTCGTTTTCGGTGATCCAGTCCTGGCCGGTCAGACCCAGATCGAGCGTGCCGTCCGCCACGTAGCGTGACATCTCCTGGGCGCGGACCAGCGTGCAGGAAAGCTCCTCGTCGTCGATGTCGGGAAAGTAACTCCGGCTGTCATAAGTGATACGCCAGCCCGCCCGCTTGAACAGGTCCACCGTATTGGCCTCCAGACTCCCCTTCGGAATCCCCAATTTCAATTTGCCCATTGTATGCTCTCGCAATCAGTTTCAACAGCCGTCATCGATACACCTCTTTGGGATCAAAGACCCTTTCTCCGACGGTGACAAAGTCTCCATCGGCCCACTTTCTGTGAAAACAGGACCGGTATCCGGTGTGGCAGGCCGCTCCGCCCAACTGTTCCACCTTCAGCAGGATAGTGTCCTCGTCACAGTCCAGCCGGATCTCGCGGACGAATTGCACATGACCGGAGGTCTCGCCCTTCAACCAGAGTCTCTGCCGGGAGCGGCTCCAGTAGTGGGCTTTCCCCGTTTCGAGGGTTTTCCGCCAGGACGCCTGATTCATATAGGCCAGCATCAGGATCTCCCCCGTCTGATGGTCCTGGACCACGGCCGGCAACAGACCCTCCCCTTTTTTAAAATCCGGTTCTGTCATGACCCTCCTCGCTGATAATTTATTTTCGACAAAAATACATTTCGACAGATTTGAAAAATACCCTCACTTTGTCATTCCCGCGCAGGCGGGAATCCAGAAGGTCTTGAAAGGACTGGATTCCTGCTTCCGCAGGAATGACGATTTGCCGAATTTCAGGAGTAATTCAAAGCTCTCATTTCGTTCCTGAAAGACAGGAGGGATCATAGTTTGAGAGATACCATTAATCAAGCATTTTTTATGGGGAATGCCTCCGGCGCGCAGACAAACCTGCCACCGGAAGCGGAGAGGGACTTGTTCGCACAACAAGACCTTTGGAAATCGTGATCCCTCCGTGCGCTGGACATTTTTCGACCCTGCAACTCCTCGCTTCGCTGCGGGGGGAGGGTGCCCCGAAAAATCTCCAATTCGCGCTTCCGGGATCCGATTCCCAAGTTGCGCAAATATCTCACAACGTCATCCTGCGGACGGTTGTCGGTCGGCAGACTTTCATCTTGCCAAGCATTCCTTTTCTATGATAAGAGATCAAACACATGGTTTGTCCCGCTGCGTCGGCTGCTTTTTTAAATTCCGTTGGTCCTTTTTCCCGGCGAGGCCTGCGGAGTACCCCAAAAGATCAGGAGGTTTTGCGATGTCCTTGCTAATCAGCGGTATCGTATCGGTTGCCCTGGGTGTGATCGGTTTTTCCCTGTGGTGGAGCGACTTTGTTGTCATCCTGAAAGGCGGCGTTCCGATCATGCTGATCCTGGGCGGCATCCTCGCGGTCTATGTCGGCCTCGACGCCATGCAAGACCGGATGAGGGAGGAAAGGCAGAAACAGGAAGAGAAACTGGACAAGACCCGGGAGGAGATCGAACAGGTCAAGGCCCAGGCGGAGCAGTACCGGGAAGAAATCGAAAAACTCAAAGAACAGGCGAAAAAAAATACCCCTTGACAGGATGATTAAAATCAAATAGGAATATGCATGTGTTATCATTATTTCCATGGAAAGACTGAAATAATGCATTCATTTTTATTGGAAACCGACCTTACGCACGCCTGCTTCGATACCTATATGTATTGATGCCTGCTGTCCGTCCTCAAGGACGGGCCAGCAGGCCTTCCTGAACAATCATCAGCGTTTCAATCCATTTATCGCATCACGAACCGCCCCAGGCGGTTGATTCCCCCGGAAGGGAGACCTGTAACATGATTTATGTCATCGACAATTTTTATCATATTTCTTCTTCCCTTTACGCCTATCGCAGCCTGCCCCTCCCCCGCGGCGGGGATGGACAGGCTGCCGCTGCCTTCTCAAGGCAGAGCCGCTGAGCGTCCGCCGGGGAAATCCTCCGCCGGGGACGAACGGGGAAATTCGGCCGCTTCGGCAGGGATCTCCCTACAGAAAAAATGGACTTCGCCCCGCGAAGCCCATTCCGAATCAAGTCGCAACATGAGAAAAAAGGAGAAACTATGAAAAAGAGATGGTTTACAATGATCACGGCGACCCTTCTAACGGCCGTCATCTTCTTTCCAACGGGCGGTTTCGAGGCCCAGGCCGCGACGACGCAACTCACCTACAGCGTCTTCTTCCCGCCAACCCACGGCCAGGCCAAAGCAGGCGAGGCCTGGGCGCGAGAGATCGAAAAAAAGACCAACGGTCAGGTCAAGATCAACGTCCTGGGCGGCGGGACGCTGACCCCGGCTGATCAGTGTTTCGACGGGGCGCTCAAGGGGATCTCCGATATCGGCATGTCCTGCTTCGCTTACACGCGGGGGCGTTTCCCCCTCATGGAGGTCCTCGATCTGCCGATGGGCTACCCGAACGGCCGCGTGGCGACCCGGGTTGCCAACGAATTCTTCAAAAAATTCATGCCGAAGGAGCTGGAAGGAGTCAAACTGCTCTACATCCATGCCCACGGCCCCGGGCTTCTCCATACGAAACAGCCGGTCACAACGCTGGAACAGCTCAAGGGAATGAAGATCCGCTCCACGGGATTGAGCGCAAAAGTGGCCGAGGCCCTGGGCGCCGTGCCGGTGGCGATGCCCCAGGGACAGACCTATGAGTCGTTGCAGAAAGGGGTCGTCGAGGGGACCTTCGCCCCGATGGAGACGTTGAAGGGCTGGAAGCAGGGGGAGGTCATCAAATCCACGACGGATTGCTCCGACATCGGCTACACGACGGCGATGTTCGTCGTCATGAACCAGAAGAAATGGAAAGCCCTCCCGTCCGATGTCCGGAAGGTGATGGAGGAGGTCAGCGCCCAGTGGATCGATATCCACGGCAAGGCCTGGGACCAGCTCGACCAGGAGGGGCGCGATTACACCCTCGGCCTGGGGAACAAGATCGCCCCCTTGTCCGCGGAAGAAAACGGCCGGTGGAAGAAGGCGGTCCGGCCGATCATCGACGACTACATCAAAGAGGTTTCGGCCAAGGGCCTTCCAGCCGAAAAGGCGGTGAAGGAGGTCGAGGGCCTGATTCAGAAATACAGCAAGATTTACAAGTAATTCATAGTCATGCTGATCGGACTTCACGGGGGTTTGGGAGCGGCCTGCTTCCGGAAAGGACAGGCCCCCCGAACCCCGGTGATGTGTCTCATGGACAAATCATTACGGAAAGCATTTCATGTCACGGATACCCAAAGCAATAGCCCGGATCAGCTCCGGCTTCAACGCCTTGGCGGGGGCCGCAATCATCATCATGATGTTGCTGACCTGCGCCGATGTCCTGCTGCGCCTGCTGCGCCATCCCATCCCGGGGACCTATGAGATCGTCGGTTTCCTGGGAACGATCATCATCTCCTTTTCACTGGCCTACACCTCCCGCGAAAAGGGGCACATCGCCGTGGAGATCCTCGTGGAGAAATTCCCCCGGCGCGTGCAGGCCGCGATCGAGGCCGTCGTCTCCCTGATCGGCGCCGCCCTCTTTGCCCTCATCACCTGGCAGAGCCTGGTCTATGCCTCGGACATGCGGCAGAGCGGGGAGGTCTCCGTCACGCTGACCATGCCGATCTACCCCTTCATATACGGGGTCGCGGCCGGCAGCGCGCTGCTGGTCCTGGTCCTTCTGCTCGACAGCCTGCGCTCCGCAGTCCGGGCGGTGAAACCATGACGCCCGTCGCCGCCGGCCTCTGGGGATTCGCCATCCTCATCGTTCTGATGTTCGCCCGGATTCCCGTCGGATTCGTCATGGCCATCGTCGGTTTTGTCGGTTTCGGACTTCTGACCTCATGGGACGCCTCCCTGAACCTGCTCGCCCGGGATTTCTTCGCGATCTTCGGCTCCTACAACCTGACGGTCATCCCGCTCTTTGTTCTCATGGGGCAGATCGCGCACTACACGGGGATCAGCGGCCGCCTCTTCAACACGGCCAACAAGTTTGTGGGGCATCTCCCGGGAGGGCTCGCCATCGCCACGATCGGGGCGTGCGCCGGATTTTCGGCCATCTGCGGCTCCACCAGCGCGACGGCGGCAACCATGGCCTCGGTCGCGCTGCCGGAGATGAAAAAATACCGTTATGATCCGGCGCTGGCGACGGGGGTCGTGGCCGCCGGCGGCAGCCTCGGAATCCTCATCCCGCCGAGCACGATCTTCATCATCTACGGGATCATGACGGAGCAGTCCATCGGGAAGCTCTTCGCAGCCGGCATCCTGCCCGGCATCCTCCTCGCCGTTCTTTTCATCATCAACATCGTGGTCTGGACCCGTCTGCGGCCCGGTCTCTGCGTCTCCGCGCCGAAGGCTTCTCTCCGGGAGCGGATCGCCTCGCTGACCGGTCTGATTGAAACCCTGCTGCTGTTTCTGCTCGTCATGGGGGGACTTTTCGTCGGCTTCTTCACGCCGACCGAGGCCGCCGGCATCGGGGCCGCCGGCACCATCGTCATCGCGCTGATCGGCGGAAACCTCTCTTGGCGGGGCTTTGCTCGCTCGCTCAACGAAACGGCCCGGATCTCCTGTATGATCATGGTCATTGTCGCCGGAGCGACCGTCTTCGGCCACTTCCTCGCCGTGACGACCATCCCGGCGGGTATCGGCGCCTGGGTGGCGGGATTGAAATGGCCGCCCTTTCTCATCATTGGCATGATCATCCTCGTCTATCTCCTGCTCGGCTGCCTGATGGATTCCCTCGCGATGATCATGCTGACCATCCCCGTCTTCTATCCGGTGGTCGCCACCCTCGGTTATGATCCCATCTGGTTCGGTGTCGTGATCGTCCTCGTCGCGGAGATGGGGGTCATCACCCCGCCGGTCGGGATCAACGTCTATGTCGTCGCCGGCGTCGCGCGGGACGTCCCCCTCCAGGTGATCTTCCAGGGGGCCATGAAAATGATCGTCGCGCTGTTCCTGACGGCGCTGCTCCTGATCCTCTTTCCGCAGATCGCGCTGTTTCTGCCAGGCCTGATGAAATAGCAAAGATTGGTCTGCATCACGTTTCCAATACGGGAAAAGCGTATTCCGCTTTTCAATACTTTCATATTGAGGAGAACAAATGGACTTTTTCTTTGAGCCCCGAGGGGTTGCCGTAATCGGCGCGACCCCGAATCCGCTGAAGGGCGGAAATGCCATCCTGAAAAACCTTCTGCTCGGCTACCGGGGGGGGATTTACCCGGTCAATCCCCGTTACCGGGAGATCGACGGCCTGCCCTGTTATCCCTCCATAAGCGCCGTCCCCAGTCAGGTGGACCTCGCCATCGTCTTCGTCCCCGCCCCGCTGGTCCCGGCGGCGGTCGAAGAGTGCGCCGCGAAAGGCGTTCCGGGGGTCATGATCGAATCCGGCGGCTTCGCCGAAACAGGTCCGGAGGGGGCCAAACTCCAAAGGGAGCTCGCCGGGATCGCGGCCAGAACGGGGATCCGCATCTGGGGTCCCAACTGCATGGGTCTGGTCGACGTGGTTCACAGCCGCATCTTCTCCTTCATGGACCCGCAGGCACAGGAACAGGGGTTCATTCCCGGCGCCGTCTCCCTCGTGGTCCAGAGCGGCATGCTTTCCGCCATCTTTCTGATCGACCTCATGAGCAACGCCACGATGGGAGTGAGCAAGGTCTGCTCCGTGGGCAACAAGGTCGATGTCAACGAATGCGACCTTCTGGAGTATTTCATAGGCGATCCCGGTACCCGGGTGATCGGCCTGTACCTTGAATCCTTCGCCGACGGCCGGCGCTTCCTGAAGATCTGCCGGCGCTGTGAAAAACCGATCGTCGTCCTCAAGGGAGGGAGGACCCGGAAGGGGGCGGAAGCGGCGATGAGCCATACGGCGTCCCTCGCCGGCAACCGGCGGATCGTGGCCGGCGCCCTGGCGCAGGCCGGAGTGATCGAAGCGATGGACTTCAAACAGATGATGGACCTCTGCCGGTCGTTCGCCCTGACAAAACCGCCCGCCGGCCGGAAAGACCGGGTGGCTATCCTCACCTTCAGCGGCGGGGCGGGCATCGTTTCCACCGATTTCGTCGAGGAGCAGGGGCTCACCATCGCCGACCTCGCCGAATCCACGCGGACGGCAATGCGGAAACTTTTTCCGGCCTGGATGCCGGTTTCCAATCCAATCGACCTCTGGCCGGCCATGGAAAGCCACATCGGTACCGGCGTAGACGTATACAGCCGCGCCCTCGCGGCCGTTCTCGGCGACCCGGGGGTGGATGCCGTCTTTCTGCATATTGCTATCGGCAATTCCCGTGTCCGGCTGAATCTCTCGGATCTGTCCCCTCAGATCCGGGCCTCCGGCAAGCCGGTCATCGTCTGGCAGATCGGCCGGAGGGACGAGGTCTTTGCGTTCCAGAAGGAGGCCCTTTCCCTCGGCATTCTTCTCTTTTCCGAACTCTTCCGCGCCGCGGAATGCCTGGGCGCGGTCCTGCGCGAACGTCACCGGCCGGAATCAATCCCGGAGTCCGGAACCATGCAGCAAGACCTTCCCGCGGCTCTAACAAACATCCTCGCCTCCGCCGCCGCCGGCCCCCTCGACGAACACCTCTCGAAGGAGTTCCTCCGGAACTGCGGCATCCCGACCGTTGCGGAGCGGATCGTCACCGATGAAAAACAGGTCGAGGCCGCCGCGGCCGCCATTGGCTATCCAGTAGTCATGAAGGGGCTGCTGCCGGGCAGCGTTCACAAGACGGAGATGGGGCTCGTCCGGCTGGAGATCCCGGACGGACCGGTTGCACTGAGGACCTTTGCAGCGCTGATGGAACGGATGGAAGGCCGAGGGCAGGTCCTAATCCAGAGGCAGTTCCCTGGAAAGGTGGAGCTGATCCTGGGGCTTGTGCGCGATCCGCAGTTCGGTCCCTGCGTGATGTTCGGCCTCGGCGGGGTGACGGCGGAGCTCTTCGGCGATGCCGTGTTCGCCGTGACCCCGCTGACACGTCGGGACGCACTGGGGCTGATCGGCCGCATTCACGGGCAAAAGATGCTCGACGGCTTCCGGGGTGCGCCCCCGGTCGACCGGGAGGAAATCGTCCGGATCCTCGTCGCGCTAGGAGAGATCGGCTTTGCCTTTCCGCGAATCCGGGAGATCGATATCAATCCCCTGATCTGCGGGGAAGAGGAATCCATGGCGGTCGATGCCACGATCATTCTAGAATAAAGACCCGGGGGAAATCTACTTGATCTGTTGGATATCTCTCTCCTTGCCGAGGATGACGAGCACATCCCCGTCCTTGATGACGAAGTCCGCCCCGGGAACCATGTTGATCTTGTCGGAAACGATGTCCCGGATCGCGATCACCT
>Ga0247841_10001035_pt1 | contig 66521 bp, 65 predicted proteins | sample LaCruzMarch2015__2_FD_192410 | JGI IMG/M metagenome (GOLD analysis project Ga0247841, IMG submission 192410) | Freshwater microbial communities from meromictic Lake La Cruz, Castile-La Mancha, Spain - LaCruzMarch2015_18m | ecosystem: Environmental > Aquatic > Freshwater > Lake | place: Spain...
GTATGAATGTACATAATACTGATTTTGAACGTAAGCTGCCAAAGATTGTTATTAACCATTAGTAAATATGTTAGAAATATGTTAGAAAAAACAAAGAACGTAGTGGTTATGGCCATTTGAATTTATTATGGATGAACATAGATACCGTTATTGAAGTGGTATTGATCCGCAAAATTAAAACTATAGCCGGTACCAAAAGGGGTGAGGCGCATCCCCCTTTACGACATTATGCTTGGTATCGTTTTCGTGGATCAGGTCATGATAGTGATGAATAGGACTGCCCAAATATCAGATAGAGATTTATTCCTGCTCAGAAGTTGTAGTAGGATTATTGACAGACACTATGAGTTGCTATTTCCTACGCAGGGACTATAATAACGGCCATTAAGGACGGTAGAGACGGTAATAAATTCCTCCTATTCATTCTTGGAGACACATTTATATTTTATTCCGTTTCTTGCAGGCTTATGTTGGTATCTTTTGATAAAAACATCAAACATATTTAGCACAATCGGTGATATTTTCTTTGTCATTGCGGTCGTGTCGTATTTCTTCCGTAAGAAAATAGGTGCTAGATTAAAATTGAAATGAACCTTTGTATAGGGAGGTGGCAATTGAGGACGTTTGAATTCTTTCGAAAAAGTTATTGCTTTTATCCGTACGGTCTACCAAGTTAGTAACCCACCAAGTCGGCCATATTTTAACAGACTAATCAGGGCGTCAGATCATAGGTCCTGCCAATATTTTGTCGACAAAACTGCTATTGCTAAAACATATGCTGATAAGTATGATTTCGGGGGAAAACAGCTGTGCGAAGGATGCGAATCCGAATTGCGAAATGAAATATCAGGAATCGTACGAGGAGATTTTGAGCATATGTCGCTAAAAAGGCAATTCAGATTTACTTAGCTAGGGAATAATATATCCGCGCAGAAGACCGCTAAATTATTAGTGCGGTATCTTAGTCTTAAATGCCCGCTCTACCGGGATTTGTATCGGATAATATTGCCGGCTTTAATCTGTGGTTTGCGGACCAAACGGCGAGATAACTGTCATGCTATTATTGCTTTCGTTCAATTCATCAACAACATTCAATTCATCAACAACAGCTGTTATATCAAGAGTGTCAACAGAATCCGGAACATCACCGAACCAAAAACCAGCAGTTTGTCCGGGCTCTAAAGCACCTATGATCATACTCTCTTTTTGACGAACACCGTCCCAATATTGGCATACCACAAAAGCTTTGGAAGGTGCTGTTCCTATGTTCGCCACCACCCCAGACTGATGACGATCGGGATAAATTTTGAATGCTTTAATTACAAGGTCAGGTTTATTGGTTTCAGCAAGCCCGGAGTCAATTTGTTTTCTAACCATTAATATATTGATAACAGCAGCCTTGGATTGCATGCCTGTGGCATTGCTGGCTACCAGCGTGTAGGTGGTAGCTGCAGAGGGTGTCACAGTTTGGCTGCCGGTAGCCGATACCGTGCCAATGCCCGGAGTGATTGTTATGGCATTGGCGTTCTTGACGCTCCAGCTTAAAGTGCTGGATTTACCTTCAAATACCGATGCAGGTGCGGCGCTGAATGAATCAATTGTGGGCAATTCGGCAACAGGAACGAGATCGGTTTGTTTTCTAACCATTAATATATTGACAACAACGGCCTTGGATTGCATGCCTGTGGCATTGCTGGCTACCAGCGTGTAGGTGGTAGCTGCAGAGGGTGTCACAGTTTGGCTGCCGGTAGCCGATACCGTGCCAATGCCCGGAGTGATTGTTATGGCATTGGCGTTCTTGACGCTCCAGCTTAAAGTGCTGGATTTCCCTGCCAGTACCGATGCAGGTACGGCGCTGAACGACTCAATAGTGGGCAGTTCAACTGCGACTGGCGGGGCTGCCTGGTCCCCCTGTGAAGTTTTGTTCTCTGAAGGCGCTTGAGGCATATTGATATTGATACAACTCACGGTGAATAAGAGCATTACAGCAAAAGAAAAGATCGCCAGAATAATGCGGCAAATCAAACTATTCATCATCTCATCCTCCGGCATATATTGTTTATTATACAATAAACAAGCGGGATAAAAGAGTCATATAATTACAGGATAGAATGACAAAAGATAGGGTTAATAAACAGGAATACTATCTGACAATTTAGATCTATGATTTTTATTATGGATGAATATACATACCGATGTTTGTTCAATGGTGAGGAATTGCATGCCTCTCCGCTTCTTGCCTTGCCTCTAAAAAAAGGGGGGATTTGCAGGTAATGTTGGATAATTTGTTAGAAGCCACACGTGGGTTAAGCCACAGTCACTCGTAAGAGCGCCTGATTATATAACAGGTTGTCGGCTGTATTACGAATGAAGTTATCCAGGCACCCAAGCCGGTAGGGGCCTAACAATACCTTCACTTTCCAAAGAGTAATGATGGTACCTTTCAAACGAACGAGAAAAAATCAAACGGAAGGCGTTACAGTATCAGATAACGTTACATCGGCCGTAGCCACCCCATCCTTAGGTCCACTGGGAAAGCCTGGAAATGGTTCAGAGATATACCCGGTCATTCAGCTTTCAAGATTCAATGAAGTTTTATAAGTCACCGCTGACTTAAATCTTTATGCCCAGCCTTAGAGAGTCAGTTCACAACATTAGTAAATGCCACCTACTCTGATGCACAGATTGAAACATACAGGATCTCCGTATTGGTCATAAAGAGTTATATAAGTATTTTGCCTTTTGCCATTTCCGGATATAAATGAATTCGTAGTAACATCCCCGCTTTTATTAAGTTGCTCATAGGCTATTCCGAAGTACTCAAACGCTCCCCCGATCTCCTCATATTTATTGCTTGCTGCTAATACATCCACTGTAAAAGCGCCATCCACAGTAACATTGTCAACCGCGATATCTCTCCATACTGCCGATGTAGTTTGAGTGTTCCTAAGTTCTCTCCAGCTACAGTACTTGGACCATATAACCTCTGATTTATTATTCAATACATTGATAACGATGTGTTTCTTATCGTAATCATCAAGTATTCCTGTGGTAGAGTTGGCAACCCCTGCGATTTTAATACTCTTAATGAGGAATGGTGTATTTTCTGGATGAAAAGTTGTTGCAAGTCCCCATCCTGGCTTGCTCAATTCTACCTTCTCATCGACTATGTCCGGATACGAAGCAGTACATGGAGACGTACCCAAACTATTACCTATTGGAAGATATTTATAGACTCCTGAATCATTTTTTATTAGACAGACTGAACCATTCTTATTGGGCAGTATAATTAGGGGGCTCTCAATGAAATTTCCGGCAATTCCCTTTCCCAAAGGTGGGCAAAAAAATGTGGGGGAGGAATGACTGACGGCTACCTGAGTATATAAATTTTCCTCGCTATTCAAGTAGTCATATCTTAGTGTAACGGGGATGCCTTGTAACGGAGTGATTTGATTAGTTGCCGCAGCAACAACTTGGGTAGATTTATTGTCATTTGCTTGTACTGCAATAGGTAGAACCTGGGTGCTTTTGTTATCAACTGCAACTAGTGGTTGAGGTTGAGTAATTGCTAGATTGCCAGCCGGTGCGCAACCCGCCATCACGATTAACAGCATTACAGCTGCTATTACATGCTTCATCACAACCTCCGATATTGAAGATGAGGATATTATACATTTATGCCTACGAATTGGAAGAGTCTATCTGTAGATTTGCATACGGCTATCCAATGCAAACGTACTCGCGTACCCTTATTGCCAACAATACGCGGCCCTATACATTGCATATAGACAGGGCAGCGGGCAGACGGTGCCGGTGCCCACCCAGATCCCCCCAAGGGGATGGGAGTGACCACTCCAGCGCACAAGTATATATGTATAATTCATAGGCGTGAGGTTTTGAAAAAGAAAGGGTGCCTTATCCATCGCTACCGCCTCGTCTGTGTTGCTGCTATGTGTTGTTACTGTATATACCCTTCCGGATTTTATGAAATATAAAAAGAAGCTTGTTACGTCAAATCCAATAGATAAGTCAATAGAAATATGTCTTTTTTAATACAGTCACGTATTTATCACCAGGTATTAATACCCAATAAAAGGACGGTATAATCAATATTTCCAGTTTTTCCGCCCATATAAAAGGGGAATATTGGCATTTCTTTCATGCCTCAAAAGGGGAGTACTTCAGTTATTCCAAGCTATAAAAGTGCCGACATTATACAGTGAATTAGTTACTTTATTGTCAAAGTTCTCACTATCTCTCTTATACGTGCTTCACTATCACCTGGATATATGGTTGCACCAGTTACGAAAACAGTTTTCCCACCTTTGTTAATACCCACAGCTATACCATACAGTGTAATGCCTGAGTACAATTGGGAACTGACTACGACTTCCTTACACGGGGTCTTCCCATCAGACAAAGTACCAACCTTTGAAGACTCAATTTTCACTACTTTGTTTAGGTCTACTAATGTTGGACTAGAGTCGTATGAATCCTTGACAGCCGAGGCAAGATCAGTGGTTTCAGGGATAACATCTACCCAGACACGGTCGCTAGTCTTAGATTCACCGGACAATACATAAATAGTATGGCCATTATCAGATTTACCAGTAACCCAACCCTTGGGATATTTGAACAAAAAGCCATTGGTTTCATTTGTATAAGTGACGGCATCAAAGGAGGTTTTTATATCAACCAGTGGTGCTACAAGCAAAGGCACCTTAGGTGTCATAATTTCAACCGGTGCTGCTGGGGATTTAATTGAAGTCAAATTCTCAAGGTCGACTTCAACCTTTATAGCTATGTCACCTGCATCGGTTGACAGTATTTTTATAGGCTCCTTATGGCTGTTGTAAGTATAGTAGAGTCCGTCTGACTTGGTAATAATCGTGACGGCACCGTCTTCTGATATAATCGGGGCTATATCAGACGTATCGATATTTGGCCATTCCATAATCTTTTTACTGTTCAAATCAATAACCAACATTTTTAAATCCGTTCCAGGGCCGTCCTTATATATCATCCTTTTCCCATCTTGTGATATTGCATAATCCCAAGGAAACCGACCGGGACTAAATTTCTGCTGAAGTTTTACTATTAAATGAGGCTCATAACTACCTATCGGAGTATAGAAAATCTGCCAGTAACCTTCTTCATTCGAAGCATAGGCAATTTTCTTGCTATCAGGGAACCATTGTGGGCACGCTTGTGATCGCGGATTATTGGGATTGGTATCACCCGATATCTTTTTAGGGGAGGTGCCATCTGGATTAATAATCCACACATCATAGGTAAGAAAAGCTGAAGCACCTGATGTATTGGATTTACTGAAGGCGATTTTACTACCGTCAGGTGACCAAACAGGAAACGCATAATCAGCACCACCCCCACCAACAGGAAAAATTGGCCACTCCTTGGTCTTGTCTGAGTTAGTAAAATACAGCCAGCGATAATTATTGTACTCTGTTATTTTTGCGAAAACGTACGTTTTTCCATCAGGCGACATGTCTGAAGATTTGCTTACCCTATTAACTTCAGAACCATCGATACTTGTTGAATACATTTTACCCTGACGATCAAATAGAACTTTCAAGGAGGTGGCATGATCAGTCGCAGTGGGCACAACTTGAGAAGTCGTATTATCGGTTGGCTGAATTTCAGCAGGGGGTACGTGAGTGCTTGTGTTATCAATTACAACTGGCGTTTTTGGTTGGTCTGTTGCTGTGTTGCCAACCGGTGCGCACCCCATTATAAGGATCAGCAGTATAACAATAGCCATTACATACTTCATCACAACCTCCGATATTGAATATGCGGACATTATACATTTGTGCCTAACGGATTGGAAGAGTTTATTTGCAGCCTTGCTTAAGGCTTTCCACTGCAAACGCACGCGCGTACTCTATTAATACCGAAACATTGTTACTATATATTCAGCAGGCAGGTGGGGGATTGGGCCTGGATCAGCAGCTAATAAAAATATGGCGGGGTGGGGTAACCCATAGCGCATGTCATATATATAGTAATTCATAGCCAGAACTTTTTTAGAAAATAAAGGACATCTGCCATATTTTGTATACGTGTAGTAAAGCTACCAATAGGAAGTGGCTTGGCCTTTGGGACGTGGTAGTCATCTATACGTAAACTCGTAGTGAGATTTAAAAGTAATTTCAAGCTTTATATCCGTTTATTTGGCGCTATTTCTGCATTTATCAGGCTTCATAGTAGTTATTTCTATGAGTAATAACGGGGATATAACATACTACCAGGGTAATTTACTGTGTGTAAATAGGGATTTATATGGTGAGTTTCCGGGGTTATTAATCCTAAATCAGTAGTGTATTATTACGGGTAATGCGGCTTACTTAGAGTGATTACCCATGTGCAGCGAGCGACATTATATTCCCAGGGAACCGGTATACTCTACACAAGACGCCCCCTATAGCCTTGAAGTAAAACCCTTGCTGGGTCGGGTGGTGCCCAAGTACTCATTAACCTTGCACTGTTTTTACCACTTGTGTTACAAGTCTATAGAACACTAAAAAGCGCGGCCTGACGGGTCACACCGGGTGATATTGCTATCCTCAATAATTTAATCTATACTGCCAGTATTGAAGGGTCGTAATGACATGGTTACGGTTTAGAAGGATATTTCTGTCCGGCTAGCCGGGTGCGGGCCAAACCGAGGGATAGGATTATGGATAGATTAAGGGCATGGATATTCCTTTCGGTGGTGATGGTGTTGATGCTACTTATGCAGACAAGTGTACTGGCACTGATGCAAGTCCACGTATTGGCGGATGACCCTATAGTCACATTCCCAGATGCCAACTTAGAGGCCGCTATTAGACAAACTATTAGCAAACCATCGGGAGAACTTCATGTTTCTGAGCTTGCTGCTTTGACGAGTCTGGAAGCCTCAAATAGGGGAATAATAAATCTGACCGGGCTCGAGTATTGCAAAAGCCTATCTAGTCTCAGTCTTTACGATAACCAGATAAGCGACATCACACCGGTGGCAGGGCTCACCAACCTAAGCAGTATCGCTTTACAAGATAACCAAATAAGCAATCTGACGCCGCTAGCCGGACTCACCAACGTAACCCATCTTACCATGGGAAGTAACCAGATAAGTAACCTGACACCACTGAATAACCTCACCAACCTTACACATCTCGCACTATACAATAACCATATAAGCAACATCACACCACTGGTGGGACTGAAAAGTTTGAACTTCCTCGTATTGGATTCTAACCAGATAAGTGACTTGACACCACTGGCTAGCCTCACCAACCTTACCGGTCTCATGATAGAACAGAACCAGATTAGCAACCTTACACCGCTGGCCGGACTTAACCACCTTAGCACTCTCTTTCTTTCCTTTAACCAGATAAGCAATCTGACACCGCTGGCCGGACTCACCAATGTAACCCAACTCTACATATCAAATAACCAAATAGGCAATCTGACACCGCTGGCCGGACTGACCGGCCTCCAACAGCTTGATCTGGATAATAACAAGATAAGCGATATAGGTCCCCTGGTAGACAACTATGGAGTGATGTTTCATGGTCCTTTGTATTTGAGAGGTAACCCCCTCAACCAGGCTGCAGTTAACATACACATTCCTATCTTGCAGGCCAGAGGCGTAACAGTGGTATGGGATGGTCCAGTGGTGGTCACCTTTCCTGATGCAGCTCTGGAAGCTGCTATAAGACGGGCGTTGGAAAAATGGGCAGGGGATATCTATTCCTCTGAGCTTGCCAGTCTGACAAAGTTCAGTATGCTTCCATTGGCGATTTCTGGAGTAGTAAACCTTTCAGGGATTGAATACTGCACTCACCTAACACAACTCTGGCTGTGCAATAGCCAGTTAAATAACCTGACACCACTGGCCGGCCTCACTAACCTCCAGTACCTCTATCTGATTAATAGTCAGATAAGAGATCTGACGCCACTGGCCGGACTAATTAACCTTCGGGAACTCCGTCTGAACAACAATCAGATAACCGATATCGAGCCCTTAGTGAACAACGCAGGTCTCTCGCTTGGAGACTGTGTAGGTCTGGGAAGTAACCCACTTAGCCAAACGTCCATTATTTTGCAGATTCCCAAACTGCAGACCAGGGGCGTAACGGTGCTATACACCGCCGCCAATATCACCAACATTACAGCCATGTTAATTGGCTACCTGTCTTCTCTAGGAACATTCGAGACTATGAAAGTCTCATTCCAGTGGGGCCCCAGTCCGGGTAATTATTCTGATAATACATTCCCCAAAATAATGAGGTCGCCGGGCATGTTCTCCGATAACCTGACGGGCTTGACGCCAGCGACAATCTATTATTACCGTTCCATGGGCCGACCCGAGCTTTCGGCTGACAACGAATTTGCCCCCGTATATGGATCCGAATTAAGCTTCACTACTTCCGGGGTGCCGGGGCAGATCACCACGACAACAGGTACCGGTTCTGTGATCATGCAAAGTAATCTGGGCAATATAACCAGCCTTTCAGCTATCAGCGCACAGACCTTACCGGACCCGCCATCAGGGGTTGTTTTTCCTCATGGCCTTGTATATTGTGCTGTGACCAATATAACACCTGGTTCCACAGTTACTTTTACCATAACGTTTCCTGCTGTACTTCCCGCAAATATGGAATACTGGAAATACGAACCTCTCAATGGATGGTTTCGGATTCCCATAGCCAGCCGCAATGGAAACGTTATCACTATACAGATTACTGACGGCGGATTAGGCGATGCGGACGGAGTGGCCAACGGCGTCATTATTGACCCGGGCGGGGTAGCTATTCCAACAACACCTACGCCTCCGCCGACACCCACGCCGACACCCACACCGACTCTGCCAAACCCGTTAATAGGCATGGGTACAGGTGGGACAACATCACACGGATCGTCAGTGGTTGGACCAGCAACAACCATACAACCGGTGCAACTTCCAAACATCCAAATCCAGAGCGCGTCAATATCTGAAACCAAAGTAGCGCCCGGGATACCTATAACGGTAAGCGCCAATATTGCCAATAGGGGGACCGTAAATGGAACAGCCAGGGTAAAAGTGTTTGTTAACGGCGAGGAGGATTCCAGCCAGGGTATAACGGTAGAGAGCGGCGGCAATAGGCCAGTTTACTTCACGGTGAACAGAAACCAGCCCGGAACCTATACTGTTTACATAGGCAGCGTATTGGCTGGCAGCTTCACGGTTGAGGATGCGATTGATCCTAATATCATCCTATTTATCAGCTTGTCGCTAATAGGTCTCTCCCTTATGTTGGGAGTGATCATGATTGCCAGGCGCAAGTCGTATTACTAAGCTGCATTTATGCCTTGGTCACCTGATGCGATAATTGTTGTAGACACCACGAGGTGGTGGCTGCGGTTAGCCCATCATAAGGTGAAATCTGACATTGCACCATTGACATTTTCACACGAAGGCGGCCACTTCGTGGCCATCTTCAACATTTGACGTATGGGAGCGACGAGGCATTTAACATATATTGCTGGTTATGACCGAGGTTATTGTAATCAGTCAAATTCCCGCCCAACGCTGACAGACGTTGACATATATGATAGAATTGGGAAAAGCTTGATACGTCTATCATACAAAACTGACTATTATTTAATAATTAAGATCATTGTCAGATTGCCGGACAGGTGAGGATGTCTACAGTAACAGGGATGAAGAATGCTGAGGATAAAGTGCTGGTGGGAAATCTAACTGCCTGCAAAATTATCTGGAACGGCACAAAGGGCAGTCGGGCCATGGCCTACAAGCAGGTTGCGTACTCCGGCTTCTCTTTCCCCAACCCAGCCGGCACAGGCCTTGCCACAGGCTCATATTTCTCCATCGCGCAGGGATGGGGCACCCCACCGCCGATACCGCTCGCCACGACTTTCATTACGCCCGGCACCGCGCTCAACTTCAAATGGGGCGCCGTAGACAGGGCAACCAATTACCACCTGCAGGTGAATACCCTACCCGCTTTCAACGGCACGGATATCTTTAATGCAGAGATAGGCAATATAACTGTAAGGGAGGTCAGTGGCCTGATGCCGGGCACGATCTATTACTGGCGGGTGAAGGCCGGCAACGCAACAGGCTGGAGCGGTTGGTCAACGACAGGGAGCATCCTGGCCGGCACGGTGCCTTAATATCAGAAACAAAGTTAGATACGGGCAATCAAGTATAAAGAGGGTATAAATGGTAAAGAAAATGAGATGGCTCAGGAATTTCGTAATTCTTTTGGTTTTTCTATCCACATTTACGGTCATATTGCCAGGAAAAGTGCAGGCTAACATCTACAGTGGCAACAGTAATAGTAATCTACCTGTAGTCGCTGATAAATACGCCGTTTATAGTCTTGATGCGTTACATATCTTAAATACTCAAGCGGAAGATGTTGCCCCGAGGGCATACGGCCAATATTGGGCGGTTATAGTTGGGATTAATAACTATGCAACTGTGGGTCCCAACCTCACTTACTGTGTAAAAGATGCCACAGATATCCGTAGTAGCTTAATTGCGGAAGGATGGACTTCAAGCCACATCCAGTTATTAACTGATAGTTCGGCAACTAAAGTAGGGATACAGGGCGCAATTAACTCGATGCGGAGCGCTGCCAGCAGCAACGACCTGTGCCTGTTCTATTTTTCGGGACACGGGGGTAACGATGGTACTAATCAATATATCGTGACTTATGATAGTTCACCATACAACTGGAACAATGACGTGAGTGATATCGAGCTTGACACATGGCTGAGCGCCATCACGGCAAAAAAGGTGGCGATGTTCGATAGCTGTTTCAGTGGCGGGATGGCTCAGGCGGCGGACATGAAAACTGCCGGAAATGCAGTCATCAAGTCAATATCGAAACCATTGGCCATCAAGCAAACGACGACGGGACCAGCGAGCGGTTTTACCAAGGATTTAAACAAATCTGGATTTGTCGTGCTAATGGCATGCGGGAAGAATGAAACTAGCCTGGAAATAGGTGCACTTCAACACGGATTATTTACGTATTATGTTCTGGAGGGTTTAGTTGGGCCTGCCGACACTAACGGTGATGGTATTTCAGCAGAGGAACTAAATACATACGCTACTCCTAGGATCGTGAGTTATGCAACAAGTATAGGTGAATCTCAGCATCCGGAGATTTATGACGGGATTGCAGGTGATGTCATCTTAAGTGTGCCAGTTTATGTACCTGTTTCCATAACAACATCCTCATTAGTTCCAGGCCAGGGTGGCACACCTTATTCGGCTACTTTGCAGGCCTCCGGCGGCACCGGCAGCTATACTTGGTCGCTAGCGAGTGGCAGCCTGCCACCCGGATTGACTTTAAACTCCGGCGGGACCATATCGGGCACACCTACTACAGCTAACACTTATACCTTCACCGTACAGGTCAATGACGGTTCCACCACGGCACAGAAACAGCTTAGCATAGTTGTGCAAAACGCGGCTTTAAGCGTGACAACTTCCTCTCTATCGCCCGGTCAGGTGGGGAGTACGTATTCTGCTACTTTACAGGCATCCGGGGGTACCGGCAGCTATAGCTGGTCTTTGGCCAGTGGGAGCCTGCCAACCGGGTTAAACTTAACAACGGGTGGAACAATATCGGGCACACCCACCACCCCCAATACTTTTACCTTTACTGTGCGAGTTAGCGACGGATCAACAACAGCATCGAAACAGCTTTCGATCCTGATCAACCCGGCGGCGCCATCCGTAACCACCAATTCAGCAAGTGGCATCAGTTCATCCGCAGCAACTTTAAACGGCAGCATTACCAACCTGAATGGCAATAGCTCGGCGACGTTATCTTTCGAATATGGCCTCTCCGGTTCCTATGGAAGTACGGTTACGGCTACCCCTTCTTCCCTGACCACGACCGGCGCCTTTTCGGCGCAGGTATTAGATTTGACCCCTAATAAAACGTATCATTTCAGGGCTGCTGGCCTGGGTACCGCAAGCAATCCGGGGTATGGCGTGGATAAGACATTTACTACAGCAGTCCTTCCCTTAACTGTTACCACAACCGGCTCAGACAACATTAGTTCTACCACGGCAAAGATTAATGGCAACCTGGTCAGTCTCGGCCCGAACAACACCCACGCGAACGTTTATTTCGAATACGGCACAAGCTTGCCTTCCGGCGTTTATACCCCAGTCCAAGTTCTAACGACGGCAGGCACCTTTTCAGCTTCTGCCTGCGGGTTACAGCAGGGAACAGCATATCAATTCCGGGCCGTGGCGCAGTCCGGCGGACACGCTGCTAACCCGGTCACCGGCACCAACCTGGCTTTCACCACCAGCGCATCCACGCCCTTCGTGGTTTCCACCTACCAGCCAACCAGCAGCGCCGTGGATTCGGCGGCTTTGTATGGAAACCTTGACTCGATGGGGGGAAACCCTTCGGTCAATGTTTCCTTCCAGTGGGGCACAAGCCCAACTCCTGCAGCACTCACCTCTGAAACTGCCTCTCAGGCACTGAACACACAGGGCAGCTTCACGGCGACACTTTCGGGGATAGGTAACCCTTCTGCAGTTGCACTCTACAGTATATGGGGCAGTTCAGCCAATGACATTTTTGTTGTTGGCTACGGTGGCACGATACTCCATTTTAACGGAAGCACATGGGAAACTATGGACAGTGGTACCACCTCTGCCATTAAGTCTGTCTGGGGCAGATCAGGCAGTGATGTCTTTGCCGTCGGGTATTCGGGCACCATACTGCATTACAACGGCACAACATGGCAGACAATGAGCAGCGGGACAACCAACCACCTGGAAGGTGTATGGGGAAGTTCAGGGAACGAGGTTATCGCCGTGGGATGGGCTGGCACTGTCCTGCGCTATAACGGTAGTACCTGGAATGCCATGACCGCTCCCTACTACGGATACCATAGTATCTGGGGAAGCTCGGCCAACGATATTTTCGCCGTGGGTACGGACGGTACCAATAGCGTGATTGCGCATTACAACGGCACTGCTTGGACCTCAATGTCTTTGCCGGCAGGCACATCCAGCACATTGGAAAGCGTTTGGGGGAGTTCCGGAAGCGACGTATTCGCGGTCGGTTGGAGCGGTACTGTCCTCCGCTATAACGGCACCGCATGGAGCCTGATGTCACCCGGTACTTCGATAAGCCTTTATGGCATCGGAGGAAGAGCGACCAATGATGTTATAGCAGTCGGCGCGACCGGTACCATCTTGAAATACAACGGAACGGCCTGGACTGCCATGACCAGCGGTTTTTCCGACTACGTCTTAAAAACCTGGGGCGATACCGCAAACAATGTATATGCGGTTGGTAATTATGGCACTATCCTGCGTTATAACGGCTCAACCTGGAGCACAGTGAAGCAGGAGGCGCCGATCTACTATTGCCGTGCTAAGGCCACAGTCGGCACAAATTCGGTTTACGGCGATATAATCAGCTTCCGGACAAAGGTAGAACATGATGCTACTTTGACGTTTAAAGTCAGCGCAGCCACAGACGATATCCGTGCCAGAAGGTATACCTATGGAGGATCAAGTTGGTATGCTGTGGACGCAGGCGCGACAAGGCGGACCGCAGGTAACTATGATTACAACCAGTATAACACGGGCTCCGGGTTCCGCTTTCAAAACGTGACCATACCTCCCGGAAAAACCGTGAAAAGCGCACGGCTGAAATTTACAGCTTACGACACTATCAGTTACACCGCGGTCAACACGATCATCAGGGGCCAGCTTGCAGCCAACCCGCCCACATTTGCCGGCTCATACGCTGATTATATTGACGCCAACCGGCCGCGCACAGCGGCCGCCACGCACTGGGATAGTATCCCGGCATGGACTGCCAATAGCGTTTATTATAGTGATGACATCAAGGGTGTCGTACAGGAACTGATCAACCAGCCGGCGTGGGCAAGCGGTAACTCGATGGTAATCTTCTGGGAGGATGACGGCTCCACCGGGTGGTCATTAGGGACCCGCGCCCCGGCAAGGTCGACATATCCATATGGAGCAGACCCCACCAAGGCACTGGAACTGGAGATAACGCTGGATGATTATGCCAATACGGCCACCTACCAGGTTAGCGCTGCCAATGACGATATACGCGCCTTGCTTTATGAGTCTAGCTGGATTTTCCAGACCGATGCTAACTGGCGAAGCGCTGGTGACTTCAGACCAGACCATGAAGCACAAAGTATCGGCTCGGGTTTCCGTTTCCGTAACGTTGCCATACCTCAGGGCGCACAGGTAATTTATGCCAACCTCGAGCTTACTGCCGGCATTGGTAATGTCGGTACCGTCGCGCGCACCAAAGTGCACGGCCAGGCGATAGATAACGCTTTAGCCTTTACAGGGATGCTGGATGATTATTTTACTAACCGCCCGCGGACTTCAGCCGAGGTCCTCTGGGATGATCTCCCAACATGGGTTGCAGACACGGTTTACACCAGTCCCAACATCTCCAACATAATAAAGGAAATCACCGGTAGGGCGAACTGGAACAGCGGCAATTCGCTGGTACTTTTTTGGGACGATGGCGACTATTGGAACGCCCCGCGCGGCGGAGCGTCGGCGATAAGATCATCATATCCTTATGTACTGAACTCCTCGGGAGCAGCAAGGCTCGATATCACGTACATCGGGACACCGTCGGTCAGCACCAGCACCGCGAGCGTAACCGGGAATTCCGCCACACTGAATGGCGCCATCGACACCCTTGGCTCAGCCCCGTCGGGCACGGCATCCTTCATCCTCGGCAAGACCACCGGCACCTACACATTGGAAGCCCTGCCCCTGAACCAGATGACCACCGCGGGCTCATTTTCCTCCAGTGTTTCCGGCCTCAGCCCGGCCACGACTTACTTCTACAAGGCCAAGCTGACCTGCCGTAACGGCATCTTCCTGGGCGACGAGTTGAGCTTCACTACCGGCGCGGCCACCGTAACTCAACCCACTATTTCAAATGGGATTCCTGCTACCACGGGTAATACAGCGACGTTGAGAGGTAATCTATCTTCCCCGGGCACTGCTCCATGGGTGATAATTTCGTTCCTTTGGGGTCCTGCCCCAGGCGCGCTAAATACCGAAACAGTAGGCCAAACCATATGTGGTACAGGACAATTAAATTATGTACTTACCAACCTCGATTCGACAACCGATTATTTCTACCGGATAAAGGCACAGGGACAGGGCCAACCGGTCTTTACCGATGAAGCCAAATTCACCACCGGCGGTGGCACCGGCACCTATGGCTACATGGGTATCGGCACGGACAACCCGCAGCGCCCGCTGCACCTTTTGGGCAATGCCTGCCTTTTTGAGCGTGCCCAGGATTCGGCCGGCTTCATCATCAAGCGCACTTCCGCCAACCGCTGGGTCTTTGGAGTCGACGAGGATCCCCAGTCGCAATTTGTGATCAAGTCCTACCCGGAGGGCTCGCCGGCCACGGTACGCATGAGCATTGATCTGCTCGGCAATATCAGCATCCCCGGCGCGCTGTCCAAGGGCAGCGGCACCTTCAAAATCGACCACCCTCTGGATCCCGCCAACAAATACCTCAGCCACTCCTTTGTTGAATCCCCCGATATGCTCAACGTGTATAACGGCAGCGCCGTGCTGGATGGTGAGGGCAGGGCCATAATAGAGCTGCCGTTCTATTTCGAGGCGTTAAACCGCGATTACAGCTACCAACTCGAGGGTGTGGGCAGCTACGCACCGCTGTACATCGAGCAGGAGATAAGGGACAACCGGTTCACCGTTTCGGGCGGCAGGCCTGGCATGAAGGTAAGCTGGCAGGTGGTGGGAATCAGGCAGGACCCCTTTGCCAGCGCCCATCCCGTCATCGTGGAACAGGAGAAGTCAGCTAATGAGTAATGGTTACTGAATGCATCCGCTGACTAAAATGGATATAATTAATCTAAGGGGAGGTAAATGAGGTGAGAAAACAGGTAAAGGGAACAATATTTATCATAGCGGGGCTGGTATTGATGATGTCCATGATGATCGTTGGGTTAACGGTAGGTGCACAGGCTGATTTAGGCACTACCGGAATATTCGGCACAGTGGGTATCGGCACGGACAACCCGCAGCGGCCGCTGCACCTGCTGGGCAATGCCTGCCTTTTTGAGCGTGACCAGGACTCAGCGGGCTTCATAATCAAGAGGACAGCAGCCAACCGCTGGGTTTTTGGCGTGGATGAACTTCCTTCATCGATGTTTGTGATCAAGACTTATCCTGAGGGGCAGCCCGCAACCGTACGCGTGGCTATTGATACAAGCGGCAGGGTTGGCATAGGTGTATTACCGGATACCGCTGCCACCCTCAAAACGTACTCTGCGACCGGGAACGCCGTGCATGGCAATAGCAACTCTACTGGCACGGGTGTAGCCGGCACCAGCATCAGCGGTATGGGGCTTTACGGCACCAGCACAAGTAACACTGGTGTATACGGTAGCAGCAGCACTGGCAATGCCGGATACTTTGAAGGCCGTGTTTACGTCGGCGGCTCACTTTCTACAGCTTATACCAAAAAGACTGCTAACTACACGGTAACCGCAAAGGATAGCATCATTGCAGTTGATTCTACCTTGGGCGTTTTAGCAATTGCATTACCTAGCGCCATTGGAATCGCAGGAAGAGAATATACAGTAAAAAAGGTTGACAATTCCGGTAATTGGGTATCCGTATCATGCAGTGGAGCAGATACAATCGACGGCGTGCCTTTTAAGCTTCTGAATACCCAGTACGCATATTTAATTGTTGTTTCCGATGGGTATAACTGGATGATTGTAGGACAATCGCCATAAACATTTGCGGCGTTCAAACAACAATTGGGCGGTGTTATATGAAATGGGATTTCGGCAAAGTCCAGGTTTCAATCTTAGCGGGGATCATGCTAATGCTGGTGGGTGGCATAATCGGTATATCCAGTGGTCTGCTCTGGCCGGGCAATGCGGCCATGGGGGCCAATATACAAGCCATCAGGTCCGGCAACGGCAGTGAATCTGCAGGTGATAATGTCATAGCCTCAACAGGGCAGCCTGAACAGCGCAACCCTGCAGGTCTTGGCGATACTGCCATTTACGGCACAGTCGGGATAGGGACGGACAGCCCCTCGCGCCCATTACACTTGGTGGGCAATGCCTGCCTGTTCGAACGTGACCAGGACTCAGCGGGCTTCATCATCAAGAGGACAGCAGCCAACCGCTGGGTTTTTGGCGCGGATGAACTTCCTTCATCGATTTTTGTGATCAAGACTTATCCTGAGGAGCAGCCCGCAACCGTACGTGTGGCTATTGATACAAGCGGCAAGGTTGGCATCGGGACGACCAGTCCGACGGCGAAGCTGGAGGTGGATGATTCGGTCAAGGTCAGCGGCTCCATCAACAGGCAGCCGACCAACCCACCGCTATTCAGGTGGCTGCAGCCCGGAGTCCTGGCAACCTATGCCGTAACCGGATCAGGCCCACTTGCAATAGCCTTTGACGGCACAAACATGTGGACCGCAAACGCTGCTGGCAACAGCGTAACCAAGATCTTAGCTATTACACAATAATTTAACCGGCAATGTCCGGGAAGAAATCATGCCGCTCGAACGCGCAGGGGATAAACCGCAGTAGCCTCGAGGCTACCGGACAATCACCCTACCGTACTGCACAGGACCATGAGCGAGGATGATTGGGTTTTCTCTCGTACAGATAAGAATGGTACCCCTAGGCCATATTTACCAAACTCGGTAACTCATGCTTGGTTAAAAATGGCGCGATCCGTCGGTTTAAATAATATGAGATTCCATGATGCCCGGCATATACACGCCTCACTACTACTTAATGCCCAGGTCACTGTAAAGGACGTGCAGGCAAGGCTGGGACATGCAAGTTTTTCAACGACTATGAATATCTACGCACACCAAATAGACAAGGCACAGAGGGCAGCCGCCGTAAAGTTTGACGAGGTAATGCGATATGATTCGGAAAAATGTTAGAAATTTGTTAGAAGGTTTTGGGTGCTTAGCTTCTATTAAGTGGTGGGCGATACTGGATTTGAACCAGTGACCCCCTGTGTGTAAGTCTGAATACCGGGCTATTCAAAGGTGTCTTTACGTTCACAATGGTACTTTTGTTCTATTTTAGGAAAACCCTGGCTGATCGTAAATATTGACCCATGTTTGGCAATATTTAATAATCCATTAGCTTTTTATTAGCTTTTTTTCACATACAAAATGAATGTGAATGAAAAATGGGTACTGGCAAAATCGTCCATTAAATATCAGAAAGTAAAATCAGCTAATCACAGTGGTAGAATATATCTTATGTGCACATAAAAGGTAGCGGAGGGAATCATGGATATACATTGGTTGCTAAAACTATACAGGGCGGTGAGACGGGTATATTTATACAGTGACGTCCATCTGATTCAGAGTCCCGAGCAACTCGCAAAATTTATAAACGATTCAAATCCCGGCACCAATGTGATACCGGCCGATATCCTGGCGGCACTTGCTTACGGAACACTGGTTGAGGACCGATTCGAGTTTGATATTGAGATAAAATATCGAAGTCCTAAGTCGCGCAAGAACCCAACAGCGGAATTTACATTTGCCGGCAGACCCATTAAAGCAAAGCATGTAAAACAGATCCACATGCTTGAAAAAAGATACGGTGAGATTAAATTCAAGGAAAAAGATAAACCTGTGGATTAGTCTAAACCGAACCCGTCTTAATAAAACACCTTTAATTAAAACACCATCATAACCTGTTGACAATAATTAACAATTTTGATATACTGTGTAGTATATATACTACACAGTACATATAACTTCACGATCTGGGCCTGAGTTTATTGAACGAAATACAGATGCTAATACTATATAGTATATATACTATATAGTGGTAGAAGACAGGAATGCCTAATTACACTACTCTATCCCAGGGAATATCAGAGGCGCGACATTGTGAGGTTTCATGAAGTGTCGCTGAAGTCATTTGGCATTTGATATTTGACAACGACATAATTTACTACTATAATATGTATATATACATATTATAGTTACATAAAGTAATGGCTAAAACACGTTTCCAAATAGCAAAGAAAGACATCGTAGCTGAGCTTGATGGCTATGAGAAGAACATATTCAATGAGTCAGATATCTCAGCACTACTAAATAAAAATAGAGGTTTTTGGCGGCTCCCCGTAGGCTTGCCCTCACATGAATTCGTGAAACTCCTGCTTTTATACACAAAAATGAAACGGATTGAACTCAATTTTCCGAAATCAAGTGTGTCCAGATTTGTCTGGGACAATGCATCCGCTTTTAGTTTGGCACTAAGTGTTGAGAGAAATTCTTACCTCACTCACTATACGGCGATGTTTTTGCACAATTTGACTGATCAAATCCCGAAAATAATATATATTAATTCTGAACAGGCAAAAAAGGAAACGATTAAGGACCAATTATCTCAAAGCAGCATTGACAAAGCATTTTCGAATCCCTCGAGAATGTCAAAGAATATTGCTATGTTCGAAGATTATCAAATATGTGTTATAAACGGGAAGTTTACAAATAGACTGGGGGTCACAGAAATCGTATCTTCCGCAAATGAGCAATTACAGGCTACCGACATAGAAAGGACATTAATAGATATAGCTGTAAGGCCTTTCTACGCTGGCGGAATATACGAAGTCCTCAATGCATACCGGAAAGCCCAGGGGAAGGTTTCGATCAATAAACTTACAGCCATGTTAAGAAAATTAAACTACATTTATCCATATCATCAAGCAATTGGGTTTTATCTCCAAAAATCTGGTATGTACAAAGAATCTCAACTCGAGTTGCTAAAACAATTTCAGTTCAACTACGAATTTTATTTGACCCATGAGATGAGAGATACAAAATATTCAAAAGAATGGCGACTATATTATCCACGGGGATTTTAAAATTCTATCACTGCGAATTTTGAGACCACGTAATCAAAATAAAAGTCAAAATCCTTTAATGACACGCCACTTTTAACAGTATCGATTACAGATCTAAAGTCTGGCCGGTGAAATTCCTTGCAGATCTCAATTTTTCTCAAAAATGATAGCGGCACCCTTTTCGCCTCGAATATTTTTAATAAAAGGTCTTTTATACTGGCATTGTTCAAATCGATTTGAAAGTGCTCCAGCAGGATATAGATATCAAAAAAATCCCTGGCTCTCGCTGTAGGTGCGTGGGTTTTCACAATATCTCTGTAGTCAGGAATTTGCTGGCAAATGGCCCTTATTTTCTCAAGAACGATCATTTCGGGGCTATAAACATAAACCCTATAACCGTCTATTTCTTTTGCCTGTTTGCCGATACAATATTCAAATTTACTGATTTCTATTTCGAAGCGCCGCAGGTTATTAGGTCCTATGACCGTAGCCGACCTCTGTAAATATTTCAGGTCTTTCGCCTTTTCACTAAATATAGCTTCCGGAATTATTTTGAAACCAATCTTATATCCGCCCCAGAATGTTTTCTGGTCGGCATCTAACGTATCGGGTTTTTCACTGAAAGTGACATCAAATACTCTCAAACCTTCCGGATGAAAAGTCGTCCGAAGGACACGGTCAACCTTATCACATATGCTCTTTAGTTCTTCAGCTGAAAATTCCGCTGACATTGAGAAGTCGATATCTATTGAAGCCCTTGAGGAGATTTTATAAATCAGATCGATCGCATTGCCACCTTTGAAAACCAACCTATCCAGCAGGTCGTCATCTGAAACCATTGCAATAACGGCCAGCTTTTTAATCCTCTCAAAATCGACTAAATCCATGTCTTACACCTGCAATAATTACAAGATTATTATACAGGAATACACGTGCAGGATAATAGATATTACCGGCTTACGCTGATATCAATCTTGCAATGAACTGCTAACTGGGATAGAATCGGCAACGACTAATGGGGGTAGATAGGCATAATGCTGCCCAATGGCACATGAACAGCTTTATGACTGCACCTGATATACAAGGATAAGGGCATATGATAGAGAAACTTAAGAAGTTTCAGGGTTTATTGGGGAAGTAGTGCCTTGACGGAAGATTTGAAACCCTTTCAGAATTATATAAAGGCCATTGAGAAAAAACTGGCGCGGGGAGATACCACCGAGCATACCCACCGTTCGGCGATAGAAACACTGTTTGAGGGCCTGGATACGGGAATCATAGCCACCAACGAGCCGAAACATATTGAGTGTGGCGCCCCTGACTTCATCCTCAGAAAAGGCTCAGCCACTGTTGGCTATATTGAGGCCAAGGACATCGGCAAGAGCCTGGACGAAGTGGAGAAATCGGAACAGCTAAAACGCTACCGCGATTCACTCAGTAACCTTATCCTGACCGATTACCTTGAATTCCGCTGGTATGTGGACGGCGAGCACCGGCTTTCAGCATGTCTGGGTACATCCACAAAAGAAGGCCAGATTAAGCGGGATAAAGACGGTATTCAGGCCATAGCCGAGCTTCTGAATAATTTTCTCGCACACAGGGCCGAGAGCGTGGGCACACCCAGGGAGCTTGCCCAGCGTATGGCCCGGCAGGCGCACCTGATCCGAAATCTCATCATTAACGCTTTTGAGAAGGAACCGGAAAAAGGCAGCCTTCACAGCCAGCTTGCCGCTTTCCGAGAAAACCTCATCCCTGACCTGTCGGTCGAGTATTTTGCGGATATGTATGCGCAGACCATTGTCTACGGCTTGTTTGCCGCCCGATGTACTGCTCCAGATAATAAGGATTTTACCCGCCGGAATGCCGCTTATCTCCTGCCGAAAACCAATCCTTTCCTGCGCAAGCTATTTAACCAGATTGCGGGGCCTGAACTTGATGACCGCATAGCATGGCTCGTTGACGATTTATCGCAGTTACTGGCTCAAGCGGATATGGAGGGCATACTTAAAGACTTCGGACGGCGATCCGGCAAGGAAGACCCGGTGGTGCATTTCTACGAGACCTTCCTCAAAGCCTATGATCCGAAGATACGAGAAATGCGGGGCGTTTACTATACACCGGAGCCAGTAGTCTCATACATTGTGCGCTCTATTGACTACGTCTTGAAGACCAACTTTAACAAACCGCAGGGGCTGGCCGATGAGAAAACGCTTATCCTGGACCCGGCGGTGGGCACGGCCACCTTCCTCTATAAGGTGATAAGTGAGATTTACCAGGATAGTGCCGACAAAGGACAGCAAGGCACATGGAACAACTACGTAGAGGAGAAGCTCTTACCCCGCATCTTTGGCTTTGAACTGCTGATGGCGCCCTACGCGGTGGCCCACCTCAAGCTGGGACTTCTCCTGCAGGAGACGGGATACGAGTTCAAGAGTGAGCAGCGCCTGGGCATATACCTGACCAATACACTTGAAGAGGCTTTTAAACACGCCGAAACGTTCTTTGCTCAGTGGATAAGCGAGGAAGCCAATGCTGCCGCCAGAGTGAAGAAGGAGGAGCCGATAATGGTGGTGCTGGGAAATCCGCCATATTCCGGAATTTCAGCTAATGCCAGTGTAAAGATAGTTGTAGACCCGAAAACTTGGAAAACCAGGAAAGAGTTAACATGGATTGGCAGACTCATTGAAGACTATAAGGTGATCGACGGCAAACCATTAGGCGAACGCAAACATTGGTTGCAAGATGATTACGTGAAATTCATACGCTTCGGCCAATGGCGTATCGAGCGCACCGGAAAGGGTATCCTAGGTTTTATTACCAACCACTCCTACCTGGATAACCCCACCTTCCGCGGCATGAGGCAATCCCTGATGAGAACTTTTACTGATATTTATATCGTAAACCTGCACGGCAACACCAAGAAAAAAGAGGTTTCTCCTGATGGCGGTAAGGACGATAATGTATTTGATATTCAGCAGGGTGTCGCTATAGGTATATTCATAAAGGAACCTAATAAAGAAGGCCCCGCTAAAATACACTATTCAGATATGTGGGGCACTCGAGATGTGAAATACCAGGCTTTATCTGAGACAGAAATCAATACGACCGGATGGATGGAACTCAATCCGACTTCTCCCTTCTACTTCTTTGTTCCACGCGAGGAAGAGCTTAGACCCGAATATGAGAAAGGATGGAAGGTAACAGATATATTCCCAGTGAACAGCGTAGGGTTTGTGACTGCGCGAGATAGTTTTGCCATTGACTTTGATAAAGATACTTTGCGCGAGCGAATTATTGAGTTTCGTGGCACATCTCTTTCTGACAGCGAGATGAAAGATAAGTTCAAACTCAAAGACACTTCAAGTTGGAACCTAGATCATGGCCGTCAAGCAGTGCGAGCAGATAAAGAATGGGAGGTAAAATTTACAACGTGTCTTTATCGCCCATTCGATTTGCGGCATATTTACTTTTCAGGAGACTTACTTGAGCGACCTCTTATGAAAGTCATGCGCCACATACAGGCCGGAGACAATATTGCACTTATAACTTCTCGAATGACGAAAGGTGAAACATATCAGCATACTCTTGTTTCCAAGACAATATCGGAGGTCATTCTGTTATCACCGAAAACATCAAATAATGCTTTTGTATTTCCCCTATATCTATACCCCACCGCAGGCGAGATGCAGCTTGGTGGTAGTCACCGTCGTCCCAACCTGAAACCTGAGTTCATCAAGGCTGTCTCGGAAAAGCTGAGACTGGAGTTTGTTGAAGATGGCAAGGGCGACATGGAGCGGACCTTCGGCCCGGAGGATATAATCCACTATGCTTATGCCATCTTCCACTCATCCACCTACCGCACCCGCTATGCCGAGTTCCTAAAGATAGACTTCCCACGCCTGCCGCTTACAGCAGATAAAGAGCTTTTCAAGGCACTTGCGGGGAAGGGCACTGAGCTGGTCGCACTGCACCTGATAGAATCTCCCCTATTGAATAAACTCATAACCCGGTATCCCATAGACGGATCTAATACAGTGGAGAAGGTGAGCTACGATGACAGTAGCCAGCGGGTCTACATTAATAAAACACAGTATTTTGAGGGTGTGCCGCTGGAGGTCTGGAATTTCCACATCGGCGGCTACCAAGTAGCCCATAAGTGGCTCAAGGTCCGCAAGGGCAGGATGCTAATCTATGATGATCTGAATCATTATCAGAAGGTAATAGTGGCGCTGAAGGAGACCATCCGGCTGATGGCTGAGATTGATACTCTAATACCAGGCTGGCCTATCGAATGACTTATAGCTGATAGATTATTGGGGGTACGTGCGAAAATGAAATATGTCAAAATGGAAAGACTATCAATTAGGAACCATCCTGAACTAAATGAAAAATGGGTGCAGGATAGGATCGCTGAAGATCCATCAATTCTCGGATTAGGGGACATAATTCTTCGCGATAGAGAACGCGTTCAGCCCGGCGCCGGCCGGCTTGACCTGTTATTTCAGGAAGCAGAAATTCCGAAACGCTATGAGGTGGAAATACAATTAGGTATAACTGACGAGAAACATATAGTAAGAACTCTGGAATATTGGGATATAGAGCGAAAGAGGTACCCTCAGTATGAACACGCAGCCGTTATTGTTGCCGAGGAAATAAATAGTCGTTTTCTAAACGTCATTAGCCTTTTCAACGGTTTTATACCGGTAATTGCTCTGCAAATGAGTGCCCTAAAGCACGAGGATAAAATTACCCTGGTGTTTACAAAAGTCTTAGATGAGTACATTATCGGTACCGAAGAAGAAGATGAACGTATAATTGAAGTTGATCGTTCATACTGGGAAAAGAGGGGAACTCCGACAACTGTAAAAATGGTTGATGAGCTGTTACCTATTTTAAAAACCCTTGATAGCACATTGGAATTAAAATATAACAAATTTTATATCGGGCTGGCGAGGGAAAATAAGCCTGATAATTTCGTTATCTTTAGACCCAAAAAGAGCAAAATGAATATCGCAATTAGACTTGAGAAAACAGATGAATTTCAGAATGAACTGGAGGAATCCGGGCTAGACCTTCTCGAGTATGATAGTAAAATTGGTAGGTATCGGATTAGATTAGATAAAAACGATATCCAAAAGCATAAGGATTTACTTACAAAATATTTTAAGAAAGCATTTGAAAGAGATGTGAATGCAGCCGAGCAATAGTATTGTATTCATTCGCTAAGCTGGGACGCAATAGATGGGAAAAGCTAAAAACACTGGGAGTTGTGGTTGGTTAATTGTTTTTTTATTTTGAGAAACAAATCGGGGGGTGACCCGCTGGGAATTGTCAGACTAAAAAAAAGAGGGCTTTCGCCCCCGGGTGGATCCTACTATCCGGACTGGCCGACTTCAGATCCACATACAATATATCATATTTCACGGGCGTCAACACCCAAGTTAACCTCTGTAAATGGAAAGCGCCTATGCGTGGTGTCTGCATGCACTTTTGGTCAGCGGGTTATTTAAGCCACATGCTGAAGGGGAGGAGGAGGGAGGCGGCTGACCGGGCCGCCTCGATCCTTTGGGGCATCAGCCCAGCCTCGTTGACGTGTAGGGTTTGGGGGTGATCAGGACACCGGGGATGACCTTGACGCCGGAGTGGTGCCTTGCCTTGATCTTTTTCATGTCCGGGGAGCAGAGGTCACGTGGCACCGCGTCCTCGTCCACGACCTGGTATTCGTAAGCCACGAGCACGGAGGTGGCGCTCATGTTACCCCTGATTATGCGGCCAACCGGCCGGGCAAGAAGCGCCGCCGGCTGCGGCAAAGGCTCCAAAGGGATAGGCTCGAACACCTCGCCGGTCTGCGCACATTCCGTGGCGCGGGCCACGTTTGCCTGCATCTGCTGTATCTGCAGGGCGTCGGCCGCCTTGTGCCTGGCCGCGAAGTCATCCGCCTGCTGTTTGAGCAACGCCTCGGCCTCGACCTTTTTCTTCCTGTAATAGGCCAGCACGGCGGAGTCCAGCCGACTAACTGCCAGCAAGACCCTGCTTTGCAGCGGCTTGTATTTGTCGTCAACTGCTTTGGCGCTATCCAGGTGGGGCTGCTTGTCCGCCTTGCGGGCGGACTCGAGGGAGTTGGCGATGTTTTTGCCGATGCCCAGCAGGTCGGACATGTTCTTGAGCTGGGCGTCGTCCTCGATGGTGACGGACTCGATCACCCAGGGGAAGAATTCGGACTCTGCGCGTTTGACAAGTGAGGCCAGGCCGCTCATTTCTTAGCCTCGGGCTGCCACTTGCCGCATTCCTGGCACTTGAAGGCGGCGAAGGACTTGCCGTTGTCCTTGCGCGTGCCCGTGACCCATTCGAGGGTATCGCTGCCGCAGCCTATGCAGGTGCCTGCCCTGGCAGCCGCGGGAACTTTAGGGGCGACGGATGGAACGGACGGGGAGGCGGACCTGGCGCCGGTGGCTGGCAGGGACGCGGACGGCGGAGGGACCGCGGCGGTGACGTAGGCTATGACCTGCTCCAGATCGGCGGTGACCTGGGCCAGGGTATCGCCGAAGATGTTGAAGCGCACGGACATCTCGTCCTCGGCCTTAACGCCTGCGATTTCGATGTGGAAGCGGGAACCGTTGTTTGACATGTTGTGTTTACTCCTTAACTTTATTTGCGCCGGTGAACCACGCCCGCCGGCAGGCGGCCGGGTCAAAAGGGAAGCTCGTCACAATCGGGGACAGGCCATTTGCGCATGATGCGCTCAAGGGTGCGATCGTCAAGGTGGATGGTGACGGAATAGAAGCCGTGGGTGACGATGATATGCACGCCGTCGTCAACGTAGGCCTCGATGACGGCGTCAAGGCCGGGGCAGATATGCGAATGGTGGATGGACTGCGAAAGGATAGCCGTGACAGGGTTAGTCATTAAAACAACCTCCTCTGTTTATTAAGCTGCAAGCGCCTCGACCTGAGCGCCTGCAACCGGGCACGCCTGCGGATCAAGCCCAGGGGGCAATGGCAGACATGGGCGCACAACCGTTTGCACGGTTTGGACCTGCCGCATACGCCTTTGAGCTTCATCCGAATCACCTCCGAACAACTTTTTATTTTTCACCTTTACTTTTTTCATAGCGGAGCCGTACCCCGGCCAGCCGTTGGTTCACCACGTGTGCAGGGGGTGAAAATAAAAAAAGTCACCGGGCGTACCTTGAAGCACGGACGGCGACTTAATATATGAGACTTTTTTTATTTTCAGGCTTCAGCCCCCGCCCCTTGCACCACGAGGCGGCCGGTGTAAAATATTTCTTGGAAAAAAGTAAAGTGGAAATGCCCCGGTCCCTATCCATTGACGGCGGTTTTCTTTGTTTCTTTCTTTGCCGCCGACTCAACAAAGAAAGAAAGCAAGCATGCAACCAAAACAACAGAATAGGATGGAGCGGGAATGGAGACAGGCGGGGGCGGGGAGGGGAAGGTAAAGCAAGGCGGGGCGGGGGGCGTACCCGGTGCCCTTACCACCGCCATTGCCGCCCCTTTACCCCCGCGGCAAGGCGCCCTCTTCCGGCTGCCCACCGTTATTGATTCTTGGAAGTGCAGGGGTACGCCCGCGAAGATGATTGTCCGAGCAAGCGAACCGCTCGCTGATTTGGGACAAATCAGTGAGGGGTGGCAGCGCAGCGAGTCAACAATGTTCTACGCCGCATGAAATGCTCTTTGCGAAGCAAAGTGGATTTCAGCCAAGGGCGGGCGTACCGGTGCCCTACCGCTGGTGATAGATGGCAGCCGGATGAAAGCCGTTCCCCTGCGCTCCCCGGCAAGGCGTCCGCCGGTACGCTTCACGGCGCCGGGACGGCGGCGGGCCACGGATCGGGCGTGGGACCAGGGGGCGTACCTTTGCGGGGGCACCCTGCGGGCGGCCGGCAAGGGGCACGGGCGGGGTGGGGCTTATCCCTGCGGCGTCGGCGCCGCTTACCGCAGGAGCGCCGGGCCGGGCGGACCCGCACAGCTCCGCGGGGGTGTACGTCGCACAGCTCCGCAGAGCGCGGGATGCGGGTACTTCGCGGCGCTCCGAGGTCCGGGGGTGCGTACGGGCGGCGGCGGACGGGGGGATGGGCTGGGGCGGGGGGCGTGGCAGCACTTCGACGGATGTTATACAATATACATAGGTTCAGTGAGTCATAACCAGAGAAGGGAGCATTTGCTATGGTAAAGGCACTGGAAAAAGAGTTTAAATACTACCTCGATCACCAGGATGAGCTTGTCAAAGAGTACGATGGCAAGTTCATAGTGATCCACGGCTCCAAGGTGGTTGGCGCGTACGAGTCTGAGCTTGACGCTATTAAAGAGACGTCCAAGAAATATAAGCCGGGGACCTTTCTTGTACAAAAGTGTGAACCAGGAAACGGCAGCTATACCCAGACATACCATTCCAGGGTAGCTTTTGTATAGAAACAAAACATGGACATTAAAGCCAACGCCTTCAATGTCGCGTACACCGGCATATCACCCATACTAACCTCTGAAGTCCATATAGCCTCACCCTTTGAAACAGCCAGCCCGCCGAAAGAGGCCGACCGCAAACAATTCATGGCTATTTGGGATACGGGCGCGACCAATTCCGTAATCACACAAAAGGTAGTGCAGGAATGCGGCCTCAGCCCGATAGCAATTGTGAACGTGCACACCGCCGGTGGCGAAGCGTTATCGAACGTATACCTGGTCAGCATCCGATTACCCAATAAAGTGACAATCCCACAGATCCGCGTTACCGAGGGGACGATCGGCGGGGATGCTGAAGTCCTTATAGGGATGGATATCATAAACCGGGGTGACTTTGCCGTCACTAATAAAGACGGCAAGACCAACTTTACATTCAGGATACCCTCCGTCGAATGCATAGACTTCGTGAAGCAACAGACGACAGTGGTTCAAAGCAACAATCAACCACAGCAAAGAGTGGGACGGAATGAGCAGTGCCCATGCGGGAGCGGCAAGAAATATAAGAAGTGCCACGGGCAGTAGGCACACAAGTGCAACAAAGTACACCTGAAATTTAGTACTTTCCCGCAGCACAGGCTGCACACATCTTGACCCCCCATGAACCTTTTAGCATCAGTTATATCATTACTTATACTATGTATGTATAAGGGGAGATGCCAGGACGGCCATAACTGTGGCAATTAAGTAGCATCCAGGCGGCATTGACATATATGCAGACAATCTATAACCTTGTAACCGTAGACAATAGCAAACGACAGTCGTCAACAAAAATAACGAGGTTGCGCGGAGTTTAATATGGCACAGCAAATTAAGGCGGACAAGGAATACACACTTATCACTCAGATCATGCAGGTTGCGGACATATTCATCAAGGTGAGGGAAAGGGAGTTGCTGCCGCAGAACCTGTCGGCCACCGCCGCGGAGATACTATTCCTGGTGGACGCCATAGGCGAGGGAGTGACACCAGCCAAGATAACCAGGATGCTGCTGCGAGAGCCTCATTCAATATCCGGCATCCTGGTGCGCATGGAAAAACACGGCCTGATCAAGAGAACCAAGAACATGGATCGCAAAAACCAGATCCGCGTCACCCTGACCGCAAAGGGCGAAAAAGCCCTTAAGCAAGCCATGAAACTGGATGGTGCATCGCACGTCCTTTCCAATCTGACCACGTCGCAGCAGAGAGAACTCAAAGCAAGCCTGACAGCACTCAAAGAGGCGGGCATGAAAGAACTGCGACTCAGCCCCAAAGCACTGCCCTGGCCTTAATCCCCGTGTTCTTCTTCTGTATCGGGCACATCTCCCGACAGCCGGCGATAGCACGCAAGCACGATAAAATAGAATATCGGCGTCATGAGTACCCAGGGCATCTGCACTTGTAAATGAATCGCGTGTCCATTCACGGAGAAGAGAGTAGGATTCCACCACGGACCGGCCGGAGTGAGTGGAGCCCATGAGACCTTATAACCCGGGCCAACCTGTGGGCTGATGAACATCTCCACCCAGATATTCTGCAAAACAAACCACACAAGAAGTACCACAAATGCTCCCCAGCGCCACTTGCGGAAGGGTGTAGTACGTCGGCCGTAGACCAGCCATATAAGTAGCAGGCCGACGAGGCAAATTGCGGCTGCGTCGGCGAGAGAAGTAAGCACCCAATTCACGTACTGCGGAATGGCAAGGTTCATCACTGGCGGCCGCCGCTCGCTCACCGGCGCTCCTCCCCACAGGCCAAACGTGAACCATATCTCCAGCCCAACGGCACAAACGAGGAATGAAAGCAGATATACAGCAGCCACCCAACGCGGCAACTTACCCATAGCATAGAGGACGATGAGAACAATAAGAGGGAGGATCGAGGTGGCATAGACGATTGCTATGGTCAGGATTTGCTGTCCAGATAGTTCGCTCATGGTGAGATACATTTTGAGTCCCGGCAGAAGCGATGTCAAGCATTAGAGTTGAGGTGAACCCCTGCAACCTGACAATCAGGGGTAGGACGGTTGGGCTGCATAGCCATGGATAAGGACAGTTCAGTAGTCCGGGAGAGTCTAGTGGGGTGTATTTGACACAATCCATAATACGTACTAAAGTAATAACTGCGTCTGGGATGAGTCGCCAAGCGTCTCATCTTGGGGCTTTAAGCCTCAAACCCAGTCGCTTTTTTTATGAAGAACTTTAGTCGCCAATGGACTGTAGCTCTATCTTTTCCTTTTCGTAATCAAAGGTAATTTTGAACTTATCAAAGAAGCCTACCTGACCAAGAATACCGTATGGTAGGCTCTGTAACTCTTGTGAGAAGCCTGCAAAACAAGATATTTCATGCCCGCCAACTTCAAGCTTAATCTCGTGAAAAAAAGCAAACTGCTCCTGGCCACTGGAACCGAAAAAGGAAAGGCGTTTGCCAGATTCTATTTGGAGGCCAATTTGCTGGCCGATTTCGGCATGGAAAATACAGTAATCGGCACCCGAATCAATCAAGGCCAAATTCCTGACACGTTGAGAACCCTTTATCAAAGCAACAGGAATTACCGGTCGTGATACGCTGGTTCGTCTTGGGAATGGCTCGGTAGGCTGCGCGGGAAATTTTCTGTAATCGAGTTTAAAACGGACGCTCACAGTATATAGGTTCCATAGTTCTTTGGAACTCTGGTCAGGATGGGGTCGGGTTCGTTTTTAGCGTGAGCCTGCTGTAGGGCCTCTGCTGGTTTATCCGCCACGCCCACCACTTTGCTGCTATCGCCAGAGAGGGCTACCCATTTGTCCGGATAGTTTTTCAGTATCTCACTTAAATCAGTATTCTCAACCATATTGCTACCTCGATTTCAGTGGAAGTACATCTAAGATTATATCTGTTACCGCAGTTGATGGCAATAAACCAATCTGCCGTTACCCATCAATTTGACCTCCCATAAACCCTTTTACCATCAACCATTATAGTTTTATTACTAGTATATATAGGGGGTAAAGCTCGGATGTCAAAAAGCGACATGTTTTTGTAGACCCTGTGGATAATGGGGGGTTAGAATGCCGGCGAGGTGAAAAACATGAAGAAAAAAGAGTTCAGCAATGAGGCAATGCTAATGGCGGCAATATTTGGCCCCTGGCCGCCGGAAACCAACGAGCGGTACCGCGAGGAAATCAACGGGGTCAGTTTACACGATGCCCTGATAAATGCAATCAACTGCATTTCAGGACAGGATGATACCAGGACCAGGACAGTCATAATAGAAAGATTCGGTTTGAACGACGGGCGCACTAAAACGCAAAAAGAAGTTGGGCAAATGCTGAATGTTTCAAAATCAAGAATCGGACAGATCGAAATATCAGCAATGCGAAGGTTACGCCACCCGGCACGCTCTTCAAAGCTAAAACCCTATATCAAATAGGGGATTGCCGCGCTTCGCACGCAATGACGAGCGAGGTCAGGGTGCGCAGAGGTCGAGGGTGTGGCGGTAAATGCCTGCCCGGAATTCAAGGGTGTAGCCGGTGACGCGGTAGTTGACGGCCTGGTTGGCGATATCGTCGGTAATATTCACGACGTCCCACAGTTCTACGCCGCAATGGGGGGCGATGATGACCTGTGCCCTCATGCCGTCCAGTCGGGCTTTTGCGAGCTGGGCGGTGGCTACCGCTGCGGCGACGGTGGCGGTGGGGATGGCGGGGTTGTGGTGGGCTGACAGCCGCTCGCCGACCAGGTCAACGTCGGCCTGGGTGATAGCTGATCCGCTGACCTCGGCACCGGCCGCGGAGGACCCCACGACGTAAGCACGGTTGACGTCGGGGGCCTCCACGAAATAGGCCGCTTCGAGTATGGGGTGACTACCGGCGAGGGGGTCGGCCATCAGCCTGCCTTTTCAGCGGCGACCTGGGCGACCGTTTTCAGTGAGGTGATGTTCTTTTCGAGGTGCGCCCGGTCGGCCGTCTTTCCGTCGGTGTCGGTCAGATCGGCGTTATCGGTGGCTGTCCTTTTCAGCAGCACGACAACGGCTTTTCCTTTCTGGGTGATGGTGACGGCTCCGTCAGACACGGCGATGTTGCCGTACTGGTCCTCGGGGATGCTGGCGAACAAGTCAATTACATTCATTAGTCCCACCTTTTAATAAAGAGAGTTATTCCTATGAAAAAGTATGCGGAGGTAGCTACGCCGCTGCCGTAAAGGCAAAAGTAGACAGGGGAGGCGGCCGGCAGTAATTGCCAGGTCATGCCTGCATAACCGGAATCAGTGGGGTAAGAAGAGGCTACAAGGCCTGTCTCAGTTGTACCAAAGAGGCCTGCGTATTGGTTGCCTACAGTGTTAGTTATTACGAAATGAAGTCCCTGGCCGCCGGTTCCCTGTGGTACATGATATATGCGGGCTTGTAACTCACAGGCAGGGGTAGAGGTGAAGGTGAGTACCCTTGTTCCCCATGCAGATGCTTTGACACTGCCTGAACCGTACCAAGCTTGAACTACGGATATAACCGGCGCATGGTTACCAGGGGTCCAGAAGAAAAAGTAGAGGGTATGAGCAGCGCCATCTTTGAGCAGATTGAAAATGGTTCCGCTGGTGAGGCCCACAACGGCTAACTGGTTGCCGGTGGTGGCGTATGTGAGGTCGAAAAGCATGTGGCTGGCATCCTGGGCGTCCACGTAAACCCTGCAGCGCAGGTCATGGGTCCCGTCGTCGGAGTCGATGGTTACGGACACGCGGGAGGCAATGCTGGCCATTACGAGGCGGGCATCAGTGGGAATGGGGAGGGTAAGAGATTTGCTGTAATCGGCATTAACCGTACCGGATGCCTCGGCGGTTGCTGTGATAGTCTTTGTGGCCGCCTCCAGATCGGTGGTATCCATAATATTGGGGTAATAGGTAAACATCTCGTAGGTGGGTGATTTGCAGATTGTACCGCTGGCTGGCAGGCGTGGTGAGAGTTGGTCGAGTAATACATCATTGACGCTGTTGGCTACATTTGAGGCCGGGATGGCAGTATTAAGGGCAAGGTCCACCTGGGCGTTGATATCCGCCTCGGCGACTGAGCCGAAGTCCACCGTGGAGAGGTCGTTTTGTACATCTGAATGATATTTGTTTGCCATGGTTAGACTCCCTGGCCTTCGTAATCAAGGGCGTAGGTGGCATGGCCGGTGCCGTCTATAACCTGGAGGACCAGGCGTGCCCAATGGTTGGAGTAATGGAATTCGGCCACCTCGGCGGGGGAGAGGGTGGTTTCGGCAACGATGGTGATGTCGAGGCCATCCTGCACGGCGTAACCGAGCAGCTTGTATTTGAGGGTGAGGGTGGCATGGGTGTTTTCCAGCAGTATGGTCTTAGCGCCCAGCTCCGAGGTATTCCAGTCCAGGGCGGTGACGTATGACGCGGTGGCGGTTCCGGTTAACTTACCTTTGTCGATTTTCCACATAAATTATTGCTCCTTATTGCGATAAGATTGCTTCGCTCCCTGCCACGCCTGCGGCTCGCAGCTTCGGCTCACCGCAATGACGAGGGAAAAAGCGCTCGTAATGACGTCTATTTACCCGGGTAAACAGGGGGTATATCACTTAATACGCAGGTGCCGTTTTCGCAGACGGCGTACTTAACGGGGCATGTCGACTGCCCGATGGCCAGGCCGTAGCGGTAGCTTAAGACGCAGCCGCACACGGCGATGAAGGCCACGCAGAACCAGACGAACAAATCTTTCATATCAAATTCTCCTTCTTCTTACGGGGACGGCTATCCCTGGCACCGAACGGGCGGCCCTGGCCGGGACGGCGGCGGGGTTTAAGGGCCGGGTTGTATTCAGCATCGTCCTCAACCAGGGTGAGGTTATGTACAAGGGGAAGGCGCACGATTTTGCCGCGGCGGATGAGATTGCCGCGCAGGTCCCAGAGGCAATCACAGGAATAGCAGACAGAGCAGATATGGCGGATGCCGCGCTCGTAGTGATCGCCCAGCGACGTGGTGCCGCCGCAAACCGGGCAGCGCATGAACGGGGAAGGGAGGCGGGGGGTAGCGGGCAGTGATTGCATCATTTAACTCCTCATGGAAACTTCAAATAGTACGACGCGGCATCGTTGGACAGCGGGTTGACGATATAGCCGGCGAGGCCTACAAAGTAGATGACGTCGGGCACCAGGGTGAGGCACTGGCGGAGAACGACAGCTGCGTTCTCGCCGGTATGCACTTCGATGCGGGGATAGGTACCGGTCATATCGGCTGACCTCGACACGTAAGAGAGGGACCCGCCGATGGACTGGACGACCTTTTCAATGATGGCATACAGGGTGGTGACGTTGGAGGCCTCGTTCCAGAAGACGGGACGGTTGAAGGAGTAGCGTTCAAGGAGACCCCAGGCATCGGTGCAATTGATATGGAAAAGGGACTTGCCCGGGACGCGGGAATAGGCCAGGTTCTCAACGAAATACTTGCCTGCGACCGACAAAAGGTCGGTATCGGTATGGTAGCCGATGGATAAAGCGACTTCTGCGCCGCGCTTTAACTTTCCCACGGCAGAGGCGGCACCGCCGCCGATGCTGTCGTAAGCACTGGCGGAATTGTCCAGGGTGACCTCAAGTTTGGACGGCGCCATTGGCTTTACGGTTTCCTTGACGGCAAGGATATCCGCGGCTGAGATAGCATAGAAGGATCCCTCGCCTGTCCCGGCGGTTGGCGGCGCCCAGGAGGACGGAAGGGCTGAGCGCCATACCTGGTTGGGGGCGGCGGCATACAGATAGGTGCCGTCGCAGCAGAGGGCAAGGCCGTATGTGGCGGCGACGTCAAGGGGCCATGCCCGGCTCCAGTCACTATCCTTGAAGGCTGTGCCCGGCCGCAGGCGGTAGAACCACGGCTTGTTATCCTTGGCGAAGCTGAACACCGCCCCGAGGCTGGCATTATAGGTGACGTAGGGGTCGTCCACGCCGAGGTTGTCGGCGGCCTGCATCTGCTGGACGGCGCTGATCTGCTCGTAGTAGGTGGGGGTATAGCGGCCGGCCCTGCCGGTGTGAAACATGCGCAGGTGCATGGCGGCGCTGAAATCCACCCGCGCCTTGTACGAGTTGATATAGGTCCAGCCCGACCAGGTGCCCGCGGAATAGTCATGGCCGTCGCCGTAAACCCCGCGGGCCAGGCGGATATACGATCCGTCCAGCAGGAGGGCGAGGATATTCCAGTCTCCTTCATGGTACAGGGCGAGGGCTGAAACCAGATGGTCGCCCGCGATCTGGCCGAGGCCCGTGCTCCAGGTGCCGTTGGTGCGCCGCTGGATATAGAGCGAAGTGGGGTCGTTAAGCGAGGTGGCATGGACTACACCCAATTTAGTGCCGTCGGCTGAGAACGCGGCTGCGCAGCCGAGGGTGCAGGGGCGGGTATTCATCATGGCCGTCCAGTTTCCGAAAGTGGCGCCGCTGTCGGTTGAGCGCTTGTAATACAGGTACGTGCCGTCGTCGTCGAAGGCGATTACTTCTGTACCATAGGCTGCCAGGGCGATGGGGTTGTTACTTACGCCGTCGCCCCAATCGGCCCAGGTGGTCCAGTCATCGCCGGACGACGGGGTGGTCACCCGCTGGTACTTCTGGTGGACGCCGTCCTTGCGCACGCGGCAGATAGAGCCATCGGCGGGCATGGCGACGGAGTGCCTGCCGACCACGGTGGCGTCCGAAACCAGCAGCTCCCAGAAGTAATCCGACCACTGCAGGGATGCAGCAGCCACGGCGGCCGGGTGGCCGAAGGAGGCGACCTCCAGCTTGACCAGAGGGGTACGGGATGGCGCCCGCATGGCGGTGGTGAAGGCGGATGATAAGGTTCTCAAGAAGACTTGACTCCTATCGCGTCCAAAAACACCGCCTCGGTAGCGGCGACCAGACCGGACTCAATCAGGCACTGATAGCAGAGGAACTCGATATTGATTACTTTGTCACGTGTGCGGTCAACCGCGACAAGGTTCAAGGCGGAAGCGCACTGGCTGCACTGGAAGCGGAGCAGGTTGAAATCATCCGGCATGGCGCCCCTCTTTCACACCAGCGGACTTGAACAAGCTGAGCGAGCGGTAAACGGTGCGGTCAACCACATTGAAATGCGCCGCGATCTCACGTATCAGCCAACCCTGCTTGCGCAGCTTGAACATCTCGACAGACCGTGAAGACTTACGCATGTCCGCCTTGCCGTAGGGCCGGTCATCGGGACAGCGGGGCAAATGGCACTCGAGGCACGCGGGGGACAGATTGCAGCCGCGGTCCCGGTGGACTACAGCCAGGGGGTCATTAGCTTTGCGCAAGGTTCCGCCTCCTTTTAGTTTTGGGGGCAGCGACGCGGCGGGGGTCAGATTGCCGCGTCGCTGCGCTCCTCGCAATGACAGTTACTAAGTGCGTTTCCCGCAATGACGTTTAGAGCAATTTCACGTAGTCCCAGCCGACCTGGGTGGGGGTGTAAGCGCCGCCGCCGTAGATCGACCAATCCACGGTCTTGCCGCTAAGCTGTGCAAGCCCGTCCTGGGCGTTGTAAAGGTCGTTGAAATAGGCTATGAGGTTGCGCAGCTCCTCGAAGGTCTTGTCAGAGCAGGTGAGGTTGTTGGCCTTCTCATATTCCTTTTTCAGCTTGGCCATGTAGGAGTGATAGCTGGAGGCCTCGGCGGGGGTGGGGGGCTTGGGCAGCTTGGTCTGGAACCTGAAGGCCTCCGAGAAAAGCTCGACACACTTGTCGACCAGGCGTTTGGCTTCACATACACGCTTGTCGCGGGGCACTTCACGCAGGTCAAAGCGGGTGATGTAGGGATAGAAGTAAAAAGCGCGGCTGACGGGGGTAACTTCAACGCCGTCCTTGCGGCAATTCTCCTCGGCGGCGCCGACGAAGGAATCGATATCAACAGGCACGTAGTTATCTACCGGCGCAGCCGGGACATAAGGCGCAACGGCCGGCTGCGAGGCTGCTGCGCTACTTGCTTTTGGGGATGCTTCGCTTGCAGTGGTTATTGCGGCGATCTTGGGGGCGGCTATGACCTTCTGCTTATCAATGCTGCCCTGCACGATGGTGTAGATGACGCCTGCCAGAACGATGGCGGCAGGGCCGATCACGTCGATGATGAACTGGCCGACCGTCTGGGCCCTGGCCGGGTCGGTGATAAAGAGGCCGACGGACCCGGCGATGATGGTGATAAGGGTGACGATGATCTTCTTGTAACCGTCTAACGGGGTTGTTTCCATTTTTTCTCCTCGGGCGCACCTGAAGGCACGCCCCTACAATTTATTTTTTACTCCACTGACATTTGATAGGATTTGAGTTTCCTGACGATTGAACCCGCGGAGATCTCCTTCTGGAAGGCGGCCATCTTTGATTTGGCCTGTGCTGCGACGGCCACGGCTTCCAGCTTGTAACCGGCGGCGATCTGCTGGAGCTGGCGGCCCTCCTGGGTGTGAGAGCCTGCGCTTTCGAGGTAGCGGCCCGCGGCCTGGAGGTAGCCGACACGTTTGAGGTTCAGTTCCGAGGCCGTCTTGATATAGGCGGAAGCAGCCGCGATGTATTGAGCGCCCGTGGCGATGTAGGCGTTGCGCTTGTCGTCAAAGGCCTTGATATGGGCAAGCTCCACCTGGGCGGCGGTAAGATGCTGGGACGCCTGCTGGATGAATTCGCCTGCCTGCTGGTTGTAGGAATTGGCGGAGTCAATATCCTTTCCCGCGTAAGCCGCCCACTTGCCTGCGGGGTCATCGCCGGTATTGGCGGTGGGGATGTAGTCATCACCGGCCGCGAGGTCCGTGACGGCTGCGCCGAGGCGCGTAGTTGACGCTGAGAGGGCGGTGGTGGCCGCTGTGAGGGAGGTCCCGGCCGATGTGACGCGGGTGGAGACGTCGGTCAGCTTGGAGGCTATGGCGGCGTCAATGGTGCCTGCGCCCGCGGCGATAGCGGCGGCCAGGGCGGCGACCGCCGCGGTCAATTGAGTTCCCGCGCTTGTGAGCTGTGTTGCGATATCGGTGGCCACGCCCGCGGCGCTGGTGAGTGCGGTTTCCGCCAGAGTCACCTTGCTTGATACTTTGGCGACGGCGGTGTTGGCGGATTCAAGGGCGGTGGTTATTTTCCCCGCGAGGGTGGCATCGGCATACTGCTCAAGGGCAAAGGCCAGGGCACCAAGCTCGATCAAATCGCTGTACTTCGTTTCGAAGGTGCGGGAAGCGTCCGTCAGGGTGTGGACGCCCGACCAGTAGATGCAGCAGTTGGCGCCGGTGCCCAATTCCTGAAGGTAAAGGGTGTCCTGGATGATGGAGTAGGGCTTGAAGGTCGGGGGCTTGTCGCCGACGGGAAATTCCAGCCTATCAATGGAAATCCAGTTTGTAAGGGTAGCAAGGCTGACGTTATAGTCCGCGGAAGGCGTGGCGATGGTGGCTTTCTGCATATAGGGGTGATGGCTTGAGAAAACGGCCAGCGAGCGGGCAACGGCACGCTGGAGGTCGGCGTCCGACCAGCGCGGGGTACCGCCCGAAGGGTCGCCCAGGTCGGTGCGCAGTTGAGCCACGAGGTCTGCTAAGTAAGTTGTGGCCATTTAACCCTCACCCCCTTCCCCCTCTCCCAGGAGAGGGGGTGATTTTATGGATTGAAGGGGCTGCGCCCCTTCATCACATCCCTCTTTGGTACGAGGGTATAAGACGATTCTCATGGTTGCGAATTCTGTCATTTATCTAATTCCACTATGCCTTAAGATTGCTTCGTCGCAGGCTCCTCACAATGACGGGGCCGGGGTTTGCGGGGAGCGGCCGGGAGGGTGGGCCGGCCGCTCCCGCTATAGGGAGGAGGCTACTTAAAGGGCAGTCACTCCTTTAAGCCGACAGGACTATGACGTTGGACAGGTTAAAGGCGACGGTGTTTGCATCCAGCGCTACACCAATGACGGTTTTGACGTCATTGGTGGTGGTAGGCGCTGTTTCGGTTACATCTCCGCTGGCGGAACCTTCGGCCAGGTAGATGAGAGCGCCGGGGGTTGCCCCCGTGTAGCCCTGCACGACGCAAACCGTGGCCACGGGGATATAATCGCCGATAGCTCCCTTTTTAAGGGCCACAAGCTGGGGGTTGATAACGCTGCCGACGGTAGCCAGGGCAAGTTTCCAACCTGTGGAATAACCGAGGATATCGCCTTCCTCGCAGGCTGCGGCGAGCAGGACGGTAGCACCTGAGGGGCTGGGCGCCTGTATTACTTTTCTACCGACTCCGGGGTCTGTTAATGCCATGTTAAAACTCCTTTTGCCTCTCCCCCTGCCCCCTCTCCAGCGGAGAGGGGGTGGTTTTTAAGTTCGAGAGGGACTCCGTCCCTCGTCGACTCCCTGAGGGGGTACGACAATTATTTTATTTAGGCTATGCCGATCAGGGCTGCGGCTTTGAGCTGTGAAAACATTACGAGGCCGCAGTACATCTTGATGCGGGTGCGGGAAGCATCCTTGGTTTCCAGGTCGCCTATCTTGATTATCTGCAGGCCGCCGCCGCCGGTGAGGCCGCAGACAGCATCCTCGCCGAATTTGATGGCGTAAATGGTGTTGGACGCCCCGCCTGTATAAGCGGTTTCGACTGAACCCGACAGTGTGTGGGCGGTCTTGATAAGGTTGCTGGTCTGGATGGGGATGCCGTTGTAGGATTCGACCTGGGCGCCGAGGACGTTGGTCCATTGCAGGTTGTTGCCAGCGGCACGGGAAAGGTCAGTCAGCTTGCGGCGGGTCTTGGCGCACATGAGCAGCAAATCGGGCTTGCCGCCTATTACAGCGTCAATCAGCTGGTCAACCAGGGAAAGGGTAAGGGTCACGCCGCCGGTAGCGCCCGCGGCGATGACCTGGTTGGAGGCGGTGCCGGTATCTATGAGCTTGATAAGGCCGTCGAACTGGTTGGGGTTGGTGGTGGTGTTGCCGTAGAGCAGGGCCAGTTCCAGCTCGTTGCGTATGGCCTTGGCGGTCAATTCAACGGTTACGCCCTCCAGGTCGTTGATATTGCTGCGGGTCTGCTTGGCGTAGTTGTCCACGTCGGCGTTCTGGCCGAGTATGTAGAGGGAGGCTGTTTTCTGCGTGAAGGTGAGCGCCGGGCTGGTGCTCCAGTCGTCGTTGGCCTGATGCCATTCGGCGAGTGGAATGGACAATTCCCTGTTGTAGGTGAGCGCATTGCCGTTGATCTCCACCCACGGCAACAGTTGCAACAGGGGGTTATCCACGATTATGGTTTCGATGACGCCAGCTTTCATGACGTCATTGCTGAGCTTGGCGTATTCGGCTAAAGTTGTGGCCAAATTAAACTCCTGTTAAGTTATTTTTTGTCACGGGAGATTGCATAGCGGATTTTTTCGCCGGGTGATAGGGTTGACGTATCGGGTCCCGACCGTTCGGGGGCGCCGGCGGGCACGGAGGTGGCCTTATAGGAGGCTGCGACCTGGGCTTGAAGCTTGGCGACGAGGTCTGTGGCACGGACCATGGCCGCATTTATCTCGGGGATGGAGTTACCGGCCAAAAGCTCAGGGTTGAAGATGGGATTGGAACTGACGGCCAGCCTGCGATACTCGGCCACGGCCTCGGCGTTTGCGGCTTCGGCGGCGGTGAAATCCTTTTTGAGGGATTCAATCGCCTGTGCAGCATCCGCCAGGGAAGCTTCACGCTGCGCAAGCGAAGCTTCAAGCGAAGCGATGCGCCCGGTGAGATCCGGCGGGGTTGCGGGGGGCGGAGGGGGTGCGGCCTCGATAGTGTTGGCGACCCCTGCGGTTACGGTTTCGTTTTCCATGATCTGTACCTCCTATCTCTAAAGCACCGGCTCCATTTCCGGGGCGGCTTTTCGCTCTCTCGCTCCGCCCTGGGTGGATTGGGCTTTAAATTCGTTATTCATCTGCAGGATGGCCCTGCGTTCCTCCATGCACATATCAAATTCGAGTTGTGTGTCACGCACGCCCAGGTTGTCCATAGCAGTGCGCCTGCTGTGGATGAATGACTGGACGAGTAGCTGTTCGTTCTGCGCATCGTTGGCCTTGTCCGCGGGGATAACCGGCGCCCACAGGACCCGCTGGGTGGTGAGAGTCAGATCCTGTTTCATAAACTTTGCCCACAGCTTTAAAATGAGCTGGTTGCGGCGCTTGTAAACATTTGTCCTGATAAGGCGCTTGCGCAACACTTTCTGGTGAAGGCTTTGCAGCTCCACCTGGAGCGCGACGCCTGACATCTGGGCGTTAACGCCTCCGAAGGCGGCACGGGGGATCTCGCTGATATCGTGCGTGGTGCGGTAAATGAGATCAATGAAATCGATATGCAGGCGGATGCCGCCGCCCTGCAGCAGGTCAAGCAGGTAGGCCTTGGTGTCCGGGGGTATATTCCAGACCTGGCCGGGGCCGACGACGATGCCCTCGGAGTTATCCACGCCTTCAAGCACGGCGATGGGATTGCCGGAAACCTCGAGTATGCGGGACAGCTGGGACAGGGCACGGTTAAGCTCACGCTGAGGCTCATACATCGGGGGGATATCAGACACGCCCCAGAACTGCTTGGGCTTGCGAAGGTTGGGGAAGATAACAAAGGGGATGAAGCCGTAAGGGTTCGGCTTCTTTTCGAGGATATCGTTATCAATAAACAGCATGAAATCCTTATCAGTCCACAATTCCGTAATAGTGGCAATTTTCCTGGCGATGGTTTTTTTATAGAGCAGCTCGATTTCCTCGGCTGAAAGCTGATAGCGGCTGGCGACCTTATAAACCTGGTTGAGGTCGTCGCCTTTCCACCATGCGAAGAGGCCGTTGACATCCGGCGCCGTGATGCGGATGCGCTTCTCAACAACATCCCAGGTCACTTTATAGCAGCCGTCGCCCAGGACGGCGGTATCGATCTCGGTGGTATAGTCCAGCTCCTGAGTATTGTTCTGGTCATTGACGGTGTAGATGATATCCTCGGCCCGCTTGGCGGCATCTATTTCAGCGGGGGTAAAGGATTGCTTTTCCGTGCGCACCATGATGGGGCTTGTGTTATTGGTGGGCGGGGACCCGGCGCCGGCCAACGGCTGGAAAGAGTAATTCACATCGTTCATTAAAAATGAGGTGACTTTATCCACGGCGATCTTGGCGTAATTAAATACGAGCTGGCGGTCGTTGCGGTTCTTGGGCGGGGTATTCCATTGCGTGCCGTTGTAGAAATCAAGGGCTGCCTTGTAGGCGCTGAAACGCTCGCGGTCGAGCTGGGCCAGGTCCTGCACCTTGAAATCAGTCGGCACGCAGGCCTCCCGTGGCAACGCGCGGCCTGCTGGTCTCGCTGGCCTTCAACATCAGGGCCAGGCTCATCAAATAATCATCGTGGCCCTCGAGGGGGTCGACATAGAAATTGATGGTCTGGTTAGGGCGGTAATGGCTGCGGGCCTTCTCCATCTCAAGCATGAACTCGGCGAATTCCCGGCTGCCGTCGCCGGCATAGCACTGCACGCGGCCCGAATTGACGAAGGCGATCAAATCAAAGCCGAGCTGCGACTTGCTGAACTGCGTAAACTTGAACGGCACCACGCGGGAGCCGCAGGACTTCTGAAGGAATGAGACCAGCGGCTCGCCGATGCCGGTGGCATCGCACAGGACGCGGCTGCAGTTCCACTTGTTGCGCACCAGCTCCACGATCTGGGGATGAAGCTCGTGGTGAGGGGTGCCTATCCAGGCATAATGCTCCACTATCCTGACCGACGGCTCACGCCCGCCGTTGAAGTCCACGGCGCCGATAGTGATGACGGTAGCGTCGCGCTGCGGGCGGGTGAGTACCAGGGTGTCGAGCTGCTCGTCTTGGCCGGCATAGTCGATGCCGGCGACGTAGATGGTCCCGTTGGCACGCGACCGCTGGCGGGAATGGGAGCCGGTCAGCCGGGCAAGCTGGGTGCGGCTGAAGAGGCGTCCGCTGGCGGGAAGGGGCAGGAGGCGGTACTGCGTGCGGAAGAGCGGGTGGTCCTCGCCCAGGCGGTGGCGCTCGGACTCCACGAAGGTGGCATAGCCGGGGTTGCAGGCGGCGACCACCTCCCAGGGGAAGCGGAAATGCCGCCTGACGCCGTCCTCTTTCTCAAGCTCAAGGTTGAGGTTCTTGGTCTGCTCGAGCAGGGTGCCGTCATCCCAGGTGGTGCCGTAATGCACCGTGGTGGCATTGGTGGAGCTGGCCATCGGGCGGAACTCCTTGGAGTATTTGTCCTGGTTGATATCCTGAGACTCGTCCACTTCCAGAAGAAGGTCGGAAGTGTGGCCGACCACGTTGGAGCTTTCATCGGCGGATAGAAACACCTGGCGGGCGGACCCCAGCCTCATGATGTAGCCGTACTCGGCCTGCCAGATGCCGTCGTAGCCGAAGTCGTCCAGGCGGTCCTTCAGCCTGTTCATGCTGATAAGGGTCTGCGGCTTGAAGGTGGGGGAGCATTTGATGGAAGTGCCGCCTTTAGCTATAAACATCGTCAACAAAAGCACCTCAATATGCGCCGAAAGCTCGTTCTTCCCGCCCTGCCGGGCGATCTCAACCGAAAATGTGAGGCCTTTCCCCTGCAAGATGCTGCCGAAGATGGCCCTGGCTACTTCCTGCTGGTACGGGCGTAATTCCATCTGCTACTGAATGATTGCCTTTATTCCCAGTGGGACGGCGATATCCGTCAGCACCTTGCCGATGGCATCCTTGAGCGACCTGTTGCCCCCTGCGCTGATATGGAACTTGGTTCGCACCATACGGGTAAGGGTGGCGGCAGCCAGCAGCTGGAGGTCGATGCGCTCGGGGTACTCTTCCACGAGCGTGAGGAGCCGGACGCGCAGGAAAGCGATCTCCTCATCAATACCCTCAACTTCGCGGGCCTCGTCAAGCTGGACCTTGCGGGCTTCATCGAGGACCCGGCTGTAGAACCCGTGCTTCCGGGCGTTCTGGTTGCCCCTGGGGGCCCCTCTTTGCTTCTTTTCTATCATGTAACACTCTGAGCATGCCGTAGACGATGGTCAGAGCTGCCAGCTCGTAGTTACGTTCCTGTAGCGCTTTTTCAAGTAGAGACATAGCCGTTGCCTACCATAATAGTACATTTGTGCACATTAAAAAAGGGGGTTTTGTCAGGGTCTTGGGGGTAGTTGCGGAAATTAATATGGTGAACTATTATGATGCGTATTTAGTGATAATTAGCGGTATTGTAAGGTCATCCATAGTCTAAATTGAATCTTGTGGAAAGGTCGCTGAAGAGGACGAGCGATTGTTGCGCTGGATCAGGCAGGGAGGTCAACATTGTTTGACGTTAATAGATTAGACAGCTATATAAGCGAATCTACCAGATATAAGAGGCAAATAGACTACTTACGCAACAGCGGAAAGAATACCCAACACATTGAGAAGGTTGTGCAAGAGGCAATTAGTAACCTAAAATCAGGAAATAAGCGGTTTGTTATCTACGGGGAACCACAAAGCGGCAAAACCGCAATGATGATAGCATTAGCAGCAAAGTTACTGGACGAAGGCCATAAGATTATTATTGTATTAATAAATGATAGTACAACACTATTGGATCAGAACTTAGACAGATTCAGATCATCAGGAATAAATCCCACTCCGGAACCAATTACGCGTATCCTTGAACAACCTATAGGTGATCGTACCTGGATAATACTATCAAAGAAAAATGCACGGAACCTTGAAAAGCTATACGACCGTGTCGGCAATAAGAAAAATAAGATTATTATAGATGACGAAGCGGACTATGCATCGCCAAATACAAAAATAAATAAAAATAAAATAAGCAAGATAAATGATGAGATAGGAAAATTGTTGGGCGAGGACGGAATATATATAGGGGTTACAGCTACACCGGCGAGATTAGATTTAAATAGCACATTTGATAATATTGCTGGAAAGTGGATTTACTTTGAGCCACACGAATTATACGTTGGGAAAGATGATTTTTTTCCTATGGATTCAACAGCGCCGCCTAAGTTCCAACAGAAGAATGTGAATAGGGATGAACCAAGATACCTAAAAGAAGCATTATTAAATTTCCTGGTCAACGTTGGATATGTAAACATTAACAACGATTTAAAAGAGAAAATGAAAATGCCGGGCAACGAAGATGCCCATTGTTCTTTCTTGATCCACACGAGCGGATCAACTGAAGAACACAAAAAAGATGAACGTATCATTAGCAAGATATTCGATACCTTGGCAGATGAAAACAATCCGGAACGCAAAGAGATCTTAGATGAAATTGGCCGAATGGCGGAAGAAAAATATGGACCAGACTACGCCTATTTAATCGCAGTATTTATTAGGGATAACCACGGAAAGAAATATATTCAATTGCTAGACAGCACGAATAAGGATAGACTCGACACTACTAAAACTAAATTTCTATTCACTATAATAATCGGTGGAAATATTATTTCGAGAGGGTTAACGATCGACAACTTGATCGGAATGTTTTTTACAAGAGAAGCAAAGAAGCTTCAGCAAGACACATACATCCAACGCGCAAGAATGTTCGGAAACAGAAAGGAATACTTGAATCTGTTTGAATTGTGGATACCCGACGAATTATACCAAGATTGGCATAAGTGCTTTGTCTACCATTATTTATCACTTGCAGCAATTAAAACCCAAAATGTTGCGCCAATTTGGATAGCGGATACCCGAATTAACCCGGTTGCTTATAACAGCATAGATAAAAAAGCGGTCGTGATGGATAAAGGCGAGATGTACTTCAGCTTATTCCAGTATACCGATCAAATAGAAAAAATAATCAGCGATGTGAACGTCACCGATCAACAAAAATTAGATGCCATTAACGCACAATTCGGAGATGAAGTCCTGCCGAGATATTTGATCGACTTCATAAATACCATAAGTAAACCATATGAAGGATATATAGCTATCCACCCAAAAGTCCGACAAGCGGAGTCAGACTCGTATACTGAAGACCTTTTAAGGCCGCGGGGTATTTTTGGAGGCGCGGATTGGAATCAATATCCCAACGCAATTCATCATATAAGGGTTATAAAGGACTCCAAGAATCAAGCGCGCATTATATATCATTATCATAATGCCGCAAATATAAAATTCTATAGAAATTTAAGGAATAAGGACCATGGATAAATATGAAAAGTATCATGGGGCAGCACTGTTACGACTGATACACAGAGGACTGGAATCAATAAAACTAATCAGTGGCAAGAACGGATATCTGATTAACGATACGACATTTGTTTACATGAAATTTAGCGAGAAAGTGGGAACACCCTGGCGATTCAATTTTGCACCACAACACATCAAAGAATTAAGCGAGACACGAAAAAAAATACCCGATATATTTATCGTGCTAATATGCGGTGAAAAAGGCATAGGTTGTCTGAGCTACCAAGAACTAGCGACAATAATACATATTGGCGGTGATGATAAAATTAAATGGGTCACCATGAGCAAACGAGAAGGACATAAATATTCCGTGTCAGGTACGGATGGTAAACTGAATTATAAAATCGGCAATACCGATTATCCGAAAAAAATATTTGCCAAACCCAAAGTTAAAAGGTCTAACGATCCAACCAGAATATGAAGCAGTAACCTCACCGGGAAGTTACTGTTTATTTTTCTTTACGTACGTTTTTATAAGGATTACCATCCTTTTTTTGCAATCTGAAATTGACCGTTGCCTTGTCTTTTGGCCCATCGAGTGGTCTTTGGATTGAGAGCTTGGCAGCCTACTATAAATTTTCATCGTCATCTAACCAAGGCCTATTCACTTTCTTTTTCGGCTTAATAACGTTGTTATTTGTTAGCCACAATGGGGAAAACCACCCTATTAGTAACAACCACCATAAACTACGCCCTTTCTGCCATATTATCCAGGCATTAACAATAATGAAAGTAATCGAAAAAAATATCATATATATTGCCATGCCGGCCTCAAATACCTGTGGCTTAAATGTTGGCAATACTACCGTGAACAATATGCCCCACGCTATAAACAACTGAAGGAAGTACGTCCAGATCAAATGTTCTTTACACCAATTATAGATTCCAGACATTTGTCACCTCACTATGACCATTATCCTTTAAGTGACCAGCCATTTTCGCACCAGAATAATAATCAGCTTATTCATTATCTTGACCTTACCAATACACTCACTTAATATATCTATTCCAATTTGTGTGTGATTTTCCCTTTCCACGAATTAGCACCACTTTTCTTTATGGTATTCTCATATTCATTCTTATTCACTTGCGTAAGTGTATTTTTGGCATCATCATATATATAATGGGTCGTATTCGTTCTTATCTTATCTCTAATGATTGTATATAGAAAATATCCGAGTGGTAAAAGTAAAATCCAAGGAAATAAGATACACAAAGCTATTGCTAATAGAGCCAAGACAACGAGTATAACAGTATGTATCCACCAGTATTTAGTTAAACCGAGTTTATAGCTGATATTATTGATTCTTTCCCATATAGATTTGTTAGTTGGTTGCGACATAATAATTCAACCCTATTTGTCAAGAGTATTGGCTTTAGGCATACTATAATTCTACCAGTCATGGCAATAGGTGGGGTGCAGTTCAGGAATTTGAGTAATTAAACAATGACCACTTTTGAAGATTATTATGAGACACTCCAGGTCAGCCCGACTGCGGAACCAGAGGTCATAGAGGCGGCGTATAAAAAACTGGCTGATGAATACGCTACAGATAGAAATAATGAGCCCGCTGCCGCAGAGACCATGAGTAAGATAGCGGTTGCCTATGATGTACTTAAGGATCCCTCACGGCGAAAACGCTATGATCAAGACTTGCTATTAGAAAGAGAGCTCTATCCGACCGAATATGGTTTAAAAGACAAGGCCGATGATGTTCCCAAATATAAAGCTGAATATGTCCCCGCATATAAAGATAAAGCAGATAGTAGCAGGGGATTGAACAGTCGGCGGATAGCCATAATTATTCTTTTGGTCGCAGATATTGCACTCGCATCCATATTCGTACTAACACCGTTTATAGGTTTATTCATCACTCAGAACACCTGGATATTGTACGTACTATTCACGCTATTTGGTGCCTTAGTAGCAAGCCTAATCTTCGCAGACAAATTTCGCCATGTCCTCGTTACCTTATTGAAATCCTGGTTTAGGTCAACGCAAAGATGGATAACCTCTGATTTTGTCAACAATAATTTCCTCGACCGTTTCCTGGTCTTTGTTCTGATTGTTATATTAATCGCGCTAATAGTCTATATCTACGTTATACCATGGGTATATCAAATATGGGCAAAAGGTTCTGTGATAGACATGGTCTTATTCGGCATTGCCCTATTATTAATTGGCATTTTATTAACATCGCGACGCTTTTGGCGGTATTGCTTTAACAATAGCCAATCTATACGATCAAAGAGTGCAAGTTATATACCTAAAAAGTCCAGCGCAGAATATAACGGGTGTCCAACTAGTGCAACGTACATACCTAAGCAATCCAGCCATGATTCTGCCAATCTTAATATTAGCGAATGGACATGGGCACCAGGACAAATGACTGACAGCCTAAGTGCCAGCGTCTGGAATGCAATACTCAATTTCAGACCAAGTAAGCAATATGGAAGAGAACGCGGGTATCATGATGAACTTTTTAATTACTTAAAAATCAGATTTCACCCTGCCCAGTCCAATAAAAGAAAAGGGTCATCGCAGCCAGATATCCACATAGAGCATATTGCAATTGAGATAAAGGGTCCCACAGGTAAAAGTCAGATTGTTACGCTTACAGACAAGGCAGTGAGATATCTTGCAAGGGGACATCACACTATTTTATTTATAGTACTGTTCCAACCATCGAGAGAAATAACACCAGCATATTTTCAAGAATTTAAAAATGGTTTACTTAATATGCTTCCTAAAGTCGGGGTAATCACCAAACGAGGTAATTAACAAACAGTGCTTAATCAAACGGTGTCATTGAGCAGGGGATTATAAATGATGCAGGACGCAATCGAATATGGTTGGACATAGTAAATGCCGGCGTTGCTGTGGTACAGATAAAGACGCTATGGCCTGCGACGCAATGTGCGAAGTGTGCAGGGGTATAGGTGCCAATCTGGTTTGAAAAAATGCAGTTAATTTAATTATTTGGTTATTGTATTGTTTCCAAAGAACCGAAGTGAGGAAAAATGAAATACATTTTGACAGTAATTTACAAAGGGAAGATAGACATGAGTGTAGAAGCCCCGAGCAGAGAGACTGCGGAAGAGGCTGCCCTTGATGAAATAGACACATGGTCAGAAGCGCTATTTATTGAAAGGCTGGACCTCGAAATCGAGGATGTTAAGTTTATAAATTAGCGAATCCCCGCCATACGTTGAGATGAACCATGAATAGCTATCCACCGGTAGCACCTATCGACTTCTTTTCCGTAATGAATAAATTTGAGTATACCAAAAGCAATGCAACAGCAATAATTGTACTTAAATTAATCAAGATTGTCTGAGAATTCAAACAGGAGATCCACTGTAAAAAGGTTGTATAAATGAAATGCCCTGATGGTTATCAAATATTTAATGACCCTTTAAATCTGCGCGATAAAACGGTTATGGATAAATACATACCATATGGCATACCTTTTTTATTGCTCTTTGTCGTATTATTGATTTACTTTCTTATTGAGCAACCTATTTTTAATGCGTGCATTATTTTAATATTAGCATTGATTTTAATTTTCCCAACGCACGAAGTTTGCCACTACCTTTTTCAATGGATCTATAGCAGAAAAAGGCCACATTTGGGGTGCCATCGTTTTTTCCCGTTTTCTGCTTTAGATAATGCGGCCGAACTCTCAATACAACAGGCAATAAGCGCTGCAATCGCACCTTTCATTTGTATCACTGGTATATGCATTATAAGTGCAATAATAACGTATAGGCAAGACATGATAATTGTTAATACAATAACGAATATACAGGCGCTAAAAATAATTGGAATAGTAACCTTTGGACATATAGCAGTCTGTTCAGCCGATTTTTATTTGATAAAATGGCTACTGAAAAGCCCGCGAAACGCGATACTTAGACAGCGTGACTTAATAAATATATTATGTGTTCCCACTAGACGACAACAAACTATTAATAAACCCACCGAAACATTGTCACCAACGTCACCAACGTCACCCCCGGATACGAATTCGGGGTGACAATGTGGGTGACGTTCTTTTTACCGGCATAACAACGTCACCCGATTAATGAAGCTACGGGTGACAATGGTGAAGTTGGTGACGTTTTTTCCGGGGACATGGATGAAAGCAACGGGATGCCGAACTGCGCCGCCAAGCGGTAGGCCAGATCATCAGCCCAAACCACGATATGGCGGCCATCATGAGGCAGGCGGCGCTTGGCAAAGCCGAGCCGCTTGACGATCCAGCCTACCTTGCGGGCGGTCATCTGGGCGTCCTCATCAAGCTCGTTTGCTCGGAGGGATATGGCATCGGAGGTAAGAACATTATCTTCCTCGTGTAACTGAAGTATGGCAGCAAGGACCCGGCCGTCGTTGCTTTCACGGCGGCGGCAGTAAATAGACTCCTGCTGGCTCTTGATGAAAGTGGACAGGGTATCGGACAGGTACTGGTCGCTGCCCGCCAGAACTTTGAGCGGGATGAGGATCTCCTGAAGGCGCGGCTGTAGGTCAGGCTCAAGCAGGTCGTTGGAGAAATCGCCGCCCTTTAGCTTAAACAGGTTATGCAGGCGGAAGGTGAGCAATTTGGAGCGGAGGTTGTCGATCTCATCCTGGAAGGAGGCGGGAAGCACGCGGGGGATATCGCGGCGGGTGAGGGTTAGCATGGAAGCGGTCAGGCAGCGGCTTTCCAGCGCCTCGTCGGCGAAACGGAAGCGGGTAGCGATAAGCTTGGGTCCGAAGACCTGGTAGCCGCGGGGACGCCATTTGCCGTTAACCTTATCAGAGCGCAGGACGGGGAAGCCCGGGCGGTAGCCGTTGTTGAGGATCTTGACCATGTCGGTCCAGTGAGAAGAGTCTTTGAAGTCCGCTTCGTCCAGCACCAGCGTGCCGCGGTACTGGTCGAGGATGCGGAAGATGGGGGACGGAGTGGCGGCGCCGGAAGCGAAGATGGGGCGGAAACAGACGGAGCCGACAACCTGCAGGAAACGGGTCTTGCCGGAACCCCAGTCGCCCAGCACGCGCAGATAGGGAAGGGACGGGGCGAACTCGTACACCCAGGACAGCAGGACGTACAGGGCGGAGATATCATCGTAGTGCCGGGGAAGCTCAAGGTATTTATTGATATAGGCCTTGGTCTGCTTGAACAGTTCCTGCAGGTCGCAGTAGCGGGCGAAGTCGCTGGCAAAGTGGACTATATTGCCGGCCAGCGAATCGGCGGGCGGGACGTGGACGAAGTGCGGGGTGCGGTGCTCGCGGGTGGTGGATATGGCGCCCTTGCGCTTGATGATGAAGCAGCTGGAGCCGTCCTTGCGGACGACCAGCTCGCCGATGGTGGTGCCGCAGATGAAGCCGGGGACAGGCACCTGCGGCAACTTCTCGGACTCAGATTTATCCCCGGTTGACTGCACTTTCTGTATTTTCGGCATCGGCTGTCCGTACTCATGATGCCTGTGGTTTAATCCCGGCGGGCTTCACATCGAGCATGGCCTCGAAAGCCTTGCGGGACACCAGGAGACGCTTGCCCAGGCGGATGACGGGCAGCTGGCCGTTGTGGGCCATCTGGTAGGCGAGGCTGCGGCCGATCCCGAGCAGGACGCTCGCTTCGTCGATGGTCATGGTCAATTTTTCCTCGTTCATTTTTACTCCTATATGTATTGATTTCCGTTCGCCTGTATATTATAATAGTACATATGTGCTACTTGTCTATGGGGATTTGTCAGGTTGGTGTTATATTCGCATCAGTCTTTTATGGTGCTGCTTCGGGTTGAATGCGGCTGCGACGGCCGTGTTTCATATTAAGCACAAAGGGGGCGTGAAATGAGAGGGCATATCATCAAGAGGTACAAGGGCAGCTACACCGTTGTCATCAACATGGGTATGGATTCGGCCACGGGCAAGTACAAACAGCAGTGGTACAGCGTCAAGGGGACCAAGAAGGACGCCGAGAAAAAGCTGGCGGAGCTGCTGCACCAACTGGATACAGGGAACTTTATCAGGCCGGACAAGGTCACGCTGGCGGAATTCCTGGAGAGGTGGCTGAAGGATTACATCCGGCCCAACCTGGCGCCCAAGACCGCCGAATGGTACTCGTATATCGTTCACTCCCATATCGTCCCCTCGCTGGGGAATATCCCGCTGAAACAGCTAAAGCCGGAACACCTGCAGCGCTACTACGGGGAAAAACTGGCGGCCGGCCGGTGCGACGGCAAAGGCGCTTTAAGCCCGCAGACGGTGAGGCATTGCCACGTGGCCATACATTACGCCATGGAGACCGCCATGAAGTGGGGGCTGCTGACGCGCAACCCTGCCGACTCGGTAAGCCCGCCCCGCAGCCAGCGCAATCAGATGCAAATATGGAGCGCGGAGGAACTGGGGAGATTCCTGGAAGCTGCCAAAGAGACGCAATACTATGCGATGTTTCACCTGCTGTTTGCCAGCGGGATGAGGCGGTCCGAGGTACTGGCCCTGCGATGGTGCGACGTGGACCTGACGCTGTGCCAGGCCTACGTAACCCGCAGTTTGCAGCACCTGGCCGACGGCACATTCACTTTCAAGCAGCCGAAGACAGCCAGGGGGCGCCGCGCCATAGCGCTCCCGCCTTCAACCGCGCTGATACTTAAAGGGCACCGCGAAAAACAGGCATTGGACAGGGCATTTGTGGGCAAGATGACGAGGGAGGACGACCTTGTATTCAGCCACCTGGACGGCAAGCCGCTGCTGCCGAACAGCATCACCCATGCCTGGGGCAAGCTGGTCAAGCGGACCGGGCTGAAGTACATCAGGCTGCACGACGCAAGGCATACCCATGCCTCGTTGATGCTGAAGCAGGGGGTGCATCCCAAGATCGTCCAGGAGAGGCTGGGGCATGCCAGCATTCAGATAACGCTCGACACTTACAGCCATGTTGCGCCCGGACTCCAGGAAGCGGCCGCCGCCCGCTTCGATGAGGTTTTCCAAACCGCGCCGAATAATGAGAGCAGCAATAAAATCCATTAGCTATCCATTAGCTTTTTTTGAAAATGATGATTATGAAAAGTGCCATTTTGGGGGATTTAGCTACGAAAAGTGGTGGGCGATACTGGATTTGAACCAGTGACCCCCTGTGTGTAAGACAGGTGCTCTAACCGCTGAGCTAATCGCCCGAAGGGTGGCACGCCTGGTGGGGCTTGAACCCACGGCCTCAGCCTCCGCAGGGCTGCGCTCTATCCACTGAGCTACAGGCGCTTAAATGGTGCCGAAGGTGGGAGTTGAACCCACACATCCGTTACGGATACTACGCCCTGAACGTAGCGCGTCTGCCATTCCGCCACTTCGGCCCTGGGCAGCACTGGATTTGAACCAGTGACCCCTTGCGTGTGAAGCAAGTGCTCTAACCGCTGAGCTAGCCGCCCTCTAACGCTATATTCTATTATTTAACAAGGCTTAAAATCAAGGTGAATGGGCCATTAGAATCGTAATTTACCTGTTTTACAGGCCGGCAGCGCCGGCGCTGTGGACATCCCTCTCCACCAATGCATATAATTCAATTACGTCTATGCTACAGTTCCGATGTGAAAAAGCCGTACTGGCACTGCTGCTGACAGCCTTCATCCTTGCTGCCACGGCCTGTGCATCTCCCCCGTCACCCCCGGTCCCCGCGGGCACTGACAAGCCCGCGCCACCAGCCGTAGCAACACAAGAACCGGCAGTTCCCACCACCGACCAATCCCAGCCGACCGGGCCGGCGCCGGTGACTCCCACCCCGGACGTAGTCCCTGCGCCGGGATCAGCGGTACAGATAAAGCTCATCCATTACAGGGGCACACTCACCAGGATCGGATGCTGCAATCCTGGCCTCTACGAGAAAGATGAGTTCGTGGTCATCCAGAACACCGGCGAGACCTACGTGAACATCACCGACTGGAGCCTGACTAATATAACCAAGGGGTACCCTACCATGCTCTTCCCCTCGCACTTTGCCTGCGTGCCTTATAACCTGCCGGTTCTGACAGCGGCCGAAGAGCAGTCCATAGCGGAAAGCTATTATACCGTGACTAAGAACCCGGCGCAGTCCGAAATCAACAGGTTCTCCACAGACACCAAGCAATCAAAGCCGGCCAATGTGCCCAACAGCGATGTTAAGTGGTCGGAATGCACGCCGCTGGAACCGCTGGACGATACGCCCATGAAGCCGGCCAGTGGTCAGCAGGGCATTCCCCTCCCATGCATCCTCTACCCGGGTCAAACCGTGCTGGTTTTCACAGATGAAGTCCACTGCCAGACAGGCGGTTTTTCCTTCAATTGGGGGCAGGGAAATATCTGGAACAACGAGATTGCCGATACGGCCGTACTCTACAACGCCGAGGGTGAGGAGGTTTCGCGCAGGAGCTATCTTGTCGGAAGGTAGCCAAACCCTATTACCCCGGATGTCCGGGTTTATTGATTTATTTAATACCTGTGTATATAATCAAGCAAATGGTCAAACATCGGCTACCGGAATTATTTTTCCTTTGCAGATAGTTATGGATGTAATGGAGAGATGAAATGCAACAATGGATAAGATGCCCCAGGTGCGGCGCCAATAACGCCCCCGGACAGAAATACTGCAACGCTTGCGGCACACCTCTGCCAACCGTCTGCCCCAATTGCCAAACCCCGGCAGGCCCGGGCAGCACCTTCTGCGCCAGATGTGGCATGACTTTCGGCGGGATGCCGCAGCAGCCAGGGTACCCGCAGCAACCGGGCTACCCTCCACAACCACTGGGATACCCGCCTCAACCCGGTTACCCCCCACAGCCAGGGTACCCGCCTCAGCCGGGCTATCCTCCGCAACCTGGTTACCCTCCGCAGCCAGGGTATCCTCCTGCGGGCTACCCTCCGCAACCTGGCTATCCTCCGCAGCAGCCGGGATACCCTCCTCAACCCCCTGGATACCCACCCCAGCCGGGCTACCCGCCCCAACCACCGGGTTACCCGCCGCAGCCGGGCTATCCTCCACCTCCCCCTCCCCGCGGCGCATACCCGCCGGGATCGCAACCACCCCCGCAGGGCGGAGGCAAGGGTATGCTGGTTTTTCTGCTCGTCCTGCTGATTGCAGGCCTGGCAGGCTTCGGCTACTGGGCCTACAGCCAGGGCTACCTCAAGAACATATTAAAGTTCGGCAGCGATAACACTACCAAGACCAGCCAGGGAACAACCAAGGACACCACACCCCCTGCAATCAGCAAAGTCGAGGTGACCTCCAAGGCCATCAAGGAGGTGGGTATAGTCTGGAAGACGGATAAACCATCCAGCACGCAGGTGGAATGGGGGCCAAAGGGGTCGTTCGGAAACAAGACAGAGATAGCGGATGATCCCGTGAGCGGTACCAGCATCGGCGTGACCGATCACGGGGTCATTGTCAAGGGACTCACCGGCAATACCGAGTACCAGTACCGGGTACTGTCACACACCAACGGCAGCGCTGATGCCGTATCTGATACCAACACATTCACCACACCTTCGGAATAACCCCTCCTTTTATCCTTTCTTACAGATATTCTTATGTACCAATCAACAATTCCCTGCCCCAAATGCGGCACACAGAATTTGCGGGGACAATGGGTATGCGCACACTGCGGGAATACCCTTGTAGCCTACTGCCCCTCGTGCCACGCCGGCAACGCCATCGACAGCCAGTACTGCCATGCCTGCCATGCCATGCTCCCGCATGCAGGCGCCGCCCCCGCCCAACCACCATACCAGCCACAGCAAACACAGCAGTACCAGCAATACCCTCCGCAATACGACCCGTACGCGCAGCCGGGCTACCCGCCACAGACCCAGCAACCCCCGTACCAGGATACCCAGGGCGCGTATGGCCAGTACGGCGATTATAAACCCTACCCGGTGCACGGGGGCGGCCCTCCGCCCACGGGCATGCTGGACGGCCTGGCAGGCAGACTTAAAGAGATAGTACAGAACACCAACCCCATTTTGCTTTCAGCGCTCGTAGTGCTGGTGGTGGGCATGGCCATCTTCCTCGTCCTGGCCTTCCAGTTCGGCTGGATCAAGACAGGTCCAGCGCCCAATGCTGCGGCACGCAAGGATACAATAGCCCCTGTCATATCCATGCTTAGGGTAAGGGAGGGGGCAAACAGCGGGGCCATTATCTCCTGGGTGACCAGCGAACCCTCCAGCACGCAGGTTGAATACGGTATCTGGCCATACGCCAATAACACCACTCTGATTGAAAGCGACCCGCGCACGGGCCTCAACGCCGGCACTCTCACCCACGAGGCGGGCCTGACCAACCTCCTGCCAAGGACCTCCTACGTTTACCGGGCGGTTTCCTACGATAAAGACGGCAACAAGGGAGTTAGCCCCGATATGCAGTTCGACACCTCCGTGGCAGGCTCAGGCAGCCAACAGAACACCCAGCCCCAGAGTTCAGACGATAGTGGGTTTTAATATCGCATTGCCCGGGCTGAGCACCGGGCATACAGGATTGAACATTTAAGGGATATTCATGCAGCAAAACTTTCTCTGTCCCGTCTGCTGGAAAGAAAATACTGCGGACAGCACAGTTTGCAGTAACTGCCATACCCAGCTCGGCCTGATGGGCGCCATCCACTCCAGGTGCACACAGCCGGGCTGCAACTGGCCGCGCGTCCCTTATGACCGCTTCTGCGGCAACTGCGGCTGGCTCCTGCAACCCATCTGCCCCAACTGCGGCAACAACCTTTCCAGGGACTCCAGGTACTGCCCGAAGTGCAGCTTCTTCTGCGGAGGGGGCCGGGAAGGATTGAAATAGCCACCGGCAGCGGTGGGACGGAAATATCGGCCGGCAATAAATAATGACTGAGCAAATCAAGATTATCTCATGGAACGTGGTCAGCCTGCGCAACATGCTGGATAAGGCCAACCTTGCGCCGGCGGGACAGCAACCATTGTCCTTCCTCGAATGGCTGAAACAGGAATCGCCCGATATCATCTGCTTCCAGGAGACCAGGCTGCAGCAGGGCCAGGTCCCCGCCGGGCTTAAGAACCCGGCCGGCTACCACACCTCATGGAGCTTTGCCGAGAAGAAGGGCTACAGCGGCGTGGCCACTTTCAGCAGGGAGGAACCGGTCTCATGGAGCACCGGACTGGGCATCAGCAGGTTCGACGGCGAGGGCAGGGTGCTGGTGACCGAATTCCCCACCTTCAAGCTATTCAACGTATACTTCCCCAAGGCCTATTCCGATAGAGAAGTAGCCACAGCCCGCAAAGAAGGTGCGGCCAACGCCGACAAAATGGCAGAACGGCTGCCGTTCAAACTGGCCTTTTACGATGCGCTGCTGGAGCACGCCGATTCGCTGGCCGACCGCGGCGAAAATATTATTATCTGCGGTGACTTCAACGTGGCCCACCGGGAAATCGACCTGGCCCGCCCGCGGCAAAACCGTGAGACATCCGGGTTCCTCCCCGAGGAGCGTGCCTGGATGGACAGGCTGTCAGATCACGGGTACATAGACACGTTCCGCCACCTGCACAAAGATGGGGGGCACTATACGTGGTGGAGCTACCGGTTCAAAGCCAGGGAAAAGGATATCGGCTGGCGCCTCGACTATTTCTTTATCTCCAAGAACCTGGCCCGGTCGCTGACCGGCGCATTTATCCTGAAAAACGTGCAGGGATCCGATCACTGCCCGGTCGGCATAACGCTAAAAATAGATTGAGCAGGCTTTGATTATTCCAGCTTATACTGGCGCTCGTTGATCAGCCACATGCAGGCATCCACCACCTGCGGATCGTAATAAACACCTTTTTTCTGCAGTATCTCGAGCATGGCTTTATCCATGCTGAAGGCCGGCCGGTAGGGACGGTGGGACGCCATGGCCTCAACTACATCGGCCACACCCATGATACGTGCCTCCAAACATATCTCCTCCCCCTTGAGCCCGCGGGGATAGCCCGAACCGTCCAGCCTCTCGTGGTGCTGGTAAACGATCTCGGCCACCGGCCAGGGGAACTCGATATTCCTCAGCAACTCATATCCCACATCAGCATGGTCCTTGAGCAGGTTCATCTCGTTGGGCCTCAGTTTGCCCGGCTTGCTCAATATCTCGGCCGGTACGTAAATTTTCCCGATGTCGTGCAGCGTGCCTGAAACGCGGATACCCTCTATCCGGTCTGCCGGCAGGCCCATCTCCCCCGCTATGGCACAGGCCAGCCTGGAAACACGGTTCTGGTGGCCGGCAGTATATGGGTCACGCATCTCGGAGGTCAGTGCCATCGACTGGATGGTGCCTTCCATGGCCTTCTGCAATTTCTCAGAGCTGTGCTGCAACTCCTCCTGTATCTTCTTGCGCTCCGTAACATCGCGCACCGAGCTGATGATCAATTTTTTCGACCCCGGCACGATGACCCGGCTATGTACTTCCAGTATCCGGGTAGAGCCGTCCGGCCTGACCTGCGCAGCTTCAAAAGTTATCTCGCCCCTGGCCAAAATCTCCCCTATGCGGACGGCATCCAGTGCAGAAAGCATAACCGTTTTATCCGCCTGCCATGCTTCACCTGAGACGCCCTGCGTAATATCGCCCAACCCCACAGCAGCCTCATTGGTATAAAGACATTTACCCCGTTCATCGTGTAGAAACACAGCATCGGGTGAAATATCCAGGAGTTGTGAGTACAGTTTCAGCTGCGCGACCGATTGTGAACGCCGGGCGATGAGCATGCCCAGAAACCATGATACGGCGGCCACCACGGCCACCAGCAATGCCAGCGATACCAGCACCGGCACCATCAGCCCGCCGGCGGCTGCCTGCATGGCGTTTCCCGGTATAAGGGAGGACGCCTGCATATAAATCAGGAATGAAACGCCAGCAAGAACCGCCAGCAGGGCAAAGAATATGGCGGCGAAATAAAGCACTGCCAGCGGCTGCGCGCTCCTGGATATATCCTTGATAAATGGGTCCTGCATGATTTTGTCCATATTCACCTCAAGCAAAAATTCACCTGAAAAACATGTCGCCCAGCAGCGTGCCCTTTATGCTGACGGCGCCTTCGGGGCACAACTCCTGGCAGCAGTAGCAGCGGATGCAGCGGTCATAGTCGTGACGCGGGTAATTGACCTCGTCGGCGGGGTCCCAGTGGATGGCTACGGGATCAACCGGGCAGACCTGGAAACATGTGCCGCAGCGCGTGCACTTATCCTGGTCAATAACCGGGCGCGGGCAGGTGCGGTTCTTGATGAACGCCCTCAGCCTTCCCCCAGAAAAGGGCAACGGCCTTTTGCGTACCACGTCAAAATCAGGGGTTATGAATTGCCTTATGTCGTCCCCAACAATTTCAATAGAATCGTAGCGGCATGTGCCCAGCCCTGCTTCCTCTCCCGCCAGGTTGGTAGGCACGAATTCGGGGTTCAGCCCGATGATCCTGCAGGCGATAGCATCCAGCGCAACCGGGTCGGTGGAAAACATGAGCACGCCGAGTTTGCGGGGGTTGCCGCTCTGAGGTCCATTGCCCTCCATGGCCAGGATGCCGTCCATCACATATAGCCTGGGCTTTACAAATGCGGTCAGGTCAGCCAGCATGGTGCCGAAATCATAGGGGTCCGGCATCTTGATGTGGAATTGCCCCTTGAGTATGCCTGGTATGCACCCGAACTGGTTTTTTAAAGCGCCCGTATACCGCATCAGCCCGTGAGTTTTCAGCTTGGGCAGGCTGACCAGTCCCTGCGCGTCAAGCACCCCGTTGGCGATAACAAACTTCTTATTCAGCCGAGCCCCACCGTGTAACACCTGCCTGCCGTTGTCAAAATCGGCCAGTGGTATGCCCATCCCGTCGGCCGCCTGCTTCAACCCGGCGCGGCGCATATTGGACTCGCAGGAACCAAAGCCCGAGGAATCCCCGCATGAAAGTGCGGCTCCCGCCTCCTGAAGCAGCCTGCCGACCGCCTTTAACACCGACGGATGAGTAGTCACGCATTTGGTTGGGTCGGAACCCATGAGAACGTTGGGTTTTAATACAATCCTCTCTCCCGGCTTTATAAGGCCTGGCAGGCCGCCGATCTGCTCAAGCCCCCGCTTGACCGAGTCAAGAACCGGCCCTTCGTCGTAGGTGTCACACCTTACCAGGGCAACCCGTGACTTTTCCATGCTCCTCCTCTACGTACAGCTAAAACCTTTTGCAGGGATTAATGCTACCACTTCAGGAGGCATCAACCAAACAGGGCAGTTAAAGATTTGTTATTATTGAACAGTTACCTGCGCAGTTGTGGAAGATAACATGCAGAAACGACAGAGTGTAGCTGTGATAGGCGCCGGCGCCGTGGGGGGTTATTACGGCGGGCGGCTTGCCGAGGCCGGCCATGACGTCCGGTTCCTGGTCAGGCGGGACTATCATGCCGTAACGGCATCCGGCCTGAACGTAACCAGCCCGGACGGCGACTTCCGGCTGACTGCCCCCCTGGTGGCCAGGGACAGCGTTGAAATCGGACCGGTAGACTGGGTCATCTGTGCGCTCAAGTCCACCTCCATCCACTCCGCCCACAAGCTGGTACTGCCCTGTGTGGGGACAGGTACCCGCATACTGGTACTGATGAACGGCCTCGGGCTGGAGGACATTTTTGCCGGGTGGTTCGGGGCTGAACGGGTATTCGGCGGCCTGGCTTTTACGTGCATCAACAGGGGAAAGCCGGGCTATGTGCATCACCTGGCCTACGGCACGGTGACACTCGGGCATTACCGGGATGAACCGGCCGAAATCGATAATGCCATGCGGCTGTGGTCGGGAAGTAAGACCAGCGTTGTGCCCGCGGCTTCACTGCTGAGGGCCCGCTGGGAAAAACTGTGCTGGAATATCCCCTTCAGCGGCCTTTGCGTGGCGGGTGGCGGCATCACGACCGACCGCATCATGGAAGAAAAGGCACTGCACACTGCAGCACAGGAATTGATGGATGAGGTCATCTCTGCGGGCAATGCCGACCTGTCTCACCACGGGGAAAAGGCCCTTATCAACAGGGATGTTCTTGTCGATAACATGTTCAGCAGGACTTCCACCATGGGGGCATACAGGCCGAGCACCATGATTGACTTCGTGGAGGGCAAGGCCATGGAGATCGAGGCCATCTTTGGCGAACCGCTGCGGCGCGCCCGGGCGCTGGGAGTGCCTGTACCGGGGCTTACCCTGCTGACGGCCCTGTTAAAATCGCTCAATCACGGCCGTTAAAACGCGGGGGGGCTATTGCTGCATCTTGATAGGGCCTGTACCCTCCATCAAGGGAACGTACCTGTAGGCGCCTGCATAGTCAAGGCCAGTCATGCCATTTTTAATCTCGTTTATATCCAGAACGGAAGCGATGATCCAGACTATAGTCACCTGTTTGCTGGCGGTGAGCTTTTTAAGTACGGGGGCGAAGTCCTTGGTCCCCTGCTTGTAGAACTCGATGGGGCCTATCTCCAATCCCTCGCCAATGGAACGCTGCTGCATGGTAGCCAGCGAGCTTCTCCCCATATCGTTATCTATGACCAGGAAAGTGGCATAGTTTTTGGATGGGTCGTAGGTTATGCCCTGGGCCGGCAGCAGCGAGCACGAGACGCACATCAATGCTAGCAGGACTGCTGCCGAAAAAGACGAGATTAAAAGTTTCTTGCGCATTAATCACATTTCCTTATAAATTTCCCGTAATATTATACATAATGCCGCATCATCCTGCTTAATTCATTGTATAATCTTGATTAACATGAAAAGGGTTTACGGCAATGATAAAATCACGGTTTTCTGGGACTCAGAAAAATGCGTACATTCCGGCAACTGCTTCACGCACCTGCCCGAGGTTTTTAAACCGATGAGGCGGCCCTGGGTTGATATCGATGCCGCAGGAGCTGAGGCTATAAAGCGGGCTATCGATAAGTGCCCTTCCGGTGCGCTGACCTGCAAACTACACAAATAGCCCTGCGGCCGGACCCTATTTTTTCCTGAACTTATCGTACAGTTCGAGGGACATGATATTCAGCACGATGGCTATGATGATGGGCAAGGTGATCAGCCACAGGTTCTTGGTCAAGTCGATGCCATAATAGTTGCAAACCCCAAGCAGCACAAATGTCATCAGTATGCCCATCGCGGCGCAACCGATAGCCAGGGCCACAAAAATCAGCATGTCTCACCGCTTTACTGCCCGCCGCCAGTTTCAGGCTCCACCGGCGGCGCCGATGCGCTACCGGTCAACCCGGATACCAACTGGCGGGCGGCGCCCAGTTTTTCAGCCATCTTCTCGTGTAAAACAATGAATTTTACCGACTTTTCCCTGTACGAAGGGTAGAAGGACTGCCGGATATCCTCGTCGGTGCTGCTGAAGTGGCCTTCAACAGGCGCAAAGACAGCACTTTTGACCAGGGTGACGCGGTTGCTGGCCGAGAACGCGGCTGCGGCCAGGGCGGCTTCAAGCCGTTTCCATGAGTCGAGTCTCTTCTTCACCGTATTATTATCGGCCTGCCCATTGGCGGTCACAGCTTTATCCCGGCAAATAGCGTTGGCCAGGTCCAGGCAATTGTTACAGGCTGTGGTCAAGGTCATGGCGGTCAGAGGGGGCGGCAAGTAGTCTGCCAGGGAAGTCCACCTGCCCGAGTCCCTGTACGTGTACCCCTGCGGTGTCACCGCGCACATGCCCTGCTCCGGTGAACTCCAGCCTATGAGAGAAAACTCTTCCCAGCCAAATGACTGCAGTTCTATTGAGAGATCGCGGGCGCTTTCGATTTCAGCAATGACCCGTGCACAGGTATCGGCCTGCTCCAATATCGCGCCGCCTGCAGGGGCGCCGGTGTACTGCTGCCCGGCAGGCCGGCAACCCCAGAGAGCGCCCGCGAAGGACAATAAAACCAGTACCAACCATAAATAACTGCGCATGAGCGGATAAAAGGCTAATGCTGGTAGGAGTCGTAAATGCCCTTGAGTTCTTCGATCATGCTGGTGCGAAGGTAAGCATTCTCCTTGGTAATGGTGTTCTTAAGCATGAGATCTGCCATCGACTGGTTAAATGTCTGCATGCCGTCCTTCTTTGATACCTGTATGATGCTGTATAGCTGGTGGACACGTCCCTCGCGGATGACGTTGCGCACAGCCATGTTGGCGATCATGACTTCGCAGGCCGGGACCCTGCCAACGCCGTCGGCGCGCGGTATCAACGTCTGGCACATGACTGCGGTGAGAGTGAGGCTGAGCTGGTTCCTGATCTGTTCCTGCTGGACGGCGGGGAACATGTCCACTACGCGGTTGATGGTCTGGGCCGCGTCGACGGTATGCAGCGTGCCCAGCACCAGGTGGCCGGTTTCCGCTGCCCTGAGTGCAGTAGTCATAGTGTTGATCTCGCGTATCTCGCCCAGGACGATGACATCCGGGTCGTGCCTGAGCACGTGAATGAGGGCTGCATCGAAAGAGAAAGTGTCCTCCCCGATGTCCCTCTGCAATATCAGGCTCTTCTTGTTAGTATAAACATATTCGATGGGGTCCTCGATGGTTATTACGTGGCTTGCCTTGTTATCATTGAGGTGGTTGACCATAGCAGCTATAGTGCTTGATTTGCCACTCCCGGTCGGCCCCGTAACCAGGATCAGGCCCATGGGCTTGAGTATCAGTTCTTTGCATATCTGCGGCAGCTTCAAGTCATCAATGGTGGGGACGCCGAAGGGTATAAGCCTGATGGCAATGGAAATAGTAGACCGCTGCTGAAGGATATTGACCCTGCAACGGGTCAGGCCGGGGATGCTGTAGGCAAAATCGAGCTCGCGGTTTTTGCTGAACTCCGCCCTTCTTTCCGTGGAGGTGATCTCTTCATAGTAGTTTTCAACGTCTTTGGGGGATAGCGGGTTGAGGTTCTGGATGATGTGCAAACTGCCGTCTATACGCAATATAGGTGGCGAGGGTACGGTCAGGTGCAGATCGGATGCCCTATTCTCAACCGCCAACTCCAGCAATTCCCTTATCCTCAATTCTTTCACCTGCCTCCGCTTATTTAGTTCTATTGTATACTTCAATACTGCAACACGCAATGTCCCGGTCGAAAGACAATCAGTCTCGATGGGGGAGTATGACTAAATACCTATTGCCACCGGGGAAACTGCTGTTATAATTAGCTGTTGGAGGTGACCCATGGAAATCCAGATTATGGGTGGAGTTATCGGTGTTGTATGCCTGGGCCTGGCATCCCTGGCGGCTTTTCTCATGGTACCTGCACGTGAGCTAACCATAAGGGAACGCATAGGCATACACACGTTTTACTGGGCCTTCGCGATTTACGCGACCTGGACTATTTATTACATGTCGAGCGCCCAAGGTTGGGAAAAATATTTTTACGTCTGCATCCCGTTGATGCTGGGTTTGGTCCTCAGCCTGCTGTCGGAAGTACAGTCAAAGCAGCCTCCCATAAACATAAGCGACGCACGCCTGAAGAAGATCACAGTCCAAACATGGCACAGGTTGCCGAACCATGTAAAAAGGGGCCTCCAAAGCACCATCATGAATATACAGGAGACGCCGGAGTGGAGCGAACTGGACCTGGAATATTTTAAGGATTCAAGTGTCAGGGCCGCGCGTTGGACAACCATCCTTCCCCTGCCGGCACGGGGCATCATCCACGTATCACAAAGCGACTGCCGCAATCTGCAGGACCAGGTCATAATAGAGGCCCTGGCACAGAAGCTGGGCATGGCATACCAGTCAACACGAACCCCCTTTGACAGCATGGCCATAGAAAAAGCAGGAAAAGAACTGCCCGTCAAGTGGAAGTTCAAGTCATAGCGGGCGCGTTAGCTTACCCGGTTAGAAACTGTTCACTACTATTCAACCAGTTGCACCGCCGGAGGTACCCAGGATTTATCTATTACCTGTTCCTGGGGCCAGTAAAGCCGAAGCGTCAGTGAAAAGCCGCCGCTGGCCGGGACCGGCAGCCAATTGGATATCTTAGAAGAGTCAGGTGGATCGCCCTGCATATAGAGGTCAATTGATCCATCGGTATTGGTAATCAGGGGCGGGTCACTTAAAGAACCGAGCTTGTATCTGTTGATCGGGTTGGCCGCAAAGAGGGCCTGGTCGTTGTACATGGTAAGAGACCAGAAGCCATTAACAGGTGGTATCTGGTCCTTGTCCAGATGAAGCACATATCTCTTGGTGCTGGAGTACTTTTGACCGTCGTTACTGATAAATGACGACGGATAGAAAGCGTCATCAACCAGATTGGCGCCCAGTCCCTGGTAAGCTACGGCTGCCCTGAACATATAGTTCGTCCCGTAATCACCTGTACCGTACATCATTTGCCAGCCGTTCTTCACAGGTCCCACTGCAATGGTTGGAATCCTGGCCAGGGCCGACTTATACCCGGTTTGTATCGCTGTCTGAATATTGTTATCCAATCCCGCATAATAAGACTTATAATCGGCACCCGGCTTAACACCTATCCTGGCCAGACTTTCCAGTGCCGGCACATCCGCCTTATAGGGCGGATTGTCCACCAGCAACTGGCAGACGTAATTGAAATAGGTGGGTGCGTCCATCGCCAGCAACTGGTCGAGGGGTGAGATTTGGACATTGACGCTGGGATCGACAGGTACGCTTGGCGGAGGTACATAGTTGGTGCCCCAGGCTGAAAGCGGTGTCAGCTTCAGTTGGGCCTGGAGATCCCAGACATTCTGGTAGTCTGAAGAATCGTAGCATGTGAAGCGCCCTATTATCCAGACCCACCTGGTAGAAGACTTCATCTCTGCCAGTCCCGCGGGCAACTTACCGCTCCAACCAGGTCCCGTAATGGCAAAATTACCGGCCCCGGTACCCGTGGTACGCGATCCAGGCGAGGCAAAAACGTCCGTCCAAAAGTTAAGCGATGGCAGCAGGTAGTAGCGCCCCTGGGTATTCGGCACAGAAAGGATAACCGGCTCGTTGGCGGTGTCAACCCAGGCTGTCGAATACAACGTGTCATCGTTGGGCCTTACTACATCGGTGTATGTGGCATCAGGAAATGACTTCTTATTGGAGAACTGGTTCACCGGTGCTGCCTCCCCGCTTG
>Ga0247841_10001037_pt1 | contig 66504 bp, 62 predicted proteins | sample LaCruzMarch2015__2_FD_192410 | JGI IMG/M metagenome (GOLD analysis project Ga0247841, IMG submission 192410) | Freshwater microbial communities from meromictic Lake La Cruz, Castile-La Mancha, Spain - LaCruzMarch2015_18m | ecosystem: Environmental > Aquatic > Freshwater > Lake | place: Spain...
GTTTACTCATTAAAGCCGTACGTTAGTTGGGTTAAGAACGGTGCGAGCCAGTTTGGATACTATCTGTTGGAGTTGTTGATTAACTGAGGGGAAGATGCTCCGAGTACGAGAGGAACAGAGCGTCGCAGCCGCTGGTGTGCCAGTTGTCTGACAAGGCAATGCTGGGTAGCTACGCTGTAGTGGATAAGTGCTGAATGCATCTAAGCACGAAGCCATCCCTAAAAAGAGTTAGTCTTTTCCGAGACCCCATGAAAAACTGGGTTGTAGGAACAAGAGCACCGATAGAAGATCGGTTTGATAGGTTGCGGATGTAAGCACAAAGCCTTCGGGCGATGTGTTGAGTCTAGCAAAACTAATCGCTCTAGGTTGCACACATAAAGAAACCAAAATAGTTTTTGGTAATGAGTTCGCGCAAGCGTTTGCTTAATTGCAGGCGTTTAACAAAATGAAAGTTTTGTTATATGATACACTTCACTTATGTGCCTTCATCGAACATAATTGTCGATGGACAACAAAACAACAGTTTTGTTGGATTGACAATATTCAAGGGCAATATTTAATTTTTTTTCCTTGCGAAAGCAAGGCTATTCTTTGCTACGAAGCAAGGTAAATTATTCACTTTTTAGTGTAATGCTTAACGTTGAATCCCGAAGAAAACTTTTTTGGCTGTTTTCTTCCACAATTGACTTAATTTTTAATGCTTTTTTTCATTATTTCGAACTAATATTGGGTATTATCTATGGTTTACTGAAACTATACTCTCATATACTCTAAAGGTGAAGGTGTTATAGTTGGTTGACTGGGACTCATCGGTTGTCCTGGAAAGGGTATGCCAAAGGCAGCCTCTGTCAGTAACTCGCCATTAATGCAGCGTCTGGACTATAACTCGCTGTACGAAACCTGTTACTGTTAAGCATGTTTTTGCATGAAGGAGATCACCATTAGAGCAAACTGATAGGTTAAGTTTGATTCAGTGATTGTTCGTGGCACTCTTTCACCGAGTCCATAAGTCAACCACTTATTTTTATTTGAGTTGAGAAAAATGGCTAAAAAAATTAAAAAGAAAGTTGCTAAAAAATCTAAAAAGAAGTGCAGAGGGCCAAGCTGCAAAAGCAAGAAATCAAAAATAAAGAAAATAATGAAATACCTTGCTTCTAAAAAGAAAAAAAAGAAATAAAGATTAATCTTTTTCTAATAAGTATTTGTTTTTTTCCTTTGGAAACCCAAGAACTTTATTTTTTGAAATTTTAATGTAAACGAAGCCAAATAGTATTTAAACTAATTTTAGCACAAATATATGTTATTATGACAATTAAAAGTAAAATCCGTACAATTCCTCATTTTCCAAAACAAGGAATAATGTTTAGAGATATTACCACTTTACTTAAAGATTCTCAGGGATTTGGGCAGGTAATAAATGAGCTTTTTGAGAGATATAAAAATACAGATATTAGTTTGGTTGCAGGCGTGGAAAGCAGGGGATTTATTATAGGGGGGGCTTTGGCACACAGACTAGGAGTGGGATTTGTTCCAATAAGAAAAAAGGGAAAACTTCCTGCGGAAGTACTTAGTGAAGAGTATGAATTGGAATATGGAAAAGATGTTGTTGAAATGCATAAAGATGCTATTAGTATAGGGCAAAAAGTTTTGTTGATAGATGATTTGATTGCTACTGGGGGAACGGCTCTTGCTGCGTGCAAGTTAATTGAAAAAGCCGGTGGAGAAATACTTGAATGTGCTTTTGTCATTGATTTGCCTGAATTAAAAGGAAAGGAAAAGCTCTTTCCGAGAAAAGTATTTGCTTTGGTTGAGTTTGAAGGTGAATGAAAATGATTGGAATAATTGGCGGTTCTGGTTTGGAGGATCCTCAGATATTGCAGGATGCAAAAGAGGTTTTTATTGAAACTCCTTACGGAAAGCATTCTCCAATAAAAATCGGGAGAATTGGCTCTGTTAATGTTGCAATCCTTTCAAGGCATGGTTATTTTCATGAATATTCTCCGTCAAGCGTTCCTTACAAGGCAAATATTCATGCTTTGTTTAAGCTAGGGTGTAATGCAATAATTGCTACAAGTGCTTGTGGTTCGTTAAAAGAAGAAATTGTTCCCGGCACATTGTCTTTGCCTGACCAATTCATTGACATGACTACAAGAAGAGAACAATCTTTTACAGAGCACGGGAAAGTAATTCATGAATCAATGGCTGAACCATTTGATAAAGAAATAAGAAGGATTTTGGAAAAAACTTGTAAAAAGCTTGGTTTTGAGTATAGTTCAGAAACAACTATAATTACTATTGAAGGGTGCCGGTTTTCTACAAAAGCTGAGAGCAATTTGTTTAGGGTTTGGGGGGGAGATTTAATCAATATGACAACTGTTCCCGAGGTGTGTTTAGCCAAAGAAATGCATGTCCCTTACCAAGTAATAAACCTTGTAACGGATTATGATTGTTGGAGGAAAGGGACAGAACCGGTTACTTTTGAACAAATCTTAAAAATAATGAAAAGCAATGCTGAGAAAGTGAAAAAAGTTTTGATAGAATCTTTGCCTGAACTAAGCAAAAAATTTGGGAATTATTAATTTATTCTCAAGTTTTTTATTGTGGGTCTGTTTTTTTCTCTGAAAAACCTGTTTTAAAACCTATTTTCTCTCTTTTTTCTATGCATTTGAATCAAAATGATTTTCTTTCACAGGAAATTAAATTCAACAAGTTTTCTGTTAAAGTAGAGCTTGTTTTATTGTTGTTTATCCTTATTATTGGTTTTTATTTGAGAATAGGTTTTCTTGGGGTTCCTCCTTTTTGGGTGGATGAAAGCATTTCCTCTGTCGCTTCCTTAAATATTTTAGAAAAAGGGTTGCCATTATTGGATTCTGGTTTATTATATGACAGTGCGCTCATTTTTCATTATTCTCAGGCAATTTCCATGCTAATTTTTGGGGTAAATGATTTTGCTGCAAGATTTCCTTCAGTTGTCTTTGGTTTGCTTACAATAGTTTTGGCTTTTTTTGTTGGGAGAGAGTATTCAAAAAAAGCTGGTTTGGTAGCTGCTTTGTTTGTTTCAATATTTTTTCTTGAAGTGTTTTTTTCAAAACAAGCTAGGTTTTACCAGTTATTTCAATTAGCATTTTTTGCTTCATTATTTTTTTTGTATAAATCAGGGAAAAATTATAAGTGGATTTATCCTGCGTTAGCTTGTTTTTTGGTTGCAGTTGATACTCAGCCAGCTGGATTAGTATTGGTTCCATTTTTTGTTGTACATATTCTTTGGTTTAATTTAAAAAAATGGTTTTTTTCCTTAGTTCCAATAGCAACTTTTATTTTTAATCAATTGACCTTTTTTAGTATTACCTCAAGTTCTTCTATTAGTACTGTATTAGTGGAGAAATCCGCCCAGCAATTATCTATTTTGTATATGCTGGATTATTTTTCTTTTACCATAAATATGCGTTATTTATTGGTATTTTTCATTCCTGGGTTAATTTGGTCTTTTTTCAAGAATAAGGTTCTTACTTCATTAATTATTTTACCTTCATTAATTGTTTTAAGTGGAATTTTTTTCTTGGATGTTTTTGCTTTTAGGTATGCTTATTTCTTTTCTTTTCCAGTAATCTTATTTTCTTCTCTTTTATTAGTTTTTTTGGCTGAAAAATATGGGAAAATATTGTTTGTTGCAATAATTGCTTTAGTTTTAATTCCTTCTAACTTGTTTTATCCTTTTTCTTATGTTACAATGCTTGTTCCTTCTCAAAATAATTTGAATGATTTTTCTGCTCCTGAAATTAATTTCAAAACAATTCCTTTGGAAACCTTGAATGAATTAAAAAAATCTGAAAGCATTATAATTACTCATTATTCTCCTCCTGTTGAGTGGTATATTAAAAAACCTGATTTGGTTATGCCTTTTACCATGACTGGGCAAGGAAATGATGCCATTTCTTATAATAAAAATGGTTTATTTGTTGATATTTATTCAGGCGCTCCAATGATTTATGATGTGAATGCGTTGCCTGATAAAAAGTTTTTTTATATTGAACAAGGATTTGCTTTTTCCAAGTTAAAGGGTGAGCAGATAAATTTTATTTCTGAAATGAAAAATAAGTGTTCTTTAATTCATGAGAATAATGATTTAAAGGTTTATTCCTGTAATTAAGTAATAATTGTTTTTAGATGGTACTAGTAACCTTTAAGAGTGTTTTTTGTTAATAATGTTAGTGATAGTTCATGAGTAAATCAATTTCAGTGGTTGTTCCAATTTTTAATGAAGAGGATAATGTAAGACCGGTTTATGAAGAGGCCTCAAGGGTACTAAAAAAACTGGGTTTTGATTATGAAATTATTTTTGTAAATGATGGTTCAAGAGACAATTCGTTAAATGAAATGGTTGAGTTAAATAAAAAGGACAGAAAAGTGAAGGTAATTGATTTTTACACTAATTTTGGACAATCCGCGGCAATGAAAGCTGGGTTTGATTTAGCTTCAAAGGAATTAGTTTGTTATATTGATGGGGATTTGCAGGTTAATTTTAATGAATTGCCTTTGTTTTTGAAACAAATTAATAATGGAGCAGATGCTGTTATTGGCTGGAGAAGCAAAAGAAAGGATTCTTTTTTCAAAACACTTGCTTCAAAAATTGCTCAAAAATTTAGGCACTTTTTCTTAGGGGCGCAATTGCATGATTATGGTTGTCCGTTTAAAGTTTTTAGGAAAGAATGTTTGGCTGATTTGGAATTATATGGTGAAATGCATAGATATATCCCGCCTATGCTTAGATGGAGAGGATACAGGGTTGTGGAAGTAAAAATTTCTCATAATGCTCGTAAGCATGGTAAAACTAAGTATAATTGGAAAAGAATTCCAAAGGGTTTACTTGATATGGTGGTTATTTGGTTCTGGTTAAAGTATTCTACAAGGCCATTGCATATTTTTGGTGGGTTGGGATTAATTTCAATGGGTTTAGGGGCAATATTGGGATTATTGCTAATTTTTCTTAGGTTGTTTGGAAATATTAGTTTAGTTAATTCTGTTTTGCCTTTATTGGCCGGTTTATTGTTCTTAATTGGGATTATTTTCTTTTGCTTTGGAATAATTGCGGATATGCAGATGAAGATTTATTACAAAGTTAATAATAGGAAAAATTATTTGGTTAAGAAACATTACAAATAAAATACAAGATAATGATTTGAATGAAAACAAAATATTTAATAATTGGAAATGGCTATTTGGGAAACAAGTTTTTGAATTATTTTCCTAATTCAATCATGTGTAAAAATAAAATAAATACTTATCAGGATGCAAAAACAGAAATTTTAAAATATTCTCCTGAATGGGTGTTAAATTGTGCTGGTGCAACTGGTCGACCTAATGTTGATTGGTGCGAAGATCATAGGCAAGAGACTTTTGATTCAAATGTTGTTCTTCCATTAAATTTAGCAAAAGCATGCAAAGATCTTAAGGTTAAAATGCTTCACCTTGGAAGTGGGTGTGTATATTATGGGGATAATAATGGAAAAGGTTTTAGTGAAACTGATCGTTCAAATTTTGGGGGGAGTTTTTACTCCTTAACAAAAGCATTGAGTGAGCAATTGCTTCTTGACTATGATGTTTTGCAGTTGCGTTTAAGAATGCCAATTGATGCTGAAATGGGTCCGAGAAATTTTATAACAAAAATAATACATTACAAAAAAATAATTAATGTTAAGAATTCAATGACTTTTGTTGATGATTTGTTTAGTGTTGCAAAAGTATTAATGGAGCGAAACAAAACAGGGGTATTTAATGTTACTAACCCCGGGGCTATGTCACATACTGAAATACTTGAATTGTACAAAAAATATAAGGATCCAACCTTTAAATATGAAGTAATTACAGTGGATGAATTAAATAAGATGACAAAAGCGCAAAGGAGTAATTGTATTCTGAATACTGAAAAACTTGAAAAAGAAATAAAAATTCCTGCTTTAAAAACCAGAATTGAAGAAATACTAAAGAAATAATTTTTTTTATTTTCTTCCTATTCCGTAGTATTCTAATCCGTTTTCTTTTACTTCTTTTGGTTCCAATAGGTTTCTGCCATCAAAGATTGCTTTTATTCCTTGGTTTTTTATTTGTTTGAAATTTGGTTGTTTGAATTCGTCCCAATCAGTGTAAATCATTAGTACGGAAGAATTCTTCAGTGCTTTTTCTTTTGTTTCTGCGTAAATTACTTTTTCTCCAAGGATTTTTCTTGCTTCTTGCGTTGCTTCTGGGTCATAACAAGTTATTTTTGCTCCTTTTGCAAGTGCTTCGTTAATGAACTTTATTGATGGGCTTTCTCTTACATCGTTAGTATTTTTTTTGAATGCTAACCCCCATACGCTTATTCCTAGTCCTTTTACTTTTGTGTATTCTTCTAGTTTTTGCATTAGTATTGTTTTTTGTTTTTCGTTTGCTTTGTCCACGCTTTTCAGTATTTCTAATCGTATTCCGTTTTGTTCTCCTGTTTTTATTATTCCTCTTACATCTTTTGGGAAGCATGCTCCTCCGTATCCTACTCCTGGATAGAGGAATTTGGCTCCTATTCTTGGGTCTGTTTGCATTATTTTTCTAATATTTTCAATATCTGCCCCTACTTTTTCTGCAAAATTAGCTAATTCATTTATGAAGCTTATTCTGGTTGCGAGCATAGCGTTGCAGGCATATTTGGCTACTTCTGCGCTTCTCCTATCCATTACTATTATTGGAGCACCGCTTAGAGTAAATGGGTGATATAGTTTTCGCATTGTTTCTTCTGTTTTTTTATCTTCTACTCCCATGCATACCCTGTTTGGGGATAAGAAATCTTTTACTGCTGAGCCTTCTGCTAGGAATTCAGGGTTGCTTGCTACTGTGAAAGAAATTTTTTTATTCAATTTTTTTAATTCTTCTTTTACTATTTTTTCAACTAATTCTCCTGTTCCTACTGGTACTGTTGATTTGTTTACAATTATTGTTTCGTTTTGCATGTTTTGAGCTATATCTTTTGCTGCTGCTGAAATGTAACTTAAATCAACTGAGCCATCCTCTTTTTGGGGAGTAGGTACACATACGAGTATTACTTCCGGGTTTTTGTAAGCGTGTTGTTTGTCAAAAGTAAAGTGAATATTGTTTTTTGCTATTGCTTCTTTAATTATTTCCTCTAATCCTGGTTCATAGATATGGATTTTTCCTTTCTTTAAATCCTCAATAATTCCATTTTTTGTATCCAAACAAGTAACATTGTTTCCGACTTTGGCAAAACAAGCTCCTGTAACTAATCCAACATACCCTGTTCCTACAATAGTTATATTCATGAAGAAAGATAACCCGAGAACCTATTAAAACTTATCTTGTACAATATTGGTTTTGGTTAATTAAGGGGAAGAGTTAATTTTTTTAGTGTGGTCCATTTTGTTGATGCTAAACAAATATTGTTCTTTGTGTGATTATTATTGTTTTTAGTTGCTTTAAATATGATTAACTAAACATATAGTTTTTTATATGTTTGGTTGATTAATATATTTAGTGTTTTTATGGGTGTTCCTTTGGAAAGGTTTTTGAAGAAAAGGATTCAGTTAGAGTTAGCTCGGCTCCAGGATGAGGCAATGGATATTGTTCTTGATTTGGATAATGATGTTGTTTTTCATGGAGGAACATGTATTTGGCGTTGCTATAATGGAAAACGCTTTTCTGAGGACCTTGATTTTTATTCAACAAAAATCAATTTGGAAAGATTTTCTGAAGAAGTTTCTAAGAGGGGGTTGTTGGTAACGAAGTTCAGGAAAACAGAGAACAGTATTTTTTCAAAGATAAGTAATAATTTGGTTGAGGTATCAATTGAGTTTGCTTTGAGAAAAGTTAAAGGAACTCTTGTTGATTATGAGAAAACGAATGGGGAAAAAATAATGGTGAATGCGCTTTCTAAGCAAGAATTAATCCTTGAAAAAGCAAGGGCTTTTTCTTCAAGAAAACTGGTTCGCGATATTTATGATGTTTATTTTTTGACAGCAAATTGTGATTTGTCTAATATAAGAAAAGAACCCTTAGAATCAATTAATTCTTGGGGTCAGCCAGTAGATGAAAAGAATTTGAAAGCACTAATCTATTCAGGAATAATTCCTAGTTATAAAGAAATGCTGGATATGATACGAAAAAGGGTGTTGTAATGAAATATATTAAGGAATTTAGAGAAAAATTTTCTAATAAAGATGTTTTTTCGACAAGGGATGTTAAGTTATTTTTAAAAGGGAGAAAAGCTAATCCGACTTATTATAGTCTTTTTTTGAATAATTTGTTAACAAAAGGGGAATTGCATAGATTAATGATAGGAAAGTATTCTTTTAGAAAAGAAATTGATTTTTTGGAGAAAACTATTAATCCTTCTTATCATGGTTTGCAAGATGCTTTGAGTTTGTATCAATTATGGCAACAACAAACAATCCCAATACTAATTACTCCTAGGAAAGTAAGAACAGGGGAAAGAATGATTGGTGGGTCAAAAACAATTGTGAGGCGCATAACTAGAAAAATGTTTTTTGGGTTTGAATCCAAAAAATTTCTTGATTCTTGGATAACAATATCGGATTTAGAGAAAACTCTAATAGATTTTGTTTATTACAATGAGCCACTTAACAAAGAAACATTAAAGGAATTGTTAAAAAAAATAAATAAAGAAAAGCTTAGAGAATATTTGAAGAAAACCAACAAAACAACAGCGAAAAAAGTAGAATCCTTGTTTTGAGCAATCAAATAACAAGCGTACCTGGTTAGAATAAAATCTTCTATTTCTCTTTCTGCTTGTGACCCCAAACTAACCTTTTTGTCGACTCCAACAAAATGGTCTTGATATTTAACTCCTGAGTTTTCACAAGCGTTAATTGCTTTTTCAATAATCCCTCTTTTTTTGTAATAATTTTTTTCTTTGAGTTTTTTCTGGTTCTTGTAAATAATTTTCTTTTGTTGTTACTGGTTTGCCTAATTCTTTTTCTGTTTCTTTTCTTGCGTTACACGCAATTTTTCCTCCTTTTTTGGCTGCGCTTTCTGCCTGAATAAATCCTTGTGAATCTTCTTTTTTTGTAATCTCTGTTGATACTTTTTCCCCTAACATTGTGAAGATTAATTCTAAATCATCCATATGGTCTCTTAGGTTTTCTCTTTTTAATCCTTTGAATTCTTTGTATTCGCTTGGAGTCATATCGAAAGTAGCTTTGCTTATTTCTGCAGTTAGTATTGAATATTCTTTTTCTGCTCCAACACTCCTGTTTTTCCATTCCTCAGTTAATTCATCTCTTATTGCTATTCCTCTTACCCTTTTTTCTATCCATGCATCAGAATAACCTTTTGCTTTGTAGAGTTCCCTCATTCTTTTTTGAGCAAGTTCAGGGTCTTGAATTTCTTTTACCCTGTCATAACCGACTTTAGCTAACCACAATTTGAATGGCTCTGCTTTTGGAGAAGGAATTGATTGAATAATACGAAAAGCGCCTTCAGTATTAGTACAATTCATTTGCTGTTTTCCTCCAACAGTATTAACTGAAAGGGTATGTACAATTTGTACCCACCCTTTGGATAATTCTTCATCCCTTTGACGCATTTTATTAATGTATTGCTTAGGATCATTTGAATCAGTTAAAGCCACTATGATATCCTCTAAAACAAACCACCATTCGTCATTATTCCAAATTTTTTTTATCATTTTTCCTTCAAATACAGACAAAGCATTTTCCATTCATAATCCCCATACTACCCCTATTTTTGTTGTTTTTAAATGCTTCTAAGGTATTTTGCCGATTATAGGTATTGTGTTCATTTCTTTGAAGGTCGTTTTAGTAACCTTTAAGTAACCTTATTTTCTTGCTTCTAAGGGGATTATTGATGAAAATACTAGTTACGGGTTCGGCCGGTTTTATTGGGTTTCACACTTCAAAGAAACTTTTAGACTTGGGTAATAAAGTTGTCGGGATTGACAATTATTCTGATTATTATGATGTTCAATTAAAGAAAAACAGAACTATTATTTTGAAGAAGAATTTTTCTTTCAAAGAATATATAATAGATATTTCTGATAAAAAAGAGTTAGATAAGGTCTTTTTGGAAGAAAAATTTGATTTAGTGATTAATTTGGCTGCTCAAGCAGGGGTGAGGTATTCTCTCATAAATCCTTTTATTTATGAAAAAACAAATAATTTAGGTTTTTTGAATATTTTGGAGTGCTGTAAAGAATTTAAGGTAAATAAAGTCGTTTATGCTTCTTCTTCCAGTGTTTATGGTGGCAATAAGGTTTTTCCTTTTAAGGAAGATCAAAGAACAGATAATCCAATTTCATTATATGCTGTGACAAAAAAATTTAATGAACTAATAGCTGCTTGTTACTCTAATTTGTATGGATTAAATTGCATTGGATTAAGGTTTTTCACAGTGTATGGGCCATACGGAAGACCGGATATGGCTATGTTCATTTTTTGTGAAAAAATGCTTTCTGGCAAAGAAATAGAACTATTTAATAATGGAGAAATGGAAAGGGATTTTACTTTCATTGATGATATTGTTAATGGAGTTGTTTTAGCAACCCAATGCGATGCGAAGAATGAAATATTTAATTTAGGCAGGGGAGAAATAGTTAGGTTAAAGGAGTTAGTTAGTGTAATTGAAAAAGAATTGGGTGTAAAAGCCAAAATAAAATTAAGCCCAATTCAAAAAGGAGATGTAGAAAAAACCCTTTCAGATGTTTCAAAAGCAAATAAATTATTAAAATATAAACCTAAAGTTTCAGTAAAGGAAGGAGTGAAAAAGTTTGTTGAGTGGTATAAACAATATTATAAAGTAAAATAAAAATAATTAGTCGCGTGGGGGTTGTATGATGAAGATATGTGTTGTTGGATTGGGTTATGTTGGTTTGCCTCTTGCAGTTGCGTTCGGTAAAAAATATGAGGTTTACGGTTTTGATATAAAAGAGAAAAGAATTAATGAACTTCAAAATAATATTGATTATACAAAAGAAGTTTCTTCAGAAGAATTAAAGAAAACCAAAATACTTTTTTCATCCAATCCAGAAGTTATTGGAAAATCAGATTTTATCATAATTGCAGTTCCTACTCCTGTAGACGACGCTAATCTTCCTGATTTGAAGCCACTTGTAAGTGCCTCTTCTGTTGTTGGAAAAAATATGAAAAAAAATTCAATAATTGTTTATGAATCAACTGTTTATCCGGGATGTACTGAAAGAGATTGTGTTCCTGTTCTTGAAAAAGAATCCGGAATGCGATATATGAAGGATTTTTTTGTGGGATATTCTCCTGAAAGAATAAATCCTGGGGACAAAGAACATACTGTTGAAAAAATAAAAAAAGTTGTTTCTGGATGTGATTTAAATACACTAAACACGATTGAGGGAGTTTATGGTAGCGTAATAACTGCTGGAATTCACAAAGCATCTTCGATAAAGGTTGCAGAGGCGGCGAAAATTATTGAAAATACTCAGAGAGATATTAATATTGCTCTTATGAATGAGCTGAAGATGATTTTTGATTTAATGGAAATTAGTTGGGAAGAAGTATTGGATGCTGCTTCAACTAAATGGAATTTTATTAAATTTACACCCGGATTTGTTGGGGGGCATTGTATTGGGGTTGATCCATACTATTTAGCTCATGAAGCAAATAGGCTTGGGCATTATCCTGAAATAATACTTGCTGGCAGAAAAATAAATGATGATATGGCAAAATATGAGGCTGAAAGGCTTGTAAAATACATATCGAAAAATAAGTTAAACGAAGGAAATTTGAAAATACTTATACTAGGCGGTACATTTAAGCCAAATATCCCTGATACAAGGAATTCAAAAGTAGAGACATTTATAAAAGAATTAAAAGAATTTAGCTTTGATGTATCCATTTGCGAACCTTATGTTAGTGGAGAACTATTTGGTTGCAAAAATGTTAATTTACAAGATGTTTCTAAGTTCCCTTTTATTGTAAAGGCGGTTAACCATAAGTTATTTGAAAATATTAAACATAATTATGAGGTATTAAGGTGAAAAACATAACTAAAAAAAAAATTCTAATGCTTAATTACGAATTTCCTCCGCTGGGAGGAGGTGCAGCGAATGCTAATTTTTATTTATTAAAAGAGTTTGCCAAAAACAAGAATTTGGAAATTGATTTAATTACTTCTTCCGCTAATAACAAATATGAGGAAGAACAATTTTCTGAAAATATAAAAATTTACAAATTAGATGTTCATAAGAAGGATTTGCAGTACTGGAAAGTAAAAGAAATATTTTCTTGGAGCATGCAAGCTTACAAATTATCAAAAAAGTTGATTAAAGAGAAGGAATATGATTTATGCCATTGTTGGTTCGGCTGGCCTTCAGGTGTCATCGGCTATTTAAATAGACAAAAAGTTCCTTATATTGTAGCTTTGCGGGGAAGCGATGTTCCTGGACATAATCCCCGTTTTAAGTATTATGATGCTTTGTTTTTGGGAAAACTCTCAAAAATTGTTTGGAATAACGCGAGGGATTTAATCACTAATTCTGAGGGATTGAAACAAGATTCTCTCAAAGTTCTAAAAAGAAAAATAATTGTCATTCCGAATGGAATTGACTTAAAAAAATTCAAGCCGGCGCATAAAAAATCTTCGAAAAATTTGAGAATAATTTCAACTGGTCGCCTAAACAGGGTAAAAGGGTATGACTATTTGATAAAAGCAATTTCAAACAATCCTCAGATCCGCCTTACCTTGATTGGGGACGGAAACTTGAAGCAAGAACTAGAGGCGCTAGCAAAAAAATATAATTCTAATGTCAATTTCAAGAGGCAGTTAAGCCACGAAGAAATCCCTAAAAAAATCCAAAAAGCGGATATTTTTGCCTCGTCCTCGCTCAATGAAGGAATGAGCAATTCTGTTCTCGAAGCAATGGCTACTGGTTTGCCAATAATAACAACTAATGTCGGCGGTGCGTGGGAATTGATTAGTGGAAATGGATTTGTTGTAGAAACGGCTTCTGTTGAGCAGCTAAAAAAAGCCATTTTAAATTATCAATCAAACCCAAAATTAATCAGGAAGCATGGAAAGCAGTCGAGAAAACTCGTTGAAAAAATGGGTTGGGAAAAAATAGGAAAACAATATGGGGAGATATACTTTGAAAGTAAATAAAACCTTAATCCTAAGCGATAGGGAACACGGAAACATACAAGCAAGTTTTGAGTATTTTATGAAATTTAATATTCCTAAAAATGCAAAAATTCTTGATATTGGGTGCAATTATGGATCATTGATTTATAATCTTTATCTGAATGGCTATGAAAACATTTATGGAATTGATATTAATAAAAAGGCTGTCCAAGAAGGTAAAAATGACTATAAATTAATATCAAAAAATATAAAGCAGTATCCCGGGGAAAAAGTTCCTTTCAAAGATGAAGAATTTGATGTTGTTTTAATGTTTGATGTTATCGAACATATCCTGAACATTGAAAAATTTCTGGAAAATGAAGTTTACAGAGTTTTGAAAAAAGACGGCTATTTTGTCTTTCAAACACCCAACAAATATATCAATATTCCTTGGGAAATAGTAAGCTCAAAATCTTTAATAAAATGGAAAGAATGGAAAGATTACCATTGTTCATTACAAACAAAAAATTCATTAAATAGTTTATTGATAAAATCAGGGTTTTCAAATATATTACTTGAAAAAAATAAAATATGTACTGAACATAATAAAACTAAATTAAGAAAACGATTTGGCTTTATTGGGCCGATATTATTAATGATTTTAGAAAAAATGCCATTAAGTTTTTATCCTAATTTTTATGGATGTGCCAGAAAATGAAAACAAAGGCTGGGCGGATCGAGATGAATGAAAAACTTTTGATTACTATTGATACTGAACCAGATTGTGATTCACACTGGAATCGAAGCAATCCCTTAACTTTTAGTTCGATTACTGAGGGGATTCCTAAAATTCTGCGGCCTTTATGGCAAAAATATAATGTGAATCCTATTTATTTTGTCTCACCTGAGGTTTTGAAGAATGAAGAAGCTTGCAATAATTTAAGAAAAGAAATTGATTTTGGGGCAATAATCGGAACTCACTTGCATTCAGAATATGTCAAGCCAAATATAACAATTGAAGACCCTGCGGGAAGACCTTCAAAAGAATATCCTTGTTATGCTCATTCGAGTGAAATAGAGTTTCAAAAAATAAAAAATTTGACAAAAATTATTCAAAAAAAATTGAGAATAAAACCCAAATGGTACCGGGCTGCAAGATATGGCGCAGACATTAACACTATCATGTCTTTGAAAGAGTTGGGTTACAAATATGACAGTTCGATAACCCCCAAGATTAATTGGGAAAAACAGGGGGGACCTAATCATATCAAAGCGCCAGAACAACCCTATTGGGTTTCTAAAAATAATTACTATATGCAGTCAAAAAGTGGAAAAGGAATAGGAATAAAGGAATTTCCAATAACAATTTCAGGAAAAAGATTCGGTTTTTTAGGAAAATTTTTGCCTGATGATTGGTATTTATACGAATGGCTTAGACCGACCCATATGACTCTTTTTGAAGAAAAAAAACTTGTTGATAAATTCATTGAAAAATATAAAAACCCAACTATGGTAATGATGTTTCATTCAATGGAAGTAATGCCTGGGAAGAGCCCTTTTGTTAGAAACAAGTTTGAGCAAAAATTATTTTTAAGACGACTTGAAAAAACTATTGAATACTGCAGGATGAGATTATGAAAAATTATGAAAGATATCGCTTAATGACCCCTGGAGAATGCAAAAAAAAAGGACTAATGTATTACTTATGCAGGCACTTTGCTGATAAAAAAATATTCCCTCTTATTAATAAAATAAAAAATAAAAAAATATTGGATGTTGGAATAGGTGCTGGCTATTATTCCAAAGTATTAATGAAAAAAAATCAAATCATTGGTTTGGATCAAAATCCGCATCTCTGCAATCTACCACTAAAACTAATAAAAGGGGATGCAACGAAAATAGCTTCATTAGTAAGTAATAAAAAGATGGACATTATTTTTTCCACTTGGATGACTGAATATCTAAATGAAAAAGAATTAGTTGCTTTTTTTAAGGAGTCAAATAAAGTGCTTGCGCGTAATGGAAAATTAATAACTACTATTATTGCTCCAAGTGGCTTTGGGAGCATTTATGTGTTTATGGCAAAAATGATTAAAGGAATAAATAAATACACTTATTCAGAGATTGTAATTTGTAAATTATTGCAAACTTGCGGCTTTAACAAAATTAAAATAATTCCTTTAAACGGTTTTCTTATGCTGCCTTGGGCTTTTTTGGTGATTGCTGAATGAAAATCTGCTTTATCGGACCAAAAGCCTATTCTCTTTTTAATCAGGAAATGTTTCCTGATTTTGGTGGAGCAGAGGTTCAATTATTTTTGCTAGCAAAAGAGCTTGCTAAAAATAAAAATTTGGACGTTAATTTCATTGTAGCTGACTACGGGCAAAAAGAATTGGAACTATATTATGGTATAAAGGTGTGGAAGGCGATGAAATTAGATTCAGAGATATTAAACAAAATTTTAAAGTTTTACAATGTTCTTAACAGAATTGATGCGGATGTGTATGTAGATAGAACCTTAAAACCAGAGTCAAGTGCAGTAGCGTTATATTGTAAACTTAAGAAAAAAAAATTTGCATATATGCTCGCAAGCGATATTGAAGTTGATTCAAGATATTCACAAAAAAAAGGATTAATTAGAAGTTTCATTTCTAAACTTGCCTTTAAGCTGGCAGATATAATATTAGTTCAAAACGAATATCAACAAAAAAGATTAAAAACGTCGGAAAATGTTTTTTTACTGCCGCCCTCATTTTATCAATTACATAATATTTTTCGAAGAAAAAATCATATTTTATGGGTTGGAAGGTCAGAGAGCCTGAAACAACCATTTTTGTTTTTGGAGTTGGCAAAAAAATTCCCAAAAGAAAAATTTGTTATTGTCTGCCCCCCATCAACTCCAAATCCAAAATTATCAATGCTTGTAGAAAAAAATGCAAGAAAAATAAAAAATATTTCTTTTATAAAACAGGCACCATTTAACAAAATCAATAGTTATTACAAAAAAGCGAAGATTTTTGTGAATACTTCTGAATATGAGGGGTTTCCGGTTACATTTGTTCAAGCAGCTTCGATGGGCGTTCCGTTGTTGTCTCTAAATGTTGATCCCAACAAGTTTATTGAGAAAAATAACTGCGGATTTGTTTGTAGTGGGGATTTCATTTTAATGAAAAAAATGTTGAACAAAATGGTATTTAATAAGAAATTACTTAAAATAATGGCAGATAATTCTTATAAATACGCGAAGAAAAATTTTAATATTAAGAAAAATACAAAAAAATTTGCAAATATTTTAAGATTAATAGAAGAGTTTTAATTTTGTGGAGTGATACTAATGAAAAAACAATTCGATTTTGGAAAAAATTGGAATGATTTTTCTTTACAGGTAACTCCTTCTGATTATATTGCTGCAAAAAAATCATTACAAAAACTGGTTCCTGATTTGAAAAATAAGACTTTTTTGGATATTGGCTGTGGAAGTGGGTTATTTGCTGCATCTGCTAGCAGCCTCGGTGCAAAAAAAGTGGTTGCTATTGATGTTAACCATAAATGTATTACAGTTTCCAAGCTAGTCTTATCCAAAGTTTCTATTTGGGATCGAAAAATAAATAAAAAAACAGTTAAATTTAAGGTTGAGTCAATACTTAACAGAAAAAATACCCTTGGGAAGTATGATATAGTTTATAGTTGGGGTGTTTTGCATCATACTGGCAAAATGTATGCTTCTTTTAATAATACCAAAAAATTGGTAAAAAAGAATGGGTTATTAGTAATAGCAATTTATAATAAACATTTTACTTCATCTATATGGAAACAGATAAAATATTTTTATATGAAAAGCCCCTTAATTATAAAAAAAGCTCTTATTTGGGTGATTTTTATTATAAGATTATTAGGTAATTTAATAATTAATCAAAAAAACCCATTGAAGCAAGACAGAGGAATGAATTTTTACTTCGATATTGTCGATTGGGCTGGCGGCTATCCTTACGAATATGCCTCTGTGGATGAAGTGAAAAGATATTTTGAAAAAAATGGATTTAAAACAATAAATGTGATTAAAACAAGTGGATTTACAGGGTGCAATCAATTCATATTTAAAAGGTGTCAAAAATGTGTGGAATAGTTGGTTTCAATTGGGAAAATAAAAATGAAATTATTGAATTAACATCCTTACTTACACATCGTGGTCCAGAACAAGAAGGGTATTATGTGGGTGGAGGAGTTTCAATTGGGCATAGGCGTTTGTGCATACTTGATCTTTCCGAGAAAGGAAGACAACCAATTTATAATGAAGATAAATCTATTTGCATATCTTTTAACGGGGAGGTATTTAATTTTAAGAAAATTAAACAAATGCTTGAGGAGAAGGGGCATGTATTTAAATCAAATACTGACACTGAAGTAATAGTTCATGGCTATGAAGAATGGGGTATGCACATTTTGAATAAATTAAATGGCCAATTCGCTTTTTGTATTTTTGATAAAAAAAAGGAAAAATTTTTTATGGCAAGGGATCGTTTAGGAATAAAGCCATTTTATTACTATTCTAAAAATGAAAAATTTATTTTTGGGTCTGAATTAAAAATAATGCTAAAAAGTGACATTCCAAAAGAGATAGACAAAACTGCATTAAATCATTATTTATTTTTTGGTTATACCCCTGGTAAACAATCCATTTTAAAAAATGTAAAAAAACTGCTACCAGGGCATTATATGATTTATGACTTAAGTAGGAAGAAAATAACTAAATGCAAAGCTTATTGGAAAATTTCTTTTTCGGATAAATTAATGATCACAGAAGATAACATAAAACAAAAATTGTTAGCAAACTTAAATCATTGTATTCAAATGGAATTAATTTCAGATGTTCCTGTTGGTGCTTTTCTCTCAGGCGGTGTTGACAGTTCAATTTTGGTTTCAGTGATGAGTAAATACCTACATAATTTAAAAACTTTTTCGATTCGATTTGACTATGCAGAGTTTAATGAATCTGAATATGCAAAAATTATTTCTAACAAATTTGGGACTGATCATCATGAAATTGAATTTGATGCTACCTCGATTGATAAATTAATACCGAAGTTAGTCTATTATTATGATGAACCATTTGGTGATCCTTCAATGATTCCAACTTATCTTGTATCTTCCGTTGCTAGTAAACATGTAAAAGTTTGTTTATCTGGAACTGGGGGTGATGAACTATTTGGGGGTTATTCAAGATATAATGAATTTGTTTTATTAAAATCAGTAAATCATTTGCCGCAAATTTTAAAAAATTGCTTAAATTCTTCAATAACTGCTTTAAATTTTTTTTTAAAAAATGATAAACTCAACAAACTGAAATCATTTCTAAGCGAAGAAGAACCTGACTTTAGTTTATATTTAAAATTATTTAGTTATTTATTTAGAGGCGAAGAAGAACAAATTGGTGATTTAAATCAATTACAATATTTCAAAAAATATTTTAAATATGAAAATGTTGTTACTAATATGCAAAATTTTGATATTAATGAATATCTTCCAAATTGCTTACTCATAAAAGAAGACCGCGCAGCAATGGGTGTAAGTTTGGAAGTTCGCGTTCCATTCATAAATTATAAGCTAGTTGAGTTTGTCGCAAAAATTTCACCAGATATGAAGATAAAATTTTTTGAAAAAAAGTATATTTTAAAAAAAGCTTTTGAAGGGATATTGCCAAATAAAATACTTTACCGAAAAAAAAAAGGGTTTGGGGTTCCATTGGTTCATTACTTTAGAAAAGAATTGAAAGAATTTGCTTATACCGAAATGTTTAGTTTTGTTGATTTTCAATATTATAACAAAGAAGTTTTGCAAAAACTTTGGGATAAGCACCAAAAAAAAGAAGCAGATTATTCTGCATTGTTTTGGAGTATTATAATGTTTAACTTATGGTATAAAAAATGGGTAAGGTCTTAGTTTGTTAACTTAATGTGGGGTAAGAAAAATGGTAAAATATTTATTTAGGATTGATGATATTTGTAGTGGAACAAATGCTAAAATCGCAATAAAATTATTAAGAGTTTTTGAGAAATTTAAAATAAAAGCGACATGGGCAATAATTCCAGCAAATAAAGATTTGTCAATTATTTCAAAAAATCCTTTAGGGCACAAATATTCTCCCTTTTTGAGTAGATTAAAAAAAAATAATCAGGTCTTTTGCCAACATGGATACACTCACAAATTTAATGAAAAAGATAGTGAGTTCAAAGGTGACTCACTTCAAACACAGTATAAAAAAATAATGGCTGGAAGAAAATTGTTATTAAAAAAAGAGATAAATACAAAGGTATTTTCTGCTCCACGACATTCATACGATAATTTGACAATAAAGGCACTTATAAAAGCAGGATTTAAAATAAATTATGATGGTGTTGGATTTTTTCCATATTTTTATAATGGTATAATACAGGTACCATGTAATTTATGGCCAAATCTTATGAGTTTTCCATATGGGGTTCAAACAATTTGCATTCACCCAAATAATCTAACTGAAAACAAATTGAAAAAATTGCGTAAATTTATAATGGAAAATAGAGCAAAGATTGAGAGTGTCGAAAAAGTTGAAAAACTTATAAATAAGTCACCTTTACAAATACCTGGGATTTTTGCGGCAATATTTAAAATACCAAATTTATATTCGGGGTTTATTAAAAGTGACCAAAATGATTGAGCGGATAAATAAGAGCAATTGGGGAAATTTCTTTATCGTACAAAGCTATTACTTCCAAAATGATTTATTTAAAGCTGAAAAAATTCTGTTTAAACAATTTAATAAAAATATAGAAGATAAAAAAATTTTGGATATTGGAATTGGGATAGGAAGAACTACAAAATATCTTTCTAAAAAAACAAAAACGTATACAGGAATAGATTATTCAGAGAAAATGATTAATACTGCGAAAACACTTTTTCCTAAGTTGAATTTAAAAGTTATGGATGCGAAAAAATTAGATTTTCCAAATAATTCTTTTGATTTTGTATTATTCTCTTTTAATGGAATAGATTGTGTAGATTTAAACAGCAGAATTACAATTTTTAAGGAAATCCACAGGGTTTTGAAAAAAAATGGTATTTTTATGTTCTCGTTTCATAATTATCTATCATATAACAAAAAAAGTCCAACACTAAAGTTTACTTTGAATCCGTTATTACTTATAGTTAGAATGTATTGCTTTTTAGTTTCACATTTTAATATAAATAGATACAAAAAATATGAAATAAAAGAAAAACTATATGGTATGTTTTTAGATGGTGGTGGAGGGCTATTCAATTTAGTAAATTTTTATATAATTCCCACTTTTCAGAAGCAATTGCTTTCTAAATTATTCAAAACAAAGTTATATGATACACAAGGAAATATTATTATTAATAAAAAGAAATTCTTTAATAAAGAAAACTGGATGATTTATGCAATTTGTCAAAAAAAAATAGTGGTTAAATGATAGAGATAATCAGAAAAAGAGGACCATTTGTCTGTGAAGAGATATGGTTTGCTGAAAAACCAGTAGACATTAATAATTGTGATTATGTCACTTTTAAAGGTTATAATAATTGTATTGATGCTAAGGACTTTGAAACTGAAGAATTTAGCACATCAATAATTGATTTAACCCAGGAATTGGATGTCATTTGGAAAAAAATGGATAAGTCGTCATGCAGATGGGCAATAAATAAAGCGGAAAAAGAAGGGATAAAGGTAGATATTGCAAAAAGCCAGACAGAGTTCGATGAGTTTTATGAGATGTATCTTTCTTTTTTGAAAAATAAAAAATTAGGTGCTCCAATTGGAAAAAAATACCTGTTAGATGGAATACTTTTTATTGCAAAATTAAATGATGAGTTACTTGCGGGGAATCTTTATTTTTCAGACGGTCATTCATTTAGGTGGTATATTGGTGCATCAAAAAGGTTAATTGTTGATAAACAAAAGGCATCACTGATAGGGTGTGCAAACAAACTTCTGGTTTGGGACGCAATAAAATATGCAAAAAGTAAGGGAACTCAAATATTTGACCTGGGGGGTGTATATCTTGGAGAAAATAAAAATGATGAACGAATATTCATAAATAAATTTAAATTAAGTTTTGGTGGAGAATATAAAGTAACATACAATTACATAAAATATTATTCGAGATTACTAAAGTTTTTTGGAAAAAATACAATTTTAGTAGATATTATAAGGAAATTATTAAAATGATAAAATATGGGTTTCAAAATAATAAAAATTTGCTTTATCCAGCTATGGTCCTATCCAATAGCGTTTAATTATCCAAATCAACTTTTGGGAGGGTCAGAAGTTCAGCTTTCGTTAATTGCAAAAAAATTAGCAGAAAATAAAAGTTTTGAAGTTTCATTTATTGTTGGCGACTTTGGGCAGAAAAAAATTGAAAAAAAAGCAAATATTTTGTTTTATAAATTGTGTGGATTGAAAAAAGAAAGTGGTTTTTTTGGAAAGATTTCAAAAGCAATAAAATATTTCAATTTAATGAAAAAAATAGATGCAGATGTGTACTTCACTTCTGCAGCTGGTCCAGATATTGGAGTGATTTCGATTTTTTGCAAAATACTTGGAAAAAAACATGTTCATAGAGTCGCCAGCAACATAGATGTTGATGAAACTTATATTAAGAGGAGCGGCTTATCAGGTCTGTTATATGGATATGGGTTAAAAAATTCAAATGCAATTATGGTTCAGAGCAAAGATCAACAGTACACTCTTTTAAAGTATCATGCTATTAAATCAACGATAGTAAAAAATTCTTTTAAAATTTACCGGCGCAGGATAAAACACAAAAAGATAATTCTTTGGGTGGGAAAGGCAAGAAGGTTAAAAAAACCAGAATTATTTATTGATCTTTCAAAAGAGTTTCCAAAAGAAAATTTTGTTATGATTTGCCCTATTGCTAATGAAGAATTGAATTATTTTAGTCAAGTAAAATCGAAAGCCGGCGAAGTAGAAAATCTTCAATTTATTAAATTAGTTCAATTTAGTAAGATTCAAAAATGGTTTAATGAGGCAAAGGTTTTTGTAAACACTTCTGAATATGAAGGATTTCCAAATACTTTTCTGCAAGCGGGACTGGGAAAAACGCCTATTCTTTCACTAAATGTAAACCCTGATAATTTTTTAGTTGCACATAATTGTGGTTACTCTTGTAATGATAATTTTATTGAACTAAAAGAAAAATTACATCGCTTACTTGTAAACAAACGGGAAAGTGTAGATAAAGGAAAAAATTCTTTTGATTATGTAAAAAAGAATCATGATATAAATAAGAATATTTTGAAAATAAAAAAAATGATACGCGATGTGATAAATTGATAAAAAAATGCATAACGCAGATATTAACGAGACTTAAGTCTAAAGGTCGTTATAAACACTTTTCAGTGTTGAAAAATTATGAATACAAGACTAGACATGAATGTAAAAATTTGCAAAAAAAATTGTTATTTAATATGTTGAAATATTCTATCAAAAATATTCCTTATTATAGAAATATTGCAAAAGAAAGTAAAATAGTTCCTTCCAAAAGAACTGTTATTGAGGATTTAAAAAAATTTCCAATATTAACTAAGCAAATTTTGCGAGAGGAATATAAAAATTTGAAATCAGAAAGAGTTCATACAAATTTTATTAAGAATACTTCTGGTGGTTCAACCGGTGAACCAGTTTTGTTTCTTCAAGATGTTTCTATGAAAGAAACAGGAATTGCATCACAAATTTTGTTTGATGAGTGGGCTGGAAGAAAAGTAGGAGAAAAAATGATAAAGCTTTGGGGGTGTGAAAAAGAACTTCTGGAGGGGACGCAGGGCTTTGATGGGTTTATCAATAAAAATTTACTTAATATTACATTATTAAATTCTTTTAGAATGACTAAAAAAGATATGCTTAATTTTACAAAGACAATAAATAGAGAAAAACCAAAAATGATCGAAGCATATGTGCAATCAATTTACGAATTGGCGAAATTCATTAAAGAAAATAAATTGAAAATATTCTCTCCAAATGGGGTAATTACTTCTGCTGGAACCTTATATCCAGAAGTGAAAAAATTTATCGAAGAGGTGTTTAATTGTCCAGTTTTTAACAGATATGGATCAAGGGAAGTCGGATCTATAGCATGTTCTTGTGAAAAAGGTTATGGATTACATTTAAATATTTTCAATCACTATATAGAAATTTTGGATAATGACTTAAAACCTTGTAAACCAGGAAAAATTGGCAAAGTTTATGTTACTACTTTGCATAATTTTGTAATGCCCTTAATAAGATATGATATTGGAGACATGGCAGTTGCAGCAAAAATTGAACAGTGCAGTTGCGGTAGAGGATTGCCATTAATTGAAAAGGTTGTTGGGAGAACCGTCAATTTATTCAAAACAAAAACGAGTGAACTTATAGATGGGGAATACTTTACGCATCTGTTTTATTTTAAGGGGTGGGTAAAAAAATTCCAGATAACACAAAAAGATTACAATTTAATTCAAATTTTAGTGGTCTTACAAAATGAAAAAAATCAAGAAGATATTCAGGAAATAGAACACAATATAAAAATAGTGATGGGAAAAAATTGCAAGATAGTGTGGAAATTTGTAAATAATATAAAATCAACAAAGAGTGGAAAATATTTATATACAATAAGCGAGGTGAAATAAAATGAATAACTTTATGGTTTATGATCAGAAACAAATAACTAATTCTTTTTGGAAAGATGAAATTCTTATATTTATTGATAAGTCTGACTTGAATAATTTTGATGAATACAAGGGGGGAGATCCTTATAACGTTAATGAAAATTTGTATGGCCCTTTTCAAAAAAGAAGATTTAATTTAATTACTAAATTAATAAAAAAATATTCAGAAACCCATGATAAAATACTTGATATAGGTTGTGGAGAAGGTCAACTAACAAATTACATAAAGAAAGAGTTAGATTCTAAAAATGTATTTGGTTGTGATTATTCTTTTTCAGCTATTAAGGAAGCTAAAAAAAATAATCCACAAATCTATTTTTGTGTAGCTGACGCTTTAAAATTGCCTTATAGAAAATCAACTTTTGATGTAATTTTGTGTGCTAATTTATTTGAGCATGTAGAATCTCCTGCTATTTTAGTTAAGAATTGTTATAATATTTTGAACAATAATGGTCTTTTGATAATTTCTACTCCAAGTAGATATAGATTTGGAAATTTAATTAGAGTGATTACAGGAAGAAACATCAAATTTATGAGCAATCATCATATTACTGAATATACTGTTGGTCAAGTAAAAGAGATAACAAAAAAATATAATTTTAAGTATCTCTATCATACATCAGAAATAATTATCCCTCAGGAAATAAAATACAATTTTGTTTTTGTTTTATTATTCATTCCCAAAATGATATTTAATATTTTTTTAAGAATCGTTAATTCACATCATAATTTAGAAAGTACAGTATTTTATGTTTTTAAAAAGTAAATTGGGATGAAATAAAATGAAAATAGCATTTACAGGAGACTTATCATTTTTCAATATTGATAACTACACCGATACCCCATTCAATAAAATAGTCCCTTTTATAAAAAAAATAAAACTAGTTATCAATTTAGAAACTATATTTTTACCATCCAATTGCAGAAAAATGGCTATAAAAACCAAGATTTGCCTAAAACAGGCATCATATACATTAAAATATCTACAAAAACTTCACCCTTTATTGATAAATTTGTCTAATAACCATATAAATGATTATGGGAATTTTGGGGCGGAATATACAAAAAAATTATTATCGTCAAAAAAAATACCTTCTTTTGGGGCTGGTTTTCTAAATCAGACTCACAACATTTTTGTTTTAAAAAAACAAAAAATAATGTTCTTAGCATATACCACCCAAGAAACAGATTTGTCTGGTTCAAAACTTTTTAATGAAGTCAAATTTATTGGTCCAAAAGAATTATCGGTTTCAACGTTTAAAAATCAAACAATGAAATATATAGGGTATAAAAAAATTGTTTTAATTCATTGGGGGTTGGAACAAAAAAAATATCCTTCTCCAGAACAAAGAAAAATTGCGCGCGAATTAATTAACGCAGGATCAGATTTGATAATAGGGTCTCATTCACATACTATCCAAGGATATGAATTATATTGTGGAAAATATATATTTTATTCCCTTGGAAATTTTTTATTCCCTCATGTCCAATTCACTATTTTTAGAAAAAAATATTCGCATTATCAAGCTCAAAAAAATAGAGAATCTATTTTGCCTATCTTCAGTATTGGTCTAAAAAAAATTAAATTAGATAATATTTATTTAGTTAAATCAAACAAAAAATTCGAGCTGAGGTTATTGAAATTATCAAAAGAGTTTTTTAAAGAATATAATCCTTTTTTTAATCAAAGTATTGAAAAATATTCATTTTTTTATATTGCCTATTCTATTAAAGAAAAAATAGTTGTGATATGTTATTTTTTTCCATATTTAATATATAAACATTTTATCAAAAAATAAATACTTATTCAATCATCTTTTTTAATTTTATTCTAAAATACACTTCAAATATAGCCATTTTTGCAAAATAAGCAATTGTTGTTGCAATTGCTGCACCTAAAATACCAAACAAAGGCACGAGAAACAAAGTTAATATTAAACTCAGAAATAAGTGAATAATATTTGAAATTTGATAAAATTTAAATCGCTCAAGTGAATTTAGCAACGGGGTGTAAAAGACATTGTATAATGCAACAAAATTTCCAACTAATAGAATCCAAAACACATTTTTTGCAAATTGATATTCTTTCCCATAAATCAAATCTATCCCGAATGGAATAATAACCCCGGAAAGAATTAGAAGAAAAGAGCCTAATAAAAACAATTTTGGTCTTTTGTTATACAGATAATCCTTAATTACTTTTTTATTATTAATATTTGCGCTTATAAATGGTAAAAAATAAACGTTAATAAAAAAAGTCAAAGTTATGAAACCATTAAAGAATGTATACCCCAAACTATAAACTCCAACTTGTTCAATTGACACAAAATATTTTAATATTAAACTGCCACCCCAACTAATGAAATATGCCGCTACTAATCCAAAAACTTGCCACTTTGTAAAGTTAAATATGGCGACAAATTGATCTTTATCAAAGATAAATGGAAAAAATAATGATACATTAACTTTTCTTAAATATAAAATTATCACAATAAGCGCTGATAAAAAATAAGTTAAAAGAACAAAGTTGAGTGAAAAAACACCCCCCAAATAAGATAACAAAACCAAAATTGCACAAAAAGAATAGTAAAATAATTCTACAACTGAATATAATAATTTTTTATTGAAGCAAAGGAAAATATTTATAAAAAATGTTTTCAATGAAATTCCCACAAATGCTAAAAACATAAAAAATAAAAGGTTAGTATCTTTGCTTTCAATAAAGTTCAAAATAAAGTTCTTAAAAAGAACAAACATTATTACAAACAAAACAATTGATAAAAGCAAGAAAATTAATTGTATTGAAAAAGTTTTATTTATTCTGCCTGTTTTTTGTCGTTCCTGATTAGAATAAACAATAAAAGGAGTTTGCGAAACGCTAATTAAGGAACTTACAAAAAAAAATATGATAATCATACTTAACGAGTAAATTCCAAATCCTTCCGGATTCAAAATTTTAGCAATTCCAAATGGAATTAAGGCTCCAATTGCTTGCCCAAATAAGCTCACCAAAGAAAATTTCAGAAAATGCTTTCCATCCCTAAATTGCATTTTTATCTTGGTTATCATTTATCTAGTAATCAATGCTAGGTTTTATAACGTTTTGGAAAAAGGATAACAAAATTAGGCAGTTAAAATTACTTTTTTACTCCAATAATACAATCGATGTCGTTTGACCTCTCCCAAATATACAAATTCGAACCCATTATATTCAAAATTTTTTTGGGGGTATTCTCCAGAGGAGGATATGAAATAACCATTATCATTTTCATTTAACGCCACATCAAATTCGTTTACCCCCCAAGGCTTGCTAACAAAATAAGTTTTTTCGCCAATTTGATATTCATCTGAATATATATTTTTATATGTTCTTGTTATTGGGCGATTAAAGTACCAAGTGATGAAAAAAGGGTGCTCAGCTTGTACTAATACTGCAGAATCATCTTTTAAATTATTGTCTTTAAGGAATGCAATCACATCTAAGAAATAGTTTGCATTGCCTGTTACTGTTGGCTGCCTTGCGTCACCGAAATAAATGTTGAGGTTGTGATTTGCTGCAAGAACCGAATTTTGTATAATTATAAAAGTGAAAAATATAAATAATAAAACAAAAACCATAACGACCTTTTTAAATTTATACACTTCAGATATGCGAACAAGAAAATAAATTGATACAGCAAAAATCAATATGTAAAAAGAATATATTGGATACAAGTAGCGAGTAGGGGTGAAATTGAATTGATTATTAAATTTAAAGATAAAAAGAAGTACAAAAGAAAAGAAAGTAAAGTATGAAATTAGTACTGCTCTGTTCCTATAAATCAGCGGGATTAAAAATAGAGCAAATACCGCAATGGTTCCAATAGGGGAAAAAGAAAACCATTGCATTGGATATTTAACCATCGGGTCGAAAAACATTTTAAACCAATATGTTTCATACCCCCACGTATGAAAATTATCCTGAGAATAATGCAAGAAAAGAAGGAGTAATAAAACCACTTGAAAAGCAATGTATAAAAAGAAAGGTAACAATTTTCGTGCTTTATCCTTAATCACCATAAAAGCGATTGGCAAAGACATAAACACAATCGCTGCTAGAGTTATTACCCCACTTTCATTTGCAACCAATTTACAATAGGTGTAGACTAAAACAAGAAGCGTTGTTGCAATTAAAAAATATTTTTTAATAAACTGATTTAAACTATCGCAGTATTTCCAATAAATATGCCAAAGCAGTATTGTTACTGCCAAAACCAATAAAAAATCTTCAGAATATTCTCTTATGATAGTTGATTGTTCTATTGCAATAGGTGAAATTGCTAACAAAAATGCACTAATTAATCCAACTTTTTTATTTATAAATTTCCCTAAAAAGTAAACTAAAAAAATTGAAAAAGTTCCAACAGCAACAAATGGGATTCTTGCAACTATCCAACTTGCGCCAAAAAAATGAAATAAGAAAGCCAAAACATAAGTAATGTGAAGATTTCGGTTATACAAGAAGCTTCCAGTTTCATTCAATGCCTTTGCCGCAATCAAATTAAAATTGTCTGCACCTTGTAGATAATTCAAGTTCCAAATCCTAAATACAAATCCAATAAAAACAATAATCAGCAAAATAGTTAAATAAATCCACCCTTCTTTATAAAAAAATTTTATTAATTTACCTAATCCTGGTATTGTATCAACATTTTTAAAATTGATTTCAAATTCTTTTTTCCTTTCGCCCTCCTCTTTTTCTTCAATTGATTTTTCAGTCATAAATTTTTTTGAGACTATTTTTCTGTTAAGACAGAACAAAATGACACCAATAATGAGTGTTATCAAAAAGAATTCAGAAATAAAATAAATTACTATTGCTTTTTGCAAAAATAATCCAATTATCATTACAAGCAAAAATAAAATTAAAACATTTTTTAACCATACATTGGCAATTTCCTGAAATTTTTCACCTTTTATTTGGTATAACAAAATTTTGGGAATTAACTTTATTTTATTCAAAAATTGAACCAACGTAGTTATTTTGGAAAAAATAATTTTGGGAGGTTTATTAAACTCGATTTTTCCATCCAAAACAAGCACAAAAACAATTATGTTTAGTGTCAAAACAAAAGAAAAAAATATGAAAAAATGCCAAAAGCCATATAAAAGCCCTAGTAGGAAGAGTGCAATTACTAATAAAAATAAAATGTTTAATGCAACAACCAAATGCATCGAATACCCGGCGTTTTCTCTAATAAATAACAATAGACGAGAAATTATTTTTTCATCAATCATTTATTTCACCAAAGTTAATTCAATTTTTTTTAAATAAATTTTTCCATTTTTTGATGTTCTTATATTGATTATATTCTTTCCATTATTGACTAAAATATTTTTACGACAGCTTAACCCATTAGTTGTCAAACTACATTTTTCTTTATCAATTAGAACTAAATCTTGCCCAATAAAATTATCCTCGCTATTGTTAACAAGATTAAACCAATTTTCCTTTTTAGGGGAAACAAACACGCCATCTACAACAATGTAACCAACACTCATTGAAAAATAGTAGTCCTTGTCTGATAACAAGTACAGTTCCCTTTTTTTATCAAGCCAATCATTATCCATCATAATTGATTTTTCACTAATCCCATCCAAATATTTTATCTCTTGATTTCTATACTTCAACCAAGAATAGAAGGAAATTTTTTTAGGATATTTTGTTGCTGTATAAAAGTTAAACTGCCCCCAAGGCAAAAATTGCCCAACTATCAATATTTTGTTTGAATTGATGTGAATATCCTTTATAGTTGAATCTTCATATTCATTAAATTTATCAGGCAAGAACTGTATGAAATAAATTGATCTTCTGAGTTGCAACAAATTTATGTCAAATTGTTGTTCATACCCGACTTTGTCGCTATTAGTTGCATCTCCATCGTCAGTTAAAACTTTTGAGTAAACTTCATTTCCTGAAAAATCTTTTATTTTTAAAGTGTATTCATCCTGTCCAGAATACATTTGCAAATCTTGTTTTTTAAAACTTATTGCAAGATCTCCTTCAGAATAAATTGCTAAAGTTAATTTTCCCCTAAAAGTTGAATTTATGTCAGTAGTACATTTACAATAATCTGCAATTAATGGAAAATCAAAATTAACTTTTTTGAAAGAATATAACGATTTGCCTGAAAAATTATCCTGCAAAAATTGACCTACTGCTGGCTGACTTTTTAAATAATAATCTCTATTTTCTAAATTTAGATCTTTTCTTACAAAGATATAGAAATCATTGTAATCTGCAATTAAGTCATAATTAGTTAAATTGGGAACGATAAGCTCATTATTTATACGCAATTCTGAATTTTTATCAACAAATTCTATTTCAAATATTGTGAATACATTCAAATCAAAGTTTCTTTTAAAATTAAATATTACATTAAAATCATTAATTTTAATTAACCTCACAGCTTCGTTCCTGATTGAGGTAATTGAGCCAAAGAACCCACCATCTATGTATAAAGGAGTTGAATCATCAAAAATATTTGGGTCGTTTATACTAACTTCATACTTCATCGGTTTTTGAAAAGCATTAAAAGTGATAAGAAAAATTAAAATAATTGCTGTCAAGTATATTGCATATGTGATAAGTGGGTTATTTGGCATTATTTTACACCTTACAATTATATAAAATTGAATACTTTTTGCCTTGTTCCTAAATAGCAACAAAAAATCATCTAGTAAAAAGGCTTAAAAAGAGCGCTTTTATTAAGCTATAACTTAAACTAATTTATAATTTAACAGGAAACCTTGAATTTTAATTGTAAAATTAAATCAAAATTGAAGGGAGGTTGTAAACAAAACCTTTATATACTATTAATGCCAATATTTCTCAGTTTGCGGGCTTCGTGCCCGGAGTTACTATTTTAGGAATTGGGTTTTAATGGTGAGTGTTGAGGGGATTAAATCAAGGAATAAGAATTTTTTGGCAATAGCGTTGGCGATTGCTATAATCTCTTTAGTGATGCTTGCCGGCCCGGCCGCTGCTTTTATAGTATCTAATTGGGTAACAAGTGATGATACAATTAAATCCGCTCAACCAACAACAATAACAATGAAAATCCAGAAAAATTCTAATGAAGTTTATAATGATGTTAAATTAAAATTAAGGTTGCCTAACGGCGGATCCATTGATATTCCCGCAACTTCATGCACACCTGGGATAAGTAGTATTGGTGGGTATGGTTATGGTTATCAGGATATAGACAATACTATATGGGGTTACGGTTATGGTTATGGATATAGTTATGGTTATGGTGCAGCAGGAACTTATTTGACTTGCACTTTTGATACAAACTCAAGCACTACTCCAATGGAAGGAGTTTATGCTGGAAAATTAGTAATGAATGGTTATGAAGCTGCTGATGGTAATTCAGCTTTATTTACTGTTGATAATACAGCACCTGTTGTTCACTTAGTTAGCCCAACAGATGATTATAATACTCATGATTATAATCCTGAAGAAACTGCGGATCCATTTAATTCTATGTACATTACAGTGACTGATAATAATAGTTCAACAGTTGATTGTAATCTTATTTGGACAGAGAATAATGTTCCTGGTGATGTTGCATCATTCACCGGTATTCCGGCTGATGGAAGCGAAGTGAATATAGGTTATTTTTATGGAGCTGCAAATGTAACATTCACTTGGCGGCTTTCTTGTTATGATGGTGCAGGAAACGTTGGAACAAGCGAGCAATGGACTTACACTGTTGATAATAATGCTCCAATAGTGAATTTGGCTCAAACAGTGGATACAGATTTATTCTACGGAAAGAATAAGGATATTAATATCCAAGTTATAGTTTCAAATGAATTAAACCTAGGCCAGTCAGGAGTAAAGACTGTTTATGTGAAGAACGCAGACATGAATGGTAACTTTTTGACTAACTGGACTGCAGCAACACTAAATGCAGATGGTAATTATAGTGTTAACACCGGAAGTGCTTGGGATGCAAACTTTGTTACATTCAACTTAAGCATTTTGGTAACAGATAGTGCTGACAACAACAGTGTTGCGGATTACAATATCGCTGCACCAATATTGTTGTATGCGATGGCTAATCCGCCTGGAACTGATTCAAACGGTTCAACTAATTTCCAGGATGTGGATGACTTTGAGCATATTGATACATTAATAATCAAGGATATTGATGGAAGAGGACAAATTGCATATTATAATCAAGATATTAATTTGTCAACTCAAGCACAGGCTTTGAAATTAATGGCTTTGCAGGATGCATTGAGCATGAGTTTGGATGCAACTACAGGAAACACGGATATTGATTTGAATTCCACAGCATTCAACGATATTAACAAGGAAGCAACTATTAGTATCTATGACTTGCCTTTTGCAAGTATTCCACAGATATTAATGGATGATGCTAATTGTTCTGCAACAAATTGTTTTGGAAGAAGCTATAATGCAGGTACAGGACAGCTTGATTTCAATGTTCTGCACTTCACTAAGTATAGTTCCGATGGTAATGCACCAAATATTACTAATGCATCTACTTCAACGAACAACTCAGTGACATTAGCAATAACATTAAATGAATCAGCTACATGCAGATACTCTACAAGTGATGTGAATTATGATAGTAGTGGCAATACATCTAGTTATGGTACTAGCGCAAACTGGGGAACTTTCACTAGCGGTATACAATCAAACACTACTTACACATACTATGTTCAGTGTAGAGACTTAGTTGGTAATGATAGCAATAAAGCTATTTCAATTTCAACTCAAAGCGCTTCAGGAGGTACTACTGGAGGTTCTATAAGCACAGGTACCAACGAACCAACTATAACAGTTATTTCAGAATCAACTGATACATACACACCTAGTCCTACTGAAATACAAGCAATGCTTGAGGCAGCAAAGGGAGATAATGGCGAACCATTGTTCACTGCTGCAGAGATAGCAGAAATGATTGCGGATAGTGTTAATTACACTTTCACGAGAACAATTAAGGTTGAGGAAATAAAGGATTCTGCAGGAAACATTACATACAGAACAACTTTCACTATTAGTGTGAAAAACAATAATACAACTGATATGGAAAAAGTATTAATTGTTGAAACAATACCTAAAGCAATTGCTTCAACAATTACAGCATCACAAATAACTTCAGTACTAGACTTTGAAGTACTGGCTGCTGATCCTGTAATACAATTCGTTGTACCTTTAATCAAGGCAGGACAAACATACACAGTATCATATGAGTTGGATACTAATGTAAAGCCTGATACAAATGCAGCAAATTTCGCTTCACCAGTAATTGGCGGAGAAACTGCTGTAAAGCCTACATCAATAATAGTTCCAGGTGATACAAATAAGCCAACAGGAACAACTGATACAGGTAAGACAGGAACAAATCCAATAGGAATAGATCCGTCACTAATATTAGTAATAGTGATACTGGTTGTTCTGGTTGCAGGGTACTTCCTATTACAAGGAAAGCCTAAGAAAAAGAAATAAGTTTTAATTAAGGGGAACAAGTAAAAAACTTGTTCTTCCTTTTCTATTTTTTTTAACATTTTTTCATGCTTCTTTCTAGGAGTGGTGCTGTAGAAATGCTTATATATCATTTTGATATACAATATTATTGGTGATTTTGTGAGTAGAACACTAGTCGGACTGCAAGGCCCACAAGAACTAATACTGGAAAAAGTTGTTGGGTTAGGGCTGTATAAAACAAAAAGTGAGGCTATTAGGAGCGCAGTGAACCAACTCGGAAAAGAACACAAATTATTTAAGGATGCAGAAGCACTCGAAGATGAATTAGTTTCAAGAAAAATGATTCAAATAGATAGCGAAATAAGAAAAGGAAAACGAAAAGTTTTAAGCGAAAAAGAAGTAAAAAAACAATACGGCTTTGAGTGAGCAAAATGTATGAACTTACTTACTCCAAAGGATGGGATGAGTACTTCAAAAAAATGAATCAAGATGCACAAACAAAAATCTGGAAAAAAATTCAACAACTAAAAGAACTTGAAGGGATAAGGCATCTAAAAAAAGGGCTACCTTATTTTGTTATAGAAATGGGGCAAAACAGGATTTGTTTCAAACAAGAAAATAAAAATAGAAGAATTGATTTTGCAGGAAACCACAAACAATACGAAAAATGGTATTTGAGTTTAATGAAATAAAAAGAAGAAAATTAATTTCGAAAGAAAATCTTAAATCCCGTCGTTTAATAATTATGAGCAGATTTGCTTTGTTTAATGAATTTGGACCGTCGGCATGTCGGTTTAGATATATTTTTAAGTATCTTAACAGCATTTTTAGTTATGTTTGCATATAAGTTTAGGTTGTATCCGTCTAAGAAACAAGAGACCTTGTTGTTTATGCATTTTGATTTGTGTAGGTTTACTTATAACAAATTATTAGAGAAATTAAATAATTCAAAGAAAATTAATAGAGGCAAGATTCAACATAGTATTGTTGAGTTAAAGAAAGAATTTCCTGAATTAGATGTTGTATATTCAAAAACTCTCCAATATGAATGTTATCGTTTGTTTAGTAATCTAAGATCTTTAGTGCAATTAAAAAGAAATGGTCGCAAAGTTGGTAAGTTACGATTTAAAGGCAGAGATTGGTTTAAAACAATTCATTACAATCAAAGTGGGTTTAAATTTGAACAAAAAACAACACGTTACGGAAAATTACATCTTTCGAAAATAGGTTCAATAGATATTCGAAACCATCGAATTACAAAAGGTAAAATAAAACAAGTTACCCTAAAGAAGAGTGCAGGTAAATGGTATGCAATATTGATTACTGATACAAAATATCAAAAACAAAAAGGCTGTGGAAAAATAGGCTTAGACATGGGTGTATTAAACTTTATTGCCGATTCAAGAGGGGGTACAGTTAAATCACCTTTGTTTTTAAAGCAAAGTCTTAACAAAATAAAACAAACGCATAAAGAATTATCAAGAAAGAAGAAAGACAGTTGTCATTGGCAGAAAGCAAAACAGCACCTAGTTCAATTATATGAGAAAGTTACTAATCAAAGAAATGATTTTTTACATAAGCTTTCAACAAAAATTGTGAAAGAGAATAACTTGATTTGTATTGAAGATTTGAATATAAAGAATATGGTTGAAAAAAAGTATTGGAATGTGCGGAATTTTTTGGATTGTTCTTGGGCAACATTTGCTCGCATGCTTGAGTGCAAGGCTGAAAGTGCTGGTGCTCAACTCGTTCGAGTAAATCCACAAAATACATCCAAAATATGCAGCAGATGTGGGGCTATTCATAAAATGCCGCTAAATAAGCGAATGTACGCTTGTGGGTGCGGTTTAAAAATAAATAGAGATGTAAATGCTTCTAGGAATATCTTGGCCCAGGGATTGGGCTTCGTTGAGAATCCGAACGGGTTTGTTGAAACGAGAAGCCACACCCTTTGAGGTGTGGTAATTCACATATAATCCAAGCGTTGTTTCTTTATGGCTCAGAGGAAAAGAATGGCTTTTGGTTTTGCTCCTATTACAAGAATGAAGGCTCCTTCAATGGGAAAGGTTTTTCAGCAGGCAGTGAAATCAAGGGAAGAACTAGTTAAGATGAGGGAAAGAATGGAGGAAAATGAATTTTTGAGGTATAGGGAGAGGAGTATGGAGAATGCTAAGATGAGGGAGTTTGAGACAAAAAATGCTCAAAAGATGTATGAGATGGAGGAAAAAAAGTTTATTGAGGAAGCGAGAAAAAAGGTAATGGAAATATTTAGTTCAGAGTTAAGCCCGGTAATGGCTGGATTGCTTTCAAGAGAAATTATCCAAAAAATTGGCCATGAGGCTGTTAGAGAGATGAATGCAGAGCAATTAAAGCAATTATTAGTCCAGAGCCCTACTTTAAAAGAAATTATTTTTAAATTAAAAGCAGGAAAACGCACTACTAAGCGCGAAATGAGTGAGGCTGTTGAAGAAATAGAGGAAATACTTGAACAGACCCAGCAGCAGTAGTCTTTGCCTTGGGATTAGTATTATAAACTTCTTTTGTAGGAATATTTATGGTAGTGAGGGATTGGCTCACGGCGCCCCGCTGGGGTTGCTGAGGAAAGTCCGCTCACCTGAAACAACCCAATCAAAATCGAAAGGTTTTGTGAAAGTCCGAAAGGATGGGCAGCTCAACAGAAACGGAACCTTTTCCAAAGGTTCGCGAAATGTGCCTCACGGCATGCTTCGCACTTTGTAAACAGGATGCAACGGGGGCTGTGGTGCAACTCCGAAAGGAGGCTTAGGTTAATGCCAACCGGAACGTGTTTTCGCGTTATCACCGGAAAACAAAAAGCGGCTTACAACTCACTGCCAAATTATTTTTTTTAAACCGTTCATGCTTAAGTTTTTAATCAAATGAAGCGTATATTTTATTATGCGGATGCCAAAATTCTTGTCAAAATTCTTTAGAAAAAAAGCGGTTGTACAGCCTAATCCTGTTTTTTCCAGGGTTCAGCAAGTTGAAGTGAAGAGCGGGAGAAAATTGCAGCCGCGGCATGAAAAACTTTTTAGAGAAATAAACCCTATTTTTTTTGAAACCCAGAAAATTGAAGTAAAGGGTAAAATAGAACAAAATGATCCAAAATTAGTTCATGAAAATAAGGTAAAGGATTTGCTGCAAAAATATAAAAGGCCTGCAAGGGTAATGTATTTTGCAATTGAAAGAAAAAAAAAGCTTAATAGTTCCCAGCAAAGGTTTTTGAGCAAGAGAATTAAGCGCCTTGAAAGCATGCTTGATGAGGCTTCTAGGAAAGAAATGGAACTGGATCCTAATACGAGGGTTTATTCACAAGAACAAAGGGCAAGGCTGAATAAGATGTTTGATTATTCTGAAGCGCTTGTCAAGTTGTCTCTTGAGCTGGAAAATTCTAAACTCGTGGACAAAGGATTTACACACAAAACTTTCCGAAAAACGAATACTGTTGTGAGTAATCAAAAGCAGTGATTTTAAATTAGTCTGGTTTAATTTATTTGGCAGTGGTATAATGATTACAAGTAAAGAGTTAAAAAAAATGTACTTTGATTTGTTTAAATCAAAAGGGCATGCAATTATTCAAGGGGCATCATTAATCCCTGAAAACGATCCAAGTGTTTTATTTACAACCGCGGGAATGCATCCATTGGTTCCTTATTTGATGGGAGAAAAGCATCCTTTGGGAAAAAAGCTTTGCAATGTGCAGAAATGTATTCGAACAGGGGATATTGATGAGGTCGGGGATGCCTGGCATTTAAGTTTTTTTGAAATGCTTGGCAACTGGTCTTTAGGGGATTATTTCAAAAAAGAAGCTGTGGAAATGAGTTTTGAATTCTTAACCTCAAAAAAGTATTTAGGAATTCCAATTGAAAGAATTAGTGTTACTTGTTTTGCAGGAGATAATGATGCTCCTAAAGAAGATACTGCTGATAAGACCTGGGCTTTGCTTGGGATAAAGAAAAACCAAATACATTTTTTACAAAAAGAGGATAATTGGTGGGGTCCTGCCGGGGAAACAGGCCCGTGCGGTCCTGATACGGAAATGTTTTACCATGTAAAAGATATTCAGGAAAAAAATACTCAGGATTTTGTCAAGTTACAGAAGAAAGGGGATTTCTGCGAAATATGGAATGATGTGTTCATGCAGTATAACAAAACAGCTGAAGGAAAGTATATTCCTTTGCAGCAGAAAAACGTTGATACTGGGATGGGTGTGGAGAGAACAGTTGCTGTGCTTAATGGTTATGATAATGCATTTGAAATGGATACTTTGAAACCGATTTTAGAAAAAGTTTTGGAATTAAGCGGGAAAAAAGGAAAAACACAGGAAGAATTAAGCGAGGCTGAGAGAAGAAGTTCAAGAATAATTACTGACCATATGAGGACTGCTGTAATGATTCTCGGGGATGAAAAGGGAATTGTGCCAAGCAATGTTGACCAGGGATACATACTTAGAAGATTTATCAGGAGAAGCATTAGGCATGCAAGGTTATTAGGGATAAATGGAAAGTTCTGTAAAGAGGTAGCGCAAATTGTGATAAAAGTAATGAGGGAAGATTATCCTGAGATTAAAAAAAATAAGGAAAGGGTTTGCGAAGAGTTGGAAAAAGAAGAAGAAAAATTTTCAGCAGCGTTGGAAAACGGAACAAAAAAATTAGAACAAACTTTGATATTTTTAGATAAAGCAAATAAAAAAGAAGTTAGTGGAAAGTTGGCTTTTGATTTATTCCAGAGTTATGGTTTTCCTATTGAAATGACAACTGAAGCGGTAGCGACTACTATCATTAATGGGCAACCATTTAATGGAAATGTAAATATAGATGATTTTGATAAAAGAGTAAAACAGCATCAGGAGCTTTCAAGGAAAGGAGCTGAACAAAAGTTCAAGGGGGGGTTGGCTGATTCAAGTATTGAAACAACTAAATTGCATACGGCAACTCATTTGCTTAACCAGGCATTAAGGGAAATTGTTAATCAGAATATTTCTCAAAAAGGAGCTAACATTACTCCTGAAAGAATTAGGTTTGATTTTAATGCGGATGAAAAATTGTCTGATGAACAGGTAAAGAAAATTGAGGATTGGGTTAATAATGTAATAAAGCAGGAATGCGAGGTTACTATGGATGTTCTTCCTTTGGATGAAGCAAAAAAACAGGGCGCTCATGGAGTATTTGATTCAAAGTATGGGGAAAAAGTTAAAGTTTACACTGTAAAAAAAGGAAACAAAATTTATTCCAAAGAGATTTGCGGAGGACCGCATATAGAAAACACTCAAAAATTAGGACATTTTAAAATCATCAAACAGGAAAGCGTTGCAGCAGGAATAAGAAGAATAAAAGCCGTTTTAGAGTAATTTGCTTTTCAGCGAGAATTTTCTTGTATTATTTTTTCTTTTTTATGCACGCCATAATTTTCTTTTTAGGTTTTTCTTCTAATAAGTAATATTTTTCTTTTTCATGCACACCGTAAGCATCAGGAATAACATCTTTTATTTTGAAACCCATTTTTTTGTGCAACTCAACTGATTTCACATATCTTTCACTTACTAAGGCATCTATTGCAGAGCCTTTTGTATCCTTCATTAGTTTTTTGTATAATTTTAATCCAATCCCATGTTCGCGGTATTTTTTATCAACAACCCAGTCAGCAACAAATATTTTGTTATTCCTTGTCCTTATTGCAACTATTGCCCCCACAACCCTGTTCCCATTTTTTGCTACAAAAACTTCTTCAAACCTGATAAATGAGCCAAGATCGTATTTGTCTGCAACATCATTTAAGTTTAAAGATTCTTTTCAAACTCTTCTTTCCAAGTTAAGGATTTTTTGGTTATCTCTTAAAGAGGCTCTAATTATTTTTACCATGAAAAAGAATTGTTTTTTTGGTTATTAATTGTTACTATTAAGATTTCTAGATGGCGCTTTCAAATAATGGTTTTAAATAGTTCTTTGCTGTATGTTTTACAGAAAAAGGCAATTATTATGGGTTCTATTTTTGATTTGAAAGTTGTTTCTAGGGGCCAAGGTACTATTGAGTATTTGGTTACTGTTGCTGTTATTGTTGTAATTTCCTTGCTTGTTGTTGCAATAGTATCAAATAATTTCGATTCTTTTTCCGGTATTAGTTCTGTTTCTTCAAAGATTTCTGGCAGTTCTGGATTGATTAGTATTTCTGAGGCTGTTGTGGATTCTAACGGGAATGGTTTGGTTAATTTGGGTAATAATTCTGGGGGGTTATTGATTATTACTAGGGTATGTGTTGGGGGGGTTGATTCGAATTATTCTGATGTTTCTTTGTCTCAAGGGGATTCAAAGACTTTTTCTTTAAGTGATATTAATTCTGGTTGTTCTTGTGTTGGGTTTGAAGGAAAAACCAAGACCTGTGAAGTTGTCGTATATGCAGAATCAGAATACGGTTTAGAAAAACAATTCACAACAAGTGTTTCAGTGGATTGCGTTCCAAATGCAACACCAATAAACCCTTCGGTAGTTGTTCAGCCAAATAACGAAGAGGAGCAACAGGATTTAGTTTATAGTATTACTTTGAATGAAAAGGATTCTTTTTCTCATGCAAATTTGACTGGATTTGATGTTGATTGCAATGTAAATGCTTATGATTTAACAGGCCAGAATTCCCCGTTGACAATTGATTTCAATTCAGGTTCTTATTCTTGTGTTTTTTCTGAATCAGGGTATGATTCATTTACAAAAATATTTGTTGCTGATAGTAATAAATCTTTGAGTGCTTATTTGGATCAAATAGGTATTGATTATATTCATCTTTCTAATTGCAATACATTAAGTGTTAGTGACCAGAATTATATTTTGGATAATGATATTAGTTCCGGTGGAGTTTGTTTGACTATTGGCACAGATAACATTAGGATTAATGGAAATGGATTTACAGTAACGGGAAATATTGATGCAAACAAATCCGGGGATAGGGCATATACTGATTTGAATATTATTAATGCAATTGTTGATGGAAGTGTTTTAGCAGTAGGCGCAGATAATGCCGGGGGAGTGGGTTTTGTCGGAGGAAATATTAATGCTCTAAATTCAACTATAACCACAATAATAACGATGGGAGGCCAAGGAACATCAGACTATAGCGCAGGAGCAGCCGGGGCAGTAACGGCAACAGATTCTGCTATAGAAACAATAACCACAACAGGCGGAGCTTATACCGGAAGTAGTTATTGTAGTGGTCATTCAGGTGACGGGGGAGCAGGTGGAAAGGTTACACTTGCAAATTCTACTATAACCACAATAACAGCAACAGGGGGCAGTGCTAATCAGGGCTGTTATGGGGGATTGGGCGGGGTAGTAACAATCAATGACTCAACAATAACAACAATAAACTCAACAGGAGGAGCAGGATATCAGCACTCTAGCGCAGGGGGCTTAGTAGAAGTTACTGATTCAAATGTAATAACAATAACTGCATCAGGTGGAGGAGCAGCAGGATCACCAGGGGTGGGAGGAACAGTAACAATAACAAATTCTACTGTAACAGCAATAAATACAATTGGAGGATCAACATTTTATAGCACTGGAGGACTAGGTGGAACAGTAACAATCACTAATTCAAATATCTCAACAATAATTGCATCAGGAGGAAATTCAGGTCCTTATTATCCTGGGGGTGCAGGAGGAAATGTTACATTTGATGTTTGCCCAACACCAATACCTAACGTTAATGTTTCAGGCGGAACTGGAGCTGGTGGAAACGGTGCAGATGGCACAATAGATCCAAGTGATTGCCATAATCCTTAATTTTTTTGAACTTTAAAGTAAATTACATTTCTTCTATTGCTTCTATATCAAGTATTTCAAGGCCTGTTTTCAGAAGAATTGTAGTTGCTTCTACTAGCGCTAAGCGTGCAAGGATTTCTTCTTTGTTTTCTGCTTTCAGCACCGGCACTTCATGGTAAAAGGAATTAAATTTTTCGGCTATTGCAAGCAAATTGTGGCATAAAGGATGCAGAGATAGTTCTTCCCAGCTTTTTTGTGCCGCCCCATTAAATGCTCCAAGTGCAACAACGAGTTCTTTTTCTTTTTCATGTGAGAGCAATGAAAAATCGGCTTTTTTAAGTTTCTTTAAATCAATTTTTTCATTTTTCGCTTTTCTTAAAATGCTTTTAGCTCTGGCATAAGTGTATTGTATATAGGGTCCTGTTTCTCCTTCAAACGAAATGCTTTTTTCAGGCTCAAACATCATGTCTTTTTTTGCATCATTTTTTAGCAAATAGAATTTTATTGCAGCAAGCGCAATTGCTGTTGCTCTTTTTTCTTTTTCCTTTTGAGAAAGCTCTTTGTATCTTGAATCTATTTCTTTTAGAGCGAGTGCTTTTACTTCATTAATTAGATCATCTGCATCAACAACTGTTCCTTCTCTTGATTTCATTTTTCCTGTCGTGAGGTTAACCATTCCGTAGCTCATATGGTAGCATTTATCAGCCCATTTCCTGCCAAGTTTTTTGAATATGGCGAATAATTGCTTGAAATACAAATCTTGTTCGTTTGCTACTACCCAAATGCTCCTGTCTAACTTGAATGAATCAAATTTTTCCTGTGTTACTCCTAAATCATTTGTTGCATATAATGAGGTTCCATCCCCCCTTAGAAGAACTTTGTTTGGCAATTCAGGTTCAAGTAATGCAATTACTGCCCCGTTATCTTCGTGCCTGAAAACTTTTTTCTCTAATCCTTCTTCAATAATTTTTTTGCCTAATTGTTTCTTGAACATTTCACTTTCAAAGAATTTAACATCAAATTTGCTTCCAAACAATTTATAGGTTTCTTCTAATCCGCTTACTGCCCATTTATTCATTTTTTTCCAAAGAGCTATTGTTTCTTTGTCTCCTTTTTCCCAGAGTTGAATCATTTCCTGTGCTTTTTGTTCCAAGGAAGGATCTTCTTCAAGTTTTTTTGAATAAATAACATACATTTCTCCAACAAAATGGTCCGTTTTAATGTGCTCTTTTTCAGGGTCCCTTTCGCTTGCAAATAATTTGTACGCTAACATGCTTTTGCATATGTGCACTCCCCTGTCATTAATGAGATTTGCTTTCACAACCTCATTCCCTGTTTCTTCTAATAAATTGGAAATTGCTAATCCAAGTGAATTGTTCCTTAAATGCCCCACATGCAAGGGTTTGTTTGTATTCGGTCCTGAGTATTCAACCATTACTTTGCCTGAGCCTAATTTTACTCCTAGTGTTTTCCCGCTAAAAATTCCTTCAAGAACTGATGAAGACAGAGCTGTTTTTGCTAAGAAAATGTTAAGATAAGGACCTTTTGCTTCCACTTTTTCAATAAAAGGAGCTGAAATCTTGTGCATAAGTTCGTTAGAAACCAGGTTAGGAGCTTTTTTTTGTTGTTTTGCAAGCACAAAGCAAGGGTAAGCATAATCCCCCATACCCTGCGGAGGAACCGTAATTAGGGCTAGAATTTCTTCTTTAGACAAGCCTGTTTGCTTTGAAAGCAGCTCAGCCACTTGTTCCTTAAAATCCATAAAAGAAACTGAGTCAAAGTGTTTTTAAAGTTCAAGTTCGGATTTTTATCTCAAAATTTTTGTACTATAAGTTTCTTAAATACAAAAAAACCTAAAATAGTTGTGTTAAAATGAAGATTTTGGTTACCGGTGGATGTGGTTTTATTGGAAGCCATATTGTGGATAAGTTGATTGAAAAAAATTATGAAACTATTGTAATAGATAATCTTAGCACTGGAAAAAAAGAGAGGCTTAATCAGAAAACAAGATTAATTGTTGCTGATATTACCAATGGAATTGAAATGCAAAGGGTTTTTGAAAATGAAAAACCTGATATTGTAATTCATACTGCTGCACAAGTAATGTTAAGGAAATCAATTGAAGAGCCTGTTTTTGATGCAATGACAAATATTATTGGCACAATTAATGTTCTCGAAGCTTGTAAAAAAAGCAAAGTAAAAAAAATTATTTATACATCAACAGGAGGGGCAAGATATGGTAACCCTGAATATTTGCCTGTGGATGAGAATCACAAAATCAATCCGAGTTCACCTTATGGAATATCCAAGCATTCAGCGGAGCATTATGTTAAAGCATATTCTGATTTGTATGGTTTTGATTATTTGATTTTTTGCTTTGGGAATGTTTATGGTCCAAGAGATGATCCTAAGTGTAAAAGAGTTACAGCAATTTTTTCTGAACAAATGATTAATGGAGAACAGCCTGTAATATTTGGGAATGGTAATCAAACAAGGGATTTTTTGTATGTCCTTGATTTAGCTGAGTTTATTGCTAATTCAATTGAGAAAAAACCTGAACATAAATTATTTAATCTGGCAAATTGGGAAACAAGTTAGTGTGAATTATATTTTTGATGAATTAAAAAAAATTTCTAATTATAAAGAAGAGGCAAAGCACATTGATGCAATTAAAGGGGAAGTAAAAGATATTGTTCTTAATACTAAATTAGCTCAGAAAGAATTGGGTTGGAAGCCAAAAACAAGTATGAATAAGGGTTTAAAAGAAACTTTTGACTGGCTAAAAAATAATTAAATCAATTAGTTGCTATTTTGTAAGTCCTTGGAATAAATTAATTTTCCCATTCAAGCTTAGGGAATGAATCTGGGGAAATAACTTCTTCCCATACTCCTGAAAAATTCCAATCACTCATTGGTGCATTGTCAGGGTAAACGTTTCCCTTGAAATAAGAAATATTATTGTCTACAATTGTGCAGCCGGTGCCAGAAGTAGCTTCACCGTAGCCTACACAATTCAAATCAATTCCATAATCATTCCAATAAGTATTATTAATTGCTGTTTGACCGTGGCTCCACCAAGGCGGATCGTTTGATCCAATTAAGCCACCAACTTTTGTTGTGCCTGTTAAAGTTCCTGCAAAGAAATCATTTGAAAGAGTAATCACACCAGCGGTAGTTGAGCCAAATAAACCCCCAACACTGGTTGTACCAGTTACATTACTTGTTGAATAAGAATTTGCGATGGTTCCAGGTTGCGTTTGTGATCCCGCACCAACGAGCCCACCCACACTTGTTTCTCCATTCACTAAACCACTGGCATAACAACTTGAAATCCAATTACCATAACCCAATAATCCCCCTACACTAGTAGATCCATTAACATCTCCTTCTGCAAAAGAATAACTTATTCCACCATAATTTTGGCTATTTCCGACCAATCCTCCAACAGAATCACCACCAGTAACATTTCCTGTAGCAGAGCAATATGATATGGTTCCGGTATTAAACATTCCAACTGCTCCTCCAACAGTACCATTTCCTCTAACAAAAGAAGAGGAACTTGATCTTGTTAAAGTAGCTCCAGAGTTATACCCTACTAATCCTCCAACATTACCACTGCCAATAACATTTCCTGAACTGGTTGAATATGATAAAGTGGTGCTATAACCTAGCTGTCCAAGCAATCCTCCAACATTAGAAGAACCTGTGACATTAGCAGTGCTATGTGCTTGTGTTAAATAAGCGCCACCACCACCTTGATGATACCCAATAATAGAACCAACATAAGAATTACCTGAAACTAATCCACTAACATTAACATCAGTTACATAGCTATAAGAAGTACCTGCGAGTGCCCCAACTCTATCCAGACCATTGATATCTGCATCAACAAAATTTAGGTGACTTATAGTTCCCCCCACAGCGGCAAATAAACCCACATTACTTGTATCGGGTCTATTAATGAAAAAATTACTTATTGAGTAACCATTTCCATTAAGCGAACCAAAGAATCTATCCATCCATCTTGAACCACAGCCGTTTGTGATTCTTTCACAATCAGATTGGTTAGTGCAAGAAGGATCAGTGCAATTATCTAATTGATGCCATGTACTCCCGCATCCAAGAGCTCGTTCGCAGGATTCCTGATTAGTGCAACGGCCACTCCAGTCATTGCAAGTAAAATTAGAATTCCAAGTAGAATTGCATCCTGTTATTGGAGCTTCACACGTTTCCTGATCATAACAAACCAATTGAGGACTAGAACAATATCCACCAAATTCATCATCAACCCATGTGCCTTCACAACCAGTAACTGGTGCAGTACAAGAAGCACTATTTGCACAAACAATGATATTACACCACCCTACATCAACCCAACTTGCACCACAGCCTATTGGATTTTCACAAGAAGCGCTATTTGTACAAAGAGCATCCTCACAATAACTTACATTCCAGGTAGAACCACACCCGCCTGGTTGAGCCACACAAGTTGAAGAATTAACACAGGATCCATCAACACAATAAGCCGAAGCCATTATCGGATAAAATCCGCTTCCATTATTCCATGTTGTTGTCAAACTACAATCAATGTCATTATCCAAAATATAATTGGCATCAAGGTTAGAATTCATATCCTGCAATCCATTGCAATCAGAAAGATGAATATAATCAAGTTGCAGGGCCAAATAAATTGTTGAGGTTTTATTGCTGTCAGCAACTATTGTTACAGTGTTTGAATCATACTCGGTTTTTGAAAAAATACAGGAATAAGAGCCCGAATTCATATCAATTATCAAAGGGGAATTCTGGTCAGTTGAATCATAAGCAGTACCATCACAATTAACATTAAAATCTGTTAAAGGTAAATTATCAAGAGAATTTTTTACATCCAAAACGATGCTGTAAATTAAGCCGAGTTCTTGTGATGAACCCGAAACTGGCTGTATTACAGTAGAAAGATTTACAGGGGTTGCGTTTGAAACACAATTAACAGAAACAGTAGTATTAAATTGTTGGTCTAAACCATACTCTGACTCAGCATACACAGCAACATCACAAGTTTTTGTTTTACCTTCAAATCCCGCACAAGAACAACCAGAACCCAAATCACTTAAAGCAAAAGTTTTTGTTTCACCCTGAAACAAAGAAACATCATCATAATTTACATCCACTCCGCCAACACTAATGCTTATGATAGTAAGTAATCCGCCGGAATTATTAGAAAAAGAAATCAATCCATCTCCACTTGAATCTATAACGGCTTCAGAAATACTAATTGAACCTGAAGAAGAACCTAATTTTCCAGCAGTTGAAGAAACTCCTTGAAAAGAATCGGTCTGATTAGCAACCAAACCCACAACCACAAGAGAAATAACAACAATAACAGCAACAGTAACCAGATACTCGATTGTACCCTGCGCTCTAGAAATAGGACTCATAATTACTACCTTTTCTCTGCAAAATAAACAACAAAGGACTATTTAAAATCAACTATTACTGCTTGTGCGGTTTTTATTCCCGAGAGGGTTGCTTGGGCGATTGTTTTTGGGCCTGTAACACAATCCCCGCATGCATAAACTTTTTTTAGTGAAGTTTCATTATTTTCGTTTACGATAATTGATTTTCCGTTGGTTTTGATTCCTTCTTTTTCCAGCCAGGAAAAATCATGCCGCTGCCCTATTGCGAGAATTACTTTTGTATGCGCATAGGAGCAGGTTTTTCCTGTTTCAACGGGTTTTTTTCTTCCCTGTTCATCTGTTCCTGAAAGAGCCATTTCAGCACAGGTAACATTAATTATCTTGTTTCCTTTATGGTTATACTCTATTGGGTGTCTTAAAAATTCAAAGTGAATTCCTTCTTTTTTTGCTAATTCTATTTCTGTTCTGAGTGCAGGCATTTCTGATTCGGTTCTGCGGTATATTATTGTTACATGAGCTCCTTGTTTTTTTGCGATTCGCGCAGCATCAATTGCTGAGTTTCCTCCGCCTATTACAGCAACATTATCTTTTTCTGAAACCATTTTTTCATTTTCAAGCTTTGCTTTGGATAAGAAATCAAGTGCATCAATAATATTATTGTTTTTTTTACCTTTTACCTTTGCCTCTAATCCTTTGCCAGCGCCTATTGCAATGACAGCATAATCAAATTCTCCCCCAAAATTCTTCAGCAGAGATTTAATTGAGGATATTTTTTTGTGCTCAAATTTAATTCCTAATTTTTTTGCATCATTAATTTTTTTCTGGACAGTTTTCAATGGAATCCTGAACTCAGGCACTCCATAAGCAAGCATTCCCCCAAATTCATCTAATTCATCAAACACTTTTACATTGAATCCATTATTTGCTAATTGAATAGCGCATATCAGCCCTGCAGGGCCTGATCCTATTATTGCAGCGGATTTTTTAGTAATAACCATGGACAATTCACCTATAGTTGCAAATTATTTTTTTCCTTCCTGTTCTTTTTTTAGTTCATTAACAAGGGCTTCTCTCATTTTTTCTTTTGGAGGTTCTGTTCCCTGCCATATCCTGAATTGTTCAAATGCCTGGCCTAAAAACATTTCTATTCCTTGGATTGTTTTGCATCCTTTTTGTTTAGCTTCCCTGATTAATTTTGTTTCCAGCGGATTGTATACTACATCAAAAACAAGCATTTCTTTTCTTAGGAGTTCTTTTGGATAAGAGGTTTCATCAATTTTAGGGTACATTCCTATAGGGGTGGCGTTTATTATTATGTCCGCGTTTGAATCAATTTTTGAAATGTTTTCTGTTTTTGCATTGAATTCTTTTGCAAGCTGAAGTGCTTTTTTTTCTTCAATATCAAACACTGTTATATTCGCTTTTTCTTCCTCAAGCCCAGCAATTATTGCTCTTGCTGCCCCTCCGGCCCCTATCAGATAAACTTTTTTTCCAATTAAATTTGTTTTTTCTTTTAACGCTTTCATCGCCCCCAGGCAATCAGTGTTGTAGCCGTATAATTTTCCATCTTTATTATGCACTGTATTAATTGCGCCAATCTTTTTTGCTTTTGTTTCAATTTCATCCAAGTATTTCATAGTTTCTATTTTGTGGGGAATAGTTACGCTGTACCCTGTTATCCCGAATTCTTTCATTGCCTCTATTGCTGTTTTAACATTTTTTACTTCAAATGCCAGATATACTGCATTTAGATTTGCTTCTTTCAGGGCAATGTTGTGTATTAACGGGCTTTTTGAATGCCTTACAGGATTTCCAAGTACTGCGAATAAACTAGTTTTTGAATCAATTTCCATAATTTAATTAGGGGGGCATTAACTTTAAAATAAATCATTTCAAACATACAAGAAGCTTTTTTGCCTTATCTTTTAATTATTTTTTCTATTTGTTCAAAAAAATCAGGGAAACTTTTATCTACCGCCCTTTCGTTTTCAATTTTTACTCCAGGAATTTTTAATCCTGCTATTGCAAAACTCATTGCTATTCTATGGTCATTATGTGATTCAATTATTGCTCCATGCAAATTTGTTCCGCCATTAATTCCTTTTACAGTGAGGGATTCATCATCGCATGAAGCATCAGCCCCAAGTTTTTTTAATTCTTCAACAGTTACTGTTAGCCTGTCTGATTCTTTGAATTTAAGGTGGGCAATATTAGTTATTTTTGTATTGCCTTCAGCGAAAGATGCTACAACAGCAAGAGGCATTACTATGTCAGGGTAATCATTCATATCAACTTCCCCTAATCCTTTGAGTTTAGTTCCCTCAAGTGTTACAGAATCTGAGGAATAATTTACTTTGCACCCCATTTTTTCCAGGGCTTCTATAAAAAACTTGTCCCCTTGTTTTGAATTACCACTAAGTCCTTTGACAGTTACTTTTCCTCCGCAAATTGCTGCAGCTGCAAAGAAATATGCTGAGTTGCTGTAATCTCCTTCAATGATTATGTCCCTGCCTTTGTATTTTTGCCCTGATTTTACAGAAAAAATCTTATAATTTTCGTGTGAAGCCGTAACCCCAAAATCTTTCATTGATTGGATTGTAACATCAATATAGGGTTTAGAACTCAAATGCCCTATTGTTTCAATTTCAACATTTTTTTTAGCATATGGCGCCGCTACAAGGATTGAAGAAAAGTATTGAGAGCTTTTGTCTCCTGCAAGATTTGTTTTTCCCCCTTCAAATGAATTGCATTTTACTTTTATTGGCGGACAGCCGTTTCCGTTAATTGAAATAGCTTCAACCCCTAATGGTTTTAATGCATCAAGCAGATCCTGTATTGGTCGGCCTGTTCTCATTCGTTCAACGCCGTCAAGAATTATTTCTTTTCCTTTTGCAATTCCTGCAATTGAAACAAGGAATCGGATTGTCAGACCAGAGTTTCCCACAAAAACATTTTCTTGGGGAGCAATTGGCTTCCCATCTACTCCTATTATGTCAATAATATTTTTTTCCCTGTTAAGGATTATTTTTGCTCCGAATTGCTGCATTGCTTTGATTGCATATTCCTGGTCTTCAGCAATAAGGCCTTTCCTGATAGTTGTTTTTCCTTCTGCAAGCGAACCAATTATTATTGCCCTAAGGGTATGTGCTTTTGAGGGTGGAGCATTAATTGAACCGGTAATTTTTTTTGCAGGAATGATTTCCTTCATTTTTTCACCCAAAATTAAAACTTTTTTGCTTTTATGCTTGGTTCTCCGCTTTGTGCTTTATGGCGCAAATAATGGTCGCAAAGAACGATTGCTGCCATTGCTTCAACTATTGGCACGGCTCGGGGCAATACGCATGGATCATGCCTTCCTTTGCCGGCAAATTCAACGCTTGAAAGTTTTTTATCAATCGTTTGTTGTGTTTTTCCTATTGTTGCGGTTGGCTTGAAGGCTACTCGGAAAACAATTGGCATTCCGTTGCTTATTCCTCCTTGTATGCCTCCGGAGTTATTTGTTTTTGTTTTGACATTTCCTTTTTCAACAAAAAAGATATCATTGTGTTCTGAACCTGTAAGATTTGTTGCTGCAAAGCCTGAGCCTATTTCAAATCCTTTTGATGCGTTAATGCTCATCATTGCTTTTGCCAAATCAGCGCTTAATTTGTCAAATATTGGTTCGCCTAATCCTATTGGCATGTTGCGTATAACACATTCAATTACCCCTCCAACGGAATCTCCTTTTTCTTTTGTTTCCTCAATGAGTTTAATCATTTTTTCTGCGGATTTGCTATCCGGGCATCTGACAATATTTGATTCAATTTCTTTTGAAGAAACTTTGCTGGAATCAATTTCAGCTTCAATTCCTTTTACTTTTTTTACATAAGCAATTATTTCAACATTAAGGTTTTTTGCCAGGATTTTTTTTGCTATTGCTCCTGCTGCTACATTCCCTGCTGTCATTCTTGCAGAGCTTCTTCCTCCCCCGAAAGGGTCTCTTACCCCGTATTTTTGTGTGTAAGTGAAATCAGCGTGGCTTGGCCTGTAGAGTTGTGATATTTCATCATATGCTTCCTGTTTCTGGTCTTTGTTAAAAATCACCATTGATATTGGGGTGCCGGTTGTTTTTCCTTCAAGGGTACCTGAAAGAATTTCAACTTTGTCTTCTTCTTTTCTTGAGGTAGTTATATTGCTTGTTCCTGGCTTTCTTCTGTCCAATTCTTTTTGTATATCCTCTTCAATTAGTTCAAGCAAAGGGGGACAGCCATCAATCACCACGCCAACTGCTTTTCCATGCGATTCACCCCAATTGGTTACTTTGAATAATTTTCCAAAAGTATTTCCACTCATTTAAATCACTTTTTATTATTAAAAATATTTAACCATTCAATTATTAATTCTCATTAAACCTTATTTGCGTGAAGAATCATTTGTATTTCGGCATCAGTTGTGATATTGATTAATTCAATCAAAAATTCTTTTACTGCCGGACTATTTTTTAATTCATATTTTTCAGCAACAGCCAGTGTTTTATCAATAACTTCTTTTTCACGCTCAACCACAACCAGTTCTTTCCTGATTTTTTCAGGATCTTTTAATTTAATCAGGTTAGGGTTTTTTTGCATTTTATATCCTGCCACCTGTTCCCCTAAACCAATTATTCTTTCATTGTAAAGCAAAATATTTTCAACATCCTGTTTTGTTGTTTCACCATAAGTTGCCCTGTCTTCCGTGTGTTCGCATAATCCTGCAAGAATTTTTTTATATGCATTGATAATTCGTTCAGAAAAATCGAGCCTTACCGGAGAAATTCCTTCTATTTTTGCAGGAGTTTTAATTAGTGATTTAACAAGTTCTTTTTTGGAATAAATAACCGGGCTTTGGTCATTGTAAAGGAATCTTCCATATTCAGAATCAAGGTCTTGTTCTTTTTTCAAACGATACATGAACCAGGTTTTATTATCAGCAAAAATTTCAGTAAAAACATTGGAATTAAGTGGGTATCTTGAACGTGTTTTTAACCCGCTTATTATTTGTTCATTGATTTGGTCAAGTTTTATCCTTAATTCGGAAATATCCAAAGCTTTGATTTTACTCATTAATTAATTATGCTAGCATTAATTTATTAAAGATAACATGGAAATATATTGTATTGTTAAGTGGTGACCGGATTGGCTATGAATGAAACAAAATCTATTTGGATGAATGGGAAAATGACTCCTTGGCATGAATGCAAAACGCATTTTTTGACTCATTCTATGCACTATGGGAGTGGAATATTTGAAGGAATTAGATGCTATGAAACATCAAAGGGGCCAGCGATATTTCGCTTAGAGGAACATATCCAAAGGCTTTTTTTCTCAGCAAAAGTTATAGGAATAAAAATACCTTATACTGAAAAGGAATTAATTGATGCTTGTGTTAGTGTGATAAAAGATAATGAACTGAAATCCGGTTACATAAGGCCCCTTGTTTTTTATGGTTATGGAAAAATGGGTTTGGATACTGTCGGAGCAAAAATTGAGGTGGGAATAGCCGCTTGGCCTTGGGAAGCTTACCTTGGGAAAGAAGGAGTGGAACAAGGCATTTCAGTTAAAATCTCCCCATTTATTAGGCCTTCAAGGAATGTAATGCCTACAAATGCAAAAGTAACTGGGAATTATACAAATAGTCTTATGGCTAAAATGGATGCTCTTAATACAGGATTTAAGGATGCTATTTTGCTTGACAAGGACAAGAATGTTGCAGAGTGTTCTGCTGAAAACTTTTTCATGGTAAAAAAGAAAGTGCTTATAACGCCGAGTACAGATAACTGCCTTGAGGGCATAACAAGGAAATCAGTTATAGAAATTGCAAAGGATCTTGGGATAAAAGTAGAGGAAAGGATTATCCCTTCAAAAGAACTTTCTAAGGCTGATGAGGCATTTATGACTGGGACTGCTGCAGAAATCTCCCCCATTACAAGCATTAATGGCAAAGCAGTTGGTTCGGGCAAACCGGGAAAAATTACTCAAAAAATTCAGAAAAAATTTTATGATGCTGTAAGCGGGAAAGAAAAAAAATACCTGACATGGCTTACTTATGTAAAATAATTATTTATGGATATGGTTGAATGAATATTTCTTTTTTCGGGCCGGAAACTACTTTCACCCATCTTGCTGCGCTTAAGCATTTTGGGGAAAAAAATACTTTTGTTCCAAAAAAAAGCATTTCTGAAGTGTTTGAGTCTGTGGAAAAAAAAGAAACTGATTTTGGGGTTGTGCCTGTTGAAAATTCAACTGAGGGAAGTGTTGCCCATACTTTTGATTCTTTTTTTGATTCAAAACTAAAAATAATTGCAGAAATTGTGATTCCTATAGAACAGTGCCTTTTGAGCGGTTCGGGAAAAAAAAATATTACAAAGATTTTTTCCCATCCCCAGCCGATTGGGCAGTGCAGGAAATATTTGGCTAAAAATTTCTCTAATGCAGAGATAGTTGAAGCTCCTTCCACTGCAGCCGCTGCTTTGCTTGCTTCAAAAGAAAAAAATTCTGCAGCAATTGCCTCTTGCCTTGCCGCAGAAAAATTCGGTCTTAAAATAATTGAAAGAGGAATTAATGATGAGCATGATAACCAGACAAGGTTCTTGGTTATTGGCAACAAAATTCCAAAAATTACCGGAAAAGACAAAACCTCTATTCTTTTTTCAACAAAAAATGTTCCGGGAGCGCTTTACAAGGTTCTTGGTATTTTTTCAAAATATAATATTAATATGACAAAAATAGAGAGCAGGCCTTCAAAGAAAAAAACCTGGGAAGTTGTTTTCTTTATTGATTTTGAAGGGCATGAAGGGGATGAAAAAATAAAAAAAGCTCTTTTGGAATTGCATGAGTATTGTGATTTTTTGAATGTTCTTGGAAGTTATCCTGAAAAAGTAGGGATTATAGAATAAATTTTGCCTGAAAATTACCGGAAAATAAATCCTAATCCTGTGAGTACTGAGCGTATTTTTTCATCAATTGCTTTTTTGTCTTCGTCCTCAAAAAAACTCGCCCTGATTGTAACGCTTTTTTTGCCTGCAGGAAGGTTTTTTCCGGAGAATTCATCAATAATCTCAAAGGAGGATTCCTTGACAAAACTAACTGCATTCAAAATGCTTTTTGTATTGCATATTTTCGGGGCAAGGAAACTGTAATCCAGGTGCCTTTGTGCCAAATGTTTTTTCTTCCATTCGCGCATTTCTTTTTTTGTTGTTATCCTGAGCTTTAAAAGGGACATTTTTTTCTCATTATGGCCTTCAAGCAAAACCAATTCATTATTGTTCACTTCTTTAATAATGCCGTAATGAAATGAATGTGTAACCATGTTTTCGACAAGGAATTTTTTTCCCATATTATTTTTTAAAACTGAAAGGGCATAGCTGAAAACATTTGCAGCCCTATCGCTTTCAATCAAAGAAGCCTCCGGTTCTTTGAATAATTTTGCTTCTTCAATAATCATTTTTGTTAATTCATTCGAGTCTGCTTTATTGCATATCTTTTCAATTTCTTTAGCTTTTTTTACAAAAATTTTTCTCATTTTTTTGTTGTAAGGATTGGAGAATTGTATTTGTGAATAAAGTTCCGGATTTTGCAGAACCACCCTTGACATTAAACTTAGAAAGAGTGAATAATTAGGCGAGCCGAAGCGCATTGTTTCCTTTACATTGACTCCAAGTTCTTTTATTACCCCTGCAGAAACAAACTGAGAGTAATGGGTTAATCCTTGTACAACCGCAAGTGTTGTATCATGCTCTTTGGCTGTTGAAAAAAAGAAATTTGCTCCTTTTGATTCAAAAAATTTTTGGATAAGTAAAAATTTTTCTCCAGGAACGATTTTTATGCATACCACGGGAACTCCTTCAATAGAGGGCACTCTCGGTCCGTGCATTGGGTGTATTGAAGCCAGTTCTAAGCCTGATTTTTTCAATGAGATTAATTCTTTTACTACCTCTGATTTAACAGAGCAAAAGTCCAGGAGAAGAGTTCCTTTTGAAAGCAGGGGAGCAATTTTTTTTACCACTTCAACCGCTTTTTCATTCTGGACAGAAATTATAATAACATCAAATTTTGAATAATCTTCTTCATTATAAATCGGGATAGAATATTTTTCGCTGAATTCTTTTGCTTCGGGTCTTCCGTGATCTGTTATTGAAACATCAAATCCGTACTCATGGAATTGTTTTGCATAAAAGGAGCCGAAAGCGCCTGAACCCCCAATAATTAATATATGCATAATTAAACTAGGCACGCAGTTTTTTTAAAAGGCACTAAAACGGGCCTAGAGGGAATCGAACCCTCGACCTACTGCTTACAACCCTGTTTTACGAAAGTTAGAAGGCAGTCGCCCTATCCACTGGGCTATAGGCCCTTATTTGATATACTGCTTACCAGCAACAAATTTGGGGCAAAAGGCATTTTTAAAAGTATTGGATTGCCTTTAGCAAGGTTTTTATTTTTGAATTGAGTTGGTATTGCATGGATAGGAAAGTGACTTCAGTTGCAATAATAATTATTGCTATTTTATTAATTATCTCGGTTCCTTTTATTCCAAAGGAGATTGTAGAACAATATGGATGGCCGATTCTTTTAATGCCGCTTGTAATTATCATAATTGTTCTTTTTGCAGCTTTTTTTGTTGTAAATAAACAGACAAAGGTTGGTTTGATTCAGGAAGAAAGGCAAAAAATAACTACTGAGTTAAAGGAAGCTGAAAAGCAGTTCCTTCAGCATAAAATTGATAAAAATACTTTTGATTCGATTTCGAAGGAAAAGAATGCTGCCCTGATAAAGGTGGAATCGGATATTGATGCTGAAAAAAAACAGGCTTTGCCGAAAGAAGAATTAAAGAAAGCGGAGAATTTGAGCGCTGATAAGAGAAGAGTCTTAATAGGATTGCTTGAACAGAAGCAAAAAAAAGTGCATGAACTTAAGCTTTCAGAGCAAAGTTACCTGAAAAGAAAGATTGATGAAATAACTTTTCGAAAAATCTCCTCAGATATAAAGAAAGAGATTATTTCAATTGAATCCCAAATAAGGGTTATTCATGAAAGCGGGGAAATTGCAAAGTTAAAAGAAATTTTGAAAGAAGGCGCGATGGAGATAACAAAGCAGAAAAAGGTTTCAGCTCAAAGAGGCGCAAAAAGCATTGAGGAAGAAATGGAAGAAGCTCTTTTGGACTAATGATTTAATTCAGGATTTTATTTTTTTATTTAAACAGTAATTTCAGTTTTTTTTAAAATATTTTCAAAAAACTTTTTAACCTCAACCATCTTTCTCTCATCAAACTCAAACATGCTTGTAAAAGCGGCACTCTCAGCAGGTTTTATTCCTTTCATTGACAATAAACTTTGCATTTTTTTTATTCCAAAACCAGGGATTATTCCTGTAGCAAATAAAGCAAATAACGGTTTGTTTTCGTTTTCGGAAAATTTTGGCAATGTCCTGATGAATGAATTAACCAATGGGGCGGAGGTAAATGAACCTACTATTGGCGAGCCAATAACAACAAAATCAAATTCTTTTACCTGTTCAATACTTTGTTTCAGTTCAAGGTCTTTTTCTTGTTTGAATTGTTCATTAAGGTTAAGCTTTTTCTTGGATTCTAATAAAAGTTTTTTCACAGAAAAGCTTTTCTCAGAAAAAAGTTTCTCAAGCTCAAGAACAACTTTTTCTTCGTTAGTTTGTTTTCCTTTTTCGGATGATGAAAAATAAACAATCAATGCTTTTTCCAAAAAAACACCTTTCTTTAGTTTATTGAAACTAAAGTTATTTCAAAAATCAATGTTTTTCCCGCAAGCGCAGGATTGAAATCAATTATTGCATTAGAATCATTTTTTTCTATTACTTTGCCAATTAATTTTCCGCCATAAACCTGTTGTCCTACTTGAATGCTTTTGAAATCAGCAAATGAGTTTGAGCCAAATGTTACCACTTTATTTGTATCATATTCTCCATATGCTTGTTCAGGTGGGAGCTCAACGGTTTTTGTCTCTCCTACTTTCATTCCTACAATTGCATTTTCAAACCCGCGAATCGTTTGATGTGCACCAACATTAACATCTAAGGGAGCCTTGCCTACGCTTGAATCAAAAATAGTTCCGTCTGTTAATCTTCCTGTGTAATTCACTTTTACGATGTCGCCAATTTTTACTGTTTTTTGTAAAGTATCAAGATTGTTGTAAATATTTGCTCCTGAATTTGAATCATTTTTGTTTGTATCTAAAGTCATTAAACCACTTCCCGCACTATTTGAATCATTTTGCTGTTGAACGCACCCAAGTAAGAGCAATGAAGCCAAAACCAGCGCTATTGCAAACAACTTTATTTTATTCATTAAGTATTCACCAATAATAAAATATTTGACCAGAACAATTTAAAAACAAAACAAAACTCAGGGTTTTTTTGCTTTTACATGCAGGTATTGTTCTTCTTCAGGGATTATTTCAATACCCTCAAAACCGGTTTCTTTTAGTATATCTGAAAGGATTTGGGCATCATAACCGAAATAATGGTGATCTTCTTTATAGTTTTCAAACCCGTAAATCTTATTCAAAGCCCATTGTTTTTTCTGCCCTTTTTCTTCAATAAAAAGCCTGCAAAAATAAGCTAAATTAGGGACAATTATTTCAATAATGCCTTTGTTTTGAAGAACCCTGGATATTTCTTTTAGTACGAGAAGAGCATCTTTCCTTGGCAAATGTTCAAGGAAAAACCTGGAATAAACTTCCTCAAATTCCTTGTCCTTGAAAGGCAATTTCCTTGCATCCCCTGTAACATCAGTTCCTTCTAGTTTTCGTATATCAAAATGTACGTAGCCTGGCCTGGGTTTTGCTCCTGAACCAATTTCAAGTTTCTTCATTTTAATCATTGCTCTGATTAAATCAGGCTGTAAAGTGTTTTTATAAATTCCTCCTTTTGGCTGAACAAACAAGTATATAAAGAAGTTAATTTCAATTAGTTAAGTGAGTTTTTTGTTTGGGTTTGATGTGCTTGATTTTGTTTCAATAGTGTTTGCCCAGTGGGTAATTGTTTTTCTGATTAATGTAATCCCTGCTTTTATGCCCCCTACTTGGGCTGTGCTTTCTTTTTTTTACATTACTGCCCCGCAAAATATCTGGGCTCTGGTTATTATTGGGGTTACTGCTTCAACATGCGGGAGATATGTTTTAGCAAAATTATCAGGGTTTATTACTGAGAAATTTGCCAGCAGGGAAAAGAAGAGGGAATTTGATGCAATAAAAGACAAGCTTCAGGGAAAACCAATGCAAAAATTTATTTTTACTCTTGTTTATGCATTAAGCCCTTTGCCTTCGAATGCTTTATTCATTGCTTTTGGTGCAACAAAAACAAAATTAGCAGCAGTGCTGTCAGGATTTTTTGTAGGGCGAACAATAAGTTACTTGTTCCTTGTTTTTACCACCCAAAAAGTTTTTTCTTCTCTTGAATCAACAATGCAGGGAAATGCTTCCCTTTGGACAATAATGATTGAAGTTATAGGGGTACTTGCAATAATAATTTTCTTTACAGTTGACTGGAACAAATTAATTCTCTTGGAGACTCCTAATAAGAAAAAGAAAAAATGGGAATATAATCATAAGAAACGCTAGTAAGAACCTATACTTTTTGTTACATCTAAATCAAAATCTCCTTTTTAAAGGTAAAAACCAGTATTATGTTAATGCAATCTAACAAAAATGCAGTTGGTTCGTTCGAATCTAATTTTATTGCAGCGTTAGCATTGTTACTACTTTTGGCATAAAAGAGAGCTTCAAGGCTTGCAACCGAGGGGTTTTCAGAAAAGGTTTTTTGAAAAGAACTTATTTGGCTAGAGAAGCCGAATAAGCAAGTTAGAAATTAATTTATTTTTTTTCAAATGGCCTGCGAATTTTTTATTTTTCCCTTGTGAAAACAAGGCGGAATAAAATTTTATTTTTTATTAGTGAAGTGTTGGAAGAAAATTTGTCAAAAGGTGGTTGTTTTGAATTATGGAAATGGTGTTAAAAAAATAAAAATCTTTGATACTACTCTCAGGGATGGGGAACAAAGCCCCGGAGCTACAATGAGTATTGAAGAAAAGGTTATGGTTGCCAGGCAATTGGAAAAAATGGGGGTGGATATAATTGAAGCAGGGTTTCCGGTCTCTAGCCAGAAGGATTTTGAAGGAGTGCAAAAAATAGCTAAAGAAATTAATGAATGTGAGGTTTGTGCTCTTTCTCGGTGCTCAAAAAGCGATATTGATTCTGCTTGGAATGCAATAAAGAAAGCAAAAAAACCTAGAATTCATGTGTTCCTTGCAACAAGTGATATTCACTTGAATCACAAATTAAATATAAGCAAAGAAGAAGCGATTATGAGAATCCGGGAAAGTGTTTCTTATGCAAAATCTCTTTGCTCAAATATAGAATTTTCTGCAGAGGATGCTACCAGGACAGAAATTAGTTTTCTGAAAATGGCTCTTAATGAAGCAGTTAAGTCCGGAGCAAATACAATAAATATTCCTGATAGTGTTGGTTATGCCCAGCCAAAAGAATATGGGGAAATTATTCAGGCAATTTCATCAAATCCTGTGTTTGATGAAGTAACTATTAGTGTGCATTGCCATGATGATTTAGGATTAGCTGTAGCTAATTCTCTTTCTGGAATTAAGAACGGTGCAGGGCAGGTAGAATGCACTGTTAATGGCATTGGGGAGAGAGCAGGAAATGCTGCGCTTGAAGAAATAGTAATGGCGATTAATACGCGCAAAGATTACTATCCATTTGAGACAAAAATTAATCCAAAAGAAATCATTTCCTCCAGCAAAATGGTTAGTGATGCAACAAAAATCTTTGTCCAAAAAAATAAAGCGGTTGTCGGAGCTAATGCTTTTGCGCATGAAGCAGGGATACATCAGCACGGAATGATAGCTAATCCCTTGTGTTATGAAATAATTAATGCCGAATCAATGGGCACAGAGACAAAATTAGTTATCGGCAGGCACTCAGGGAAACACGCAATAATTAGTTTCATGGAAAAAAAATCAATTCCTGTTAATGATACTACAATAGCTAATGCGATTAATGCGGTAAAAAATTCTGAAAAAAATGAGGATATCGAACAAGCAATAATCAATGCTTGTTCAACAGGGGTGAGTAATAATGCAAGAATCTAAACATATTTGGTTTAACGGGAAAATGATTCCTTGGGAACAAAGCAAGTCACATTTTCTCTCACATGCTCTTCATTATGGAAGTGGAGTGTTTGAGGGAATCCGGTGTTATGATACCGAAAAAGGTCCTGCTGTGTTTAGATTGGAGGATCATGCGAATAGGTTATTTAATTCAGCAAAAATATTTGGAATGACTATTCCTTTCTCAAAAAAAGAAATCAGTAATGCAATTATTGAGGTCATCGCTGAAAATCAATTAAAGGAATGCTATATTCGGCCCCTCGCATACTACGGGTATGGTTCACTTGGTTTTGATATGACAAACCTGAAAGTGGATGTGGGTGTAGCTGCTTGGAGCTGGGGAGCATTGCTTGGAAAAGAAAGCATTACTAAAGGAATTAAAATAAAAATTTCTCCATATTTGCGCCCATCAAGCAATTGCATGCCGGTAACAGCAAAAGTCAGCGGAAATTATGCTAATAGTGTAATGGCTAAAATGGATGCTCTTAACACAGGCTTTGATGATGTAGTAATGCTTGATGATAAAGGATTTGTTGCGGAGTGTTCTGCTGAAAACTTTTTCATGGTAAAAAAGAATACCCTAGTTACGCCTACAATAGAGAATTGTCTTCAGGGAATTACACGGCATAGCGTAATGGAAATAACTAATTCACTTGGATATACTGTGGAAGAAAAACAAATCACCCCAAAAGAGATTTTTGAGGCTGATGAATGTTTTGCTACAGGAACCGCAGCTGAGATAGTCCCCATCACAAGCATTAATAATAAACAAATCGGAAACGGAACCAGAGGAGAAATTACCGCTAAATTGCAGGAAGAGTATTCCAAAGCAATTCATGGATCGCATAAATTCTCTGAAAAATGGCTAACTTATGTAAAATAATTCAATTTTTTGGCTGGTTAAGCAATTAATCAGCCAATTTATTACAAATATAAAACTAACTAATTCTAATTTATTTACCCGCAGGGGTACGGAAATGGAAAACCGGCCGGATTGAGGTTCCGGGCCTTAGTGGCTGTAAGAGTTCGATCCTCTTCCCCTGCATTAATCAAATAAATATTTTTTCAAGCGTTCAACGTGAACCATTTCTTCATTCATTAGGGTCAGGAGTATTTGGTTCAATGCCCCTGTTGTTTTGCCTGCTGCTTGGTTAAAGTTTTTTACTGCTTCGGCTTCAAAAGAAATATCATATTTCATTATTTCTTTTTGATCTGGACTAAACTTCAGAATATTTGTTTCTGGTTCTTTGACTAAAATATTTGCTTTGCTGAGGATTGTTTCAATTACTTGTATATGCCTTGCTTCCTGGTCGCAAAGCCATTTTATTGTTTCAAACGCAGCTCCTTCAAATCTTCTGAGTTCCTGAAAATAAGTGTCCCTAGCAGTTACTTCATTGTTGAATAAAAAAAGCAAATCATTCTTAATTAGAACAACTTCTTTAGAATCTATTTGGCTAATCATGGAGAAAATATCTTGTGCCATAACTATGCAACTGAAAACTTATATAAAATACTTTCCAATTTTAGAAAAGCAATCTAAATAGGCTGGAAAATATTCAGCCAATCCAAAACCTTTTTATTCCTCCAATACCTAATACTCATGAAAAGAATAGGTGAGATAATGGCTGATTGTTTTTTTTGCGGAGCATTTGTAGGGGAAACGAACGGAGACGGGGGTTCGAAAGGCAGGACTGTTGGAAACAGGGATATTTGCGAACAATGCATGGGCGAGTTAAAACACTGGTTGAATGCCACTCTTCCGAGGTCACCAAGCATGAGAGAAAAAAAACTTGAAGAAAATGAAGACACAATATCCGGGACAAGCGATAATGAAACTAATGAAGAAGATTCCCAAAATGAAGAAACAAGAGAAGAAGACCCTTTTAGTTCGGGCGGAAAAATTTGAAAATTAAAAGCCTCCAAGCCTTTATAAACCCAAATTGTTTATAAACCAAAAGAAACTGATTATTATTTATGCAAACCAAAAATCCCCCTAATGGGGTATCCGTAGGGATTACGGTTCACAATGAAGAAAAAATGATTCCTAAAACCCTTCGAAGCATTCTCAATAATACGCTTTGGAAATCTGTCCCGTCGGATCAAAGGGAACTCCTTGTCTGCGCCAATAACTGTACTGATGGGACTGTGGCTGAGGTCAAGAAATTGCAAAAAACCCATAAAGAAATAAGGCTTATTGAGGAAAAGAAGGGGGGAAACGCGAATGCAAAAAACATTCTGACGGCTGCAATGAGCCCGAGATCGGATGCATTCTTTTTCTTCGATGGCGATGTGCTGGTCAAGCGCACTGCTATGGAGAGGCTTTGGGATACTTTGAGAACTAACCCTAAAATAGATTTGGTTGGTGCAGAAATAGTTCCCACAGGAGCATATTTTCCGGCAGAAAAGCGCGATCCGTTTGTCAATTTTTCTACTGCAAGTTACAGGGAAAGAAAAACGAAACCCTCCCACAGGGTTTATGGGGGAGGGTATGCTATTCGGCCTGGCATAGCCAAAAAAATAAAATTCAGGACAGACCTTCAGGGAGGAATAGATTATTACTTATCGAGAATGGTTGGATTTGACAGGGTATGCAGGGTACCTAACGCGCATGTAATATACAGGGAAATAACTGACAGGAAAGACAGCCTTAAGAGGGGTCAGAGATATGGTTACGCGGAAGAACAATTCAAGAGAATTTTTCCTAGAGAACAACCTTATTTTGGAAACACTTACAGAATGAGCCTTAAGGATTCGTTGCGGCTGACGAAGGGACGCCCATGGTCCGAAAGAAAGGCTGTCTTGTTGCACCTTCTTTCTTCAAAGATTGGGGTTATAAAAGGAAAATACAAATTTTATTTCGGCAAAAAGCCGGGTGCTTCCAACGCAAACCCCGCTTGGGAGAAAACAGTGAGTGATAGGCGTTTCGAATCCATAGCAAAACGAAAATAGTTTACGCGGAGGACGAGATTTGAACTCGCGCTCCAGTGAAGGAACACGCTATCGGGCCCTTTTCTTTTACGAAAAGAAAAGTGCTACGTTACCCCAAAAGAAAACTTTTGGGGCACAAGCACTTTGTGCTTCCAGGCGTGCGCATTAGACCGCTCTGCCACCTCCGCATAAATTAAATGGTTTGTCTTTGACAGGCCATTAATAAATTTGAAATGCTAATGTTTTAATAAGAATCATTTAAGGATAATTAAATTAGTTTTTTCTGTTTCAGCGCTTCGTAAGCAAATACAGGAGCTATTGCGCTTATTGTAAAGAATTTGGTTTTATTGAGCATGGGTACGCAAAGAATTTTGTCCATTAAATCCATTTTTTCTTTTGATAAACCGCTTGTTTCTGTGCCAAACACAATTACTTGTTTTCCTTTGCTTAAATCCGTTTCAAACAAGTTGCTTCCTTTTTGAGAGGAAGTGCCTATTATTTCATACCCTTGTTTTTTTAGTGCTTTTATTCGTTTCTCAAAATCAGAGTGAATTGAAACATGGCTTAATTCCTGGTTGTCGCGGAAATTGTGAATCCATGAGTCAATTATGTTAATTACTTTTTGGTGAGTAGGAGGCAAAGAACTTCCTGTTAACTCAATTTCTATGCCCGCAGCTAATCCTAAGTGAATCATTTGCGCTAAATCGCGCGGATCACGCAGGGAATCAAATAGTAAAACAAGTTTTTTTTGCATTAAACCACAATTTTCAAAATATTTTTGGACAGAAAAAGTTTTTAAGTACTTGTAGTTTAACTTTGTAGCCTTTTTGCGTGATTAAATTGATTGCTCCTGAATTCTTTTTTAGTTTGGTTGAAATAATTGTTGCTGCAACCATAATGAGTGCAGTGCTCCGAAAACTCAATCAGCCGAATCTTTTTGCGTATATTATTGCCGGAATGATTCTTGGCCCCCTGGTTCTTGGAAATATTGATTTATCTTTTCTCAATCTTCCTTTTCAGTTAGGAATTAAGGCAATTACCCCTGAAATACAGTTATTGTCTGATCTTGGAGCAGCTTTTCTTCTTTTTTCAATAGGAATTGAGACTTCAGTGAAAAGGCTTTTACAGACAGGAAAACCCTTGCTAATAGGGACTTTCCTCCAGGTAATAGGGGTTATTGGAGTAACAGTGCTTTTGACTAGTGTTACTGGCTTATTATCCCTTGAAGCAGCAATTTTTGTTGGAGCAATTCTTGCTTTCTCCTCAACAATGATTGTTATAAAACTTTTAGCTGATTCAAAAGAAACTAATACATTAACAGGAAGAATAATAATTTCTATTCTCCTGATACAGGATTTTTTAGTTATTTTGTTGGTTCCTTTGCTCCAGAATTTTTCCCAAATACTTGAACCGGCTTTTTTTGCGCCAATAATTTTGAAAGTTATTGCGCTTGTGTTAATAGCTTTGCTTGCAAACAGGTTTTTGTTTCCCAAACTCTTTAATATTGCTTCAAAAGAAAATGAATTATTTTTCTTATCAAGTATTTCAACAGCACTAATATTTATCGGGCTAAGTTTTTTGCTTGATATACCAATAAGTATTGGAGCTTTTATTGGGGGATTAGCTTTAAGCAATCTTCCTTATAATACAGCAATTTTTTCGAGAATCAGGGCTCTTCGTGATTTTTTCTTAACAATTTTCTTTGTATCTCTCGGAGCTGAACTGAGTTTCCAATTCGGCGGATTACCGTTAATACTCATGGCAATACTGCTTGTTATAATATTTGTTTTCAAGCCTCTTGTTTTCTTTGCTGTTGGATTGCTTTCGGGTTATGGGAGCAGGTTAAGCATGGAAATGGGTTTAACCTTAACACAGGCATCAGAATTTGGTTTCATAATAGCTTCTATGGGATTATCCTCAAAAATAATTTCCAATGAATTATTTTCTTTCATAATAACCTTAATTGCTTTTTCAATGATAATGACTCCTCACTTAATGAATTATTCCCCAAGGATTTCGAATAATATAACAATGAGGCTTAACAAATTGTTTAATATTTCAAAAATTGATTTGTTTAACAAAAAAATTGAGGAACTTAGGAATATTCCTGACAAGAAAAAACTTGACAACCATATAATAGTTGCAGGAGCCGGGTTAATTGGCAGAAAGATTGCCAGAAAACTAAGGATAAATTATAAGATTTTGTTAGTTGATTCTGATCCTGAGGTTGTAAGCCAGGGCCAGAAAGAAAATCTGCCTTTTGTTTATGGTACTTCAGAGGATGATGAATTGCTTCATCAGCTTGATTTGAAGGATGCCAAACTTATGGTTATTACAATACCTAATCATAAAGAGGCAATTAATTTTGTTAAAGTAATTAAAAAGAACTGCCCCAAGCTTGCGATTTTTGCCACAGCCAGTCATTTTTATGATTCCCTGGATTTTTACCAGAACGGGGTTGATTATGTTTCAATGATTAATCTTGGGGGGATAGAGCATTTTTACAAAAGAATCTGCGAATTCAAGAACAAAGAGCACATTTTTGTTAATCAAAAAGCGAAGCAAGCTCACATAAAATACATAAAAGCTGAGGCAAAAGAAGAACTAAATTACAAGAAGAAACTTATGATGTAAAATTTTTGAGCCCTTATTTGCCCAGCACTTCTTTGTCATAGTATTCCTTGAACATTTTTTGAATTAATCTTGTTTTTTCAAAATTTGATTCAAGCATAATTTCGTTTATTTGGTTTATGGGGAGAGCATTAAACAGGGTGCTTGTAATGAATAATTCATCATATTCCTTTATTTTTGATAAGGGAATATTTTCTTCTTTTATTTCAAACTTGTTTTTGCATAATTCTAGAATGATTTTTTTTGTTATTCCTTCAAGGATTTTTTCTGAAGGCGGAGTAATAAGGGTGTTTCCTTTTATTGCAAAAAAATTGCTTCTTGTGCCTTCCCTGATATTTCCTTCTTCGTCAACCAAAAGGGTCTCTATTGCTTCTGCTTTCTCAGCTTCCCTCATTGCAAGGAAACTCAAAAGCAAATCCTTTGTTTTTGAGGTAGGAAACCTTCTTTCTCCGTTGTAAGTAATTACCTTAACCCCTTTTTTGTAAAATTTTTCAGGATAGTAATGTACCCCAGTTAATGGAAATATGTAGAGGTTAGCGTTTTTGTTTTCCTTTGAATCTCCAACTAAAATAATCCTCAAAAAAGCATCTTTTAACTGATTTTTCTCCACTAACTTTTCAAGCATTTCAAGAACATTTTCCCTGCTGAACTTGTGCCCTAAATCAATTATTTTTGCGGATTCAAACAAGCGCTCTATATGGTATTCAGGAAAAAATATTTTGCCCTGAATCACTTTAACGGATGAATAAACAGCAAAATCAAAAAAATAAGATTTATCACTTACAGGGATAACTGCTTGTTTTTCATCAATAATTTGCCCATTAAGAATTGCATAAACCATTACTCAATTATAACGAAAAGGGCTTATAAGTTTTTGTAAATTAAAGAAAGAACAAATTTAGTTTTCAAAACGAACACAACGAGCATAGAAGTTAGCGGCATCTTTCCAATCATAGACATCATCGTTGTAAACGTAGCCATAGGCTGTAAACAAATTGTACGCGTGGACTGGGAGCGACGGAACAGTTGTTGAAGACCAATAATTATTACACCCACTAAACACAGCATAACAAGTTCCGGCTTGATAATCATACATATCAGAAATTTCTTTAAAATTAGGCAAGTGCCAATCAGTATAACCATCTAAACTTAAAGCATCACAATACTGCAATGCACCCTGCCAAATAACTCCACTCCCATTGTCTGCTATTTGCCATCTTAAACCTGAATTTAAATCAAGAATAGTTCCAGCTGTCGCACT